>WNEZ01001312.1_pt1 | contig 37668 bp, 36 predicted proteins | sample 5400521 | NCBI WGS metagenome assembly WNEZ01 (sample SAMN13153339, study PRJNA577476) | soil metagenome | isolation source: 120 cm saprolite under Douglas fir tree site 2 hole 1 replicate 1 | place: USA:California | collected 2015-04-18 | reverse complement strand
AACCTTCTTGATCCCCACCGTATCGATGGTGATCGCGACCTCCTTGCCGACAGCGAAGTCCCCATAGGTGATGCCGAAATCGCGGCGATCGATCGTGGTCGAGGCGTGTGCGCTCGCCCGGTCCCCGTTGAGCGTCGCACGTTGGACGTCCAGGACCACCTCGCGCGTCGTGCCGTGCAACGTGAGCTGCCCGGTCACCGTCCACCGGTCGTCACCGGCATGCTCGATCCGCGTCGACTTGAAGGCGATGGTCGGATAGACCCCCACATCGAGGAAGTCGGCGCTTCGCAAGTGTGCATCACGCTTGGGCTCGTCGGTGTCGATCGATGCGGCATCCATCACCGCCTCGATCGTCGAGTGCAAGACGTCCTCGGCGTTCAGCTGCACGGTCCCGGAGGCGAGGTGGAACCCGCCATGGACGGAAGCGACGGAGAGGTTACGCACCGAGAACTCGACCCGGGTCGCGTTCGGATCGAGCGTCCAGGTGGAAGCCCCCGCACGAGCCGAGAGCGCGAGTGCCGCGACGAAGCCAGCCAGAACCGCACGAACCCGCAGCTGCCTCCTCGGCCCGAGAGGAATAGGGCCGAGCGAGTTGCCGGTTCCCGTCGACCAGTCAGATCGCATTGCCCAGCGGCCGGAGCTCGGCCTGGATCGGCTCCACCGACGTGAGGAACGCATCGCGGAGGTCGGGTGTGATTCGCCGGCGGCCGGGGCGCGACCGGAGGCGCGCCTTGAAGCGACCGATGAGGCGGGTGGTGGAGCTGAGCAACTGTTTCGCGCACCCCCGATAGCGCTGCATGAGCGCCGTCTGAGCTTGCGCCGATCGGTGGTCGCGAACAGTGCCGCGTACGCATCGCGGTGCGCCCAGGTGAGGAAGAGCGCGAGCACGGTGACGACCCCGGCGGGCCCCATGCCAGCGGGCGCGAGGAAGACGTGGAAGAAGGCGATGCTGACGATCACCGGCGCGAGGATCGCGACCCCGAGCGGGACCATGCCGGCTAGCACGAGGCCGCCGACGACGAGCTGCGCGCCGAAGACGAGCGGCACTATGTAGCCGGTCGGCGCGAGGGCGCCGAAGAAGGCGCCTGCGGCCTCCGGCACCGGCGGCTGGGGCAGGAAGTGCAGGAAGCCGTTCAGCCCGAAGACGACGAAGATGGACCCGAACAGGATTCTGGCGGTGACGATTGCGACGTTCATTTGGATTTCCTCCGTTCGCGGCGGATGGTAGGACTGTTGCCCAGACGGCACTAGACACGGAATCTGGAACACACTGGTGCTGATATGAGCACAATCGACCTCAACCGCCTCCGCCTGTTCGCGCGCGTGGTGGAGGCGGGGAGCTTCACCGCCGCGGCACGCGACGCTGGGCTTCCGAAATCGTCCGTCAGCCGCGCGATCGCCGCGCTCGAACGCGACCTCGCCGTCCGCCTGATCCAGCGGACGACGCGGCGGCTACAGCCGACCGAGGCGGGACGGGCGTACTACGAGTCCGTCTCCCGCGCGCTCGCCGGCATCGACGAGGCGACGGCGGCGGTCTCCGAGCTTCAGGACACTCCGCGCGGAACGGTGCGGCTCACCGCGCCCACGGATCTCGGCGACCGGCTGCTGGCGCCCATCCTGGTCGGCTTCGCCGCGCGGTATCCCGAGGTGCGCGTCGACGTCGTGCTCACGCAGCGGTTCGTGGATCTCGTCCACGAGGGCATCGACCTCGCGCTCCGCGTCGGCAGGCTGGGCGACAGCCGGCTCGTCGCCCGGCCGCTCGGCCCGGTGCGCGCCGGCGTGTTCGCGTCGCCGCGGTACCTCGAGCGACGCGGCGCTCCGCGCACGGTCACCGCGCTCGCGGAACACGAGTGCGTACTGTTCCAGAGCTGGTCGGGGCGGGCGGTGTGGAAGCTCGTCGGCCCGCGCGGCGCGGAGACGGTTGAGGTGCGCGGCGCGATCAACGCGAACGATCACCACGTGGTCCGCGAGGCGGCGGTGGCGGGGCAGGGCCTCGCGCTGCTCCCGATCGTCACGTGCGTCGTCGGCACCACCGCGGCCGACCTCCGTCGCGTCCTGCCGCGGCACGCGGCGGAGGGCCCGCCCCTTCACCTGCTCTACCCGTCGGCGCGCTTAGTCCCGAAGCGGGTTGCGCTCCTCCGCGACCAGATCCTCCAGGAGATACCGCCGCGGCTGAAGCCGTGAGCGGCGTGAGCGAGCGACGGCCCGGGAGATCATCCCGTGTGACGACGGCCGGGTGACCTCGCTGGAGCGGACGCCATCGCCTTGATCGCGGTGGAGTGCGGCGACGCCGGCGCCAGCGCGTCCGCCACCCGCCTCGCCGCGCACGGCGCGGCACTCGGTCGCGCAAGCGCTCCACAGTCCCGTCCTCGCGGCGCACGTCGTAGCCGCCGGAGAGGTTTGGCTCGATCTTGAGGACGAGGGAGCGCTGACCTGCCAGCCCTGCGCCAAAACCGAGTGGTTCTGGCGCGTGGGGGAGGTCGGTCAGTCCCGCGCCGAAGCGCCTGATCTCCCGTTAAATATGCAGCGCGCGCTTGGCCACCGCCAGCGCCGCTTCCTTCACCGCCTCGGGCAGCGTCGGATGCGCGTGCACGCTGCGCGCCACGTCCTCGGCGCTGGCGCCGAACTCGACCGCGAGCGCCGCCTCGGCGATCAGGTCGGAAGCCCGCGGTCCCAGGATGTGGAGGCCGACGATGCGGTCGGTCTTCGCGTCGGCGAGCACCTTGACCCCGCCCTCGGTCTCGCCCATGCAGCGCGCGCGGCCGTTCGCCATGAAGGGGAAGGCGCCCACGTTGATCCCGAGGCCGCGGCGCTTCGCCTCCTCCTCCGCGAGCCCCACGCTCGCCAGCTCGGGCCAGGTGTAGACCACGGCGGGAATGGCGTCGTAGTTCACGTGCCCGGCCATCCCGGCCATCAGCTCGACGGCGGCGATGCCCTCCTCCTGGGCCTTGTGCGCGAGCATGGGGCCCGGGATGGCGTCGCCGATCGCGTACACGCCCGGCACGCTGGTCGCGAAGCGCTCGTCCACCTTGACGAAGCCGCGCTCGTCGAGCGCGACGCCCGCCTCGCGCGCGCCGAGGCCCTCGACGTACGGCCGGCGGCCGATCGCGACCAGCACCACGTCGGCCTCCTCCGTCGCGTTCTGCCCCTTCGACTCGAGCGTGACGCGCACGCCGCGCTCGGTGCGCTCGACGCGTGTCGCCGACGTCTCGAGGCGGAAGACGAGGCCCTGCTTCTCGAGCGCGCGCTTGAGCTGCGCCCCCATGCCGCGGTCCATGGTGGGCACGATGGCGTCGAGGAACTCGACCACCGTCACCCTGGCGCCGAGCCTGCTCCACACCGATCCCAGCTCGAGGCCGACCGCGCCCGCGCCGATCACCAGCAGGCGCTCGGGCACGCGCGCCAGGGACAGCGCCTCGGTCGAGCTCACGACCCGCTCGCCGTCGAAGGGCAGCCCGCGGAGCGGCGTCGGCTCGCTCCCGGTCGCGATCAGCACGCGCTCGGCCTCGAGCGTACGCTCGCCGACCACCACCTGCGTGCCCTTGCCGAGCCGCGCCGCGCCCGCCACCCACTCGATCTTGCTCTTCTTGAAGAGCCCCGCGACCCCCTGCGTGAGCCCGCGCACCACCTTGTCCTTGCGCGCCATCATCACGGGGAGGTCGAGCGTCACGCCGCTCGCCCGGATGCCGTGCGTGGCCAGGCCCTCCTGCGCCTGGCGGTAGAGCTCGCTCGAGTCGAGGAGGGCCTTCGACGGGATGCAGCCGACGTTGAGGCAGGTGCCACCGAGGGCCTGGTCCTTCTCGACGCAGGCGACGCGCATGCCGAGCTGCGCCGCGCGCAGCGCGGCCACGTAGCCTGCCGGGCCGGCGCCGATCACGATCAGGTCGAAGCGCTCGGCCGGCATCAGACGTCGAGGAGCAGACGCGCAGGGTCCTCCAGGCGCTCCTTCACACGCACCAGGAAGGTCACCGCCTGCTCCCCGTCGACCAGGCGGTGATCGTAGGAGAGCGCCACGTACATCATCGGGCGGATCTCGATCCGGTCGTCGACCACCACCGGGCGCTTCTCGATCTTGTGCATGCCGAGGATGCCGCTCTGCGGCGGGTTCAGGATGGGCGTGGAGAGGAGCGAGCCGTAGACGCCGCCGTTGGAGATGGTGAAGGTGCCGCCGGCCAGGTCGTCGAGCTTGAGCTTGCCCTCGCGCGCGAGCCCGGCGAGCCGCGCGATCTCGCGCTCGATCTCGGCGAACCCCATGCGCTCGGCGTGATGGACGACGGGCACCACCAGACCGCGCCCGGTCCCCACCGCGACTCCCAGGTGGACGAACTTCCGGTAGACGATGTCGTCGCCGCGGATCTCGGCGTTGACGACCGGGATCTCGCGCAGCGCCGAGATGCACGCCCGCGCGAAGAACGACATGAAGCCGAGCCCGATGCCGTGCTGCTTCTGGAACTGCTCCTTGTGCTCCGCGCGGAGCGCCATCACCTCGCTCATGTCGAGCTCGTTGAAGGTGGTGAGGATGGCCGCGGTGCGCTGCGCCTGCACGAGCCGCTCGGCGATGCGCCGGCGGATCGGGCTCATCGGCGCGCGCTCCTCCCCCTCGGCGAGGGCGGCGGACGGCGGCGGCGCGGCGGGCACGTCGATGCGTACCGGGCGGGCGCTCCGCTCGAGGTAGGCCAGCACGTCCTCCTTGGTGAGCCGGCCGCCCTTGCCGGACGCCGGGACCAGGGTGGGGTCGAGGTCGTGCTCGGCGAGGAGGCGGCGCACCGCCGGGCTGAGTGGACCGACGGCGCGCGCCATGGCCGGAGTCGCCTCGGCGTCGGCGGGCGCGAGCCGAGCGGCCGGGGCGCTCGGCGCGGCCCTGGGCGCCTCGGGCAGCGGCGGCTTCGGCGGCTCCGCGGGCGGCGCGGCCTTCGCGGGCGCGGCGGCGCGCGCGCCGCCGCCGTCCTCCTCGATGCGTGCAACCAGCTCGCCCACCTCGACCTTCTCGCCCGCGGCCTTGACGATGCGCAGCACGCCGGCGCGCTCGGCGGGAAGCTCCATGCTCGCCTTGTCGGTCTCGAGCTCGAGCAGCACGTCGTCGGGCTTGACGGTGTCGCCGTCCTGCTTCGCCCAGCGCACGATGACCCCCTCGGTCACCGACTCGCCGAGCGTCGGGATGCGCACCTCGAACGCCATGCCGCCCTCCGCCTCCCGCCGCTCAGCGGGCAAACGCGTAGTTCACCAGGTCGCGCTCCTCGACCTGGTGGAGCTTGTAGGAGCCCGTCGCGGGGCTCGCGGCCTCGGGGCGTCCGGCGTAGCCGAGCGTCCGGTCGTCGGGCAGGACGCGCCGCAGCCGGCGGTACATGACGTGCCACGCGCCCATGTTCCACGGCTCTTCCTGCACCCAGTAGACCTGCCGTGCCTCGGGGTAGGCGGCGAAGATGGCCTCGAGCTCCTTCGCCGGGAACGGGTAGAGCTGCTCGACGCGCACCAGGACCGCCCAGTCGAGGGCGCGCTCGCGGCGCGCCGCGAGCAGCTCGTAGTAGATCTTGCCGCTGCACAGGAGGATGCGCCGCACCCCGCCGGGCTCGATGGTGACGCCCGCCTCGGGCGCCCCCCCACGCGCGATGTCGTCGATCACGGTGCGGAACGTGCCCTGCGTCAGCTCCGCGAGCGACGAGACGCAGAGCTTGTGGCGCAGCAGGCTCTTCGGGCTCATGACGACGAGCGGCTTCCGGAAGCTCCGGTGCATCTGGCGGCGGAGGGCGTGGAAGTACTGCGCCGGCGTGGTCAGGTTGCAGACCTGCATGTTGTCCTCGGCGCACAGCTGGAGGAAGCGCTCGAGGCGTGCGCTCGAGTGCTCCGGGCCCTGGCCCTCGTAGCCGTGCGGGAGGAGCAGCACGAGGCCGCTCATCCGCTGCCACTTCGATTCCGAGCAGGCGAGGAACTGGTCGATGATCACCTGCGCGCCGTTGGCGAAGTCGCCGAACTGCGCTTCCCAGACGATCAGCCGACGCGGGTCGGCGAGGCTCATGCCGAACTCGAAGCCGAGGACGGCGTTCTCCGACAGCATGCTGTCGATGATGCGGAACTGCGCCTGCCCGCCGCGGATGTTGTCGAGCGGGACGTAGTGGTCGCCCGTGTTCACGTCGTGGAGGACGGCGTGGCGCTGGCTGAAGGTGCCGCGGCCGGTGTCCTGCCCGGTCATGCGCACCGGGATACCCTCGAGCAGGAGCGAGCCCAGGGCGAGCGCCTCGGCGCAGCTCCAGTCGATGCCGCGCCCCTCGCGCACCATCTGCGCGCGCTGCTCCATGAGGCGCGCGGCCCGCGGGTGCGGCGCGAAGCTCTCGGGCACGCGCGCGAAAGCGCCCGCGACCTCCTCCAGCACCGCCGGCTCGACGGCGGTCCGCGCGCTCCAGTCGTCGCCCGCCCAGCCGAAGCCCTTCCACAGGCCGCCGAAGGCGAACACCGGCTCGCGCGGCATGAAGTCGCGCGCGTAGGTCTGGGCGTCGCCGAGCAGCTCGCGGAACTCGCGCGCCCGCCGCTCGCCTTCCTCGGCCGGAACCGCGCCCGCCTTGCCCAGCTGCTCGCGGTAGAGCGCGAGCGGCGTCGGTTTGGCCGCGATCTTCCTGTACATCACCGGCTGCGTGAAGGTCGGGTCGTCGAGCTCGTTGTGCCCGTGCCGCCGGTAGCAGACCAGGTCGATGAAGACGTCCTTCTTGAAGCGCTGGCGGAAGCCGATGGCGAGGCGCGCGGCCTGCACCCCGGCCTCCGGGTCGTCGCCGTTCACGTGGAAGACGGGCGCCTGGATGATCTTGGCGACGTCGCTCGGGTAGGGGGTGAAGCGGTAGGCCTCGGGGGGCGTGGTGAAGCCGATCTGGTTGTCGACGATGATGTGCACCGTGCCGCCCGTGCGGTAGCCGTCCAGCTCGGAGAGCCCGAGCGTCTCGGCCACCACGCCCTGGCCGGTGAAGGCCGCGTCGCCGTGCATCAGGACGGGCACGACGCGCGCGTACTCGGCGTCCTCCAGGTGCTGCTGCTTGGCGCGCACCATGCCCTCGATGACCGGGTCGATCGCTTCCAGGTGGCTCGGGTTGGCGGCGAGCGAGAGATGGACCTTGCGCCCCGCGCGCGTGGGGTGGTCGTGCGAGTAGCCGAGGTGGTACTTGACGTCGCCGTCGCCCGTCGCCTCCTTGGCCAGCAGGCTCCCCTCGAACTCCGCGATGATCATCTCGTAGGGCTTGCGGAGCACGTTGGCGAGGATGTTCAGCCGGCCGCGGTGCGGCATGCCGAAGACCATCTCCTCGACCCCGAGCGAGCCCGCGTCCTCGATCAGCGTGTGGAGCAGCGGGACGAGCGTGTCGCCCCCCTCGAGCGAGAAGCGCTTCGCGGTCGGGTAGCGGATCTGCAGGAACTGCTCGAAACCCTCGGCGGCGATCAGGCCGTCGAGGATGCGGAGCCGGTCCTCGGGCGAGAGGTCGGGGCGGTTGGAGCCGGTCTCCATGCGTTCCTGGAGCCAGACGCGCTGCTCCTGATCCTGGATGTGCATGTACTCGACGCCGATCGTGCCGCAGTAGGTGGCCTGCAGGCGCGCGATCAGGTCGCGGATGCTGGTGCGCGAGCAGCCGCGGAAGCCGCCGCACGACACGACGCGGTCGAGGTCCTCCTCGCCGAAGCCGAACTCCGACGGCTCGAGGAGCGGATGCCCCTCGGGCTTCGCCCCGAGCGGGTTCAGATCAGCCACCAGGTGCCCCAGCTCGCGGTAGGAGTGCACCAGGTCGAAGACGCCGATCACGGGTGGGCCCGCCGCGGCGGGCGCCGCCCCCGTCGTCGCGCCGACCGCCGCTCCGTTGCCGCCCGCCGCCAGCTCGAAGCCGGCGAAGAAGAGCGCCCACTCCTCGCCGACCGAGCGCGGGTCGGCCTTGAAGCGGCGGTACTGCTCCGCGACGTAGTCCTTGTTGGCGAGCGTCACGCTGTCGATGCTTCGCATCTTCGCTCTCGTTCTAGCGCCCTCGCGCCCGCGCTGCTACAGGGTAGACCGCGGGGTCGCCTCGAGCGGTCGCGGACGCTATCCTCTGCCACGCATGGCGCCGGTCGTCTACCTGGTGCGGGACCTGCTCTTCGTCTCCAGGATCCGCGAGACGGCGGCCCGGCTCGGCCTCGAGGTCGAGAGGGCCGCGGACGCCGCCGGGCTCCACGCGGCGGCCCGCGAGGCGCGGCTCGTCATCGTGGACCTCCGGCTGCCCGAGGCGCTGGACGCCCTGGACCGGCTCGCCGCCGATCCGGCCACGGCGGGGGTGCGCGTGGTCAGCTTCGTCGACCACGAGGAGGTCGAGGCGATGCGCGCGCGCGGCCGCGGGACCGTCCTCGCCAAGGGACGGTTCGTGAGCGAGCTGCCCGCCCTGCTCGCGGCCTGCCGGTCCTAGGACCGCACCCGGTGCCAGACGAAGAGCACGATCATGGCACCGATCACCGAGAGGATGAAGCCCGGGGGATGGACGATCGAGCCCTCCTTCGGTCGTGAGACGAGGCCACCGACGAATCCTCCCACCAGCGAGCCGAGGATGCCGAGGAGCGAGGTGGCGAGGAACCCGATCTGGTCCGCCCCGGGCATGAGAGCGCGAGCGACGATCCCGACGAAGAAGCCCACCACGACGGACCAGAGAATGTGCATGATCCCCATGCGTCACACCTCCGTCTGCTTCACGCGCCGGCGGTGGTACACGCCGGCGTTCCCGAGACAGCTCTGCAAGGCCTCCTCGGGCGTCGCCGCCGCGCCCATCGGGCGAAAGCCCCCGGGGTCCTCGCGGCTCACGCCGACGGCGAAGTAGCGCTCGGCGCCGGCACCCTTCAGCGACTCGTACACCTTGATCTCGTAGGCCGCGCGCTCGGTCGGGGTGAAGTCGAGGACCACCAGGCACTCGCCCACGACCGCCGCCGCCTCGGTCATGTGCTCGGTGAAGGCGATGCGGCTCCAGTCGAGCGCCATGGCCACGAGCCTACTCTGGTCGCTCGCCGCGCGCCATGCGCATCTCGCGCGCGAGGCGCGCGAAGATGCCCGGCCCCTCGGCGAGGAGCGCCGTCCTCACCTGCACCGCGCTCGCGCCCTTGGCGAGGGCACGCGAGACGTCGTACCCGGAGCGGATGCCGCCGGCCGCGACGAGCTCCAGGGCCGCGCCCGCTTCCAGGCGGAGCTTCTCCAGGCCGGCGAAGTCGTTGCGCGCGATCACGACGCGCATCCCGGCCTCGGTCAGGGCGGCGGCGAGCGTGCGGTACGGGAAGCCGATCCGCTCGGGTAGCTTCACGGCGACGGGAACCGGCGCGCCCGCGGCGAGCTTCGCGAGCAGCGCGCGCAGGACGTCGCGGTCGTCACACGGCGCGAGCGTCGCCCCCACCCACGGGTCGGCGAGGTCGGCCTCCACCATCGCCGCACCCGCCTCGCCGAAGGCGCGCGCCAGGTTCGCGTACTCGTCCGCCGTCGCGCCCGCGATGCTCGCGATGACCGGACACGGCGCCTCGGCCGTGAGCTCCCGCACCAGGGGGAGGAGCTTGTCGTAGCCGGGGTTCTGGAGCGAGCGGTACCCGGGGTGGACGAAGGGGTGCTGGGTCGCAGTCTTGAGGACGATCGCGCCCGTTCCCGAGCGCGCGAGCGCGCGCAGCTCGTTCGCGGTCGACGACCACGCCCCGGAGGCGTTCATGGCGCAGAAGGGAAAGCGAACGTCGGCGACGGTCACCGCGAGGTCGATCGGACGCCGCTCCGTCATGGGCGCCCCACGACGACCTCGATCGGCACCTCCGCGAACTCCCGCGCGCCCTCGTCCCAGCGGAACGCCCGCGCCTCGTCCGGCGTCCGGCTGTCGGAGACGACCACGTACGTCACCTCCGGGTACGCGGGCTCGTCGTCGAACATGGCGCGCGCGCGGTCCTCGCCCGAGAAGTAGGCGCCGACGCGCGCGTGGGAGTGATAGAAGACCTTCACGCGCGCGCCCGGCGCCTCGCCCTCGCGCAACGCGGCGAAGAGCTCCTTCGGCTCGGGCGTGTAGGCGGTCTCCGCGTCGCGTGGATGGGCGGCGGGGTCCGCGCGGTGGAGCCGCCCCTGGACGTTGCTGAAGCGGCGCACGACGTCGCGGCCGCCCAGCTCGAGGACGGCGCCGCAACACTCCTCGGGATGGGTCTCGCGCGCGTGCGCGAGCATCTCCTCCAGCGCCGCGCGCGCGATCCTCAGGGGTTCCATCGCGTGTCCTTTCGCGGGGGTCCGGCGTGCGTGCGGGCGCGGATCAGGCGCGCGAGCGTCGCGTTCACCGGCGTCGGCACCCCGTGCGCGGCGCCACGGGCGGCGACCTGGCCGTTGATCGCGTCGATCTCGGTCGGCCGCCCGCGCTCGATGTCCTGGAGCATCGAGGAGCGGTGCGCGGCGGTCGAGGGCACGAGGCGGCCGTAGAACACGGCGCGGTAGGCCGCCGCGTCGGGCCAGGCGAGCGCGACGCCCTCGGCGCGCGCCACGGCGAAGGCTTCCTCGATGACCGCGTCCATGATCATGCGCGTGTCGCGGTCGGCGGGCAGGTCGCCGTAGGGCAGGCCGAGGAGCGCGCCCAGCGGATTGAGCGCGGCGTTGTAGAGCACCTTGGCCCACAGCTCGGCGACCAGTGCCTCGGTCGGCTTGGCGGGGACGCCCGCCGCCGAGAGCGCCGTCGCCCACTGCGCGGCCGCGTCCCGCCGCCGCGCGTCGCCCGGGTCCGGGCTACCGACGAGGACCGGGTCCGCGTACACCGTGACGCGCGCGTGCCCCGGCGCCACCATCTCGGCGCCGAAGATGACGCGCGCGCCCAGCACGCGCTCCGCGCCGACCGCGCGCGCCGCCGCCTCGAGGTTGCCGAGCCCGTTCTGCAGCGAGAGGAGGAATCCGTCGCCGGCCAGGTGCGGGCCGACGGCGGCCGCCATCGCCGCCGTGTCGTAGGCCTTCACGGTGAGAAGGACGGCGGCGAACGGCCCCTCGAGCCGGGCGGCGTCGGTGGCACAGCGCAGCCCGCGGACGCGGTGCGTGCCGAAGAGACCATCGATCGCGAGCCCGCTCGCGTGCACCGCGTCCAGGTGCGCCGGGCGCCCGAGGAGCGTCACGGGCCAGCCGGCCGCCGCGAGGAGACCGCCCACGACCGAGCCCAGCGCCCCCGCACCGGCGATCAGGATCTCGTCCGCGCCCGCCACGCGCGTGACGATACGTCCGCGGCCGGCGTGCGACAAGCAGAGCGCCGTGGTAGTGTCCGGCGCGCGTGATCCAGCGCGCCCGCTTGCAGCAGCTCTTCCTCGAGCTGGTCCAGATCGACAGTCACTCGCGCCGCGAGGGGCGGATCGCGGCGCGGCTCGCGCGCGAGCTGGGCGAGCTCGGCGCCGACGTGACCTTCGACGACGCGGGCGCGAAGCTCGGCGGCGAGACGGGCAACCTGATCGCACGCCTGCCGGGCACCGCCGACGCGCCCGCGCTCCTCCTCTGCGCCCACATGGACACCGTCGTCCCCGGCGAGGGCGTCAAGCCGGTGGTCGAGGACGACGTGATCCGCACCGACGGCACCACGGTGCTCGGCGGTGACGACAAGTCGGGCGTGGCGCTCATCTGCGAGTGCGTGCGCGTGTGCCGGGACGACGGCCTCCGTCATCCGCCGCTCGACGTCGTGCTCACCATCTGCGAGGAGGTGGGCCTCCTCGGCGCGAAGCACCTGGACCTGTCCCGTGTGCGCGCCCGACGCGGCCTGGTGTTCGACAGCGACGCGGTCGGCTTCGCCTTCACCCGCGCCCCGGGCGCCAACCACCTGGAGGTGGTGGTGCACGGCAGGGCAGCGCACGCGGGCATGGCGCCCGAGCGCGGCGTGAGCGCCATCCAGGTCGCCGCCGCGGCCATCGCCCGCATGCGGCTCGGGCGCATCGATGCGGAGACCACGGCGAACATCGGCCGCATCGAGGGTGGCCGCGCAAACAACATCGTCCCCGACGAGGTGCGCGTGCGCGGCGAGGCGCGGAGCCACGACCCGGCGCGGCTCGCGGCGCAGACCGACCACATGCGCGCCTGCTTCGTGGAGGCCGCCGCGGCTTGTCCCGGCGCCCGCGTCGAGGTGCAGGTCGAGTCGGCCTACGAGCCGATGGCGGTCGCCGACGACTCGGCGATCATGCGCCTCGTCGCCGCCGCGGCCGAGCGCATCGGGCGCACCATCATCGCCGCCGGCATGGGCGGCGGCTGCGACGCCAACGTGCTCAATCGGCGCGGCCTCGAGGTGGTGAACCTGGGCACCGGCATGCGCGAGATCCACACCACCGGCGAGTGGCTGAAGGTGAGCGACATGGTCGCCGCGGCCGAGGTCACGCTGGCGGCGATCGAGCTGGCCGCCGACTGGGCGTAGCGGTCACGCCGCCGGCACGTCCGCCGGCTTCGCGCGCAGTCGCGGCAGCCGCGCGCCCGAGGCCACGAAGACCGCCCCGCCGATCAGGTCTGCGAGCATGGTCAGCGCGACCGCGAGCACTCCGACCGTCACCGCGATCGAGTCGTCGACGTCGACGCGGGTCAGGAAGTAGAGGTAGCCGCCGACGCTCCCGATGCCCGCCACGGTGAGCGGGACGGCCCCCATCACGGCGACCACCGGGTGAAAGACCAGGCAGTACGAGAGGGGCAGTGCGGCGCCCGCCGAGCGCACCAGCACGTACTCCACGCAGACCTGCGAGAGATGAAAGACGAGCGACACGCCCGCCACGCGCGCCAGGAGCCGCCGATCGCGCCAGAACGGCCCGAGCTCGCTCTCCACCTGACGGCGGACCCGGTTCTGCTCCGGCAGCAGCCGGACCAGACGGGGGCACATCCACCAGCCGAGGACGAGCAGCACGCCTCCCGCCACCAGCGCCGCGGTGAGCAGCCACGGCAGGTGGTACTCCGGGAAGGCGACGAGCGCCCCGGCGCCGAGCGCCATCAGGACCGCGAGCCCGGTCACCCGGTCGAAGACCACGGAGTTGATCGCCAGGCCGGGTCGCCGGCCCTCGCCGAGGTAGAGAGCGCGCACGACGTCGCCGCCGATCGTGCTCGGGCCGAGCAGGTTGAAGAACATGCCGATGAAGTAGAAGCGCGTGTAGTCGCCGACGGGCCGCTCGAGGCCGACCGACCGTCCGAGCAGGCTCCACTTGTAGGCGCTGAACGCCTGACCGGCGAGGTAGAGCGCGATCGCGACGCCGATCAGGCCGGGGTGAACGCTGGTGAGCGCCCGCACCAGATCCTCGGTGTCGACGTCGAGCAGGATGTAGACGACGAGCCCCACGCTGAACAGGCCGCGGACGAGCCAGCGCGCGTGGCGGCCGCCGAGCAGCCGGTCCGAGAGCATCGCGCGATTGTCGTCATCGCGGCCGCCTTTGCAACGTCGGCGCGGTGCGCCTGCGTTCCAACTTGACTCGCCGCGGGCTGGCCGGCTAAGGCCGCCCACATGGCGCGCGGCCCGTGGCAGGAAGAAGTGGATCTGGTGATCGTCGGCGCGAGCGTCGGCGGCCTCGCCGCCGCCGTGATGGCCGCGGACCGCGGCTGCCGCATCATCGTCGTCGAGCGCGCCAAGGAGCTGGGCGGCGGTGCGGCGACCGAGGCCGAGATGATCGCCGCGGCGGGGAGCCGCTGGCAGCGTGCCGCCGGGATCGACGACGGCCCCGAGCGGCTCGCCGCCGACGTCCTGGCTGCGACCCGGCATCAGGTCGAGGCCGAGGTGGTCGCGGCCCTCGCCGCGGAGAGCGCGCCGCTGGTCGCCTGGCTCGCGGACCGCTGCGGCGCGCGGGTCGAGCTCTTCCACGAGCACCCGCCCGGCGGTCATTCCGTCGCGCGCCTGCACGCGCCGGGCGAGCGGGGCGGCGCCAGCCTGGTCGCCGACCTCGCACGCGCGGCCAGCCGCCATTCGCACGTGAGCGCGCGCGCCGTGACCGTCGCCGAGCGGCTGTTGCGCGACGACTCCGGCGCCGTTCGCGGCGTGCAGGTGCGCGCTGAGCGGCGCGGCGCGAGCCAGGCGCTCGGCGGGCGCGTGCTCCTCGCCTGCGGCGGCTTCGCCGGCGACGACGCGCTGGTCGCGCAGCACTGCCCGGCGGCCGCTGGGCTCCCTTACCATGGCGGCGCGCGCGCGACCGGCGACGCTCTCCGCCTGGGACGCGAGGCGGGCGCGGCCCTGCGGCGGCTGGCGAGCTGCGCGGTGACGCCGTTCCTCGCCACGCCCGCGCAGCTTGCGCTCACCGCCCCGCTCGTCGATCTGGGCGCCGTCCTCGTGAACCAGGCTGGCCGCCGGTTCGCGGACGAGACGGCGGAGGGCCTGCTCCTCGCCACCACCGTCCGCGCGCAGCCCGGCCACCTCGCTTACCTCCTCTTCGGCGAGCGGACCGCGGCCGCCGCGCGCGCCGCCGACCCGTTCTTCGCGCGCGTCGTCCTGCCGCGCACCGGGCGCCGCGGCGCGACCCTCGAGGACCTCGCCAAGCAGTTCGAGCTGAACGCCGAAGGGCTCGGCCACACGGTCGAGACCCTCAACCAGAGCCTCGTCCTGGGCGGCGACCCGTTCGGCCGCCGGCGCTTCGCCGGCCCGCTCGAGCCGCCCTTCCACGCCATCCGCGTCACCGGCGCGCGCTGGCGCACCTTCGGTGGGCTCGCCGTGGACGCGTCGGCACGCGTGCTCGACGCCGCGGGGCAACCCATCCCTGGCCTCTACGCCACCGGCGGCGCCGCCGTCGGCCTCGGCGGCGAAGGCACCGAGGGACTCCTCCCCGGGCTCGACACCCTCGCCGCCCTCGGCCTCGCCCGCCTCGCCGCCCAGGACGTCGTCGCCCAGACCACCGCCCCCCCCGAGGACAGCAAGCCCACCTCGTAGCACGGCGCGTGGCGCCCTCGTCGCCGCCCGCACGCGGCGAGGCGGCGGGGGCCCCTGATCAGGGCTCTACGCGTCCCCCCGCGGCCCAGCGCACAGGTTCACGAGCGCAAAGAACAGCTCGTCCAGCGACGCATACACGTACGGCGAGCGAGCCGTCAGCCCGCGGAAGTCCTCGGCGCGCGGGCTCCAGCCGCGCAACGCGTCGCCGTAGACGGGGAAGACCTCGCCCCGCACGCGGAGGTAGGTCCGCCCGCCGTCGCGCGCCGCCGCCGTCATCCGAAGAAGACGGACCGCCGCCGGCGCCTGAGGCGCGCCACCATCGACTGGATCGTGCCCCGGAGCCGCATCGCCTCGTGCCGTGCCCGCTGCCATCGGACCTCGCCTTCCTCCGCCACCAACCGGATCGGTTTGCCGAAACGGATGAACCACTTGGTCGGGAGGGGCAGGATGCCGAGCACGCCGAGGAGCGGAAAGAACGGCGTCACGGGCACGTAGGGCACGCCGAGGAAGCGCCCCACCCCCTCGGCCCGCCCGACCACGGGGTAGATCTCCTCCGCGCCCACCACCGCGACCGGCACGATGGGCACGTCGAGCGCGAGCGCGAGCCGCGCAAACCCCGGGCTGAAGGGGCGCAGTCGATAGCGATCGCCGAACGGCTTCGCGACCCCGGGAACGCCCTCGGGGAAGACGAGCAGCGCCTCACCCATCCTGAGGAGCGTGACGGCGTTCTCACGCGTCGCGACCGCGCCACCGACCTTGTTGTAGAAGGCGGAGACCGGCGCGAGGTTCTCGACGAAGCGGTCGTAGAGAAAACGGAGCGCGCGCTGGCGGCGCAGCTCCACCGCGGTGACGATCATCGCCCCGTCGAAGGGGACGGCCCCGGAATGATTGGCGACCAGCAGCACGGGCCCTCTCGCCGGGACGTGCTGGATGCCGGCCACGTCGACCCGCCAGTAGCGATCGTGGAGGAAGCGCACGGCGGGCAGGACGCGCTGGCGCAGCTCGGGGTCGAGACCGAAGGGATCGGCTTGCGGGACGTCGCGGGTCCCCGTCCGCTCCGGCGCCGCTGGCGGTGGCGGACCGACTTCGAGCGGGATGGCCGGAGCCGCCATACGAACGCCCCTCCCTCCGCGCACGCTCACCCCTCCCGCGGCGCTCTATAGCTCAGGCACGCGGCGGAAGAAAGGCGAGCGGATTTTTTCTTCAGCCGAGGGCGACGGTGGCGGTGCCGACGACCAGCCGCTCGCCCTCGTCGCTCTCGAGCCAGAGGTCGAGCTCGACCGTGCGCGAGCCCTCGTCCTTCTGGGTGACGGTGCCGCAGAGACGGATGGTCCGCCCCGGGAGCACGAGGCCGCGGAACGTCGTCCCCAGCCGGCGGAGCACGCCCGGCCCCGCCCAAGCCTCGATGAGACCCGTGAGCAGCCCCATGCTCATGTTGCCGGGCGTGATCATGCCGGGCAGGCCCTCCCGGCGCGCGCCCTCGTCGTCGGTGAAGCGGGGCGACCACTGGTTGGCGGCCCGGGCGTAGGCCCGCACCTGGTCCTGGGCGAGGAAGAGCTCCCGGACGGGCAGCTCGTCGCCCTCCTCCACCTCCGCGAAGCGCCGGGTCATCGGTGCATGAAGCGATTGTCCACCACGGCCAGCATCTCGCCGCGCTGGTTGGTCATGATGAAGCGGATGACGACGAAGTACATGCTGCCCGTCCGCCCGGTCTTCTCGTACACCTCGTGGAGAGTCGAGCGGATCTCGACCGTGTCGCCCGGGCGGACCGGAACCCCGAGCTGGATGTCCTTCCCGGCATCGAAGCCGGTGCGCACGTTGATCGTCTTCGGGATGCTCTCGGGATAGAACCGGTCGCCCTTGTAGCGGACGCAGAAGGTGGGATGGCCGACCAGGTCGGGGCCGGGCGCCGTGTACTCGGGTCGCGTCTCGCCGAGGGCCTGCGCGAAGGCGATCAGCTCCTCGGCGGTCACCGGCCCGTAGCGGGTACGGTCGAACTCCTGGCCCAGGACGGACGGATCGATCGCGAGCGGCACCCGCGGAAGCTAGGCCATCGCTCCGGGCGTCGCAAGGTCACTCGCGGTCGCTGTCGGGGTCGAGCCGCTCCATCAGGACGCCCGGCTGCGGATCGGTGAATCCGAACCGCCGGTAGAGATCGTGCGCGTCGCGCGTGCCGAGGATCCAGCGCCGGAGCTTGCCGAATTCGGGCAGCGAGAGCGCCGTCTCCACCAGCCACTTGCCGAGGCCCTTGCCGCGGTGCTCGTCGAGCACGAAGACGTCGGCCAGGTAGGCGATGACGACGTGGTCGGTCACGACGCGCGCGAAGCCGATCTGCCCGCCCGCATGGTAGAGGCCGAAGGGAACGGAGTGCTCGATCGAGCGCTCGACGCGCTCGCGCGAGCGACCCGCCGCCCAGTAGGAGCGCCGGCTCAGGAACTCGCAGACCAGCTGCACATCGAGCCGGCCGGGGTCGGTACTGATCGTGTACTCGCCGCGGGTCCATTCGCGGATCATGCGGGCAGCAAAGCGCAGCCGGGGCCCGAGGGGAAGGGCAAAGGAGTGACGGCCGTGGAAGCCAGGGGGCGGGGGGACACAGGTCACCTGGGGCGGGTCTCACGCCGCTGCGGGCGGGCGCCGCCGGAAGTCCAGCGGGCGGTAGCAGCCGCCCTTCAGCTCCCGCACCAGATCGTCGATGGTGCGGATCTCCGCCGCGAACTCGGTCGCGCAGATGCCGACGAAGCTCACGAGATGTGAATCGCTCCCGCCGTAGGCCTCGTACCCGTGGCGGCGGATCAGCTCCTCGACGCGCGCATCCTCGCCCTTCTTGCTGCCGCCGTTGAGCGCCTCGACCGCGATCACGCCCTGGAGCGGCGGCTTCGACTCGTAGTGCGCGCAGAGCCCGACCGTCGGCCGCCCCGGATGGCAGGGCAACGCCACCCCGCCCAGGCGGTCGACCTCGGTGATCACCTCCTGGGCCGGGAGGCGGACGTTCTTGAAGTCGAAGCGCCGGACGATGTCCGCGTTCACGCCGTAGACCAGCACGTGGCCGTAGTCGGTCTCGACCTCGGCGGCGGTGAGGATCAAGAATCCGTACTGGTCCTCGAGCGCGCGGTAGTCGCGGCTCGGATCGAACTGGCGGTGCTCGGTCAGCACGATGCCGTCGAGCGGGCGCTCGTCGCGCTTGCGCTGCAGGAGCTTCAGGTAGGCCTCGACCGGCGCGCGGCTGTCGTCGGAGAGCTCGGAGTGGAGGTGCAGGTCGAGGATCACGAGACGGGCCGGAACTTCGCCAGCGTGATCTCCGCGGTCACGTCCTCGAACACCACCTCCACCTCCATGCCGACGCGGACGGCGTCGGGCGCGCAGCCGATGACGTTCGTCATCATGCGCACGCCTTCGTCCAGCGCGACGATCGCGAGGACATAGGGCAGCTCCTCGCGAAAGCCGGGCGCCTGGTTCTGATGAGTCACGGTGAAGCTGTAGACCGTGCCACGACCGCTCGCCCGCACCCACTCGGTCGCCGAGGAGAGGCAGCTCGTGCACAGCGCGCGCGGATAAAAACGTTTCGTGCCACAATCGCGACAGCGCTGGAAGTAGAGCTCGTGACGCGCCAGCGCCTCCCAGTAGGCGCGCGACTCCTCGTCGATGCGCGGCAGGGGCTTCCGGTAGGGCTTCGGCTCCGCCATCACGCGCGCCCGAGGATCATGGTGACGCCGCTGTGCCGCTGCCCGAGCATGCCCCCCGTGCCGTGCACGAGCGCCAGCTTCGCGTCCTTCACCTGCCGCACGCCGCACTCGCCGCGGAGCTGCCGCGTCGCCTCGATGACCAGGAAGATGCCACGCATGCCGGGGTGGTTCGACGACAACCCGCCCCCGTCCGGATTGACGGGCAGCGCGCCGCCGAGCCCGATCCGCCCGCCGGCGCAGAACGAGCCGCCCTCGCCCGGACGGCAGAAGCCGAGCGCCTCGAGCGTCGTCAGGACGGTGATCGTGTACGAGTCGTAGACCGTGGCCAGGTCCAGGTCGGCGTGCTTCACGCCTGCGCGCTCGAGCGCGAGCGGCCCCGACTGCCCCGCCGCGACGTCGAGCAGGTCGCGCGCGCCGATCTCGGCGTGCCGCAGCGCCTCGGCCGCCCCCAGGATGACGACGGGCGGCCGGCGCAGGTCCCGCGCCCGTTCGACCGAGGTGAGGACGAGCGCCCCGCCGCCGTCCGAGATGACGCAGCAATCGAGCAGGTGGAGCGGCGAGGAGATGACGCGCGAGGCGAGCACGTCCTCGACCGTGATCGGCTCGCGGTACTTGGCGTCCGGGTTCAGCCCGGCGTGCCTCCGCATCGTCACCGCGATCTCGGCCAGCTGCTCGCTGGTCGTGCCGTACTCGTGCATGTGGCGCTGCGCGACCAGCGCGTACGAGCCGACGATGGTCGGCCCGAAGGGCGCCTCGAAGTGGTCGGGCGGCTCGAGCACGAAGCCGCCCGCGCCGGTGCCGATCGCGAAGCGCTCCGAGGCGGCGGTCGAGCCGTAGGTGACGAGCGCCACGTTGCACAGCCCGGCCGCGATCGCCGCCGCCGCATGAAAGCAGTGCGACACGAACGACGAGCCGCCGATCGCCTGCGAATCGACGTACGACGGGCGCAGGTTCAGGTGGCCGGCGAGCGAGAGCACGCCGATCGGCCCCACGCCGCTGGTGAAGAAGCCGTCCACGTCCTTCACCCCGAGGCCCGCGTCCTCGAGCGCGCCGCGTGCGCTCTCCGCGTGAATCTGGAAGGCGGTCTTGTCGGGGGCGAAGCGGGTCGTGTGCTCGTAGGCACCGACCACGGAGGTCTTCCCCCAGATGCTCACGCCAGGCTCTCCGCGAACTCCGCCACCAGGCGGTTGAAGGCGTCCGGCTGCTCGAGGGGCGCCTGGTGCCCCGCCTGCGCGATCACCTCGAGCCGCGCCCCCGCGATGCCGCGCGCCAGCTCCTCGGCGCAGGCGACCGGCGTCACCCCGTCGTCGGCGCCGGCGACGACGAGCGTCGGGGTGCGGACGCGGCCGAGGAGCGGCCTCCCGTCGAACGCCCGGCAGGCGAGGAGATCCGTGTAGCGGACCCGCGGGTCGGTCCTCACCTGCTCGGTCCACGCCTCGCGCATGACCTCCATGCCGGTCGCGGGCGAGAAGGTCTCGGTGGTGAACTGCTGCGGCAGGCGACCGCGCACGACGTCCCGATGCACGGCCAGCTGCTCGTCCGTGAGGGCGAAGCACGCCGCGGTCGAGACCAGCACCAGGCCGTCGAGCAGCTCCGGGTGGCGCGTCGCGAGCGTCAGGGCGATGGCCCCGCCCATGCTGCGCCCGACCAGCACGAAGCGCCGCAGGCGGAGCGCGGCCGCGAAGCACGCCACGAGGTCGGTGTACGCGTCGACCGTCGCCAGCCCTTCTATGCCGCACGAGCGGCCGTGGCCGGGGAGATCCGGCGCGAGCGCGCTGTGCTCGCGGCCCGCCGCCTCCAGCTGGCGCCGCCAGAGGCCCGCGTTGCTGCCCGCCGCGTGCACGAGGAGGAAGAGCCGTCCGCGGTCGAGCGCCGGCGGCACGTCGGGCAGCGTGGTCGGCCCGGTGTGAAGGTAGTGGACGGCCGCGCCGTCCACGGTGACGTACTTGCCCGGCAAGGGTTCCTGTCTAGGACGCCCCTCCGCGAGGTGTCAATTGACGGCACGGCGGACTTCAAGTCCGCCAGCCGGAACGCCGATAACCCGTGCTAGGTCCCGCATGCTCACCCTCCTCGGCCTGGTCATCGTCTTCACCGGCATCCTGGGCGGCTACGTGTGGGCCGGGGGGCCGCTCCATGTCCTGGTGCAGCCCGCGGCGCTCGCCATCATCGGCGGCGCGGCGGTGGGCACGCTGATCGTGGCGGCGCGACGTCGGGCAGAGCGCCATCTTCCGCAAGTACCCCTCGTTCCTCGGCCGCCCGCAGGCGGTCGAGTTCTTCCGCGACGCGCTCCAGCAGATCGTGAACGGCACCGCCTCGGCGGACGAGCTGGACGTGCTGCTCGAGACCGAGATCGAGACCCAGCACGAGGAGGCGAGCATCCCGGTCTCGCTCATCCAGCGCACCGGCGACGCGCTCCCCGGCCTCGGCATCGTGGCCGCCGTGCTCGGCATCGTCATCACCATGGGCTCGCTCGACGCGTCCCCGAAGGAGATCGGACACAACGTGGGTGCGGCGCTGGTCGGCACGTTCCTCGGCATCCTCCTCTGCTACGGCGTCTTCCAGCCGCTGGCGACCAACATCGAGCTCCAAGAGCTGGCGAACGCGCGCTACCTCCGCTGCATCAAGGAGGGCGTGGTCGCCGCGCTCCGTGGCACGGCGCCCATGGTGGTGGTCGAGTTCGCGCGCCGCGCGATCTTCTCGGACGAGCGGCCGACGTCGGCCGAGACGGACGCCGCCTTCCGCGCCGTGAAGAGCGCGCTCGCCTGATGGTCACCCGTCGCCGCCTGCGGCCGCACCACTTCGGCGCTGCCTGGAAGGTGGCCTACGCCGACTTCACGACCGCCATGATGGCGCTCTTCGTCGTGCTCTGGCTGCTCACGCAGGCCGACATGCGGCTCCGCCAGCAGATCTCGCAGTACTTCCGGCAGCCCGGCGTGCTGCCCGGAGGCGCGATCATCAGCACGGACGCCGACCAGGCCCACAGTCGCACGCGCGAGCTGCTCGTCGCCCCCGGCCAGGGCGAGGAGGCGCTGCTCGAGGACGAGAAGAAGGCCATCGAGGCAGCGCTCGCCAGGCGCCCCGAGCTGGCCCTCGTGCGCGACCAGGTGATCGTGCAGGTGACCGAGGCCGGCCTCTCGATCCAGGTGGTCGACAAGGGGCGCGACCTCCTCTTCGACCAGTCGTCGGCGCGTCTCAAGCCGGCGCTCGTGTCGCTGCTGAAGCAGCTCGGCCGGCAGCTCACGCGCCTCCCGAACCACATCCAGATCGGCGGCCACACCGACAGCCGGCCCTTCCCGGCCGAGGTGGCGATGACGAACTGGGACCTCGCCTTCGCGCGCGCCAACAACGCGCGCCGCGTCCTCGAGGCGAGCGGCCTCTGGCCCGGGCAGATCCACCGCGTGGTCGGCTACGCCGACTCCGAGCCGCTCGTCCCCGAGGATCCGCTGGCGGACGAGAACCGCCGCCTCTCGATCCTGGCCGAGCGCATGGACCCGCTGCCGGCGAGCCCGGGCGGCGGCCCGATCGCGCTGCCGCCCGATCGGCTCCCCGGGCACGCGGGCTAGCGCATCCTCGCGGACTGGCGCGCGCCGCGCCGCGGGCGCTAGGATCGCCAGGTCGTGCGCGCCCGCGACCTGGAGACGCTCGAGTTCCCCCGCGTGCTCGACGCGATCGCGGCCCGGGCGCGCTCGGCGGCCGGGCGTCAGGCGGTCTCGGACCTGCGCCCGACCGGCGACCGGGTCGAGGCCGAGCGCCGGCTCGACCGCCTCGCCGAGCTGGTCCGGCTGGCGGCCGAGGCGGGGCGTCCGCCCACTGGCGACGTGCCGCTCGTCGGCCCCGCGCTCGCCGCCGCCGCGCCCGACGGCGCCACGCTCGAGCCGCGGCGCCTGGCGGAGGTGCGCGATCTCCTCGCGGCGGCGCGCCAGGTGCGCGCCTACCTGCGCCGCGAGCCGGCGCGCTTCCCCCGCCTGGCGGCGGACGGCGAGGCGATCGACGCCGTCACGGAGGTAGCCGAGCCGCTGGCCGCGATGCTCGACGAGACCGGGCAGGTGCGCGACGACGCGAGCCCCGCGCTCGCCGCCGCGCGCGCCGTGACGCGCGAGCTGCGCGGGGAGATGGAGGCGCGCCTCCTCGGCATGGTGCGCGACCCCGACCTGGGCAACGTCATCGCCGAGCAGTACGTCACGGTGCGCAACGGCCGCTTCGTGGTGCCGATCCGCACCACCGCGGCGGGCACGGTCGCGGGCGTGGTGCAGGACCGCTCGATCTCCGGCGAGACGGTGTTCATGGAGCCGCTCTTCGCGGTCGAGCTGAACAACCGCCTTCTCCTCGCCGCCAAGGACGAGGAGGCGGAGGAGCGCCGCGTGCGGGGCGAGCTGACGGCGCTGGTGCGCGCGCACGGACCGCGCCTCGAAGCGGTCGAGCGCGCTCTCGCCGCGGCCGACGCGCTCGGCGCCGCCGCCGAGTTCGCGGCCCACCACGGCTGCACGCGGCCAGTGCTCGGGGCGAGCGACGTCGCCCTCCTGGCGGCACGCCACCCGCTCCTGCTCGAGGCGGGGCGACCCGTCGTGCCCATCGATCTGCGCGTGCCCGCCGAGCGGCGCGGACTCGCCGTCACCGGCCCCAACGCGGGCGGGAAGACGGTGGCGCTGAAGACCCTCGGCCTCTGCGCGCTCATGGCGCACGCCGGGCTCTTCGTCCCGGCCGCCGAGGGGAGCCGCCTGCCGCTGCTCGCCGCCGTGCTGGTCGACATCGGCGACGAGCAGTCGATCGACCGCGACCTGTCCACCTTCACGGGCCACGTGGAGAACCTGGCGCGCATCGCGGCCGCAACGGGCCCCGGCGCGCTCGTCCTCCTCGACGAGCCGGGCGCGGGGACAGACCCGATCGAGGGCGCGGCGCTCGCGGTCGGACTGCTGACCGATCTGCTCGAGCGCGGGCCGCGCGTCGTCTTCACCTCGCACTTCCCGCAGGTGAAGACCTATGCCCTCGCCGAGCCGGCCTTCGACGTGGCCGCCTTCGACGTCGAGCCCGCGACCGGCGCGCCCCGCTTCCGGCTCGCCTACCACACCGTGGGCCAGAGCCTGGCGCTTCCCATCGCGCGCCGCCACGGCCTGCCGGCGCGTGCGCTGGAGACCGCGGAGCGGCTGCTGAGCGGTGAGAGCCGCGACCTGGCGCGCGCGGTCGCCCGCCTCGAGGAGAGCCGGCGGACCTACGAGGCGGGACGCGAGGAGGCGGAGCGCGAGCGCGCCGGCCTGGCGGCCGCGCGCGCCGACGCCGAGGCTCTCGCCGAGGACCTGCGCGCGCGCCAACGCCGGCGCTGGGCCGAGGACCTGGACGCCTCGCGCCGCTTCCTGCGCGAGCTCGAGGCGCGCGGACGGACGGTTCTTGAGGAGCTCCGCCGCCGCCCCGAGCCAGCGGCGCTGCGCGCCTTCGTGCGCGAGGCGAGCGAGGAGATCGCCGCGCAGGCGCGCGCCAGCTTGCCCGAGCCGTCGCCCGGGCGTCCGCCCGTGCCGGGCGACACGGTCGAGGTGGCGGGCCGCGGCATCCGCGGTGAGCTGGTCGAGATCGCCGGCGAGCGCGCCCGCATCCAGCGCGGCGGGCTTCGCTTCGAGGTACCCTCGGGCCAGCTCCGCGTCGTCGGCGCCGCGCCAGCGCGCGAGCGCGTCGCGGTCGAGGTCGACCGCCCCACCGACGCACCCGCCGAGATCAACCTGATCGGCCAGCGCGTCCGCGAGGGGATCGACGCCCTCGCCGTGTTCCTCGACCGCGCCGTGCGCGCCGGCCTCTCCGAGGTGCGCGTGGTGCACGGCTTCGGGAGCGGCGCCCTCCGGCGCGCGGTGCACGAGTTCCTGGAGGCCTCACAGTACTGCACCACGTTCCGCGACGCGGACCCGGCCTCCGGCGGCACGGCCGTGACGATCGCCGAGCTGGCCTGAGAGATTCGCCGCCCCGTCCAACGGCGCCGCGATTCTCGTACGACAGCGCCCTACGCCCCCGGCACCAGCGCGCGCAGCTCCGGCTCCTCGACCACGTAGCGCTCGCCGCAGAACTCGCACACCACCTCGGCGCGGCGCTCGCGCGCGAGCACGTCGAGCAGCTCGGCACGGCCCATGGCGACGATCGCGGCCTCCACGCGTTCGCGGCTGCAGCGGCAGCGGAAGCCGACCGCCTGCTCCTCGAGGACGCGGGTCGGGAAACCGGCCAGCAGACGAGCCAGGATGGCGGCCGCGTCGAGGCCCTGGCGGACCAGATCGCTCGGTGGCGGCGCGGCGCCGACGTTCGCCTCGAGGTGCCCGATCGTCCCCACGCCAGCACCCGGCATCGCCTGGAGGAGATAGCCGCCAGCCGCGCCCACCCGCCCGTCGGCGTGGACGAAGACGCCGACGCCGACCACCGAGGGAACCTGCTCGGAGCCCGCCAGGTAGCTCGCCACGTCAGCCCCGATCTCGCCCGAGACGAGGGGCACGATGCTGCGGTAGGGGGCCACCTCGCCGCGCGGGACACGCATCACGCAGAGGAGGCCGCGGCCGACCGCTCCCCCCACGTCGAGCTTGCCATGGCGCGCGGGGAGGTGTGTCCGGGGGCGCGAGACGAAGCCGCGCACGTGACCGGCGGGCGTGGCGTCGACCAGGATGCCGCCGAGCGGTCCGTCGCCGCTCCACTGGAGCGACACGCGCTCGTCGGCCTTCGCGAGCCCGCCGAGCAGGAGCCCCGCCGTCAGCGCGCGGCCGAGCGCCGCCGTCGCGGTGGGCAGCGTGTCGTGCCGTGCGCGGGCCTCCTCGACCAGATCGGTGGTCACCGCGGCCAGACCGCGCACCGTGCCGTCGGCGCTCAGCGTGCGCGCCAGACGGTCAGCCACTGCGCGCCTCCTCCATGGCGCGCAGCATGTCCTCGGCGCCGACGAAGCGGGCGAAGCGCCCGCGCTCGCGTCCGTCGGGGCCGAGCAGGAGGAGCGTCGGCACCCCGGCCACCCCGAAGCGGCCGGTGAGCGCGCTCGAGCGCTCGTCCTCGCCGGTCACGTCGACCTTGAGGGCGACGAAGCCGGCCGCCGCGTGCACCACGGCGGGGTCGCGAAAAGTGGTGTGCTCCATCTCGCGGCACGGCAGGCACCAGGCCGCGGAGAAGTCGATGAGCACGGGGCGGCCGGCGGCGGCGGCGCGCGCCAGGGCCTCGTCCGAGTACGGCGTCCACGTGATCGGGCTCCCCGTCTCGGCTCCGAGCAGCCCGGCGAGCGCGAACGCGACCAGCGCGATGCCTCCCGCGCGGCGCGGCCAGCGCAGCAGCGGAGGGGTCGCCGGGCCGAGGAAGCCGAGCGCCACGCCCGCCGCCACCATGAGCGCGACGGTCGCGACCCGCGCCCAGGCGTCAGGCAGCAGGGGGGTGACGAAGTAGAGCGCGAGCCCGAGGAGGAGGAACCCGAAGATCCGCTCGACCCAGGCGAGCCAGGCGCCGGCGCGGGGCAGCGTGCGGAGGCGCCCGGCGAGCGCGGCGAGCACGAGGTAGGGCGCGCCGAGCCCGAGCCCCAGCGCGAAGAAGAGCGCGAAGCCGAGGGCCACCGACTGCTGCGCGCCGACGAAGAGGAGAAGGGCGAGCACCGCGGGCCCGATGCACGGCGCGGCCACCACGCCCATGGTGGCGCCCATGAAGAAGGCGCCCAGGTCCCCCTCCCCGACGCGGCCGAGGCGCTGCATGAGCGGCGACGGGACACGCAGCTGATAGAGGCCGAAGTTGCTCCCCGCCAGGCCGACCAGCACGAGCGCGATCGCCGCCAGCACCACGGGCCGCTGGAGCGCCGAGCCGAACAGGGAGCCGGTCAGCGCGGCGGTGACGCCGAGGGTGGAGAAGGTGAGGCAGATGCCGAGCACGTAGAGGAGCGCGCGACGGACGGTGTGCCGCGCCTCTGCCGTCTCCGTCCGGCCGCCGAAGAACGCGACCGTCACCGAGATGAGCGGGTAGACGCAGGGCGTGAGGTTGAGCGCGACGCCCACCAGCATGATCCAGAGGACGGTGAGCGGATATCCCCAGCGCTCGACCCAGCGCGCCACCTGGTTCGCTCCCGGGGGATGCGCGGCGCCCGGCGGCACGGCCGCCTCGAGCGCGGTCACCAGTTCGAGCGTGCGCGGGGGGAGGCAGCGCGAGGCGTCGCACGCCTGGAAGCGGAGCGCGGCCCTGAGCGTCGAGTCCCCCGCGGCGGGCGTCCCCTCGAGCGGCGCCGTGAAGCGCACCGTGCCCTCGTAGAGGAGGAAGGTCGAGTCGCCGCCGAAGGCGAGCCGCTTCTCCACCGGCGTCGGATAGCGGACCTCGCCCGCGCGTACGCCCGCGGGCGGCGTCAACGTGACCGTGGTGGGGACCAGGAACCCGTCGCGCGGCTGATGCGCGTTCACGTGCCAGCCCGGCGCGATGGTGGCCTCGATTTCCGCCTGCCCGCCGCGCGCGCCGAGTCGCGCCTTCAGCACGTCCTCCGGAAGGGGGACCGCGAGCGCGGCACCGACGAGGCCGAGCAGAGCGACCAGCACGCCCGCGCTTCGCATCGCCGCGGACCTCAACGGACCTTGAACAACCTCGGGGCGCGCGACGTCGCGGAGCTGAGCGCGGGGTCGTCCAGCGTGAGCGGCACGGATTCGACGATCTCCAGCCCGTAACCGGGCAGGCTCACCAGGCGGAGAGGCCGATTCGTCAGCCAGCGGATCTTCCCCACGCCCACGTCGCGCAGGATCTGCGCGCCGATGCCGAACTCGCGGAAGTTCGTGAGCCACGTGCCGAGCCCCGTGCTCGGCGCGCGCGCGCTGTCGGCGCGCGCCTCGGAGAAGAGGTCGAGCCCGCGGGCGCCGCGGCGGAGGTAGAGGATCACCCCCTTGCCCTCGGCGGCGATGCGCTCCATCGCCTTCTGGAGCAGGCTCCGCGTGTCGCGCTCGCGGTAGCCGAAGACGTCCCCCGGCAGGTACTCGAGATGCGTGCGCACCAGCGTCGGCTCGTCGGCGCGCACGTCGCCCTTCACCAGCACCAGGTGCTCCCCCTCGTCGACGTCGGTGGTGTAGACGAGGGCGCGGAACTCGCCGCCATGGCGGGTGGTGATGCGCGCTTCGGCCGTGCGGTGCACGAGCGAGTCGTGACGGCTGCGGTACTCGATCAGGTCCGCGATGGTCGCGATCTTGAGACCGTGCCGGCCGGCGAACTCCTCGAGATCCGGGAGACGCGCCATGCTGCCGTCGTCGCGCAGGATCTCGCAGATGACGCCGGCGGGGGCGAAGCCCGCGAGGCGCGCCAGGTCGACGGCGCCCTCGGTCTGCCCGGCGCGCACCAGCACGCCGCCGCGCCGCGCGCGCAGCGGGAAGACGTGCCCCGGCGTGACGATGTCGGCGGGCGTCGCGTCGGGGCGGATGGCGGTGCGGATGGTGGTGGCGCGGTCGACCGCGGCGATGCCGCGCCCGATCCCTTGCCGGGCATCGATCGAGACCGTGAACGCGGTGCCGAGCGGCGCGCGGTTCTCGCTCACCATCATGGGGAGCCCGAGCTGGTCGCAGCGGCCTTCGGTGAGCGAGAGGCAGACGAGCCCGCGCCCGTGGGTGGCCATGAAATTGACATGCTCGGCCGTGACCCGCTCGGCCGCGACGCACAGGTCGCCCTCGTTCTCGCGATCCTCGTCGTCCATGAGGATGATCATGCGGCCGGCGCGGATCTCGGCGAGGGCCTCCTCGATGCCGACCACGTGCGGGCTCTGGCGGCGGGGGGACATCCGCCCCGTGATGATAGACGCGGGCTCGAGCCGAGGCCAGCCCGCGGCGAGAGCGGCTGATCATTGACAACCGTCCCCGGCTCGGCCATCAGTCGCGGCCTACGCTGGCCCTCGTGCAGGCGCGGGGGGAGGAGGAAGGGAGGCTCTATTGGCCTCAGTCCCGCGCCGCGATGGCCGGTCCTGCAACCGCCGGCCTGCCCAGCGTCCGCCAGGCGATCGTGGCCATGACGACCGCACCCCCTGCGACCGCGAAGACGCTCGGCGCCTCGCCGAGGAAGAGCAGCACCCAGAGCGGATTCGCCACCGGCTCGAGCATGCCGATCAGGGCCGCCCGCGTCGCACTCACGTGGTGCAGCCCGCGCAGGAAGAGCGCGTAGGCGGCGGCGATCTGGACCGTGCCGAGCAGCGCCAGGATAACCGCCGAGCGTGCGCTCAGCCACGGGTCGCGCACCACGAGCGGCGCCAGCGCCGCCGCCGCGAGGACGTTGCCCCAGGTGACCGCGGCCTCCGCGCTCGCGCCGCGCTCCCGGCGCAGCAGCAGCACCAGGCCCGCGAAGAACCCGCCCGAGAGGACCGCGACCAGGTCGCCGGCATGGCTTCCGGCGTCGAGCTTCCCCACGAAGAAGAGCGCCATGCCGGCCAGTGCCACCGCGATGGCGACCGCGTCGCGCGGTAGGCGGGCCTCGCCCACGACGAGCGGCGCGAAGAGAAAGACCCACACCACGCCGCTGTACTGGAGGAAGATGGCGTTGGCCGCGGTCGTCCACTTGGTCGCGACGACGAAGGTCGTCAAGCAAGCGGCGTAGCAGGTGCTGACGGCGAGGAAGCCCCGCCCGCGCTGGGCGAGGCCCGGCCGAAAAAGAAGGAAGAGTGCGACGGCCGCCGCCGCGGAGCGATAAGCGGCGATCTTGAGGGGCGGCTCGGCGACGGCCTTGATCCCGATGCCGCCCAGCGACCAGAGCAGCGCGGCGCCCGCGACCTGGAGGCCGCCGCGGCGGTCCGCCGTCACTCGACGGTGACGCTCTTCGCCAGGTTACGCGGCTGATCCACGTCGGTGCCACGGTAGACGGCGACGTGGTAGGCGAGGAGCTGGAGCGGGATGGTGAGCAGGGTCGGTGTCAGGAGCTCGTTCGTCTTGGGGACCGTGAGCACGTCGGCCGCCACCTCCTCCAGTTCGGGAGAGGGCGCGTCGGTCACCACGATGATGCGGCCGCCGCGCGACTCGACCTCCTTCAGGTTGGAGAGCGTCTTCTGGAAGACGCCGTCGTGCGGGATGAGTACGACCACCGGCATCTGCTCGTTGATGAGCGCGATCGGTCCGTGCTTCATCTCGCCCGCCGGGTAGCCCTCGGCGTGGATGTAGGAGATCTCCTTGAGCTTGAGCGCGCCCTCCAGCGCCACGGGATAGTTCACGCCGCGCCCGAGGTAGAGGAAGTCGGACGCCTTGCCGTAGCGCCTGGCGACGCGCTCGACGGCGGCCTCGCGCCCGAGGATCTCCTTCACCGCGTGGGGCAGGGCGACCAGATCGCCGATGAGCCTGCGGCCCCGCTCGGCGTCCACCAGGCCGCGCTGGCGCCCGAGGTGGACGGCAAGCAGATAGAGCGCGGTCAGCTGCGTGGTGAAGGCCTTGGTGCTGGCGACGCTGATCTCCGGGCCGGCGTGCGTGTAGAGCACCGCGCTCGCCCGCCGCGCGATCGAGGAGTCGACCACGTTGCACACGGTGAGGACCGGCGCGCCCTTCTCGAGCCCCGTCTCGAGCGCCGCCAGGGTATCGGCCGTCTCGCCCGACTGCGACACCACCACCAGCAGCGTACGCGGGTCGAGGATCGGGTCGCGGTAACGGAACTCGCTTCCGTAGTCGACCTCGCAGGAGAGGCCGGCCAGGCGCTCGAGCAGGAACTTCCCGACCAGGCAGGCGTGCCACGCCGTGCCGCAGGCGACCAGCACCGCGCGCTGGATCGGCGCCTGGAGCAGCTGGTCGACCTCGGCGTCGAGCTGCACGGCGCCCGCCTCCTGCACGATGCGGCCGCGCATGGTGTCGATTATCGCCTGCGGCTGCTCGTGGATCTCCTTCAGGAGGAAGTGCTTGTAGCCGCCCTTCTGCGCCGTGACCGGGTCCCAGGTGACGGTGCGCGGGGCGCGCGCGACCGGCGCGCCGTCGAAGGTCTGGATGGTGACGCGCTCGGCGGTCAACTCGACGACCTCGCCGTCCTCGAGGAAGACGACGCGGCGCGTGTGCTCGAGCAGGGCCGGGATGTCCGAAGCGACGAAGTTCTCGCCCTCGCCGACCCCGAGGACGATCGGGGTGGCGCTCTTGGCCGCGACCAGGCGGTCGGGCTCGCTCTCGGAGAGGACGACGATCGAATACGAGCCCTCGAGCTGCTGGATGCTGCGCCGCGTGGCCTCGAAGAGGCCGCTGCCGCGCTGCACGTGCTCGTCGATCAGGTGCGAGATGACCTCGGTGTCGGTCTCCGAGGCCATCGTGCGCCCGCGGCGCTCGAGCGCGGCGCGCAGCTCGAGGTAGTTCTCGATGATGCCGTTGTGGATGACGACCACCTTGCCGGCGCGGTGCGGGTGCGCGTTCTGCTCGGAAGGCCGACCGTGCGTCGCCCAGCGCGTGTGGCCGATGCCGGGCGTCCCGCCGAGCGGCTGCTCGCGCAGCAACGCGACCAGGTTGTCGAGCTTGCCGACGCAGCGGCGGACCTCGACGTGGTGGTCGGTGAACACCGCGAGCCCGGCCGAATCGTAGCCCCGGTACTCGAGCTTGCGCAGCCCCGCCATGAGGATCGGACTCGCCTCGCGTGGCCCGACGTAGCCGACGATCCCGCACATGGCTCAGCGCCTTCGCCGCGCGCGCGCCGGCGCGGCCTTCGCCTTCGGCCGCAGGGCCCGCACCCCGGCGGGCTTCGCGGCCCCCTCGACCGGCTTGCCCGCGACCAGCGCCCGCTTGCGCGCGACCCAGCCGGCGACCTCCCGCTGCGGCGCGCGCGACACACGAGCGAGCCCGACGGCACGTCGCGCGTCACCGTCGTGCCCGCGCCCACGTACGCATCGTCCCCCACCGACACCGGCGCCACGAGCTGCGTGTCGCTGCCGATCTGCACGCGCGCGCCGATCGTGGTGCGGTGCTTCGCGAAGCCGTCGTAGTTGCAGGTGATGGTGCCGGCGCCGACGTTGGTGTCGGGTCCGATCTCGCAGTCGCCCAGGTAGGTCAAGTGGTTCGCCTTGGTCCCCGCGCCGAGCACCGCCTGCTTGGTCTCGACGAAGTTGCCGATGTGGACGCGCTCGCCGAGCCGCGTCCCGGGCCGCAGGCGCGCGAACGGGCCGATGCGCGCATCATGGCCGATCTCGGCGCCGTCGGCGACGCAGCCGAAGAGGAGATGGACGCGGTCGCCGAGCGTCGTGTCGGCCAGGTAGGCCGTGCCGTCGAGCCGGCAGCCCTCGCCGACGCGGGTGCGACCGCGGAGCTGCACGTTCGGTCCGATCACGGTGTCACGGCCGATGACGACGTCGGGGCCCACGTAGGCGGTGGCCGGATCCTCGAAGGTGACCCCCGCGGCCATCCAGCGCTCGACGATCTCGCCCCTCACCCTGACCTCCATGTCCGCCAGCTCCGCGCGCGTGTTGACACCGGCCAGCTCGGCCGCGGAGCCGGCCTGCACGGTGTGCACCCGGTAGCCCTCGCGCGCCGCGAGGGCCACCGCGTCGGTGAGGTAGAGCTCGCCCTGCGCGTTGTCCGGCGCGAGCTCGGCGAGGAGCCCGAAGAGCAGCTCGGCGCGTACCGCATAGAGACCCGGATTGACCTCGGTGATGGCACGTTGGACGTCGCTCGCGTCCCGCTCCTCGACGATGCCGGTGACCCGACCGTCGGGTCCCCGGACGATTCTGCCATAGCCGGCGGGATGTGCGAAGGAAAGCGTGACCAGCGTCAGGTCCGCGCACGCGGCGCGGTGGCCCTCCAGCAGGGCGCGGAGCGTCGCGGGGCGGAGGAGCGGCACGTCACCGTAGAGGACCAGCACGTCGCCCCCGAAGCCGGCGAAGGCTTCCGCCGCGCAGGCAACGGCGTGCCCCGTCCCGCGTTGCTCGGCTTGCAGAACGATGCGCAGGTCGCGAATCCCCGGGCATTCCGCATCGGCCACGGCAGCGCGCACGGCTTCCGCCTGATGGCCGACCACGAGCGCCACCGGGTCGGGGTCGAGGGGTGCCAGCGCGGCGAGCACGTGGCAGACAAGGGGGCGGCCCACCAGCTCGTGCAGTACCTTGGCACGCGCGGAGCGCATGCGCTTGCCCAGACCCGCGGCCAGCACGACGGCGCCGAGGGGAGGGGGAGCCGACACGGTCGGCCCGCTATCACATCGCTCCCGGCTTTGCAGCCGCGACGGGAGTTTCTTGCAGCGCACGTCGCGATCGCGCACAATCGAGGGGCGCGACATGCGTGGCCGGATCGGCAGGGCGGTGGTGATCGGGTGGGTGCTGGCGGCCGCCGCCTGCAACCCGTTCGCTCACTTCCGCCCGACGACCGTGAACGTGCCCCGGTCGCTGGCCGACGACGACGACCATCTCGCCTGGGCGGAGCCCGAGCCGTGGATGGTGGTGATACGCAAGTCGTGCCGTACGCTCGACGTGTACCGGAGCGGGGAGCGCGTGCGGAGCTTCCCCGCCGTCTTCGGGCTGAACGGGTCGGGCAGCAAGCTCTACGAGGGCGACCTGCGCACGCCGACCGGCTTCTACATGGTCGTTGACAAGCACCCCCACCGGCGCTGGGGGCAGTTCCTGCTGCTCGACTATCCGAACGTCGGCGACCTCCATCGCTACTGGCTCGCGATGGAGCGCGGGGGACTGCCGCGCCGCGGCGACGGCTACGTCGGCGCCGGCGGTGCGGTCGGCATCCACGGGACGGACAAGCCGGACCTGAACGCGCGCAACGTCGACTGGACCTGGGGCTGCATCTCGCTGCAGAACGCCGACGTCGACGATCTGGCCCGGCTCGTCCCGGTGGGCACCCTCGTCCTGATCGAAGACTAGGGGCTACGCCGCGTCGACGGTGATGCGCCGCGCGCGAGCGCGCTCGGCCTTGGGCAGGCGTAGCACGAGCACCCCGTCCTTCAGCTGCGCCTTGATCCCCTCGCGGTCGATCAGCTCGCCGAGCGTGAAGCGGCGGTAGTAGCCGCCCACCCCGTACTCGACGTGGAGCGGCTTCAGGCCGTCGTAGTCGCTCGAGCGGACGCGGCCTTCGATCGAGAGCTCGTCGCCTTCCACGTCGACGTCCACCCCGTCGGACGGCACGCCGGGCATGTCGGCCACCAGCACCAGCTCGTCCTTGGTCTCGAAGATGTCCACCGTCGGCTGGAAATATGCGCCGGGACGGGTCGTCTCCTCCCGGCGCTCGACCTTCTGCTTCGGCCTCGCCTCGAGCTCGTTGGGTGTCATCGTCTCATTCCTCCTCATGAGTCGTGATTCATGCGGCCTCGATCTGCACGCGATGCGCGCGCGCCTCCTTGGCCTTCGGAAGACGTACCGTGAGCACGCCGTCGCGGTACTCCGCCCTGGCCTCGTCGCTCGCCAGGCGGCCCGGGACGCGCACCACGCGGCGGAACTGGCCCGCGCCACGCTCGCGGCGGTGGTACGCAGCCTCCCGGTTCGGTTCGCTGACGGCTCGCTCGCCGCGCAGCGTGAGGCTGTCGTCCTCCACGTCGATGTCGATCTTGTCGGGGGTCACCCCGGGCAACTCGGCCTTCACGACGTAGGCATCTCCCGCGTCGAAGACGTTGACCGGCGGGAAGAGACGCGACGGGCCGCCCTGCCCGAACGCCACGTCCAGCATGCGCTCCAGCTCACCCTGGAGCTGCTCGAACGTATCCAGATACACCAGTGCCATGACACACCTCCTCTGTGCGCTGTCCGCCCGCCCCCGGGGCGGGTCTCTTCAGCGCCGGGAGAAACCTAAGATCGTCGCGCGAGCTGTCAACCCCGGCAGGTCACGCCGGGGGCTCGAGCACCCTCGCGATCATCCGCTCGAGCTCGGGGAGCCAGTCCTCGAAGGGCGTCTCGGACTCGACCTGGATCTCGAGCTTGCCGCCGGGGAGGACGCGCACCCCGCCCGGGTGGGCGGGCCGCAGTGGAATCACGACCGCCTCGCGCGAGATGCCGAGCCGCTCGAGGATGGCGAAGATGCGCTCGATCTCGGCGAGCGTGACCGCCTTCAGCGCCATCACGCCCCGGTGACGGCCCTGAGGGCGCTCGCCGGCGCCGGCCCGCGCAGCTCGCGATGCCACGCGCGGGCCGCCTCGGCGACGATGAGCACGACCAGACCCATGAAGAGCGCCGTCACGCCGGCGTCGAGTCGGAGGTTGAACATCTGCGCACGTACCTCGCCCAGCCTGGATGCGGGGATCTCGCCCGTTGCCACCCGCTCGGCCAGGCGCGCCGCCTGGGCGAGGAAGCCGATCGCCGGGTCGGCCGCGAGGATCTTCTGGTAGCCCGCCGTCATGGTCACGGCGAGCAGCCAGGCGAGTGGCGCGAGCGTCGTCCACGCGTAGCGCGCCCGCCCGCTGCGGATGATGATCGTGGTCGCGACCGCGAGCGCTATCGCGGCGAGAAGCTGGTTCGAGATGCCGAACAGCGGCCAGAGGATGTTGATGCCACCCAGCGGGTCCACCACGCCCTGGTAGAGGAAGTAGCCCCACGAGGCCACGACCAGCGTGCTGGTGAGCAGCACGCTCGGGTACCAGCTGGTGCGTCCGAGCGGCGCCCACACGTGCCCGAGCAGGTCCTGGAGCATGAAGCGCCCGACGCGCGTCCCGGCGTCCAGCGTGGTGAGGATGAAGAGCGCCTCGAACATGATCGCGAAGTGGTACCAGAGTGCCAGCGCGGCGCCGCCCAGCGTCGAGGCGAAGATGTGCGCCATGCCGACGGCGAGGCTCGGCGCGCCGCCCGTGCGCGCGAAGAGCGTGCGCTCGCCGATCTGCTGCGCGAGCCCTGCCATCTCCGCGGGCGTGACCGCGAAGCCCCAGCTCGAGATGGTGGCGGTGGCCGCCGCCGGCTCCGCACCGACCACGCCCGCCGGGCTGTTGATCGCGAAGTAGACCCCGGGCTGGAGCGCCGCCGCGGCGATCATCGCCATGATGGCGACGAACGACTCGAGCAGCATGCAACCGTAGCCGATCATGGGCGCGTCGGTCTCCGCGCTGAGCAGCTTCGGCGTCGTGCCCGACGAGATGAGAGAGTGGAAGCCCGAAATGGCGCCGCACGCGATGGTGATGAAGCAGAAGGGGAAGACCTTGCCGGCGAAGATGGGCCCGCTGCCGTCGACGAAACGCGTGAGCGCGGGGAGCTGGATCTCGGGCCGCATGACGACGATGCCGAGGGCGAGGAGCGCCACCGTCCCGAGCTTGACGAAGGTCGAGAGGTAGTCGCGCGGCGCGAGCAGCAGCCACACCGGCAGCGTCGAGGCCGCGAAGCCATAGAAGATGATCGCCCAGGCGAGCGTGGGGCCCGTGAGCGTGAGCGCCGGCCCGAGGACGGGGTGCTGGTCCACCCAGCGCCCGCCGACCAGCGCCGCGGCGAGCAGGGCGAGGCCGATCGCCGTCGCCCCCTTCACGTCGCGCGGGCGGATGCCCTTCATGTACCAGCCCATGAGCATGGCGATGGGAATGGTCATGCCGACGGTGAAGGTGCCCCACGGGCTCTGCTTCAAGGCATTCACCACGACCAGCGCCAGCACGGCGATGAGGATCACCATGATGAAGAAGACGCCGAGCAACGCGGCGAAGCCGCCGAGCGGGCCGATCTCGTCCTTGGCCATCTGCCCGAGCGAGCGGCCGTCGCGGCGGAGGCTGCCGCAGAGGATGCAGAAGTCCTGCACCGCGCCGCCGAGCACGACGCCGGCCAGGATCCAGAGCGTGCCGGGCAGGTAGCCGAACTGCGCGGCGAGCGTCGGTCCGATGAGCGGCCCCGGCCCGGCGATGGCCGCGAAGTGATGCCCGAAGACCACCCAGCGGTTGGTCGGCACGAAGTCGCGCCCGTCGTTGATGCGCTCGGCGGGCGTCTGCCGGCGCGCGTCGAGGGCGAAGAGCCGGGCGGCGAGGAAGGCGCCATAGAAGCGATAGGCGATGGCATAGACGGCGACCGCCGCGACCACGAACCAGACGGCATTGACCGTCTCGCCGTGGAAGACGGCGAGCTGGCCGAGCGCGTACGCGCCCGCCAGGGCCACCGCGAGCCAGGCGAGCGCGCGCACGGCCTCAGTGCACCTCGCCGCCGCCCGCGACGGTGAGCGTGATGCCGGTCACGCTCTCCGCGCGGCAGAGGTAGACGGCCGCGTCCGCGATCTCCTCCGGCGTCTGCTCGCGCTTCAGGTAGGTGAAGCGCTGAACGAACTCCTCGAAGACACGGTCCAGGGGCAGGTCGAACATCTGCGCAAGGATCGGGTTCAGCACCTCGGTCCACATGGCCGTCTTGATGTAGCCCGGGCAGAGCGCGTTGACGGCGATGTTCATCGGCCCGAGCTCCTCGGCGAGCGCCTGCGTGAGGGAGATGACCGCGGCCTTCGACGCGCAGTAAGCAGCGAGACCCCCGCGCCCGGTCTTGCCGGCAACCGAGGCGACGTTCACGATCCGCCCGCCGCCGCGCTGCGCGATGAGGGGGATTGCCGCCCGCGCGCAGAGGAAGACGCCCTTCACATTGACGGCGAAGATCCGATCCCACTGCGCCTCGTCCATGACGGCCACGGGCGCGGCAGCGATGATGCCGGCGTTGGCGATGAGGATGTCGAGGCCGCCGAAGTGGTCCGCGACCGTCGCCACGAGCCGCGCCACGTCGGCCGAGGAAGTAACATCGGCCGGGATCGCAAGGCTCTGCCGGCGGTGGTCGAGGACCGCGCGCGCAGTCGCGTCGAGATCGTCCTCGCACGAGAGAGCGTACGGTGTCGCGGCATCGTGCGAGCGGCAGATGTCCGAGACCGCGACATCACATCCGGCGTCCGCCAGCGCGATCGCCATGGCGCGTCCCAGGCCGCGGGCGGCGCCGGTGACGAGGGCGACCTTTCCGTCGAGCTTCATCGCCGGCTCTTACGTCACGCTACCGGATCGCGTCCAGCCCGGTGATGTCCCGCCCGATGATGAGAGTGTGCATGTCGTACGTACCCTCGTAGGTGTTCACCGTCTCCAGGTTCATCATGTGACGGATCACCGGGTACTCGTTGACGATCCCGCTCGCGCCCAGGATGTCGCGCGCCCGGCGCGCGATCTCGAGCGCATGGCCGACGTTGTTGCGCTTGGCCAGCGAGACCTGCTCGGGCCGCATCGTGCCCGCGTCCTTGAGCTTCCCGAGCCGCCAGGCGAGGAGCTGTCCCTTGGTGATCTCGTTCAGCATGTGGACGAGTTTCTGCTGCACGAGCTGG
>WNEZ01000604.1_pt1 | contig 37806 bp, 31 predicted proteins | sample 5400521 | NCBI WGS metagenome assembly WNEZ01 (sample SAMN13153339, study PRJNA577476) | soil metagenome | isolation source: 120 cm saprolite under Douglas fir tree site 2 hole 1 replicate 1 | place: USA:California | collected 2015-04-18 | reverse complement strand
TACTGCTACCTGGACGAAGATGCGGAGCTTGGACGCAATGCCGTGCTGCATAGCTTTGTCACCGTCTATCGGGGCGCGAAGATTGGCGATGATTTGTTCTGCCACTCACACGTCGTTGTGAGGGAATACTGCCGCATTGGCAATCGTGTGGTCTTGCAAGATGGCGTAGTTATTGGGGGCGACGGCTTCGGCTTCGCAAAACAGAAGGACGGCAGTTGGCGCAAAATACCGCAAGCAGGCTGCGTGGTCCTCGAGGACGACGTCGAGGTGCAAGCAAATTCTTGCGTGGACCGGGCTACCGTCGGCGAGACACGTATCGGGCATGGTGCCAAACTGGACGACATGGTCCTCATCGGTCATGGCTCGCGAATCGGCGCTAACACATTGCTTTGCGGCCAGGTCGGGCTTGCCGGCTCAACAAAGGTCGGCAGCGATTGCATTCTTGCCGGGCAAGTTGGATCGGGAGGACACATCACCATCGGTGACCGCACGTTGCTAACAGCCCAAAGTGGAATCCCCAGCGACCTAGAGGGGGACAAGCACTATTCCGGCTCGCCCTGCGTGGAGCACAAACAATGGCTGAAGAATTCAGCGGCGCTGAATCGCATGCCCGACGTGCAAAGGCGCGTTCGCGAGCTGGAAGCAGAAATTGAGAAGCTGAAATTGCGTTGAAAACAAGCGCAAGCACCGGACAGGTCAGGAAACTGCTGGTTCGGCGCTGGCTCCTGGAAAACCCAGGGGACGCTGATCCGGCGGCAGGCCCGCAGCCATTGCCTGCCGTACATGCTCGTTCAACTCATCCCGCTCTTCCAGGGAATGCCGTGAAGCATCAATCGGTTCAAGAAATTCTACGACAATCTCTCCGGGATGTATGACCAGCGAATGTTTTTCCATAATCCGGTGAGCGCCTGAGCACGCCATCGGGACAATCGGCACGCCCGCCTTGATCGCCATCATAACCGCACCTTTCTTGAACTCCTGCAGGCGGCCATCCGGACTGCGCGTGCCTTCCGGGTAGATCAAAAAAGATTGCCCGGCTTTCAGCGCTTCGGTACCCTTCTCTACGCTCGCAATGGCCGCATCGCGTACGTTGCGATTGACGGGTATGAAGTGTGCTGACAAAAAGGCTTGTCCCACGATCGGCCATTTAAAAAGTGATGCTTTTAGAAGAACCGCGATTCGCCGAGGGATGGCGCCTACAACGGCGGGAGCGTCGGCGGAGCTGGTATGATTCGCCACAAACAGACAGACGCCCTGCGGGATGCGCTCGAGGCCTTGCACACGAACCCTGACGCCAACAGCGCGGACAAAAAACATTACACCTTTCACGCCTGCCCAGTAGATTGGATCAGGGTCGCGAGTGATCAAAGTGTAGACGAGCAGCGGCGGCCCGACGATCAGGATATATAGCGATAAGAAGACAACAATGAAGAGAGTCCGCAGCATAGGCAGGCAAACTTTCTCGAATCCCGCGGCGCCGGTCAAGCGAAACTTGAATCCGCTTCATCCTTAGTGAACGGTGATCGCGTTGGTTTCCCCGCGAAGCAGCCCCTCTCGAATGCGGCGTGCCTTTTCGTTGGCGTGCGAATCCTCGACGACTTGGTAGAGAGTTTCTTTGATTTCACCAAGCCGGAATTCGAGGGCAATCTCTTTGTCTTCCCGGCGAACTCGTAGCTTCAGCGAATCACCGGCTCGTTGTTCCTGCAGCCAGCGGTCAACTCTCCTGGGGACTTCCCCGCCGTTCCAGTTGAGGATCACGTCTCCAGTCCGCAAGCCCGCCCGGCCCGCGGAGCTTTCGGGATCGACTGTGCCGGCAACGAATGGACCGTTCGCTTCGTGCTCCACGAAAAAACCAAGCGCCGGTTTCCGCTGCTCCATGGTTCGCAGAGCCAAGCCCGCCAGCCCCAGTATTTGCTGATACGGGAAGGGGTCCGTCCCCGCCACGTATTTCTGGAAAAACTCCTCGAACGAGCCGCCGGCAACGCTCTCCGTTGTCAGTTGCACATCGAAACTGTCTCTGTAAGCTTTTCCCTGCTTCGCAAAATTCGCATTCATCGAGCGCATCACATCATCGAGGCTTTTCTCGTTGCCAGAGCGGTCGCGGATTAGAATATCGAGCAGTTCTCCCAACACCTGTCCCTTGGTGTAATACGAAACACTGAATTCCGGCTGATTGTAGAGCGGATATTTTTCCAGCCACGCATCGAGGCTGGACTGCTCCGCGCTCTGCCAGCGGTTGGCTGGGCGGCCTTCCAGTTCGGTGATCTGCCCGCCAAGGTCGGCATAAAACTGCTCTTTGCTCCAAATCCCGCTGCGCACCAGCGTGTACGAAGCGTAGGTGTTCGTCACGCCTTCGGCAAACCACAGCGCACGAGTGTATTGCTCCTTCGTATCATCCACGGGATAAAGCGTTGCCGGACGGATGCGCTTCACATTCCACAGGTGAAAGAATTCGTGTGCCGCGACATTTGGCAAATACTCATCCGAATAGGCGCCGATCGCGGTCGAGTTTGCGTGCTCCATGCCACCCCCGCCGGCTCCTTTCCCAAAATGGAGAATAAACGTGTAGTGCTCGAATGGCGCTCCGTCCATGAGCTTCAATTCGTATTTGCAGATTCGCCGCAAGTCCTCTTCGACCTGTTTCTTTCTCCAGTTGTCGCCGTGAATCACCACAGTCACCGGTGGCGTTATCTCCGGCAAATCGAACACGTCAATTCTTCCAATTTCAATCGGACCATCCACAAGCGCGTCATAGCTAGGCGCTTGGAAAGTATCCGCATGATTCCGCCCGCTGACCAACGACGTGTGCAACAAGGCGCTCGCGGCACTCCATGTGGCAGAAGAGAAGCTAACGGTGAGATAGACCTCCTCCGCGCGCCGCCCCGGTACGTACATGAGAATCATCGCGGGATTGATGAACGTATGTTCGGCATTCAGTTGCGTCGCAAAAGGGCCAGCCTCATCCCAATAGGCCGCGTAGGTAATCTTGATCGTTCCCGCACCCTTAATGCGCCAAGCTTGCTTGTCCACTTTTTCGATAGGCGATCTCTCTGAACCAGCAAACGATTCCACGTGCTGCACGTGGCTGCTGAAATCGCGGATCTGGTAGAGCGCATTCCACGCGGGCATCCGTACAATCACTTCGCCGTTCACGTCAGGAATGGTCATGGTCACGTGGAAAAGATGTCTCTCAGGATGATCGAGGAGGACGGCGTACTGAATTGTTGCTCTTGCGAACGAACCAATCGTCAGGCTAAGGAAGAGACAGAGGCTGGCGGGAATCAGCAGGCGTCTTCGGACGGAGGAAAAGGTCACCGAGTTTTCGCCTCGCCCGCAAGTTGAGGAGCTGCTCCAAGTTTCTTGAGGACTTTTTCGCACAAGCCATCAAAACTGCCGTTGGACATGATGAGCACGAGATCGCCAGGTTTGGCCTCCGCGCCAAGATGGTCCGCGATGGCGTTGGAACTGGGAAACACGCGGGCGTCTTTGCCAAGGGCCCGAACATCTCCTGCAACACTCTCGGGGTCGAGCCGATTCTCGCCGTCCAATTGCTGTGCGCGAAAAACTCCGCCGAGAATCACGCGGTCGCCGAGAGCCAGCGCCTTCGGCAGCGCATCCTGAAACACCTTCCGGCGCATGGAATTCGAACGTGGCTCAAGAATGGCCCAAAGCCGGCGCCCCGGCCAGCGCCCGCGCGCTGCTGCGATGGTCGCCTTCACCGCCGTGGGATGATGCGCAAAGTCGTCAACCACCAGCACACCCCCGATTTCGCCCTTCACGTCCATTCGACGCTTCACGCTGCGAAACGTCGCCAGCGCTTTGGCAATCTGTTCGGCGGAGATGCCGCGCCCCTGCGCAACAATCAGGGCCGCAACAGCATTCAAGGCGTTATGCCGCCCCGTGGCAACCAGTTCGAATTCGCCAAACAATTTCCCCCCATGCGCGACGCGAAACCGCATGGTTTGATCGTCGATGGTGAAGCCGCTCGCTATCCAATCATTTCCTTCTCTGAAACCGTAAGTTTCAACTGGACAGAAAGCCTTCTCCGCCGCGCGTCGCAATGCCGGGCCCGAATCTTCTGCATCGCCCCAAATGACCACGCGGCCGCGCCGGGGAACAAGATTCACCAACCGGCGGAAAGCCAACTGGTAGGCCTCGAAATCAGAATAAATGTCGGCGTGATCGTATTCCAGCGAAGTAATAATTAGATCATCGGGATGGTAGTGAAAAAATTTCGGCCCGCGGTCCCAGAACGCCGTCTCGTACTCGTCGCCCTCCAAAATGAACTCCTCCCCGCCGCCGAGCCCATAACTCTTCTCGAAGTTTTCCGCCACACCCCCAACGAGAAAATTTGGCCGCTTCCCCGCAACATGGAAAATCCAGGCCAACATTGCGGTCGTAGTCGTTTTTCCATGTGTTCCGCTGACGACGATGGAGTGTCGTTCCGGGAGAAATACTTCCTCCAGAATTTCCGGCATCGAACGATACGGAATCTTGCGGTCCAGCACTTCTTCCAATTCTGGATTGCCCCGCGCAATTACATTGCCCACAACCACCAGATCCGGTGTCGGTTGTAAGTGCCCGGCATCAAATTCATTAGAAAACGAAATCCCCAGGCTTTCAAGTAGAGTGGAAGCGGGCGGATACACACCCGAATCCGAGCCGGTCACCCGAAAGCCGCGCTCGCGCAGCATCCCGGCAAGCGGCGCCATCGCCGATCCCCCGATCCCGATCACGTGCACATGCTTTGATTCGCTCACGCCACCACCGCCGGTTCCAGGAATTCGAGTGTGCCTTCCCCGTCTGCATCCAGGCGCGCCGGCACGCCCAGCGGTATCGTCAGCAGAGGCCGTACCGTATGCCCGATGGGGGCGCCGTAAACGATCGGTACGCCCAGCGGCCGCAGAATTCGCGAGCAGACTTCCCGCACGGTTGGTGCTCCGGCCACTGTCGGCTCACTCTCTGGAAAGTCTCCCAACACAATCCCCCGCACACCTTCAAATTTCCCAGCTTGTTTCAAGTGCATCAGTACGCGGTCCACCTGGTAGGGCTTCATACCACGGTCTTCGAGAACCAGGATCGCATCCTTGGTATCCAGCTCCCATGGCGTTCCAATCGTAGCTTCCAGCAGAGTCATGCATCCGCCCAATACCCGGCCCATGGATTGACCGGCGAGGACGGGTTCACCTTTCAGCCGCAGTTTCCATCCGCTTTCCGTTCTGCCTACCGCCTGAAGAAACGAGTTTTCATCATAGCCTTTGCGCGCCCCCGCGCCAGAGTTGAGCCCAGCCGCAACCATCGGACCGTAGAATGTGATCCAGTTGCATTTCTGCCAGAGAAAAATCTGCAACGTGGTGAGGTCGCTGAACCCAACCACACATTTGAGATGGTCAAGGCTCTTTTCCAGCTCGAATTCCAACAGGTAATTCGATCCATAGCCGCCGCGCAAAGCGACGAGCCCATCTACCTGTTCGGAATTGAGCGGTCCAAGTGGAGCTGCGCGAGAATCTCCTCTTGCTGCTTATGGGACACATCCGCCTCGAATTCCACGATAGAAGTGGCGCCCGCCATTGAAACGCGAAATTGCTGCATGGGAATTTTCAGTCCTGCCATCAGCCGCTGCACTTCCGTGGCGACGCTCTCCGCATGGCTGGTAGTAACCCGGAAAACCATGTTTCGGGACTTCAAATGGAATCGCCGCGCGGCCCAGCCAACGCAAATCAAACCGAAAAGCACTAGGCCTGTCGCGTAGGCGGCTACTGAGTAGAGTCCTCCGCCGACGGCCATGCCAATCGCCGCTTCCACTAGGACGGTCGCGGCAGTGGTCAATCCCACCACGCCTCCCGCTTCTCGCAGAATCGCACCGGCACCCAGAAAACCTATTCCTTGAACAATGTTGGAAGCGATCCGCGTGCTTCCCGAGTCGCCAAAGGCGTGTGCAATTTCGCCGGAAAGAATGGTGAAGAGCGCCGTCGCCAGGCACACAAAAAGGCTGGTTCGAACGCCAGCCGGCCTGCGCCGCAGATCGCGTTCAATGCCGATGACGGCGCCGAGCACCGCCGCCACAGTCAGTCGCAGAAATATCTCTTGAGCAGAGAGCATTGACAGCGGGACCCATTGCCCGCCTGAGCGAAATTTTACTATTTACAATTTGAATTGCGTCAATTTCGCAAAGTGCCGTGCCCTCGCGTGTATCTCACTGCGCTTCAACTGACGCAGCCGGTCAAGCCCAAATTTCTCGACCGCGAAGCTCCCCAGCACCGACCCATACACCATCGCGCGGCGCAGCGAGGCGTCAGCCTTGTTCCCATCTCCCGCGAGGTAGCCCATGAAACCGCCCGCGAAGCTGTCGCCGGCGCCAGTAGGATCGTGTGGCTCCTCGAGCGGAAAGGCCGGCACGCAAAAGACGCCGCGCTTGTCCACCATCATGGCGCCGTATTCTCCCCGCTTCACGATCAGCGTCGCCGGCCCCATCTTGAAGATATGTTTGGCCGCTCGCAGCAAATTGTGCTCGTTCGAAAGCTCTCGCGTCTCCGAGTCGTTGATCATCAAGATGTCCACATGCTTAAGCGTCTCGCGCAATTCCGCGTTCGAACGCTCGATCCAGTAATTCATGGTATCCAGCGCCGCGACTTTAGGGCGCTTCTTGACCTGGTGCAGCACGTCCCGCTGCAAATCCGGCGCGATATTTGCAAGGAAGACGTACTTCGAATCCCGGTATTTCTCCGGCAAGCGCGGCTTGAACTCCGCGAACACATTCAGCTCCGTCGCCAGTGTCACGCGCTCGTTCAAGTTCTGCGAATACCGCCCCGACCAAAAAAACGTTTTCCCCGTGGCGCGTTCTAACCCTTCAATATCGATGGTGCGCCCGTGAAAGATCCGCGCATCCACCTCTGTGAAGTCGTCCCCCACGATCCCAACCAGGTTGACGTGCGTAAAAAAACTGGCCGCCACTGCAAAATACGTGGCCGCCCCGCCCAGCGCCCGCTCCACCTTTCCATACGGACTTTCCAAAGCGTCGAATGCCACGGAACCCACAACGAGTAAGGACACCATACGCTCCTAAGAAATATATTTTCCGATAATTGCTGACAGCCGCTTCTTGGTTGCCTTGGGAACAATCTTCAAATCCGTTACCAGCGCATGCTGCAGAGACGCCCCGCATTTACACGATCTGTTCGCGGACAGCTCTCGCACTGTGGTTCTCAGCGCCTTCTGCGCATTCTCCGCGTTTTGATTCAGCGTAGCGATGATGTGCGTCGCCGTAACCGACTCGTGTTCCGGGTGCCAGCAGTCATAATCCGTGATCATCGCAATCGTCGCATAGCAAATCTCCGCTTCGCGCGCCAGTTTCGCTTCCGTCACGTTCGTCATGCCAATCACATCGAAGCGCAGCTGCCGATGCACTTCAGCCTCGGCCAGCGTTGAAAATTGTGGTCCCTCGATACAAATGTACGTTCCGCGCCGATGCACCATGACCGCTTCATGCACGCAGGCATCCGCCAGAACACTCGACAGTTGCCCGCAAGTCGGATGAGCAAATGCCACATGCGCAACGATTCCCTCTCCAAAAAAAGTAGAGACGCGATTCTTCGTTCTGTCGAAAAACTGGTCCGGCACAAGAAACTCCCCTGGCCGCAAATCCTCCATCAGCGAACCAACCGCGCTCACCGAGATGATGCGCTCCACACCCAGCAGCTTCATCGCATAGACGTTGGCGCGATAGTTGATCTCGCTTGGCAGAATCCGGTGACCGCGCCCGTGCCGCGCTAGAAACGCCACGCGCTTCCCTTCCAGGGTGCCCAGCACGATGGCGTCCGACGGCTCGCCGAATGGCGTCTTCACTCGAATCTCGCGCGTGTTCGTCAATCCGCTCATCGCATAGAGCCCGCTACCGCCGATTATCCCGATTGCCGCCGCGGCGACTGATCTTGCGCTGTTCGATTTGTTGGCCTTCTTTGCCGCCATCTTTTCTCTCCTCTATCCCTGAAGCCCGCTCTTTCTTAGTATTTCATTCACCGCCGAAAATGGATCCTTCTTTCGCTCTGCAACTTCCGACGCCAATTCAGTAAGCCGCGCCTCCCCGCCGGCACCGCCCAAAACCCGCTCGAGCAAACGCCCTTCGAGCAGTTCGATCAACCGTTTCTTCCAGTGCTCCACATGTTTTCGCTGACGTTCGCCGCTCGATTCAAAATGTTTTTGAAATTTCCCAACCGTCTCCGCCAATTCTTCAATCCCCTTGTTTTCCGAAGCCACCGTACGCACCACCGGAGGGTGCCAGCCATCCCGCGGCATCACCAGCGACAGCATCGCCAGCAGTTGTTGCGCTAGCCTGTCCGCGCCTTCGCGATCCGCTTTGTTCAAAACAAAAATGTCGCCAATTTCCATCAGCCCGGCTTTCATGTTCTGAATGTCGTCACCCATCCCCGGCACCATAACCACAAGCACGCAATCCGCCAGCCGCACGATGTCGATTTCATCTTGGCCAACGCCGACAGTCTCGATCAGCACGTGCTTCTTCCCCGCCGCATCCAGAAGCAATGCCACTTCCGCCGTCGCCCGCGCGAGCCCCCCGAGAAATCCCCGCGTGGCCATCGAGCGGATAAACGTTCCCGCATCGCCGGCGTGCCCTTGCATGCGAATCCGGTCGCCGAGAATCGCGCCGCCCGAATACGGACTCGTCGGATCGACCGCAATCACTCCGACTTGTTCCTGCCTCTTGCGGTGATAGCTCGCCAGACGGTCCACCAGCGTGCTCTTCCCCGTCCCAGGCGCGCCCGTAACTCCCGTAAGATACGCCTGCCCCGTGTACGGAAAAAGCAGCCGCAGCAGCGCCTCTGCGTCCGGCTGATGATTTTCGATCGCCGTAATCGCGCGCGATACCGCCCGCACGTCCCCCGCGCGCACCTGTTCCGCCCACTTCTCAACGGGCAGACTCATACTTTTCCTGTGGAGCTTTCTGGAGCGGCCAGCAGCATCTCCTTATTATTTCTTCCCAAGGAGTTGCCGGGCAATCACCAATTTCTGAATCTCGCTGGTACCTTCGCCGATAGTGCACAGCTTCACGTCGCGGTAATACTTCTCCGCGGGATAATCCTTGATGAAGCCGTACCCGCCGTGAATTTGCACGCACTCATTGGCCACGCTTACGGCAATTTCGCTGGCAAACAGTTTCGCCATGCTCGATTCGCGCGTGAATCGCACGTCCTTCTTATCCGCAAGCCACGCCGCTTGATAAACAAGCAGCCGCGCCGCTTCCACTTGGGTAGCCATGTCCGCCAGTTTAAACTGCACCGCCTGAAACTCGCTGATCGCCTGCCCAAACTGTTTTCGCTGCTTCGCGTATTTCGTCGCCGCCTCGAGCGCGCCCTGAGCCATCCCCAGCGCCAACGCCGCGATGGAAATCCGTCCTCCATCCAGAATCTTCAAGCTGCCGGTAAATCCCTCGCCTTCCGCTCCGAGCTAATTATCCTGCGGCACGCGGCAATCGCTGAAAATCACTTCCGAAGTGTCGCTCGCGCGCATCCCCAGCTTGTTTTCTTTTTTTCCCGGCCGGAATCCCGCCATTCCTTTTTCCAGTATGAACGCGCTGATTCCGTGCGAACCTTTTGTCTTATCCGTCACCGCCATCGCTACGCAATAATCCGCATAATGCCCGTTGGTCGTGAATGTTTTTGCGCCGTTCAGCACCCAATGCTTGCCGTCACGCACCGCCGTCGTTCGCGTGCCGCCCGCATCCGACCCGGCCTCCGGCTCCGTCAGCGACCAGGCTCCAATCGCCTTCCCCGAAGCCAGCGGAACAAGATACTTCTTCTTCTGGGCCTCAGTTCCAAACTTGAAAATGTGATTCGCGCACAAAGAATTGTGCGCCGCCACGATCAAGCCCACCGAACCATCCACTCGCGCCAGTTCCTCAATCGCCAGCGCGTATTCGATGTAACCCAGCCCCGCTCCGCCATACTGTTCCGGAAAAATCACCCCGAGCAGCCCCATCTCCCCCAGCTTGGGCATGATCTCCATCGGAAAGTGCGACGCTTCATCCCACTCCATCACGTGTGGAGCGATTTCGCCTTCGGCGAACTCCCGCACACTGCGGCGAAGCTGCTGCTGTTCCTCGGTAAAGCTGAATTCCACGGTTTCCTCGGTTGCCTATGAGTTATCCCCGGACAAAGTTTTGCTTATCCTTTGATTTTACACGAACACCGCTGCCAGTCTGCTTTGCGTCAACCGGCCGTTTCTTTTTCAACAATCAGGAGTAGAGATAGGTCGAAGCGCCAATCGGACGCGTGGGGCATCTCCACGCTATGCGTCCGCCTTTTGCGTCTTTGCGACCACTTCTTTCAACACCACGAGGGCCCGTTCGATCCCTGCCCGGTCCACATCACAATGCGTAACCACGCGGACCGAATATACCGACGTATCCTGCGCCCACACTCCGTGCGGATGAAGCGCATCGCACAACTCCACCGCCGTCTTCCCGGTTTTTGAGCAATCAAAAATCACAATATTCGATCGCACCTTTTTCGGATCGATGGTCAGCCCCGGAATTTCCGCAATGCCTTCCGCCAGCCGCTTGGCATTTTCCTGATCAATGTGCAGCCGCGCCGGCGATTTTTCCAGCGCAAGCAACCCCGCCGCCGCAATCACGCCCGCCTGGCGCATCCCCCCGCCAAACATTTTCCGGTAAACCCGCCCCTTCTCGATGAACGCCTTCGTCCCCGCAATCATCGACCCCACCGGCGCGCCCAATCCCTTCGACAAACAAAACATCACCGAATCCACTTTTCGCGTCATGTGTGCCACATTATCCCCAAGCGCCGTAGCCGCATTAAAAATCCGCGCCCCATCCAAATGTACTTTCAATCCCGCCGCATGAGCATGGTCACAAATCTCATCCACTTGCGCCGTCGGGTAAACCGTTCCACCCGCCATATTGCTCGTATTCTCCAGGCACACCAGGGCCGTCTGCGAATCGTAATAAATCTTCGGCCGGATCACCGCCTCAATCTGCTTCCAAGTAAAAATCCCATCTTCCCCGCGTGCCGCTCGTGGCATGCACCCCGCAATCGCAGACATCGAAGCCAATTCATACAAATTCACGTGGCTGCGCTCTTCGCAAATCACCTCATCGCCATGATGCGTCCATACCTTGATCCCGATCAGATTCCCCATGCACCCCGTCGGAACAAACAGCGCCGCCTCTTTCCCAAAAATCTCCGCCGCGCGCCGCTCCAACCGGTTGACCGTGGGGTCCTCCCCGTACACATCGTCCCCGACCTCCGCCTCCGCCATCGCCCGCCGCATCTCCGCCGTCGGCCGCGTAACGGTATCGCTCCGCAGGTCCACCACGCCCGCCGGAATCTTCCCCACCTCTTCAACCTGATCGGGATCCGCCCGCTGATTCCCCTTCGCCACGGTATAACTCATATTCCTCTCTTCTCCGTCTCTGTGTCCTCTGCGCTCTCTGTGTTCTCTGTGTAAGATCTTTCTCTTTCCGAACTCTGCGCGACTCCGCTTACTCAGCGTCTCTGCGTTATCTTTTCTCTTTAATTCCTCATCTCAGCAACTCCACAAAAACCTCATTAGATACGCTCAATCGTTCCGGAGCCAGTCGTACCATGCTTCCGTCAAGCTTCACCAAACCCGCCGATGCAATCCGCTCGAATCTAGGCGCCACCGCCATCCCATACTCGCTTTCAATCCGCGCCAAATCAATCCCATCTAATTGCCGCAATCCTAGAAACAACTCTTCTTCCAGCGCGTTCTCCACCGTCAACTTTTCATGCTGCTCCACCGGCAATCGCCCCCCCTGCACCGCACTCACATACTCCGCCGCATCATGCGCGTTCGCCCACCGCTCCGTCCCCGAGAACGAATGCGCCCCCGCCCCAAATCCCAGATATGGCTCCCGCCGCCAATATTTCAGGTTATGCTTCGACTCAAAGCCCGGCTTCGCCCAATTCGATATCTCGTAGTGATGATAGCCCGTCGCCCCCAGCGCCTTCTGTGCCATCTCGTAAAACTCCGCCATCTCATCTTCACTCGGCACCGCCCTCGCACTGTACTTCGCCCCGCCCTGCAGCAACTCCTTGCCCAGCCGGCTACCCTCATCGATCTCCAGCAAATAAACTGAACCATGCTCCGGTGCCAGCACCGCCAATTCCTCCAGTGATTGCCTCCAGCTCTCCTTCGTCTGGTGCGGCAACCCCGCAATCAAATCAAAGCTGATATTCCGAATCCCCGCCTCGCGCAGAATCGGCACCGCCCGGTAAATATCCGCCTGCCGGTGCATCCGCCCCGCCGCCACCAATTCCTTATCCGAGAACGACTGCAACCCAAAGCTAACCCGGTTAATCCCCGCCCCCACCCAAGCCGCGGCCTTCCCAGCCTCAACCGTCTCCGGATCGGCCTCCAGCGTCACCTCTTCAAGCTCGGTCTCGAATGTCGCCCGGATCGCGTCCAAAATGTTTTGCAAATGAGAAGGATCCAGCAGGCTCGGCGTCCCCCCGCCAATGTAAATCGTATCGACGGCCAACTCTTCGTCCCTAGCCTCGCTATTTCCTTGTAGGGGCGCAGCACCTGTCCCGACCTTGTCAGGACCGCTGCGCCTCGAACTCTCTGGCCACTCCACCCCCGCCGCCCTCAACAACTTCCGATGCTGCCGAATCTCCCGGCAAACCGCCTCCACATAAGGCGCAAACCTGCTGCTAGCCACTACCCCCGTATGAAAATTGCAATAAGTACACTTCGTCTGGCAGAACGGCACCTGCACGTAAATTCCCAGATTCCTCATCACCCAAAAACTCTAGCACACCGTAGCTCAAATCCCCGCCCGAAGCTTAATTCTCTTCAGGTGAGCGAAACCAAAGATCATTTGATCGAAAATGTCAGGGAGTCATCAGCAATCGCATGCGGTATGTCAGAATCTCCTTGACGGCCCATACTTCTTATGCTGTATAATTAGCTAAGTAATTGTGCGGCTGCCCGCAACGGGTTCACTCTTGTCTCTTCCAGGACCACTTTCGAGAAACACTCCCGATTCTTCACCACTGTGGTGCAATGTAACTCCCTTTAGAATCAATACTTGCAGAGAGCCCTGGAAGTGTTCATTTTAAAATCATCTAGAATCAACGTCTGTAAGAAAAAATTGGAAAAAGCTCCATTTTGCACAATTTTAGTGCAGTATAAGTCCCTTTAGAATCAACACTTCCAAAAGTGTATCAAAACAAAGGACTTTAACTACGTTTAGAATGAACACTTAATGAAAAACAGGCGTGGGGGGAGGGGGTGCCAGCATACTTCTGCCTCAGTGCTGCCTCAATCCGCTACGACCTTCACCTGCAGCTGCCTCTCCCGAGGACCATCAAACTCGCAGAAGAACACGCCTTGCCACCGCCCCAGCGCCAGTTTGCCGGCTTCCACATGGATGATCTGACTCGCTCCCACCAGCACTGCCTTCACATGCGAGTCCGAGTTCCCCTCGCTGTGACGATACTGCCCAGCAGCGGGAATCAGCCGATCCAGGGTGCCTTCGACATCGCGCGCGACATCCGGGTCCGCGCACTCATTAATCGTGATCGCCGCCGTAGTGTGCGGCACATACAAATAACAAATCCCCGTAACGACACCCGACGACGCGACCACCTTCTGCACCCGCGCCGTGACGTCCACAAGCTGCGTGCGCCGATCCGTTTTGACACTCAGCGTTTGCATGGGCGGACCTCCACGTAGGCGCCGGAATTCTAGCATGCGCCAATAAGAAGCGAGCCAGGGCTGACTTTTCCGCGGAACAAACTTGCTTCCGATTCTTCGCCGGAAAGTAGGGATTGGTTGCTTCCACTGCAGGGGATTTACGGAAACTGAAGAATAAAGTGCTGCCCGATCTTTTTTCCACTCGAGAGCTTCTGCAACTCGGTGAGCCCGCTTGTTCCCCAGCGTGCCAGAAATGGCAGCAGGCACAATTCCCGCGACTGTAAACCTTTGTGTGGATACAACAGCGATTCCAAATACCGTTCGTGCTCGGAAATTAATCCGGCCCTCTGGTCCTGCGCCCGGCCCGCCTTTCGGCGCAATTTTTCCAGATGAAATTCGATTCTCTTCCGCGATCTCTCAACGGTACCTTTCAAGGTCGGATCCACTTTCTCCATCTGCTTGCCGAGTTGCGCCAGCATTTTCGAAATCTGTTTCTGATCGCGGTCAAACTTTTTCGACAGCGAGCCGGGGACCGACTGTCTCTCCATCTTGTGCCGCAAACCCTGCGAGCCCGCCCAGACATCTTCGACACTCAATCCATAGCGGCGCAGGAGTTTATTGGCCTTCGCGTCCACCAGCGTGAATCCCGATCGGGGCAGCATCACCGGCATTCTTCCGAGAAGATGCCGGTACACAACTTCTGACTGCGCAAAGTAAGAAATCTCCGCAGGACCAGCGATGTACGCCACGGTAGGAAGCAGATAATCCTGTACTACCGGACGGAAAAGCGCATTGGGGCTGAATTTTTCCGGCTCCGAATGCGTCAAATGCACCAACTCCTCGCGCGCCCATGTCTTTTCGCCGGCTTGAAATTTATCCGCGCTGGCAGTGACAACCTGCCTCCCGCCTTCGTCCATGCGAAAGAGCAGCGTGCTTCGCGCTGTCACCTTAACCTGCGCGGCAAATCCCGCGCGATCCAAATCTTTCCCGCGCTGCAACAGCTTTTCGTTTAACGCGTCGCGTTCCCCAAGCGCGTGCTGGTAAAGCGGCGCGGCAACTTTGTGCAGCCCCGCGTCGAGCGGATCCATCAGGATCAGCCCGTGCTGCGCAAAAAGGCGGGCAAATAATTTCCCAAACGCGCTCCCATAAGTTTCTTCCGGCCGGTAGCTCTCGATGAGGTATTGCGCCAGCAGGTCGCTGCCTTGGTTCGCCAGCAATTCCACAGCTTCTTGTACAAGAGGCTCAATCTCCGCGCCAAGCGCAATCCGTCCTACCGGTTGAAACGATTCCGTGTTTGCCGGCAACTCAAAGCGGATTAATTTTTCCTGGTCGAACCACGTCGCGTGACGAATTTCCTCGACGTCGTGGTCTTCCGTCGCCATCCAAAAAACCGGCACCGCCGGAATTCCTCCGCGCGTCAGCTCCTCGGCGATCTGCACGGCCGTCAGTGCCTTATAAACGGAATAAGCCGGCCCGCTGAACAGTCCAACTTGCTGCCCGGAAACTACGGCGACAGCGCCTTTCTCAAGGCGCTCCAAATTGGACAGCGCTTCCGCTCCCGCCCCGAGTGCGATGTTCTGTTCGCGAAGGAGCGAAGATACTTCCGCTCGCCGATCGCCCGGAAAATCCAGCTTCCGAGCTGCGCGCGTCACCGCAGTCATGGATGGTGGATGAAAGTAGAACGACTTCACTTTTTCAAACTGATCTACGTATTCAAGAAAGAGTTTCGACTGATGGGGAAGCTGGCGGAAGGTGAGGGCACGACAATCCATGAGCCGTTAGATGAACCTCGCGCGAAAACGTCTCATCAATGTTAACCCGATTGTTCGAAATTACGCCCTGACCGCGGCCGGTTCCAGAGTCGCCAATAAATCAATAAGACGTTTCTTTTGTTCACTGTGCAGCGGCTGCAGAGGGAGGCGCGGAATGCCGCCGCGGTAGCCGCGCTGATCCATAGCGTACTTTATTCCGGCGATACCCAGCTCGGAACCAATGAGCTTTGAAGCTCGTGCCAAAATGGATTGTAATTCGCGCGCTTTTTCATGATGGCCTTGCCGGAACAATTCGAACAGCGCCACACACTTTTCCGGCAGCGCACACGCGAGAGCCAGAATCGCTCCCCGCGAGCCAATCGCCAACGATGGATACACGGTAGCAGCGGAACCGACCAAGACCTGAAACTCCAGCGGAGTCGCCCCGATGATTTCTCCGATGCCCAAGACATTTCCTGAACTGTCTTTGATGCCGATGATGTTGGGGTGCGTGGCGAGAGCGGCTACTTCCGCTGCAGCCAGCGCGATGCCCGTGAATTGCGGAATCGAATAGAGCATTACGGGAATAGGAGACTCGTCCGCCACGCGCCGGTAATGCGCGATCAGCACGTCCGGTTTGTAAGCGTTCTTATAGTAATAGGGCGTCTTCACGAGAGCCGCGTCGTACCCGAGTTCCGCCGCACGCTTCGTGCGTTCAATCGTTTCCGCCGTGGACTCCGCACCGGCGCCGGCGAGCAGCTTTTTCCCTTTCGCCGCCGATTCCTTCACCGTGATCAGAATTCCGTCCATCTCCGCTCGCGTGAGCAGCACGGATTCTCCCGTGGAACCCACCGCGACGTAGCCCACCAGATCGGTCTGGTTGTACCGGTGAACGTTGTGCTTCAAATCGGGGAGAGAAACCGATCCGTCTTGCGCAAACGGCGTGGTCAAAGCGGCGAAAACTCCAGAGAAGTTCACGACTCAATCTCCCGAGGCCGGTACACCGGAAGCGGCGGCCTGTCCACGATGTAAATCCTGTAGTGCGGCAACTTCCGTTCCCTGCTCGAGAAGCGCGCGAATTCCGCGCGCGGCGGCATGCGCCGCGGCGAGCGTGGTGATACACGGTATGTTGTAGCGAATCGCCGCGCGCCGGATCGATTTTTCGTCGTAGAACGATTCGCGGCCCAAGGGCGTGTTGATCACCAAGTCGATCTTGCCGGTTTTCACGAGGTCCACAATGTTAGGCCGGCCTTCGTTCACTTTGAATACCGCCTCGGCTTCAATGCCCGCGGCTTCCAAAGCCGCCGCGGACCCGCGCGTGGCAAGCAGACGAAAACCAAGCGACGACAGCTCTTTTCCGAGCGCTCCCAGCTGCTTTTTGTCGCGGTCGTTGACGCTGAGAAAAACCGTGCCTTTGCGCGGCAACCGCTGTCCTGCGGCAAGCTGGGCCTTCGCGAACGCTTGTCCGTACGACGTAGAAATACCCATCACTTCGCCCGTCGAGCGCATCTCGGGACCAAGAATGGTATCCACGCCGCGAAACTTGTTGAAGGGAAACACCGGCGATTTCACGGAATAGAATTCGTGCACAGCGATTTCGGCCACACCGTTGTGTCGCACAACCGGCAGATTCATGGATGCCAGTTTCTTGCCAGTCATCAAGCGCGCCGCAACTTTCGCCAGCGGCACACCAGTCGCTTTGCTTACGAATGGGACGGTACGCGACGCACGCGGATTCACTTCCAAGACGTATACCGTGTCGCGCTGAATCGCGTACTGCACGTTCATCAATCCGACCACTTTCAGCGCCAGTGCCAGTCGCTTGGTATATTCGCGGATATGGTCGAGGATGGCGGGTGACAAACTCACTGGTGGCAAGACGCAGGAGGAATCGCCGGAATGCACTCCGGCTTCTTCGATGTGCTCCATGATTCCGCCGATGACCACGTCCGTTCCATCGGCCAGCGCGTCCACATCGATTTCCGTCGCTTCCTCGAGGAATTGGTCGATCAGAACAGGCCGCGCCGGACCCATCAGAGCCGCTTGGGCGACGTATTCCTGCACCGTGTTGACGTCATACGCGATCACCATCGCGCGGCCGCCGAGTACGTAGCTGGGCCGGACAAGGACGGGCAATCCGATTTCTCCGGCTACGCGAGCCGCTTCTTCCGGCACTAGAGCTGTGCCGTTGCGCGGCTGCGGAATTTTTAATTCGTCAAGCAAGCGCCCGAAGCGGCGGCGGTCTTCCGCCAAGTCTATGGATTCCGGAGCAGTGCCAATGATTGGCACGCCGTTGCGCTTCAGCTCGAGCGCAAGGTTCAAGGGAGTTTGGCCGCCGAATTGAACGATTACCCCTTGCGGTTTTTCGCGTTCGACGATTGCCAAAACGTCTTCCAGAGTGAGCGGTTCGAAGTAGAGGCGATCGGAAGTGTCGTAGTCCGTCGAAACCGTTTCCGGATTGCAATTCACCATGATCGTTTCGAAGCCGTCTTCGCGCAGCGCGAACGCGGCATGGCAGCAGCAATAATCGAACTCAATTCCCTGCCCGATGCGGTTCGGCCCGCTGCCCAAAATCATGACCTTGGGGCCCGCGTGGGCGTCCGATTCGTCTTCGTCTTCGTACGTGGAATAGAGGTACGGCGTGAACGATTCGAATTCCGCTGCACAGGTATCCACGCGCTTGAACACCGGAGTTACGCCGTAGCGCGCGCGCTGCAAGCGCACGGAAGCGGCTGTGGTTCTCCAGATTTGTGCCAACTGCTCGTCGCTGGTACCGTTGCGCTTCACTTCGCGCAGGAGTTCCTTCGAAGCCGTCTCGACGGTCACCGCCGCGGCGCGCCGGTTCATCGCGGTTAACTCTTCAATCTGTTGGATGAACCACGGATCGATCTTGGTCAGCTCACAAATCTCCTGGGCGGGCAATCCGCGATCCATGGCGGTGAGCAACCAGTGAATCCGATCCGGCCGGGGCGTTGCCAATTTTTCTCGCAGCAATGAATCCGGCGTTTCCGACGGAGCGCGCCACGGGGTGCTCGGTTCGAGCGAGCGAATGCCCTTCTGCAGCGCTTCCTTGAAGGTCCGGCCAATGGCCATGACTTCGCCGACCGACTTCATTTGCGTTCCCAGAGTGCTGTCCGCGCCGGGGAACTTTTCGAACTGCCACTTGGGAATTTTCACCACGACGTAGTCGATGGTGGGTTCGAAGCACGCGGGCGTTTTCTTCGTGATGTCATTGGGAATTTCGTCCAAGGACATTCCCACAGCGAGACGCGCCGCGATTTTCGCGATGGGAAAACCGGTGGCCTTGCTGGCAAGCGCCGAGCTGCGCGAAACGCGGGGATTCATTTCGATCACGACCATACGGCCATTTTCCGGGTTCACGGCGAACTGCACGTTCGAACCGCCGGTTTCCACGCCGACTTCGCGGATGACAGCTGCCGAGGCGTCGCGCATGCGCTGAAATTCCTTGTCGGTCAGCGTCTGCGCAGGAGCCACAGTAATCGAATCGCCCGTGTGCACCCCCATGGGGTCGAAGTTTTCGATGGTGCAGATAACCACGAAGTTGTCGCGGAAGTCGCGCATCACTTCGAGTTCGTATTCCTTCCAGCCGAGGACGGATTCTTCCACCAGCGCTTCGTGCACGGGACTCATATCCAAAGCGTGGGCAATGGCTTCGCCAAATTCTTCCTTGTTGTAGGCGATGGAGCCGCCGGTGCCACCCAAGGTGAACGACGGGCGAATCACGAGGGGGAATCCCAGTTGATCGCAGAGGCGCAATGCGTCCTTCGCGTTATTCACCAGGGCAGACGCGGGAACTTCCAGACCGATCTTGCGGCAAGCATCCTTGAACCATAGGCGGTCTTCGGCGACTTTGATGGCGCGCAAAGACGCACCGATCATCTCTACTTTGTATTTTTCGAGGATGCCGCTTTCGGAAAGCTCGACCGCCAGATTCAGGGCCGTTTGTCCTCCGACAGTCGGCAATAGCGCATCCGGTTTTTCCCGCGCGATAATTTCCTCGAGATATTCCTTCGTCAGTGGCTCTATGTAAGTGCGATGCGCCAGTTCCGGGTCCGTCATGATGGTCGCCGGATTTGAATTGACCAGAACGACCTCATACCCTTCCGAGCGCAACGCCTTGCACGCTTGTGCGCCGGAATAGTCAAATTCGCAAGCCTGGCCAATAATGATCGGCCCCGACCCGATGATCAGAATCTTTCTGATGTCTTTGCGCTTTGGCAAGTTTCCAGATCCCCGATTCTCAGTTTTCAGTTGCCAGCACGGAGTAAATTCACGGCCGCCCTCAAATGTTTATTCACCACTTCACACCGCGGCGACCCAGCACGCTTTCAACCTGCTCCCGATGATTCAACACCATCGAGTAAATCGCTTTGTAGTGGTCGCCCTGTTTCCATTCGATCACCTTGCGGGCTCGCTCGGAGCCAACCAGGTCCTCCATGGCCTGCCATTCCAACATGCAAACCGCGATGTGAAAATAGCTGCTCCGGAGCTCGCCATCGCCGTCCGGAACGCGAATCTCCATGTTAGGAAAAGTTCGTTGGAGGTCTTCGAACAAAACTGGATTGTCGGCGCGATGACGCTCCATCAGGATCCAGTGGCCCTGCTCGTGGACATAAGCCGAAAGCGCCAGGTCGTCGTTGTCGAGGAAGCGCAGATTCAGTGTCAGCACAGGATAGGAATGATTCATGGCCCCGCGTTCAATCACGATGTCACGCGTGATCGTATACTTCTTCAGGTCGTACTGTTTGGCGAGGCGTTCCATTTGTTCCTTGCGCTGCTCCTCCATCGGGAAGCCCTGTTTAGTCCTTATGTTCAGCTTGGGAGTCTGGGCCGCTCCCAGCGTTGCCAGCAGCGCCATCGGGGCGATGACCAGAATCCTCTTGATGTACTTGCGCCTCGTCAAATTCTCCCGTGTAACCATTTTCAGTGCCGCGAACTGCCGGGTTGAGCGAATTCCTTCATCAAATCGGTGAACTGCGTGAACAAATAATGCGAATCGTGCGGGCCGGGCGAAGCTTCCGGGTGATACTGCACGCTGAAGAGCGGCTTCGATTTGTGCCGCATGCCTTCGTTGGTGTGATCGTTCAAATTGACGTGTGTGACTTCGACTTCGCTCGATGGGAGCGATTCTGGATCGACGCAGAAACCGTGATTCTGGGCGGTGATCTCCACTTGTTCCGTGAGCAGATTTTTCACCGGATGATTCGAACCGTGGTGGCCGAATTTCAGCTTGAAGGTTTTTCCACCGAGCGCCAAGCCGCACAACTGGTGCCCAAGGCAAATGCCGAAGACCGGCACGCGGCCGATTAGCTTTTGAATATTTTCCACGGCGTAGGTGATCGGCTCGGGATCGCCCGGCCCGTTCGAAAGGAAGACCCCGTCGGGCTTCATCTCCAGAACGTCTTCGGCGGAAGTTTGCGCCGGAACAACATAGACTTCGCAGTTGTGGTCGACGAGCAAGCGCAAAATGTTTTGCTTGATTCCGTAATCGTACGCCACGACACGATGTTTCCGGGTTTCCTCTTGGGCGTCCGATTCGCCCATTTGTTCGGACCAGGGCGAGATAGCTACTTCGACGGAGCCTTTATCCCAGCCATACGGCTTCGCGCAACTGACACGGCCGGCAAGTTCCTGCCCGGCCATGCTGGGCAATTGCTTGGCTTCGAAAACCAATTGTTCTGCGGGAGTCCCATCCGTTGACACGACGCCACGCAGCGCGCCGACGTTGCGAATGTGGCGCACAAGCGCGCGAGTATCAATGTCCCAAATCACAGGAATCTTGTGACGGTTCAGATATAACTGCGTCGTTTCCGCCGAACGCCAGTTGGAAGAGACTTGCGAGAATTCGCGCACGATGAGCGATTCGATGTAGGGCCGCGAGGATTCCTCATCTTCGAGATTCGCGCCGACGTTTCCGATGTGCGGGTAGGTTAAGCAAACAATTTGCCCGGCGTAGCTGGGATCGGTGAAAACTTCCTGATAGCCGGTGAGGCTGGTATTAAAAACGACTTCGCCGCCGCGGCGCGTGATGGCGCCCGCGGCGCGGCCGTTAAAGAGGCGCCCGTCTTCCAGCGCGAGTATCGCGGGTCGGCGTTGAACTTCGGTCAGTGGGTCCTCCCGTATTTCTCATCAAGATGTGCCATTCACTTGGTGTTGGCCTCGGTGGCCGAAAGCGAGCCGAAATGATCCACCGGCCAGTACGCAAAGACAGCGCGGCCGTAAATGAAACGGCTGGCGACCGGGCCGAACACGCGCGAATCGTTAGAGCTGATGCGATGATCGCCCATGACGAAGTAACTGTCCGTCGGCACGCGCACGGGGCCGAAATCGCTCAAGTCTTCGTACTGGGGCGGAACATAGGGCTCACGGACGATCTTTCCGTCAACGTAGACGGCCCCCTGGCGGATTTCCACGGCTTCACCCGGCAAACCGACAACGCGCTTGATGAATGATTTCGAGTGGTCGAGCGGATACCAGAAGACGACCACGTCGCCACGCTCGATGGGCTCGAAGCGGTAGACAAATTTGTTGATGAAGATGCGCTCCTGGTCGGAGAGGAGCGGCGCCATGCTGGTGCCTTCGACTTTCACGGGCTGGTACAGGAAGACGATGATCACCAGGGCGAGGCCGATGGCGATTAAAAGATCGCGCGTCCAGACGCGAATTTCATTGCGCAGAGTGTGAAGCGGGGCGGAGCGCCCGGCAACTGCAAGCGAGTCTGCCGGAACGCTTCTTACACTTGCTGTCAGTTGTTGAGCGGCCATAACAGAGGTCGATGCCGGAACTGGGGTCTCCGGTGAGGTCGAGGTCGCGGGTTGTTTCTCGTCCGGTGTTTCCATTTTTGGGTGCCTTGTATTTATAGCATGGCCATCGCGGCCCGCGCCAGATGCGATTTGGCGAGGTGCCTTGCGGAGGGCTGCTCTCCGGTACATATATTGAGACTCACGGAACGGTGCTGATGTTGCAAGGGAATCAGGGGCACCTATCGAAATCTTAAGAGGGTTTGAGGCTGCAGTCAGAGCCGACTACTCACTGTCGAGGGCGTAGTTTAAGGAGGCCAGTGCGGCGATGACGGCGGTTTCCGTGCGCAGGATCAAACGGCCAAGCGAAGCCTCCCGGAAACCGCTGTTATTCGCGGCGGCGAATTCTGCGTCGGTCCAGCCGCCCTCTGGGCCGATCGCAAGCGTCGCCTTTGTCGCTCGCTCCCCTTGCAGAACTCTTCGCAGAGGCAAAGCGGTTGCTCGCTCGGAAAGCATCACACGCGAGCCGTGTTTGTTGGAGGCAAAAGCGCTCTCCGGCTTTGCCAAGTCAACCAGCACTGGAATGCGGACGCGCCGGGATTGTTGCGATGCCTCGAGAAGGATTTTCTTCCAGCGGTCCGACCGCTTTGCTGCGGCCACGAGCAAGGCTTTCTCGCTCCGCTCGGCGGCGAGTGGCACGATGGTGCTCACTCCCAGTTCCGTGGCTTTCTCCAGAGCCCACTCGAAGGCGTCAAATTTCACAACAGCGAGAAGCAGGGTGACATCCACGTTGGGATGAACGGCGGGCAACTCCTCGACCAGGGCGAATTGCACGCAGTCGCGGCTGGCGCTTTCGATCCGGCCGAGCCACACGCGGTCGCCGTCGCTCAGCTCGTAGAGCTGGCCGGTTTGCGCGCGCAGGACGCGGCCCAGGTGATGGGCTGCTTCGCCTTCCATGACGGCAGTCTCACCCGCAAATTGTTCAACGAAAAATCGCCTGCGCACGGGGAGATTCTAACTTAGATGTGGCGCTGGCTGCCTGCTGAGGAGGAAAAATGATAACGCGGAGACGCAGAGGCGGCAGCGCGCGGCAGCTTAGCCGAAGATGTCTTTGACCTTGTCGAAGATGGACGAATTGCGGTCGGCAGGCTTGTTTTCCACTTTTAGCGTGGCGCCGAGCTGCTCGATCAATTTGCGCTGGTCGCGCGTGAGCTTGGTTGGGGTCAGCACGCGCACGTGGTAGTACAAATCGCCTTTGCCGCCGCCGCGTGGGTCGGGCAATCCCTTGCCCTTGATGCGAAAGACCGCGCCGCTCTGGGTGCCTTCGGGAATTTTCAGTTTTTCCTCCCCGTTCAATCCGGGGACTTGCAACTCCGTACCGAGAGTGGCCTGCGCGATGCTTAGCGGGAGCGTGCAATAGAGGTCCGCGCCACGGCGTTCGAAGAACGGATGCTCTTTGACTTCGAGCACGACGTACAAATCGCCCGCTGGTCCGCCATTCGGTCCGGGCTCGCCTTCGCCGGCTACGCGCAGCCGCGTTCCGGTATCCACGCCCGGAGGAATACGGAGCTCGATGGTTTTTTCTCGCTCGAGGCGACCTTGCCCGCGGCACTCCACGCAGCGCTCTTTCACAATTTGTCCGGCGCCCTGGCACGCCGGGCAGGTGCGCGTGATAGTGAAGAATCCCTGCTGATAGGCCAACTGGCCGCGGCCAGCGCAGGTTTGGCAAGCCTGAACGCCTGTGCCTTTCTTTGCGCCGGTGCCGTTGCAGGCTTCGCAGTATTCCTGGCGCGGGAGCTTGATTTTGCTGGTCACGCCGGCGGAGGCTTCTTCGAAGGTGAGAGTCATGTCGTAGCGCAAATCAGCGCCGCGCTGTGCACGGCTGCGTCCACGACGCGCACCGCCGCCGCCGAACAGATCCTCGAAGCCGAAGAAATCGCCGAAGATATCGTGGAAATCCTGGAAGACCGTGTTGTCAAATCCCTGAGCGCCGCCGGCGCTGGAAAGGCCGGCGTGACCGTAGGTGTCGTAAATCTGCCGCTTCTGCGCATCGCTGAGCACGCTGTAGGCTTCGGTGCATTCGCGAAAGTTTACTTCCGCCTCGGCTTTGTTTACCGGATTGCGGTCAGGATGCCATTTCAGCGCCGACTTGCGGTAGGCAGATTTGATTTCGTCGACCGCGGCTGTGCGCGTTACGCCTAATACTTCGTAGTAATCCCTTTGATTCCCCTTGGCCATGGAAACGTTCGATCTCCTTTAGTTCACTGCTTCTTTCGATGCTGCACGCGGATGCACCGCTACACGCACCATGGCGGGGCGGAGCACGCGGCCATGAAACACATAGCCCGGTTGAAACACCTGCAGAATGGTGCCGTCTTCGTGGTCCTTCGTTTCAGCGCGATCTACCGCTTGATGCAGGTGGGGATCAAATGATTTTCCAAGGGGCTCGATTCGCTCGGCTCCCAGCTTATTGACGTTCTCCAGGAACTGCTTGTATATGAGCTCAAACCCCTTGCGGTAATTGTCGTATTCGGCTTCGCGATGCGCCGCCAGAGCATGCTCAAAACCATCGATTATCGGAATGAGCCCCTCGATCACGCGAGCGGTGGCGCGCTTGGAATCTTCAAAACGCTCCTTCTCGACGCGTTTGCGGTAATTGTCGAAGTCTGCCTGCCGCCGCAGGAGAGTTTGGCGCAATTCTTCGAGGTCCGCCGCCAGCTTAGCCATCTCCGCATCAGCTTTTGCGGTATCCGCAGCAACGGCTTGCGCTTCGGAAGACTGTTCGACGTTCGCGCCGCCGTCGTCCTTGTTGACGTTGAGATTGATTTTCACTTCCTTGTCGCTCACTTTTTCACTTCTCCTGTGCCAGAAATTTCTCAAGTTTTGCTCAGCGCTTCGCTGAAAAGCTGCGCCACGTAGGCGACGGCGGTCATGGCGCGCTCATAATGCATGCGCGTCGGTCCCAGCACGCCGAGCGAGCCTTGCACCATATCGTTCCGGGTGTAAGCGGCGCCGATCAGCGCGAGGTTTTCTCCAGCTTCGGAGATTTCCTTCACACCGATTTGCACGTGCACCGGTTCGGGCGTCTCAATGCAAGCATTCAACACAGTCACGAGCCGGTGCTTCTCTTCGATGGCCGCCAGCAAGTCGCGCAACTGCGCTTGATCCACAAATTCAGCGGCACCGATGATTTGCGCGGTGCCTTCCACGTGAACGTGCAGGGCGGATTCGTCTCCCAGCACGGCCGGGTCGCAAAGCGTCAGGGCGCTTTGAGCCATGCCTTCGTAGCGCTCTCGCTCGTTTGCCAGCTTCTGCAGAAGGTCGCTCCGGATCGCTTCCAGTGTCCAGCCGGAATAGTGGCGGTTCAAGAAGTCCGCGGTCGCGTCGAGCTCTGTTTGAGTGAACAGCCGATTCGGCCGCAGAATCTTGTCCCGCGTATTCCCTCCCGGCGAAATCAACACCACGACAACTCGGCCATCCGGGAGAAGCCACATCCGGGCGTGTTCCAAGACGGTTTTGCCCAAAGGCGGCGAAACAATAATGCCGAGGCCGTTGGAGACTTCTGCCAAGACGTGCCCGGCGCGTTCGGTGATTTCGGCCGCGCTAGTGGCGCCGCCCATCTCGCGCTGGATCCATTCGCGATCCACTGCGGTGATGGTGGCCTGCGAAGCAATCTCCTGAGCAAAAAACCGGTACGCCGCCGCAGTTGGCACGCGCCCGGCCGAGGTATGGGGTTGGTACAGAAACCCCGCATCCTCGAGGTCCGCCATGACGTTCCGAATCGTCGCTGTGCTCAGCGATTCCTCGAAGCCTTTGGAGATCGCGCGCGAGGACACAGGTTCACCCGACTCGATGTACACGCGCACGATGTCCGCTAGGATCTGGCGGTTGCGACGTTCCTGGAGCGCTGAATTCCTCATAGCAGCACTCTACTCCTAGTGCTAAAGAGCGCTACCTATATTGTAGGAAGCGTGTCAAGCGGGGTCAACGTTGGGCTGAACAACTTTTCGATACTACAGACTTATACGGGAATTTCAGGCTGGGAGTAAAAAACAAATCCAGCACCCTCTGTGATACCACCTGCCGTCACCTGTTTCAGTGGAACCCCTCCGCCGGGGCCCGTCAAAGGGTACAGGTGAGTCATGTCCTTCACGAATGGATCGGATGTCCTGAGGACTGTCACTCTTGAAATGGCCGCCTTGTTTTCTAACCCCAGGCACTCATGCAATGCGCGGGCAATGACCCTTGTCGATTCCGGAATCCCTAAAGCGTCTGTCCAGTCGGAGGAGACGATGAGGTTCCAATTGGTGTTTGCATCCAAATCGAGGTTGTATAGCATTGCGAGTTCGAATTCGCCCCTATTAGCGCTTAGTCCCTCGATCACTTTTCTGACATCTGTTACCAGCGTGAAGATATACATGCTAGGACTCCATCTGGATAGTCCCCTACTGCATCCAGAATTCCCTTCGAGGCAGCCTGGTTATAGGTTCCCTTGATCTCATATCTGCGTTCGGGCTTCCATTTGCTGGCTACAGACCAATTGGCTAGTAGCGTTGAACTTGCTGTAAACGCCTAGTCCATGCCGGCCAGCAATTTCAAGTCGTCAAAATCATGCGTCTTGAACGACTCTTTGAGTCGGCTGCCCTTTTCAGGGTACTCTGTAACACCGAGTGTAGAGCAAATTGCTGCCTTAAGCGCCAGCTCCACAACGTAGCCACAGAGGTACGCACACCCATCATAACAGCCCGCGCGAAAGAGAGCCTCGGCTTCTTCTAGCCGCAAGCAAGCCAATTGCTGCAGTTCGCGCCGCGTCGCCATACAGTCGCAGCGAAAGATACTTCATTTGGTACGTAAATGACAACTAATTGTTGTCGATTTGAGCGCGCTGGAGCTTGTCGGAGTAGTCGATGTAGAGCGTCTTCCACTCGGTGAAGAAATCGATCGCCGAGATGGCCGCTTCGCGGTGGCCATTGCCCGTTTGCTTCGTACCACCAAACGGTAAGTGCGTTTCTGCGCCGATCGTCGGCGCGTTAACGTAGACAATTCCGGTGTATAGGTCGCGTGTGGCCTGGAAAGCGCGGTTCACGTTTCGGGTGTAAATCGAAGCCGACAATCCGTACGGCACGTCATTCGCCACGTCGATGGCCTGCTCAAAGTTGTTGATGGGGATCACCGACACGACGGGGCCAAAGATTTCTTCCTGCGCAATGCGCATTTTCGGCCCGCAATCACCAAATACGGTGGGGGCGTGGAACCAGCCCTTCGCAAGCGTCCCACTGTCCAGGCGATCTCCGCCAGTCAGCAACTTCGCACCTTCGCTCTTTCCTATTTCCACATAGCTCATGACCGTTTTCAATTGCTGCTCGTTGATACAGGGTCCCATGTCCGTGTTCACATCCAGCCCGTCGCCGACCTTGAGCAACTTCACCCGCTCGACAAAACGATCCACGAAGTCCTTGTAGACGCTTTTGTGGACTGCCACGCGGCTCGCGGCCGTACAGCGTTGCCCGGAGGTGCCAAAGCCGCCCCAGACCGCGCCGTCCACGGCCAAATCAAGATTGGCGTCATCCATAACAATGATGATGTTCTTGCCGCCCATTTCGAGGCTGCAATGCTTGAAATCGGGAGCGCAGGCTTGCGCGATGAGGCGTCCCACAGCAGAAGACCCTGTGAAGCTGATCACCGGGACTTCTTTATGCTGTGAAAGAGGCGCACCCGCTCCCGGCCCGTCACCGCTGACCAGATTCACTACACCTCGCGGCACTCCCGCTTCGGTCAGCACCTGCACCAGATGATACGAAGACAGCGGGGTATCCTCGGCCGGCTTGAGCACCACGGTATTTCCGCTGATCAAAGCCGGCATGATCTTCCAGGAGGGAATGGCCATGGGAAAATTCCACGGGGTGATCATCCCGCAGACGCCGATAGATTGGCGCACGCTCATCGCGAACTTGTTCGGCAATTCCGAAGGTGTGGTCTGCCCAAAGAGCCGCCGTCCCTCGCCCGCCATGTAATAGGTCATGTCGATGGCTTCTTGCACGTCGCCGCGCGCTTCCGCGACGACCTTCCCCATCTCACGTGTCATGTCCTTGGAAAACTCTTCCTTGCGTTGAAGCAACAGTTCTGCGGCGCGAAACAGAATTTCCGCGCGCTTCGGAGCCGGCACCAGGCGCCACGTTTTATACGCCTCTTTCGCTGCGTCCACGGCGGCGTCCACATCCTCGTCCGTAGAGGACACAAACATTCCGATCAGTTCATCAGTGTTTGCAGGATTGCGGTTCTCATAAGCTTTCCCGCTCCGCGATTCCATCCACTCGCCGTTGATAAAATTCTTGAAGATCCGTGGCGCGACTGCCGTAGCCATACTTCCTCCTCGATTCCTGAAGCTTCCGCTTTGCTCTTCGTCTGGTCCTCTGTGGCTTAGAACGAGAAACAGTGCCTCGTGGAAACTGAATTCTATCGTCGCATCGCGGAAGCGTCAAATTAGGCAATACAAGCGATTCCTCGCGGCACATGGAAAGCAATGGCGAAGAACGGCGGACTACGGTTGGCGGCGGGCGGTCTGAGCGGGTGTTGATCTCTGCAGAGAGGAAGAGCTCGTTGGAGGCATCGGCGGCGCAACACCCGCGGTCTGAGAGCCAAGGCCCAATTGCTGAAGGGTTTTCGCATCGAGTTTCCCCGACGGATTCAAGCCATGCGCTTCCTGGAACTTTCTCGTTGCTTCAATCGTAGAATCGTCCCATTTTCCGTTCGGCTTTCCGGTGAATGAACCGTCTTTCGCGAGCGCCTGCTGAATCTCGGAAATCCGGTCGGGAGTGGGGGCTTTTTGCCCCCGCTCCCGGCGGCTTGTTTTTTTCGACGATCTCGACCGGTGCGAAGACTTCACGGACTTGGATGGCGTGGGTTTCTTTTGTGCCGCGTCCTGTGCCTGCCCAGAAGCTGCACACACACCGAACCCCGCCGCTACCAGCAGCGTCAGGGCCAGGTGAGTCGCTTTTGGCACTCGCATGTTTGTATCGGCTGTCGTTAAGTCGCTATTGCTGATTGTCCGCCGGAACTTTGCCCGACAAATAGAGTGTCAGGACTCGGTCGCTGTCCTGCCGCCGAAGGACCTTGAATACAACATCCTCGCTGTGCTTTAGTTTTGAAACTGCCTTGCGGTAATCGGAAACGGAGCTCACGGTTTCACCATTAACCGCGGAAATCACGTCGCCGCGGATGAATCCCAAATCGTCGGCAAACGAAGCCGGATCGGCTTCCGTGACAAGCACGCCCTTTTGCCCTTCCATTCCGACGCGATGCCCGCGGTCAGGCGTCAGTTCTTCCACGTGCAACCCGTATTCAGATGGTACGGCTTCACCGCCTCCTGGCTGATCATTCATCCGGCCCGCCACATTCGGAAAAACTCGCGTGCGGTCTTCGACCGTCGCGGTTGCTTCTTTCTGCGCGCGATCGCGGATATACGTCAGTTTCACTTTGCTGCCAATCGGAGCTTGCGCGATCGGATTCACCAGATCATTCCCGGTCTTCACCGGATGCCCGTTCACGGTGGTGATGACGTCACCGCCCTTCAATCCCGCCTTTTCCGCAGGACTTCCCGGCTCGACGCTTTCAATCACCAAACCGTACGAGGCGCCCAATGACTTCAGCGTGATGGCATTCGTGCTCAGCTCTTCCTGGAAGCTCACGCCGATCGACCCGCGCGTCACACGGCCTTGCTTGATAATCTGGTCGTACACGCTGATCGCCGTGGTTGACGGCAGCGCAAAGCCAACACCTTCGTAGCCCCGGCTGCCCGTGATGATCGCCGTATTGATCCCGATGACTTCGCCGGCCAGATCCACCAGCGGCCCGCCGGAATTTCCTGGGTTAATGGCCGCGTCCGTTTGCAAGAACCGCTGGAACTGATGCGCAGGCCCGCTGATGTTGGCGCGATCCTTGGCGCTGATGATTCCCGCCGTCACCGTGGCCTGCAATCCGAAGGGGCTACCGATGGCAAGGACCCAGTCGCCAACCTGCACGCCGTCCGAATTCCCCAGCTTGGCGATGGGAAGATCCTTGTTCGCTTCAATCTTAATCACCGCCAGGTCCGTATCCTCATCTACGCCGACGAGCTTGGCCGTGTATCGTGTGGTCTCTCCGTTCAATTGCACCTGGATTTTCGTCGCTTGTTCGACAACGTGATTGTTTGTCAGGATGTACCCATGCTTGTCGACGATGACACCTGAACCCAGGCTGCGCTCCGCCTGCGGCGGCCCATCTTGCCGGCCATCAAAGAAGCGGTCGAAGAAATCTTGCATCGGATCGTCCTGATCGTACTGCTGCGAGCGGCGCTTCTTGGTCTGCTTGCGCTCCAGCACTTGCGTCGTGGCGATATTCACCACCGCTGGCTGCACGCGATTCACAATTGAGGCGAACGAACTGGACGCCGGAATCGGGTCCGGCACCGCCAGAGCCGTCGCCGTTGTGCCTGAAAATCCAAGAGTCTTCATCGCCGATACGCGGCCGGAAACGACCGACCCGATCAGAATCCCGACGATCAGCGTGAAGGCGACAAATACCGTCGCGAGTATCTTCCGGCGGCGCGCCCAATCCATGAGTTCTTTCACTTGCTCTCCCATATCTGCAACTCCTCTATCTTGGCCCCCATAGACCCGTTTTCGCCAGCGGCCGAATTCGGCCTGGTGTCAAAGTATAACACCGCTAAATCGTTGAGGTTGCTGCCGATTTCCGATGCGCTGGAGCGATCACTGTCCCATAGACCGGGGTGCCCTGCGATTTTTGTTCTCCATGCTATTGGACGCAGGAAGACGTAAATTTGTTGTCAAACGAGGCCAAGTTTTTTCCGGTGGTGCGTAACCGCTTGGGAGGAAAGGGCTAAGCGGTGGCCCGATGGCTCCACAACGGTAGGAATGCGTGTTAACACTTGGCCGCCTGCCCGCGTCTTGCCTAGCGAAGGGGTTTTCGTTGGCCTAAGCGTGGGATACAGTATTGACTTTCGGACCTCCAGGATGGAACGTCACGCTGTGACTGTCTGGCCCGTCACCGAACCGCGCGAGGAAGACTCGCTCGTCAACGCAGCCCGCGAGGGTGATCGCGCCGCGTTCGGGCGGCTCTATGACCGCTATGCGCGCATGGTTCACGGTATTCTTCTCGCTCGCGTTCCGCCGCGCGAAGTGGATGACCTCGTCCAGGAAGTGTTCCTCCTGGCGCTACGGCAGCTCCACGCGCTTCGCGACGTCTCTCGATTCGGAGCGTGGCTGGGGACCATCACGCGGAATCGCGCGAATGACTACTTCCGCAAGGCAATTCCCAACGGAAGAGTCGCCGGGCCAATGGATGAAAATCAGGTCGAGAACCGTTCGCACGATGACACCGCCGAACAGGAAGCTGCCGTAATTCTGGCCGCGGTCCGGACGCTTCCGGAGCCTTACCGCGAGCCGCTCATACTTCGGCTGGTGGAGGGTATGACGGGGCCGGAAATCGCGGCGCGTTCGGGGCTGACTCACGGTTCCGTTCGCGTGAATCTTTGTCGCGGTATGCAACTACTGCGCGAAAAGCTGGGAGATACAGGCAAAGGCGCATCATGAGCCCAAGGAACAGTTTATGAACGACAATTACTTGTGGGATGGCTCAGGGGAGCCTGACCCGGAAGTCCAAAAACTTGAGACCGCGTTAGGGCGGTATCGCCACAATCAACCTCCGCCCGCGTTCGATCAAATTGCGGACGTTCCTCCGGTGAAAGGGCCCAAGCGATTTTTCAATCTGCGTTTTTCATTTCAATTCGCAGCAGTAGCTGCAACTCTTCTAATTGCGGCGACGTTGTTTTATTTCTTGCGTCGCCCGAAGCCGGGCGTTGACTCGGGACCAGCATGGGAGGTGGCCCGCCTGGAAGGCGCGCCGAAGGTTGGATCGAAATCCATTAGCGCGAACTCCGGCGTGGCAAAATTTGCTGTCGGGCAGACTCTAACTACCGACGCTTCGTCCCGGGCAAGCATTACGCTGGACGAGACGGGCCGCGTCGAAGTGGACGCGGGCTCGCGACTCCGCCTGGTTACCAACGGCCCGGGCCGCAAGCGCCTCGCCCTCGAGCGTGGCACGATTCACGCTGTCATCTGGGCGCCACCGGGCCAGTTTGTCGTGGATACGCCTTCCGCCGTAGCCGTGGATTTGGGCTGCGTGTATACACTGCACGTGGACGATTCCGGCGCCGGCCTACTGCGCACCACCATGGGCTGGGTGGGCTTTAAGCTCAACGGCCACGAATCCTTCATTCCGGCGGGGGCCGTCTGCAAGACGCGGCCAAAGATCGGCCCGGGCACACCGTACTTCGAAGATGCTTCCCCGTCGTTTCTCAACGCCTTGTTTCGGTTTGACTTTGAACCCACCACTCCTGCGGAGCGCAACGCCTTACTCGGCATTCTTCTCGTGGACGCGCGCAAGAACGATGCACTCAGTCTCTGGCATCTGCTTTCCCGCGTCAGCGATGACGATCGCCCCGGCGTCTATGACCGCCTCGCCTCGCTCGCCCCGCCTCCCACGGGTGTGACCCGCGAAGGCATACTGCGCCTCGATCGCCACGCGCTGGACTTGTGGTGGAACTCTCTCGGCTTCGGCGACATCTACCTGTGGCGCACCTACGAACGCGACTGGTCGCAACCCTCGCACGATGCAAAATGACTGCTCACCTGCCACCCGTAACGTTCTATTCGTGAGTCGAAGTCAAGTCCGGTGTTGCGCTTAACGGAACACGCGTCCACCCAAGAGAATTGCAACCCTGCTTCGCGCGGCGTATGTTCCTAAGAGCGAGGAAAGCTACAATGCGGATTCCGAAAGTAGTGCGGTCCTTTCAATTTCTGTGCGCCATCGTCTTCTGGCCTCAGTGCGCGCCACTCATGGCCAACAATGCGCCCGAGGTCCCCGTCGTGGATGGCGGGCTCGGCTCTTGCCGGGCGGATTTCACTGTGAAAGACGAGGCAGGCAAGCCCATTTACAACGCCAAGATTGATGTCACGCTCAAGTCCGGCGGCCTTTTCAGCCGGCGAAAGACGGAGCTTGAAGTCGGCACAAACAGCGATGGCAAAGCCCGCTTCACCGGCTTGCCCGATTCGCCAAAGAAGCCTCTGGAGTTTCAGATTAAGAGCGGGACGGTTTCCAAGGCGGTCACGGACGATCCTTCAACAAGCTGCAACGCCGTCTACGAGGTCACCCTGTCAGTCCACTAGTCCTTGGGACAAGTTTGCGGATTGCCGACTGCATTCCTACCTTCGTTAACATTCTTCCACTCTAAAGCGTCTTGTCTCCCGAAGTTCGAAATAATTCGAAAGGAGACTAGAAAATCTATGACGCGCCCACTGATTCGTTCACTTCGTTTCGTCGTCGCAACGCTGGCGGCAGCTCTATCACTCGCTTGTGTCGCCCAGGCCGGCCCGCCGCTCATCTGCCACACCATTGAAATTGGACAGGCCAGGTCCTTGCCCTGGGTCAACCATAACTGGAACCTCAGTGGTGGCGAGACTTACGACACAAAAAACCTCGTCCGGGACACGCTGGAAATCCTCGCGCCGGATACTCCTGTCCTTGTTCGAATAGAGACGCTGCGGCGCGCCACTCTCTATGCCCGCAAAGACCCACTCGCAGCGAAAGAACTCCTCGCTCGGCTGCATACTCGCGCGACATCGGCAGAATCCTCAGGCCACCCTGACGCTCTTGCGTGGTTCGACGTCGGCTATCTCGTAGAAACCTACAAGCAATGGATCGGTCAAAGCTGGATGCGCGTTTCGAAAGACGAGCAGAATCCCGCCGCCGGCGTCGACGGCTACGCGCTGGTGAAAAAGGCCCTCGACCTGCGCGGCGCCGATCCACAGATGGAATTTGCCGCTGCGCTGATCACTCTATCCGGTCCACAACGCGAGCACCGCCAGCACGCGCTGAAAGCCATAGCCGGCGCAAAAACCGATCCGTTACTGGCGCAGAACCTTGCGAGCCGTTTTATTGGCGCCCAAACGGAAACCATGTCCGAATTGCTCGCAAAGAACTCAACTTCAAATTAGTGCAAGAGTGCGCCTCTTGTAGGGGCCTGCCGCGGCGGGCCCCCCAGCCCAAAAAACCAATATAGCTGCGGTTGCGGCGACACGTGGCGATTTAGGGCAACTTGCTCCACGTAAAAAACTGCTAAAGAGCTTTTCGAGTTTCCCAGAAGATTTTCTGAGACCCTCCGAGCACTTTGGCACGGAGGGTTTTTCGTTTATCCCCTCCCTGCTGCCCTAATCGAATCCCCGTGGGAGTTTTTGCTTTGTAGGGCCGGACTTTAGCCCGGCCTGTCAGCGGCACCTGCGCCCGATTTCTCCAGGGTCCGCGCTCTCTGAAAGGTGAATCATAATGTCTGTGAACTACGAACTCCGATGTCGCGAATGCGGCAAGACCTGGGGCAACGTCCCCCGCTCGTTTTGCGAAGATTGCTTCTCCCCCCTCGAAGTCGCCTACGATTACGATTCCCTGAAGAAGACCATCCGCCGCGAGAATCTTGCCGGCCGCGATTTCAACATGTGGCGCTATGCCGAGCTTCTCCCGCTTCCCGAAGGCTTCAACGGTCCGAACGCCGTTGGCGGTACGCCGCTGGTCGCCTCGCGCAAACTCGCCGCGAAATGGGGCTTGAAGAATCTCTATTTCAAAAATGACGCCGTCTGCTTTCCTTCGCTCTCGTTCAAGGACCGCGTCGTCGCCACTGCCCTCTCCGCTGCGCGCCGCTTTAATTTCACGACGGTCGGCTGCTCTTCGACCGGGAATCTTGCCAACGCCGTCGCCGCGCAAGCCGCACAGCAAGGCTTCGAAGCCTGCGTCTTCATCCCCGCCGACCTCGAGCCCGCGAAAATTCTCAACACGGCGGTCTATGGCGCGCGCATCGTGCGCATCAACGGCAACTACGACCACGTGAATCGCCTCTGCGCGCAGATCGCCGATCGCTTCCAGTGGGGCCTCGTCAACGTGAATCTGCGTCCCTACTATTCCGAAGGCTCGAAAACGCACGGTTTCGAAATCGCCGAGCAGCTCGGCTGGACGCTCCCCGACAACGTGGTCGTGCCGATGGCCGGCGGTTCGCTCATCACCAAAATCGCCAAAGCCTTCCGCGAACTGGTCACTCTCGGCTGGGTCGAGCCGAAACCGGTGAAGTTTTTCGGCGCGCAAGCCACCGGCTGCTCACCCATCTCTGATGGCGTGAAACGCAACCTCGCGCGCTTCGAGCCGCAGAAGCCCAATACCATTGCGCGCTCGCTGGCAATCGGTAATCCTGCGGACGGCCCCTTTGCCATGAAACAGATTCGTGACTCTGGCGGCTGGGCCGAAGACGTCTCCGATCCTGAGATCGTCGCCGCCATCAAGCTGCTCGCCGAATCCGAAGGGATTTTCACTGAGACCGCCGGTGGCGTGACCACCGGCGTCACGCAAAAACTCATTGGCCAGAATCGCATCAAACCAGATGAAACCACAGTAGTCTGCATTACCGGCAACGGCCTGAAGACTACCGACGCTATCGTCGCCGAATTCCCGGCCACCGAAGCAATCGCTCCGCGCCTCGAAGCGTTCGAGGCTTACCTCGATGCGCGGCTCGGCACCGCCACAGCTAACGCAAACGCATAAATTCAAATTGGATAAGGAGGGTTAGAAATGCCAGTAACCATCGAAATCCCAACCGCCTTTCGACGCTTCACCGAAGGCGCCCCAAAAGTAGATTGTAGCGCAGCCACAATCGCCGACGCGCTGAACGAACTTACCAGCCGCTATCCCGATCTCTCGCGCCACGTCCGCGACGACCAGGGCCAAATCCGCCAATTCCTCAACGTCTACCTCAACGAAGAAGACATCCGTTTCCTCGGCGGCGAATCCTGCGCCCTCAAGGAAGGCGACCGGGTTCTGCTCGTCCCTTCGATTGCGGGAGGATCTGCTTACTAGACCGGTTCCAGAATTGCCGCCTCGGCGCAAGACTCCGATTCCTGGCGGAGCCGGTTTCTACTCGTTCCATCCCTAGCAAGCGCCCGCTAGCCGGTTTCGCCTCCTCAGCCTGCGCCGCAACTTTCCTTACCACGCAGTGTTCTTAGAAGTATGAGATTACGGCTTCTCATTTACGGCTGCGCTTCCCTGCTGCTCCTGGCGTTTCACGCGCCGGTGCGCGCTGTAGTTTCTCTTTTCTCCGACCGCAGCGAAGTCTAGAGCACCTTGCTGCATCAAACCTTTGTCACTTCCTGGCGATACTTATTGCTTCTCCTCCCCACCCAAGTCAGACTATCGCCCGCGGTTTGGACCTAAATTGCGCGTCGCGAACCACGAGGCTCCCCAGCACATTGGCCACCGGCATTAATGCAGATTTCGCCGCAACAGAAGCGCATCTTCAAACGCGCAGTTCCGCCCTCCGCAAAGAACTCGGCTTTCTCGACCTCGTTCTCGCCTCCATCCTCCTGGTCGTCATTCCTGATTTCTTCGGCACTGCGGTAAAAGCAGGCCCCTCTCACGTGGTTCTCTGGCTCTTCGCCATTCTCCTGTTCTTCATTCCCCAAGCGTTCGTCGTCGCTTATCTGAATCGCCTGATGCCGCTCGAGGGCGGCCTGTATGAATGGACCCGCTTGGCTTTCAACAACGGCCTTGGCTTCCTGGTGGCCTGGAATCTCTGGCTCTACGTGGTTCTCTACGTCGCCTCTGCGGGCCTGGTGACCGTCAACTATCTGGCCTACGCCATCGGTCCAGCAGCCGCGGTCATGGCCACAAATCGCTGGATCGTTCTCGCTGCGTCTGTCGTGGTGATCGGCCTTCTAATATTCATCGCGCGACTCGGCTTGCGCGTCGGGAAGTGGGTCACCAACGCCGGCAGCTTCCTCACCGTCCTGGTGATTGCGCTCCTCGCGCTCATGCCTTTCATTCAACGGTGGCGCGGCTCGCTCGTCGGATTCCACCCGCTCCACCTCGTCGCCCCACCGCTCACCCTCTTCAGCCTCAGCGTTTTCAGCAAAATGACTTTCGGCGCGCTCTGCGGTTTCGAGTACGCAGCCATCTTTGCCGGCGAATCTCGTAATCCAGCCCGACACCTCAAACGCGCCATCCTCATCACCGCTCCAGTTATCGCGCTTCTCTACATCCTCGGCACCAGTGCCATCCTCGCTTATGTGCCTCCGGAATCCATCGACGTCATCGGCCCGATCCCGCAAGCCCTGAGCCGTGGTTTCCCTGGGTTTGGTTTTGCAAGGATCATTTTGCCGGTGGCGATCCTTTTCCTTTTCACAAACTATCTCTCTACCTTCGCTCTCAACTTCACGGCGAACTCGCGCCTTCCCATGGTCGCCGGATGGGACCATCTCCTCCCCGAGTGGTTTACGCGTCTCCACGCCAGGTACAAGACGCCCGTCAATTCCATCCTTTTCCTCGGCGCCATCACCATCGCTACTAGTATCGTTGTTCTTGGAGGCGTCGGCGATCAGGAAACCTTCGAGCTTCTCCAAATCTGGGGCTTTACCTTTTATGACCTCGCCTACCTGGCGTTATTCGCTATCCCGTTGTTTGCCAGCAAAGAGCGCGGCATTCGCCCGGGAATATGGCTGCGTTTTGCCGCC
>WNEZ01001820.1_pt1 | contig 37834 bp, 30 predicted proteins | sample 5400521 | NCBI WGS metagenome assembly WNEZ01 (sample SAMN13153339, study PRJNA577476) | soil metagenome | isolation source: 120 cm saprolite under Douglas fir tree site 2 hole 1 replicate 1 | place: USA:California | collected 2015-04-18 | reverse complement strand
TAGTGCTGGCGGCTGCGTTGCGGGCTGCGGTCGACCAGGCTCTTGAGGGGCACGCGGAGGCAAAGAAGGCATTGGAGTTGTTGTTGGGGTGGCAAGAAGTCTCGTAATGCGTACATTAGAGGCCAAAGGCGTAGAGGTTGCCGTCCATGTTTCCTATATAGAGCACCCCATGCGCAATAGTTGCAGCACCATAGAAGTGCGAACCAGCCTGGGAGTCTTTATAAGAGAAGAGCGTCTTTCCCGTGGTCGCGTTGATCATGGCAAAAATAGGGCCTTCCTCAACGATTACCAGCCCCGGAACTGCTGTGACGGCTGCAAGCACCGGCCCATCCAACAGGCAATCTTCCCATAGAGCCGTACCCGTAGCCGGATTAAATCTTGGTGTGACCGCCAGCTATGTAGACTCTGGTACCATCCCAGGCGCTGGGTGAGATACTTCCTTCGGCATTCTCCGGACTACTCCCGCCTTTCGCTACCTTGAATTTCCACACAGCGCCTTTATTGATAGCTGCGCGATCAAGTGCATAATAGATACCATTTTTGTGTGCAACGCCGACCAGAGCATGTGAGATGCCTCCAATGTTTGCCGTAAAGAGCGTTGGCGAAGCGCCGAAATCTCCATCGGCGAGTCGTTCAGAAGGGGGAATGCGCCAGTAATTCAGCACCGACATGTCTGATGCGCGCAGTTCGACCACAGCAAACGAATAAATTTCCTTGTGCGGGCATGATGGTGGGTCGGAGGCGCTTGTAGCCAGGAAGAGTTCGCCAGTGCCTGGATCAATCGCCGGTGTACTCCATATGCCAGCGCCTAAACAGCCATCGGGCACCGCGTTGAATGTGTGCTGAATAGCACCGCTTGCAGGATCCATCTGGAAGAGTTTCCCCTGTATAAGTGGGCAATCACCGTAAGAGGACACGGCGACATAAACACTCCCGTTGTATAGGACCGGCGAAGCCCAGATGAAGTGGGCGGGCGAGGAACCCAAACCAACCTTCCAGAGTATCTGCCCGTTAGAGGCATTCAGCGCATAGAAGTGAGCGTCACCTCCGCCGACGAAGACCACCTGAGTCGTTATGCCATCGATGGTCACGGGCGCAACTGCTGCTGTGCTGGCTACACCAATCGTGGGATTACAATCTTTGTGGCTCGTTGTGCCCAGATTGACGGACCAGACCTCGTGCCCATTCAAGTCCGTAGCGTGTTCTAGCCCGTCCCATGAGCCCCAGAAGATCATGCCATAGGCTTCTACGGGTTGAGTAGAGATGGCACTCTTGGCGTGGTACATCCAGTGGAGTTTCAGTTGTGGCGCTGTTGTCGGATTGATGGTGGTTTCGGCTTTATTGAAGCCAGTATGTTCGTTGTCCTGCAAATAGGTCGACCAGTCGCCTGCCACGATCGCGGTAGACACTCCTGGGATAGGTACGACCCTTATCTCGGTGAGAGTGCCGGACGAGGAACTGCATGCCGTGAAAAGCAGGACGAGAATGGAGATTACTGCCACTGGCAGTGTTTTTTGTTGTACTCTTGTTCTTCTCTTATGTTTGTGCTCTTGCCTCATCCTGCTGCCTTTTTTGATTGGTGTGTGTACACTCTAGGAGACGAGTCATGGGGTTGATGTTAACTCTCCTGGAGTAATGTTTAGGAACAATGTTTGCTGTCTACACTCTCACAAGCTCCTGGTGGGAATGTAGAAGGCTCGGTAGGCACCGGAGATGTTTTAGGATAGCAAGGGTCTAGACCAAGACTGTTTTTATTCTCCTCACCCCTTCCTCAATCTCTTCAATCGTCAGATTTCCATAGCCGAGAATGACTTTATGCCGGTGATATCCCTTGCGTATGGCGTGAATCTCTACCGGGTAGATACGGACTCCTGCATGCTTCAGATCCATTAAGGTTTGTTCAGTGAACTCCCTCCCGGGAAATTCTGCGACGAGGTGCAGTCCTGTCGCGTCACCATGAATACGTACTTTGTCTGGGAAGTGCATTGTCAGCGCATTGATTACTGCCATTCGTCGTTTGCGGTAGATTTTTCGTGTGCGCATAATCTGCCGTTCCAGGTGGCCATTCTCGATAAAATGCGCAAGAGTGAGTTGTTCTAGCGATGGAGAGTGCAGGTCGGTGAGGCGTTTGAGGCTGCGGCAGCGTTCTGTTAGGGATGGAGGAAGGACCATGTAGCCAAGTCGGAGTGCCGGGGAGAGAATCTTGCTAAATGTGCCGACGTAGATTACCCGGCTCGGCTCCAGCTCTTGTAGTGAGCTAACGGGCGTTCCTTCATAACGAAATTCACTGTCGTAGTCATCTTCTACGATGTAACAACCTGCTGTTCTTGCGAACTGAATCAATTGGATACGCCTTTGAACAGGTAAAATTCCGCCTAGAGGAAACTGGTGAGATGGAGTGACGAAAACGAAACGGGGCTGCTTGTCTGCAGGGATAAGGTCTGTACGCATGCCATGTTCATCCACGGGTATGGGGTAGAGAGAAGTGCCGGGCGATGAAAAAATGGCTTGAACATCGTACGTTACGGGGTCTTCGATGATGACTTCATCACCTGGAGAAAGAAGTAGCCTGGCGAGAAGAGAGAATGCCTGGGCAGCACCTGAAGTGATGACTATCTGATCTGGGTGACAACGGACTCCTCGCGTTTTCAAGAGGTAACGAGATAGAACGTTCCTCAGTTCGTGACGCCCTTCCGGGTTGTCGTAGCCGAACACAGCATGGGGAGATTCGGTATAAACGCGCTGTGCGAGTTGTGCCCATATTTTGCGCGGGAACAGGTCTAGAGCGGGAATGCCTGAACGAAAATCGATAGCATGGCTTATCTCCTTCTGTGAGTCAATCAGTTCATGAGAATGTGGCTGCTGTTCTTCACTGGCTTCTTCCAAATAGGTACCTTGAGCGACGTATGTACCTGATCCCTGGCGGCTCTCGATATATCCCTCTGCCAGCAGTTGGTCATAAGCCTCTAAGATGACGATGCGTGAGACGTGCAATTCTGAGGCCAGTTCACGGCTGGAAGGAAGATGCTCCCCTGCCTGAAGTTCGCCACGCAAGATACGCGTGCGAATCTGGTCGTACACCTGCCTTATCAAAGGTTTGTCTGAAGACCGATCAACAGATATCCAAAGCATGATACTCGTTGTCTCCTCTCACATCTGGTATTACTGGAATTGGCCAGAAGTGGCACTACACATGACCAGTTTAGCATGTTAGTGTAGGGCCACAAGAGTGAAAGATTTTTGTAACTATTCGGGATCTGGCTTCTCGCCGCCTCCGGCGGCTCGTGTAGTTTATTGCTGCAAACCCGCAGCAATAAACTCTTGAGAGGGATTGTTGTCAATGAGCGGAAAAAAGCTAATGCCATATTTGGAACTAAGTTCGGCGATGATCATTGTTGGCAGTACAGTCGTCATAGGCAAGGTGATAACATCCGGTTTTCCTGTGTTTCTGGCTTCTGGATTACGATTTGCCATCTCCTCGGTTATTTTGCTGCCTATACTGCTGAAAGCGAACAACGGTTTCCCTGCGCTAAGGAGGAAAGATGTGAGTATTCTATTTTTGCAATCATTCGCAGGAAATTTTTTGTTTAGTATCTTCTTGCTCTATGGTCTAAGATTGACCAGTGCTGCAGAGAGTGGGATTATCATAGGCACAACTTCTGCCGTGATAGGACTTAATCTCGTTCCTCTTTCTGAGAGAAAAGATGGCCTGGAATAGCAGTGCAGGGGTTGTACTGGCTACATTTGGAGTAGTAGTCATCAATGTTCTGGGAGGCTCGTTGCGTTTGGAGCAAGGTTCAAACCCCGTTCTTGGCAATCTGTTGGTGTTGGGAGCTGTCATTGGCGAGGCTTTGTGGACCATTCTTGGGAAAGTGGTATCAGGGAAGGTGACGTCTCTGACAATTGCAAGCCTGACAAGCTTTTTCGGGCTCTTGATGTTCTTGCCGTTCGCTATTTACGAAGCTAGAAGTTTTGACTTTTCGGCAGTGCCTCCTGCGAGTTGGATACCCATTGTCTACTATGGCATTGCTACGGTCGGGGCTTACATTCTCTGGTATCGAGGAGTGGCGAAGGTGGCTGCAAGTACAGCGGGGGTGTTTACTGGCATCTTGCCTGTAAGCGCGATCCTATTATCATACGTGGTATTGAAGGAGCAAGTTTTGTGGTCTCATTGGGTGGGTATCTTGTGTGTTCTCGCAGCGATTGTGCTTATGACGTGGGGTTCACAGGGGACGAAGCGTCAGACTGCTCTACCGCGCGGGCACGATAATGAGTTTTAGGCATGGTTCAAATGAAACAGCAAGGTCCAGCCCTGTCATGCTGAGCGCAGCGAAGCATCTCTCTGCCTATCGAGACAGACCCTTCGCTGCGCTCAGGGTGACACGGTGTGACTGTTCAAACGGTCAAGGACTTTTCTTCAAATTGAACCTTGCCTTAACAAATACATCCAGGTATGTGGTGGATGCACAGGAGGCCGATAAATCGGCGGTGGGCGCGATAAATCGGCCCCTACAAGCATGCCGTCCCCGTTCACGATACCCTGGGTATTTCATTAAGGCATGGTTCAAATGAATGTGACAGTTCATTTCGCTTGCATATAACCACTCACGCTCCGCAAGCCATGGCACATTTAATTGCGACTGTTCAAACTGTCACATTTGACTGAGCGTGTTTTGAACCTTGCCTAAAGTTTCATAATCGGCGATGGGCGCGGTAAACCGGCTCCTACTTCGTCTTTCCCCTGTTCCGTTTGGCCTCCAACAACTTTCCAGTCAGCGAGGTTTCAGGTTGCTGCTTCTTTGGAGACTGATCAGGGTTAGTTGCTGGCGTTTTCTCCTGCTTTGCGTGGCCGATTGAAGTTGTTCCCTTTCGCGTTTCATGGCTGGTAGCTTTAGGTTTGGAACGGAAGCGATTGCGCCGTTCTTCCCGTCGTGAACGCAAGTTGCTCAAGACTAGATTATCTGTAGCATCGTGTGTTGCCATGCCTTCGGTTGCCAGTGAGGCCTTGCGTAGGCCAAAGCGGGTGGCCAGCCAGCGATAACCCACGACCAGGAACTCCAGGCTGGAAAGGCGACGTAGTGCGATATCTATGGGCAGAAGGAGGGCCGCCAGAGCGAATAACCAGAACGTAATCGATAAGGCTGCATATACAGGCGGCAAGTTTGGGGAAAAAGCAGCCGCAGTGTCATTTGGGCCGAGTATACTTCCCCCGCCGGCCTGGGCGAGCAGCTTGAGGAAGTGTAGGTCTGTGCCAATGGTCTGGTATTCAGGTGAGTAGGGGACCACCAGACCGGTGGTAGTGGTCAACTGGCTGGTAGCATTGTTGCCACTGCGTGCCTGCCAGGTCACACGCAGCAGGTATGCCCCGACCTGATCAGTGGGGAAGTTCCCTTCCCAGCGGCCAGGTGCGGTAGGTTGCAACGTCAGCGTTTGCTGCGATAAATCGGGTGCGATGATCTTGATCTGCACTTGCTGTTGACTGGCCGCTCCCACCTGGATGCCAGGGGGAAGATCCACTGTGACGTGTCCGTTTCCATTGGCTATCTTCCCATTGACAATGAGCTGGCTATCGGGTGTGGGTAATGTCCATGTGACCAGATTGGCCCACCAACGAGGTGCATCGCTCCAGCGCAGCCAGTTGGCTGTCCAGAGGCCGAGAGCATCACTTGTCCAGGCTGCAACACGTCCAAGGCCATATTGCCAGACGGCAAGAACCGGATCATCTTCCTGGCTGATTAGCACCAGTTGAGCCGCCTGTTTAGGGGTGGTTGCCACGTAGCCATCTAACTGTGGGAGTGGGCCTAAGCCCGTCAAAATCGGGTGGGCCCCGACGATGGCGGGAATAAATGGTTCTTCGACGATAGCCCGCCGGGCAGCCTGCTGCGTCTCCTTGAGTAAAATCTGGGGGATGGCGTTGGGGTTATTAGCCAGGTAGAAGCGTCCCTTGCCCAAAGAGGCGATCTGTTGCATCATCGCTAAATCCTGGTAGGAATCTATATTGGTGCCAACGACTGAGATAGAGATGTGTTCGCTTGCCATCTTGAGCACTTGTTGTGTGTAGTTGTCACTGGCGTCACCATCGCCAAGGAGGATCACATGCTTTATTTTTGCGTTGTTATGCAGTAATACCGACTCCGCATTGACCAGGTCTGGCATATAACTGGCGGGGTCGTCAGGATTCATCGCGTCGATAGAGTGATCAATCGCTGCTCGATTTGTGACGTGCTGCATAGGAATGACGAGCTGGCCGGATGCATCCGATATGCCTACCTGGTCGCGTGGAGTCAAGAGATTGATTACGCCTTTGGCGGCCTCTTTGGAAATGTTTACCTCCAGATCGCTTTCCAGGCTCTCGATGATGAGCACGACCGCGATAGTTGGGGTATCCTTGTGCTGAGGAATATCCATTTTCAGCGGGAGCGTTTGTTCCAGTGGTGTGCCAGCGTAGCCTCCCACGCCGTAACTGTTCTCACCTCCGCTTACAACAAGCCCCCGCCCGAGATCGCGCACGAATGCTTGCAGCACCTGCATTCGGGTTGGGCCTAGCTCTACGGCAGGGACATCGGCCAGTACAACCGTGCTGTAGCCGGCCAGTTGGTCAAGGGTGAACGGTACATCAGCTGGAGTGCCAAGCGTCACGTTGATGTGTGTAGCCTGAAGGGCAGCGACGATGTTGTGGCCAGCGTCGGGCTTGCCCTCGATGACGAGCACATGCGGGGGCCCTTGCACGTTGACGAACGCGGCGGCTTCGTTATTCTGGCTGATGGTGTCAAAAGGTGCATCCAGCGTTATGCGGAACGTGTGAAAACCTGCTGGCGGAGCCATTATACTGAACGAGACATCTTGGTTGCCCACGACCAGGTGCAGCGATTGTTGTAACAAAAGCGTTTGGTCGAGGTACAGGCGAAGTGTGGCCTGCTGAGCCACGCTGCTGAAGAGCCTGGCGTGGAGGAGAAAACGCTCGTTGGTGCGCAGTTCAGTTGGTGCCGAAAGATCATCAATGCGTGCCTCTGGACCACTGAAAGTGGGCAAGGGTACGACGTCCAGCCGAATCCCCTCCTGTTGCAACAGTTGTGCTTCCTGTAGTGCATCTCCCAGGTTTTGTTGACCGTCACTTAAAAGCACGATGCGCCGCTCGCTGTCCGTTGGCAGAATGGCTGCAGCGAGTCGGAGGCCGGTGGCAAGGTCGGTATAACTGGTGTCGGGAGTGGACTCGAATTGAGAGAAATCAATCTGCGTCCTGACCGATTGCTCGACGAGCGCATTGCGTCCTACTGCGACAATGCCCACCTGGTCGTCGGGGCGCTTGTGGCGTATCGCGTTGTTAATCCATTGTTCAATGAATGCTCGTTGCGGGGTTGTGCTGGCAGAGATATCGCCAACGAAAACTACCGCCTGGCGCGAAATTGGCTGTGATAATGCCGTGCCGGCCAGAGCAGAGACAATGAGCGAGAAGAGGGCTAATCGGCACGCCAGGATCATGTAGCGCTGGGTTTTAGGGAATGGCAGGGACATACGTCGCCAGGCGAGAAAGACCAGCAAGCCGATTGGTAGTAAAATCAGTAGCAACAGTGGCTGCTCAAATGTTAGCATTGCTCTTTCCTTTCGCCTTTTTTTGCTTGTTCTTTATACGCTGGTTCTCTATCCTCGCGGAGGAAGAAGGAGAGAGTGGGGACACCCCACGCCCCGCCAAGGGGCGGCCGCCCCTTGGAACCCTACTAAGGATGCGCTTTGTCGTCTTTGTGACGCGCTTCATGACGGTTCTATAACGCTCCTCTACCTGGTTCTGAAGTGCAGTGATTGCATTGAGTTGCTTGCGTTGTTGGAGACGACCTGCCGTGCGTGCATACGCTGACGGTTCTACGCTTGAAGTACTGCGTAGTGTGTAATTGCGGCCAAAGAGCCACCATTCCGCGCAGAGTATGAGGAGCAGGAAGGCGGCGATCCAGGGCCAGAGTTCGAGTAAGGCGCGTGGCAAAGTGGAGCTGCCAGCGTCGAAGGGTGTGCTATGAGCCACCGGAAGCTGCTCGGCAGGGACCAGGCGTGACTGCAGGGGGTCAAACAGGTTAACAACGAACGCACCCTGCCGCACCTGATCGTGGACACGTTGTGTCACAAAGTAAATGCCGACTGTATTGGTTTGGTTGAAGGTTGCCACAGGGAATGGTGGTGCCACAGTAACAGCTTGCTGCCCTGGCCCGGTAATCGTTACCCGGTCTACACCGGGCCATGTCTGGATGCTGACGGGTGTATCTGGTGCGATCTGTCCGTTACCTGGGACAGGTGGTGGCAGGAACCAGTTGACCAGGTTAAACATTAGCAGTGGAAAACTGGGTTGCAGTGGCAGGTCAGACTCGTGTAGATCAAAGCTCAGGGCTGCTACACGCCTGTTGCCAGTCTGCCCGGCGATCAGCAGTGGGGTTTGGGGTGTAATGATGATGGGTTGTGCCCAGGATGCCGGAGTGAATTGATGGCTGACGCGCAGCACATGGATGCTACTGAGATCGACATCCTGCAGCAACCCTGCACTGTTGTTGCCTGCACTGATGTGACTGACAGTGATCTCAGGACCCGATGTGCCAAAGATATAGGAGCCTTTGGGCGGATTGACGAAAAATACATCGCCAGCGGGCAGGGTCGCAGGCACAAAACCGTCGAAGATCGTCAGGTCAAAATTGCCGGGGTCGAAATATTTATCGGGGGTCGTTTCAAAAAGGTCAATGTTGCGCTGTAGGCGCAGTGCCGTCTCAAGGAAACTGTTGCCTTTGGTCACTAGCAGCGCCCGGGCAGGCATCGACCCACCAACGATGGCCCATGCATCGTGGTCAATGGTCATAGCGTCTTGCGCGATGATACGTGCGTGCAGGAAACGGGTTGCCGGAGGTAGAGGGCCCCATTGTAATGCGCCACTCGCTTCTGCTGCCAGGTCAATGGTTTGCACACTCACCAGTTTGCCGTCGGCGTATAGTTCGACCGGTATTGATCGCTCCTTGTGGCTATAGTTGGCGACCTGCGTCAGGGCTACCAGATTGCCCTGGATGGTGCGCGAGGCGAGTGCTAACAGGGCAGTGTTGGGGGCATCGGTGCCAATTTGTAAATAGTGGACGGGGAAGGGAACCACAAGTGGTTGATCCGGCTCCAGAACATGGCCATCACCGATAACCAACACCTGTATATTGGTGTGTCCTGCGGCCAATGATGTTGCCAATGAAAGAGCCTGTTCGAGGTCAGCGTCCTGGTTTGTGACTTTCGCACCCTGGAGTGCGCCTGTGAGTTGTTGTTTGTCTGAGGAGGCTGCAATCAAGACCCGTGGTACAAGTGCCATGGTAATCAGGGAGAGATGGTCATTGGGTCCAAGCCCGGCGATCAAATCAGCGATGCGGCTTTTGGCTTCCTCAAATCTGTTGGGAGCTACGTCGGTGGCCTGCATGCTGGCTGATGCTTGTAGAATGATAATGCTGTCGCCGCCGATGGGGCTGCGGATAAAGGTAGCCGGACGTGCGAGCACCAGCACAATGATGATAGCTGCAAGGATTTGGAGCAACAGGAGCGGTGTGATGCGCAGTCGCTGCCAGGGACGGCTGGCCTGTAAGTCCTGTAACGCCTGTTGCCAGAGCAGGGTGCTCCCAACCACTCGCTCTTGCCGTTTCGGGCGCATGAAATAGAGTAGCAGGATGATGGGTATGATAACGCTAAAGGCCAGTGCCGCAGGAACAAGTAGACTCATTTGACGATCTCAACCTGTCTGAGTAGTCTTTGTACAACCTCGATAAGGACAGTATCACTAGGGATCATCGCGTATGTCATGGCATGGGTATGGGCAAATGAAGCCAATTCGTCCATAAATGTGAGAAGTCGCTGCCGGTATGCCTGTAGGACAGCGGGTGTGCTACTTACGTCAACACTGCCAACTCCCTCGCTGTCACGCAGACGCCAGTCACCTTGCAGGTCTGGCTCGATTTCATCTGGAGCGAGGAGATGCAAGAGTGCCACTTCCTGGCGTAGCTGGCGCACTGCGCGTAGTCCAGCCTGGTACCCTCCTGGTGCCAGGAAATCAGAGATTACGATAGTGAGACCTGGCCCAGTCACTACTCTGCCGAGGTCGTACAGTGCTCGATTCAAATCTGTTGTGCCGGAATGTGGCAGGCGATTAAGAAATTCGCCAATCGTCCAGATGGCATGTTTGCCGCTGCCGGTACGCCGGTAAGCTGCCAGGCGATCGGTCAGCGCGCCGACGATGACGTTATCTTCGCACCGAAGCGCGACGTATGACAAGGCAGCTGCCAGTGTGATCGCCAGCGAGGATTTCGGCGGCGTGCCATGCTGCATCGAGTCAGAACAATCGATGAGCACGGTTACCGTCAGATTCTCCTCGGCTTCAAAGACACGCAGGAAGAGTCGCTCCAGGCGCGCAAATGCTCGCCAATCGATACGGCGGAAGTCATCGCCTGGGGCATAGCGACGATAGTCTGCAAACTCCATCGATGAGCCAGCAAGCGGAGAACGCCTGCGTCCCGGACGCCCGGACGCCATCGCTTTGCGTGTGATGAGCGTCAGACTGTCCAGGCGCTGGAGCGTTGCGGCGTCCAGTGGAAAGCGGGCTATGCCGTTCTCATTGGTCATTGTGATACCCCTCTGGCTACTTTCTTTTAGGGAGTGTCTGGTTCGCTGAGGTCTGTTGCCTCGTCAAATAATGAGATTTGAGGACCTTGTTTGAGCAGCTTTTGTTCTCGTTGTTGCAACTGCTGGATGCTCTCTTTGGGGGTAGGCAAGTCTTCGGGCATGGTGCCACCAAGTTCTTGAATGGTTTGTCGAACTTTTCGTCCAACCTGGAAGTGGGTGCGATTGGCTTTGTCCTTGCCTTTTATGCCTTCACGTCGGATTTTTTCTTCCGTCTGGGTTGCGCGAAATAAATTAGCTGCCAGTTCGGTGCTACCCATGTGATCAGGTATTTGCTGGTTTTTCTTAAGACCTTTTCGTGCGTGAATATCTCTGGCTTTCAGTCCACCGTAAAGGCCCATGTATCCATGATCTTGAAATACTGCAAAGTCTATCGGTTTGACCACCCCAGCTTGACTCGCTGCCTCGGCTAGTTGCCGGTTGTGATCAGCAAGTTGCCCGCGTAAGTAGAGACGTCTTTGGTCTTCTGTCAAACCTGCCAGTTCGTCTGCAATTTCTTGGCGGCGTGTCTGAATAGCGAAATATGTCTGTCCTAATGCCACTATCGGTTTAGAAGGGTCTGCGTTCTGCAATGTGAGATAGCAACCGTATCTGGATAGTTCAAAGTCCTCAACTCTGCGCTTGGCTCCTTTTCCTGTCTCGATCATATTGCTGCTTTCAGCAAAATGATCTGAGACGGCTTGCCCACTGTTCTGACATGCCTCCTTGGCCTTTTCAATGGCAGAAACAAAGTTGCGCCACTGAGTGTACCCAAGAATCCTGGCTAAATCACGAGCGCTCCAGTACTCACTGCCATCTTCGCTCTCTCGGCGTATCGCTTCAAATGGCGAGAGATGTGCAGTTGCTGGGTTGTCTTCGTTGCTCATGGTTTTTCGCACTCCTCGATAGTTGTCCTGATCACCAGCCATGGACAATTTGTCCACAGTTGAAAGAAACTTTCCGACTATGATCGAGGTCAATTGCTCACTCTTTCTCAGTCTCCTCGATAATCGCCTCGATCAATTCTTCCGGCGTCACTCCATCAGCAAGGCCATCGAAGTTGAGGATGATACGGTGACGCAGCGCGGGGAAGGCCACGTTTTGCAAGTCTTCTAGCGAGACGTTGTAGCGACCTTCGAGTAGGGCACGCACCTTACCGGTCATGATGATAGCTTGCAAGCCGCGAGGGCTGGCACCGTAGCGAACGAATTTGTGTACTTTTTCGGGTGCGTCCTCATGGTCTGGATGGGTTGCCAACAGCAAACGTACTGCGTACTCTTTGACGTGCGTTGCCACTGGAACGGCACGAGCAGTCGCAATCAAATGGAGCAGTTGCTCGCCCGAAGCGACCTCTTTGGCCCGGTAGGTCTGCGTGCCAACCGTGGTATCAATAATGCGCATCAGATCGTTAGCATTAGGGAAACGAACAAGCACTTTGAACAAGAAGCGATCAAGCTGAGCCTCCGGCAAAGGGTAAGTGCCCTCCATCTCTAGCGGGTTCTGCGTAGCCAGGACGAAGAATGGGCTGGGCAAGGGGCGTGTTCTATCTCCAACACTCACAGTGCGCTCCTGCATCCCTTCAAGCAGCGCCGATTGGGTCTTCGGAGTTGCCCTGTTCACCTCATCGGCCAGGACTATATTGGCGAAAATGGGACCCGGTTGAAAACTGAAAACGCGCTTGCTCCCCGTAGCATTGTTATCTAATTGTTCGCTCACAATTGTTGTACCGACGATGTCTGCCGGCATCAAATCTGGTGTGAACTGGATGCGCGCAAATTTGAGTGCAAGCGCGTCAGATAATGTGCGCACAAGCAACGTCTTACCAAGTCCTGGAACCCCTTCCAGCAATATATGGCCACCCGCAAGTAAGGCCAGCAGCAACTCGCGGATAACCCGTTCTTGACCTACCACGATGGAGCAGAGTTCACGCTCTAATTGCTGGGCGATATCCATGAACACTGCGATATCGGTTTCGCTAGGCCCTTCAACACCATTTTGTGTACTAATCTCTTCAATCGGCGCTTCGGTTTCCGCCTCCTGCGGCGGGGGCGAGATAGATCGGCCCTCTACTTCCGAATCTGCCCCCCAGGCAGATCGCCCCCGATTTATCTCGGGGTGCTCGCTCTTGCTTGCCATCTGTTAGTGTTGCCCTTCTAATGTATTGAAGTAATTTTGAACGAGATCTTTCATATCGGGCGGTATATCGCTATTGTCAATGGCATCGTGGGCCATCTGATTGTACGCCGCGATCACCTGTGAATAGGGGACTGAACTACCAGGCTGAACAACGCCATTGTTGCCGTTGTTGGTTATCGTACTGGTACCTGGGCCTACTTGTCCTGGAACGTATACCTGTTCGGTCTTCCCCGTCTGGTTCCCCGTTCCATTCGCTCCGCCAGTCCCATTAGTTCCCTGTCCCTGTCCCCGGTTCTGACCCTGGCCCTGCCCCTGACCTTGCCCTTGTCCCTGACCTTGCCCCTGGTTTTGTCCTTGCCCCTGGTTTTGTCCTTGCCCCTGGTTCTGACCTTGCCCCTGGTTTTGTCCTTGCCCCTGGTTTTGTCCTTGCCCCTGGTTTTGTCCTTGCCCGCCGGTGCCGTCTGTTGATGCGGCCAGCGTGTCGGCCACATTTTGTAGCGTTTGAGAAGCTTGATCGACGCTGCTAGTGTTAGCCTGGTCGGTAGCATCCCGGGCGGCAGCAGCTTCAACGGCTTTGACCGCGTCGGAAACTTCGCTTGGGCTTCCGTCGGCAATGGCCTTGGCGAGTTGGTGCAGGGCAGAACTGAGTTGAGGGTTTTGACCTGCCTGGTTAGCCGCCTGTTCAATCTGCTGTGCCAATTGTGCTCGCTGTGTGGGGGTCATAGAGTTTACTTGAGATGCGAGCTTCTGTAGCGCGGCGTCAAGGCCCTTGCCATCTCCATTGGCGAGTGCGCGGCCTGCGGCGCTCAAATTGGAGTTTGAACTATTCTGAAGTGTTGAACTGGCTGCTGCGAGGGCCTGCGCTTTATTGGCTGCCTGCTGGTCACGCAGTTGATTGAGCTTTGCCTGCGCCTGTGCGATGATCTGCTGAGCCTGTGCCTCGTTTCGAGCATTTAGTAGTTGGGCTGCGGCATCGCGCAGGATTTGATCGATCTGTGTACGTTCTTGTGTCGAAGTGGTGGGTTGGCTATCGATCACCTGACGAATACGATTGATTTCTGCGACCTGCCTGGCTATCTGTGCCTGAAATGCCGCTTGCTGCTGAAGCACAGCCGTCATCGGGTTGGGCAAGAAGACCAACAGCGCGAGGGCGATGACGAGGACACCGAAGAGAGCCAGGAGTGATCGTCGTGGCCCCAGCGAGATCGCTGTGGCGGGTGTATGTTTGCCCAGTTGTTTGAGAGCATCTCGACGTTGTAGGCTGATCAACGGCGCTGACTTATCACGGAATTCCCAGGCTGTGCTCAGGCGATCATGTAGTCTCAATCGGGCATCGACGAGACGTGCTGTACGCGCAAAGGAAGGACGGTACCAGAGTGCAGCTCCTAATGTGCAGAGCAGGCAAGCTATGCCGACCCTGATGGCCCAGGTTGGGGCGCTGGCCCAGGGAGTGAGACGTGAGATGAGTAAGAGGACGCACGCTAGCATGATGCCAACAATCAATCCAGTGCCCGTCCAGCGCAGCGTCTGTTGCATCCATAGCCGCCTACGCCAGGCATGTAGGGCTTCGGATAGGCTTTTCCCATCGGCCATCCTCTGGGTTACTTCTACTGGGCGTGTTGGTGCTATAGTTGCCATAGGAGCTCAGCCTTTCTTATAGACATACTGATTTGCCGTAAATTGTGTCAAGCTGTTACTGTACCTTTCTTTGATGATGTGAGTTTCCTCGTCAGGGGCCGGAACCAGGACCGCAGTCGACCGAGCGGGTTTGGCTTGACAAGGACCATGCCGAGTAAGAACAAGAAAACCGTTATGATCAAGCTCAGTAGTATGTAAGTTTTCCATAGGGAAATGATGAGATTGGGAGTAGGGAGCATGTACAGCCCAACCCCACTCTGTCCATTAGAGAGCGTATTTATGAGTGCTGATATGGGATTCCATACAGACAACGATTGTATCAGGTTAAGCCAGCGAGGACTGCCATAGTATCCGCCTCCTATAGACAGGAGGAATGCAACCCAGGGGGCGAACATCCAGAGCACACAGAATGCATAGGCTATGGCCGTTGATACAGGAGGACGACGCACGAGTGCCGAGCAAAACAGACTAACCATACCTGTTACTATGGCAGTGACCACAAAAACAAGCAGCGCCTTGAGAACTTCTACCGGGGCTACTCCGCCGAAAAAGAAGACCAGGCTGAAGAGTGGAATAGATGCCGCAATCAATAACAGTGCACTGGCTATGCCGGCAACCAGTTTGCCGGCGAGCAGTGAAAAGGCAGAAAGCTTAGAAGTCAGGAGCATGTCATAAGTTTGCCGTTCCTTCTCGCCGTTGATGGCCGTAGATGTGAAGGCGGGCACGATAAACACTATCAAGAAGAGTTGCACAAATGCGAGCAAGGTGTAGAGGTTTGTGCCAATCTGGCTAAGCAAGTAACCCTGGTAGCCTCCCCTAAAGGCGCTATCACGCTCAAGGTAGGCAAAGCCGAGCAAACCCATCACCAGTAAGTAAATGACGATAACCCAGACCGAACGCTCGCGGCGCAGGCGTAAGCGAAGTTCCTTGGTCAGCAGTGCTATAAAAGTCATGCGGGATTCCTCTCCTCGGTGATGCTCATGAACACTTCTTCAAGACGGCCACCGCCACTGCGTGGCGCGAAGGAAACAACGGGTATGTCTTGTGCCATCAGAGCCGCCAGGATACGATGCAGTGCTGGATTATCACCGCTGAATTCAGCGTGGATAAGTTCGGCATCGCCATTTTCTTCTAACACGTTGCTGATCTCGGGCATGTTCTTGAGAAGCTCTTTGGCCTCTGCATGACGCTCCAGCACGCGAATTTCAAGTTGGCGTCCCCCATCCATACGGCGCGAGACCTGCTCAACATCTCCTGCAATGACCAGGCGTCCTCCCTGTATAATGGCGACGTCAGTACACATTTCGGCCAATTCGAGCAGGATGTGTGAACTGATCATGATGGTTTTGCCCATGCCTTGTAGTGTCCGCAGTAGTTCTCGCAACTCCACCCTGGCACGCGGGTCCAGTCCGGAGGCCGGCTCATCAAGTAGTAGCACGTCAGGATCGTGGACTAAAGCACGTGCCAGGCATAAGCGCTGCTTCATTCCACGCGAGAGTGTTTCAACCAGTGCATCCCGCTTGGAGGTGAGATCAACTAGTTCGAGGAGATCAGCAACGGAGCGGGCCCGCTTCTTGCGTGATACACCGTGAATTCCTGCATAGAAATCAAGGTATTCCGCAGCTGTCAAGTCGGGGTAGACGCCAAAGAAGTCCGGCATATATCCTACTCTGCGCTGTATCGTTGCGGGAGTGTGGCTCACTTCCTCATTGTCAAACCAGACCTCTCCTGCACTGGGGAGGATTAATGCTCCCAGAATACGGAGCAGAGTTGTTTTCCCTGCTCCGTTCGGACCAATCAGTCCATACACTGACCCTTGCGGCACCTCCAGACTGAGGTCTTGTAGTGCTCGAACGGAACGATAATGTTTAGAGATATGCTGAATTTTGATCATATGATTCCTGTTTGCTACTCTTACAAAGGGCGCAGGCAAGCTGACGCCCCTACGGACTCAATGCAACGCCTTGCAAGTTCAGGGAAGGCGTGCTGAAAATGAGTGTACCAAGCGAACTATCCTGGTTGGCGAGTTGCAACAGGACACGTCCTCCAGGACCAATGTACGCCCCTACATCCGTTGTTGTAAAGGTGTTCTGCTTGAACGACACCGAATCCCAGGAACGAGTGTGCCAATTGTATAAGCGCAGGGGGAGTGGGCTGCCATTTGCGGCCACTGGCCCCAGTCCAGGTTGATAGGCATTGGGAGGCTCAGTAATCGTCAAACCACTCACCTGAAGATTGGCCTGGGTGGGTACGGCAAACTCGAAGGTCATGCTGCCGGTGGTCATTGCATAGATACCAGGAAATTGAGCTTGCACATTGTTACCCTCCACATCTATCAAGTGCCCTGCAATAAAGTAGGGCGGCAAGTTCAGTGAGCCGGAAAGATTGACAGTGAGTGGAGCCTGGACTAGCGTCTCGTGAAGGCCTGTCGGGCTGATGCCATTAACCATCACATCTTTCGTGAAAGGTTTCTCTGCCCAGCCAATGAGCGTAGCCGCTGAGCCGGGTACCAGCAACGGGTCGTTGTCGCCGGTCATAGGTATGTAGGGCCCGCCACCAGAAAATGATATGGCAGGTGGACCGCCACTCAATGCTATCGAGCTAGAAATGCTGATACTACTGCTGGATACTGAAACGCTGTTCACTCCCGGAGCTGAATTAATCGGCCCTACTGGTAGTATTGGCAGTATTGGCTTTATCGGTCCAATGCCGGGGTAGCCGAAGTATCCTTGCCCGTCCAGGGCTAACAGAATCGTCAGGTGACGTTGCTGTTCGGTCAATCGTTGTGGTCCAGAGCCAAAGGGGTAAATGCCATAAGGATAAGGTGAACCACTGCTTTGGACTATCAGGTCTGCCAGTGTCTCACCGGCATTGGTCGTTGAATTGCTCAATGGAAGTGTGACCTGTTTGGTTTGACCTGCTGCCAGTTGCCCGATCCTGAGCACATTGTAGGGCATCAGCACATAGGCGTCGCTAAGTGCATAGTTGAGAGTATTAGTTACCGTGCCCACCAGTGTGCCATTATTGATGGTCAGGTGGGAGACAAGTCCCTCCTGTATGGGGTGGTCTTGTTCTGAGAGGATAGAATGTAACGTCCCAAACTCGACGCCTTGCAGATCCACATTCGTGCCATTTTGTACGGGCATAACGGTGGCCGGCGACTGGCTACCTGGAACACCGGGTCCGACCGAATAGTACGTGTTTGGTGATGGTTGTACCAGGCCATCGCCGGGGATGTAGACCTGCAAATCTCCCTGGCTGGGCGCGAAAACACCCAGGTATGTTGTGATATGTGACGCTGAACGATCCTGGCTCAACCGGACAACTGAAACACTATTGCTTACAATCGAGGTGCCCTTCTCCTCAATGGCAAGACTGTAGGTGAGGGCGGAGAAGATCACAATACTGCCCAGAACGATACGCCAGCTCCAATCGCGACGCTTCAGCCGTCGTAGCAGCAAGAGGCGAACAGGTCCGAGTACGAGTATGTAGCCAATCAGGAGTATAGCAAGTGTCCACGGTGAAGGAATTGTGTTCGGCAGGAGCGATTGCAGCAAACCACTCATCCGACTTGCCAACATCGATTGCCCTGGTCCACCGTAGTACCCGGGGCCAGGGTAGGAATTGGGATTAGAGAGAAGTTGATCTCCCAGGCTACGGAATAGGAGGCTTTTCCACAGGGCGCTGGCGCCGGACCAGCCGACGATAGGTTCAAGGGTGGGATCGAAAGCAAGATAGCAGACAATACCTTGACCCTGCTGAGTCTGAGTGATGAGCGGTGTCGTGCCCGATGCAAGTACTATCTCGCTCTTACCCGGGTCTCCTTGCAAGGTCGCAGTACTGGCTGCTACAGGGGCTTGCACTGTATCAGGCACACCCCTTTGCCCCAAGCGACCTGCGTTGGGGCCACCGAGAGGCAAGAGGTGGTCTCCTGCTGCCAGTATCGTTGTTCCATTCACCGCTACTGGCAAGAGACCAACTGGCAGTGCTGCCAGGGTTCGATGCCATTCTGGGCCACCCACTACGATCAGTGCTCCACCTTGATTGACCCATGTCTTCAATGCGGTCAGTTGGGCTGCACTCAGACTACCTGTCGTGAAATTATCTAGTATGATGATGTTAAAGTTTTTGAGAACTGCAGCCATAGTAGGCATGGTGCTCGCATTCAGAAACTCTACAATGACCGAACTGCCTTGATTGGGTAGAGAAACGGTGCTGAGTGGACCAAAACCCGAACTTTGGTCGGAGAGGACACCGACAAAAGTGTCGCCCAAGTTGAGTGGGTTGAGTATGCTATCCTGGCTACTGATGACATTACCACCGCTGTCGAGCAACCTCACTACGACACTTTGTACGTCGAAATAAATCGGTACATAAATTGTTACCTGCTTTTGAGCGCCGTTGGCCAGGGTAATAGGTACCTGGTAATGTGTTGGTGTGCTTAGGTTTCCTGATCCTATATAAGGGCCATTGTAGGCAGACGCATTGATAGACAGAGTGCCACTGAAGTCTGGACCATCATTGTGTAGTGCGACCTGCACTGGAACCCAGTTACCGTCCCGGTAACGTGTCTCGAAACCCGCATTCACCTGCATCGTTGGCCCACCCTTGGCTGTGTAAGCCAGGGCCTGCATGGGGAAGATGAAGAAGAGCAGTGCAAGCAAAAGGCAGGACCCAACCAGGGTCCTGGTGATTTTTATCAAGCTTTCTCTCAAGTGAATCCCCCTTCGTAGATATTACGCTCTACACATTATGACGTTTTTTTTGCATATTTTGTTGCGCTCTGTTCCGGCGGGGTAATCCCCCATCGGGCATACCTATCTTCTAGATAGAGTTCCGAACGGGTCCCCACATCGTTTACGAATCTGAGATGGCCCGATTCAAGCTTAATGACGGCTTGCCAAACGTGAGCACTTCAGACGAACTGCTCTGGTTAGCTAATTGCAGCAACACAAGACCATCAGGACTAGTGTACGCTGTTGGGTCCCCTATTGTAAAGGTGTCCCGGTTGAGGATGATTGTGTCCCAGGAACTCGTACTCCAGTTGTAGAGCCGAACCTGGCAGATGTTTGCTGACTGGTTCATGAAGAACGGTTCGCTAAAAGTCATGCTGTTGACCTGTAGGGACCCGGTCTGCGAGGTAGGCAGGACAAATTCAAAGGTCATACTGCCCGCCGCCATGCTGTACACATCGGGAGCGGTGGTTTGCACATCATTGCCTTGAGCGTTGATCACCTGTGCTGAAATCAGGTCAGGTGGCACGTTCTCTAAGCCAGAGACGTTGATGTCGAGTGGCACCTGTACCAGGTTCTCCCGGGTGCCACCGGATGTGAAGCCATTGACGGTCACGGCGTTGGTTACACCCAATGACTGGTCTGCCCAGCCGATTAAGGTCGCAGGTGTGCCGGCAACCAATAGTGGGTCATTGCCGTCTACCGGGTTCACCTTTGCTGCGCCGATAGGTGGAGTGACGATAGCATGTTTAGTGACGATAGCATGTGTACTGCATGGGCCAGAGCAAGGGGAGAAGGGAAATCCTTCTCCGCTCAGAGCTGATAAGATGGCTAGATGGCGCTGGAACATGGTCTGCGGTTGTGCACTGTTAGCGTAGGGAAAGTAGGGTGCAGATAAACCATTGCTGCTGGCTATCTGGTCCGCCAATGTTGTACCAGCATCGGGTGCTGAGGTATGCAAGGGAACGTTGACTTGTTGGGTTTCTCCTGCTGGCAGTTGGCCAATGGTGGCAAAGCTATGGGGCAGCAATATATACACGTCGCTGAGAGAGCTGTCAAGTGTATTCGTTACGGTTCCTACAAGCATGCCTTTCTGAAGTGTGAGATGTGCGACAATTCCTCCGTGCAGCCGTTGATCCTGCTCTAAGACGATCGGATGCAGTGTCCACATGCCGATATCCAACAAATTCACATCAGTCTCATGTTGTCCAAGTGTAACCGTGGCCTGCTCGTCTGCGGTTAGCCCTTCCAATCCATTGGGAAACAGTGTATCGGGTATTGGCTGTGCCAGGCTTCTACCAGGGATCTGTACTTGAAAATTGCCCTGTCCAGGTGTAAATACACTCAAATAGGTTGTCACATGTGCCGATGATCCCCCCTGATTGAGCTGGAAGAGGGAGATGCTGTTGACGGTCGCTGCCCTCAGAGAGAATGCCAGTGTGTAGGAGAGCAGAGAGAAAACGACTGCGCCACTGAGTATGATGCGCCAGTTCCATTGCGGTCGCTTCAGTCGTCTCACAATCAAAAGACGTACGGGTCCTATCAGCAGGATGTAGCCGAGCAGCAAAAAGACAAGCCCCCAAATTGGGAACAGCGTCTCCGGTTGCAGGATTTGAAACAACCCATTACGTGCGGTGAATTGCCCAGGCCCATTACTGAAACTGGGGGAAGTATCGGGAATCAGGAACTGGTCACCAAGGGCACGAAAAAGCAGACCCTTCCACAATGCAATGGCTCCAGCCCACCCGGCGATAGGTGAAGCCGCAGGGTCGAATGCAAGATAGCAGATAACTCCCTGTCCTTGATGAGCTTGCACGAGTAATGGGATCGTACCAGATGCCAGGACGGTCTCAAGATTGGAAAGCAAACTGGCATCGTCTGGCCTGGGCAATGTCCCTGTACTGACCGTGATGGGCTGCTTGAGGACATCCGGCGCTGGCTGTTGACCGATGTCGGCTATAGTAGGGCTACCGACGGGTAGCAGGTGGGTGCCTGCGGGTAGTATATCCGTTCCATGTATGGCTACCGGCAGTAGTCCGGGGGGGAGTGTGCTGAGTGTACGTTGCCATTGTATTCCACCAATCTCAATGAGAGCGCCTCCCTGGTTGATCCAGGTCTGCAAAGCGGTCAGTTGTGCAGAGGTGAGCGTGCTTGTCGTAAAGTCATCCAACACGATGGCATCAAAATTTCCCAGCATCTCTGCCATATCTGGCAATGTGCTTGCGTTCAGTGTCACTGTTTCGATTGACCTGCTCGGGCTGGGCAAGGTTACAGCCCTGAGCGCGTCAAAGCCTGTACTCTGGTCAGAGAGGATGCCGATGAGGAGGGTTCCTTTTCGTAGCGAGTATGGTGTTTGGGTTTCAGTCAGGATCACCTTACCATGACTATCGCGTAGGGTTGCTATGATGGCCCGTGGGACAGAAGGGCTCTCGTAGAAGGGGACATACAGCATGACCTGTTTCAGTGTACCATGTGGCAATGTTACCGGCTGCTGGTAACTCCATGGTGAGATGTTGCCTACCACTAATCCGGACAGGAGTGGGCTTGAATAGGTTGTGGCGGAAAGCGTGCCTGTGAAATTGGCCCCACCGTTGCTCAGTGTAATCTGTACCGGTGTCCAGTAACCAACCCTGGAGTCATCTTCAAAACCTACGTTTATTTGCAGCGTTGGTCCACCTGTGGCAATAGTACGTGTATAGGCAGATGCCCCTTCAGGAAAGAGGAGGAAAGTGACGAGCGTGAGTGCCAGGCACAGCCAAAAGAGAACTTTGCGTGCCGTTCTCGGCTGTTGCCAGTAGATGCTGTTCAGCATGTTGCTGGGTTTCTCCTGCCCCCCACGATAAATCGGGGGGCTACTATCCATATTCATCTGTAGTCCCCCGATTTATCGTGGGGAACGCTCTGCTTGAGGGAAAGTAAGCGTTGGCAGTTACAGATGTCCATTACATCACTATAAAGCACATTATAGTGATTTCTTGAACTTTTATCCAGTTACCTATCTCTCTTCACTTAGGCAAGGTTCAATTTGAAGAAAAGTACTTGAGTCACACTGTGTCACCCTGAGCGCAGCGAAGGGTCTGTCTCGATAGGCAGAGAGATGCTTCGCTGCGCTCAGCATGACAGGGCTGGACCTTGCTGTTGGTTAGGAACTGTCAAGTTCATTTGAACCATGCCTTAACAAGTATGCACAGAGGATACTGATGCTCATGATGGGTCTGGATATTAGGAGATCATACAAAAACGGGAGCTGGCATCGCTGAATAGTTACAAATCATTTGCCGCTCTAAACATTGCGACATAATCCCGTATACCAGCCTCCAATGTAAATTGTGGCTCATAACGCAGTTGCTGGCGGGCCGCACTCAAATCGAGCATGCCACGAGCGCGCATATCGTTTTGCTCCAGTTCGCTGAGGCCTGCGCCAATCTCGATATCTGCATTGGGAAGTACGATGCGTACCGTCTCGGCCACCTGCGCTGCACTATGCATCGTGCCGGAGCCAATATTGAAGACGCGCTGGGTGAGCGCAGATGCTGGAACATCCAAAGCCTTGATCACTGCCTGCGTGATATCCTTCACGTGGGTATAATCGCGACACATATCACCGCCTGTTGCAAAGCGCGTGGGCAGGCCGCGCACACTATTCTCCACCATTGGCTTGATGTACATTGGATAGCGCATGCCGTGACCATAGATCGCCGAATTGCGTAAAGCCACGAAATCGACGCCGTTCGTACTATAGTAGGTGAGGCCGACGATTTCGGCTGCGGCCTTTGAAGCGCCGTATGGCCCCAGGGGATTGCCCGCCGAAGGCAACGAGATGGGATGCCGCTCATCGATCGGTTCGTATTGACGCGGTGCGTAAACGGCAATGCTGCTGCTCTGGACGACCCTTTGCACACCCGAAAGACGAGCCGTCTCCATCACGTTGATCGTCCCGGTGACGTTGACCTGATAGGTGATTGCAGGCTCGTCTAGCGAGTAAGGTGGATCATAGAGCGCGGCGGCGTGGAAGATACGTTCGACGTTGTGTTGTTGCACAGCCCGCAGCATGCCGGCAAGGTCCAGTACCTGGCCGCGCACAAATACAATCTGCTGCTCGAAAGGAGCGGTGAGTGCGGCAAGCACCGGAGCTGGCCCTACCGCATCGAAGATGACCACGCGGTCACCTCGCTCGGCCAGGCTGCGTGTGACATATGTCCCCAGGAAGCCGGAACCACCAGTAATCATGATCGTGGCCATAGTTTGCTCCTTCTTAATCCACCCCCGCCCCTACGGGATGTTTACTCCTAAAAGATGTGCCGCAGCCAGCGCCATGACCTTGATTGAGGTCAGCAGGTCGTTGATTGCGAGCGACTCATCGGCGACATGGGACTGTGTAATCTCCCCTGGGCCGTAGATGATGCATTGTTCGATGCCGGCGTTGTGCACGACAAAGCGCTGGTCGTCGCTGCCAGGGCTACATACATAGCCAGGGGCTTTTCCCAGCACTTCCTGTACTGCGGAGGCGAAGGCTTGCACAAGCGGCGTTTCGCTGCTTACCCACGTTGGTCCGGTGGCGTAACGTTCTGAATAGCTATAGCGAAAGTCGGGCAGTGTACTGCTCAGTCGATCTAGCAGTTCGCGTAACTCGGCGCGTGCATCTTCAAGTTGTTCACTCATCACAAGCCGACGGTTGAATGTGACGGTGCAGCTTTCCGGCACACTGTTGATGTTTGTGCCTCCATGAATTGTGCCGAACGTGAGGCTGGCGGAGATTGCACTCGCTGGGACGATTGGGATACTGTTCAGTCGCTGCTGAAGGCGCGGTCTCAGTTCGTGTATCACCTCGGCGATGAAATCGGCTATATGCTCGATAGCGTTTACGCCGAGTTGCGGTGTACTGCCATGTGACTGGCGGCCAAAGGTAGTGATCTCACCCCAAATGGCACCGCGGTGCCCAAGGCAAATATTATTAACATTCAGAGGCTCGGTGATCACCACATAATCCGTGCGACCAGATGTGATATACCCCTGCTCGACCAGCAGTCCCATGCCGGCGTTACGATTGCCTGTACTCTCCTCATCAACGACCCCGCTTTGCTCAATCGTTCCCTGCACCTGCAACCCTGCTCGTCGAATGGCCTCGACGGCGTAGATTTGCGCTGCGATACCGCCTTTCATGTCGGAAGCGCCACGTCCAAAGATGCGTCCATCGCGTATCTCGCCGCCGAACGGATTGCAGGACCAACCCGGTCCGACCGGCACCACATCCATATGCCCGTTAAAATGCAATACTGGTGACAGATGGGAACCATGCAGCCGACCAATAACGTTGACACGTGGCAGACCGTCGCCAAAGGGAGCAAGTTCCGCCACTTCTGTAGGGGTTAACTCCACGTATTCGATGGCATAGCCCAGTTTGTGCAATCGCTCGCCGATGTAACGTGCGCACATGGGGTAGGCTTCGCCAGGCGGGTTCACCGTCGGGATACGGATCAGGCCCTGCAAGAAGGCGACGGCCTCGTCCAGCACGGTATCAGCCGAATGTAGGATGGCATTTTTTTGTTCAGCTCTCAAGGTCTCTCTCATCGGAATTCCCCTCGATAAATCGGGGGACTACTAGAATGGTGCGACGATGTTTACGATGATAGTCACGATGCAAAAAGCTATGGTAAAGACAAGTACCAAGATGTCGTAGCGGCTGTAATGGAGGGCGCGGCGTTTGCTGCGTCGCCAGCCACGACGACCAGCGCCGTAGCAGCGCGCCTCCATGGCAATAGTCAGTGCCTCAGCCCGGCGGAAGCCATTGAGAAAAAGCGGGATCAATAAAGGGCCGAACTTGGTGGCACGACTGATGAAGTTACCCTGATCGAAGCGCACTCCACGGGCCGTCTGAGCTTTTATTAGGCGTTCTATCTCAGTAATAAAGATGGGTACGAACTTAAAAGCGATGACAAACACCATCACAATATAGGTTACCGGTAGGCCGATTTTTTCGAGTGGCGAGAGTAATGCCTCTGAGCCGTCGGTGAGGTCTACCAGGGAGGTGACGAACATCAGCATGGAAGCAAGATAATAGAGGAAGAACACACGCACCATGATCAGTGTACTACGAATGATGCCTTCGCGGGAGATAGTGAAAATACCCCACTGCCAGATGATGCTTGTGTGCTGTGTCGGTGAGTAGTAGAAGACGATTTGGATGATGTAGATGAAGGCCAGCAAACCGAGGAAAGGTTTGAAACCACGCAGGGCATACGAGACCGAGATGCGTGATGCCTGTTGTAGGATGATGCAGTAGAGCAGGCACAAGGCAAAAGCGGTGAAACTAGTTAAGAAGGAGACAAGGATAATGAGCAGAACTGCTGCAAGCAGTTTGGTGCGTGGGTCCATGCGTGTAAGCGCTGAGCCATTATTGATGTATTGGCCAAAGGTGATATCTCTTGAGAGTTCGATCATCCCGGTACCTTCACTAGTCCTGGCACCCGCGAGGGGTGCCACTACATTTCGGATTCTGTTGGATCGCCGACCATAGGTTTAGCGACCGCAAGGGGTGCCAAACTGTCTTTCGCCTTCATTAATTCTACTTCCAGCTCTTCCAAACTCAGCAGATCAGTACGGATAGCGGGGATCATCTCATGCAGAGCCAAGGCGATCTGTGTCGCTTCTGGTAGGGCGATATCTAGCGCCGCCAGTTGATCTGCGTGTAGCAGGATCTCGTGGGGTGTTCCGCTCAGAACTGTGTGCCCCTGGTCGAGAACAAAGATCATATCTGCGAGCCCAATCACATCTTCCAGGCCACTTGAGGTATAGACAATAGTCAGTCCTTGCTGCTTCTTGAATCTGGCAATCAACTCGAGTAGTTCACGGCGTCCTCGCGGGTCCAACCCTGCTGTTGGCTCGTCAAAAATGATTATCTTTGGTTGCAGGGCGAGCACACCAGCGATAGCTACACGGCGTTTCTGTCCCCCGCTCAGCGCATACGTATAGCGTGAGCGAAAATCCTCGTAGGGCAACCCCACCGCTTCCAGGGATTCCTGAACCAGACGTCGCGACTCGGCTAGCGGTACTTTTTTGCGGCGTGGGCCAAAGGAGACGTCTTTACCGACCGTATCTTCGAAAACTTGGGAATCTGGTGACTGGAACACTACTCCTACAATGGAACGGATGCGCTCTATATTGAAGGAAGGTGCACCAACGTCGTCAGTTCCGAAGAAAAACGTTCCTGTCGCCGGTTTAATCAGACCGGCCAACACGTCAACTACTGTGGACTTGCCTGCTTTGGTTGGTCCTACTAACGCCGTGGTCTGTCCCTCTAAAATAGAGAGAGAGAGTCCAGTAAGTGACTTCACGGCGAAAGGTGTTCCGCGCAGGTAAGTATGCTGAACATTCCTCAGTTCAAAGAGAGGCGTGGGATCCTCAAGGGAGACTACGGCATTTTGGGGACTGTTAGCGAGTTGGTTGATATCGACCCCGCCCCACCCCGCGGGCGCGATAAATCGGGCCCCTACGGCATTCCCTTCCTTTGTGGGCGCGCCGGATTCTTTTAGTTGATCGCTGGAAAGTACGACCTCCGGTAGCCTGGTCCATCCCTGCGTTCGCAAACGTAGACCAAGGCTGGTGACCATTGGGACATCCAGGCCTACTGCACGCAGCTCATCGGCGCGTGCAAAGATATCCGAGGGTGTGCCGTCCATCAACACATGCCCCTCGTCCATCACGATCACTCGCTTGAAGGCACTTACTTCGTGCATAAAGTGGGTAATGTGAATAACGGTTATGCCGCGTTCATGCGCAAGGCGACGGACAGTTTTCAGTAACTGGCGGGCCGTGTGACCAGAGATCATCGTGGTTGGCTCATCCAGTAGCAGATAGCGTGGGCGCATTGCCAGTATGCCTGCAATAGCCACCCGTTGTTTCTGGCCTACTGACAACTCACTCACCATCATCTGCGCGTATGCATCCAGTTCGAGTAATGCCATCGCCTCCTGGACGCGCTCTTCAATTTCAAAGCGTGGTAGGCCCAGGTTCTCTGGTCCGAAGGCGATCTCATCGATTACGGTGTTTGCCACAAGTTGATCGTCAGGGTTCTGAAAGACGATACCGACGCGCTGGCGAATGGTCCAGAGGTCTTCGCCACGGGCGCTGGTGTTGAGTCCATCGACCAACACCGTGCCGCTCGTGGGCTTGAGAATGGCGGCTAACAGCTTGGCTAGTGTGCTCTTGCCGGAGCCATTGTGGCCGATGATCGCTACTGTTTCGCCAGCGTCGATGCGCAGATTCACCTCACGTAGTGCCGGAGGAGTGTCCTGCTCGCTGCTATAACTAAAGGTGACATCATCTACTTCTAGCATAAAGGAATTCCCCTCAATAAATCGGGGATACCTGCCCCCCAGGCAGGGTGCTACTAATACGGCAACTGGTCGCGCGGCTTGGTGTCGGGTGCGCGCACCAAGCGCGCTCTTACGATGTAGACGGCGCTTGCGATGAGCGTTGTCAGAATAGCTGCGATAATCGCTTCTACGACGGCCTGTGGAATGATGGGAACTACTGCTATGAGAGGGAAGTAGCCACGCAGGACCGCAATGCCGAGTACGAAGACGGTATTGGTCGCTGAGCCAATGAAGCCTGCGACTGCTGCCGCTGCAGTGCGATTGAAACGGTACAGAGCAGCGAAGGTCGCCCAGGATGTCAAACCGATCAGAATACGCGGAAGGATTGCTACCAAGGGGTCCTTGAAGAGCGGTATTGTGGCGCGGGTGAAGCTGAGTAGACCAAAGGCCAGGCCAGTGACCATGCCCACAAGAGGGCCTTCGAGTACACCACCAAGAATAGTGGGTATGTGTTCAATCGTAGCATTACCAGAAAGGTTAGGAATAGGGATAAATCCAATGCCAGGAATGACGCCTAAGATGATAGTAATGGCCACCAGCACGCCTGCAGTAACAATACGCCTGGTGGTGAGTGCCCAGGGACCAGGGGCTGAGACTTCAGATGTGGCTTTGCTCAAGATGGATCCTCCTGTGTGGGGAACTCAACAACTTAGTTACAAGCTGAACGGCCATAAGGGACTTCTGACAGGGGAAGCTGTTGATGAAGTACTTTTGCACCTCCTCATGATGCTGCTGAGGACGTTAGATGATGTTTCAAGTATATCTGCTGGATTGTTTCATGTCAAGGAATAATGCTCGGTTGTCTGGTTGTTATGTTGGTGTTATGCATGGGTAGAAGGCAATGATATAAGCACAATGCCTCATTCCGCCATGAATTCTTTGTTGGTTTCGTCTACTAGGACTATTTCACTGAGTAGCGTCACAGTCAAGTCAGAAAGTCGACGGAAAGTGCTATCATTGGTCACAAAGAGTACGCATCCATTCAATAACGCCGTCGCTGCATGGATTGCATCAGGCGTTTTGAGGTCTAGGGTTGCTCTGAGGTTTGCTGCCTTTTCCAGCACGGTCTGTGTTATGGGTAACATTTGTACATCAGGAGAGTGGCGTAACACAGTGCGGAACGTTTCGGCAATAGCTGTATCACCAACCTTGAGCGGCTTCACCAGTACTTCAAGCAGAGTCAGTTCACTAGTGACGACCGTAAACTGCCCCACACTTACAGCTTGCCAAAGTATATCGAGAATGGCTCGATAAGGATCAATCCGCTCGACGCTATAAATGAAGCTATTCGTATCCAGGTAGATGGTACCGCTTGTGGGCAACGCTAACGTTCCCACGAGTCATGCTCCTCGCGTACATACCCATCCACTTCTTCAGAACTATGAAAGAGTTGATATCCGGGCAATGCCGCTAGAATATCAATGACGTGACGGTGCTCAACTGACTGATTGTCTTCGACCGTGACAACAACCGTTGCATGTTGGCCAGGAATAAGTTCCGGTCTGCTGATTTCGATCTTGCCCCCAGGCAAAACAATGGTCTTCACACGAACTTCGATTGCCATAGCTACCTCCATCCTTCTCTTGTGTATTGTCAGTTGTTCATATATTCCATTACACCATACCATATATTCGTACCAATGCCAACCACGAGTCTAGAACTTGTCTCCACCCTGATCCCTTACTGACCACCGGCTTGCTTCTATTTGTTCTGAAACTCTTGTAATATTTTTACACCAGGGATGGGTCATTTGACCTATTCCCTCTGAGACAACCTTCGCGTATACTACCTCCATGAGCCGGTCATGTGCAACGGAGTGCATGTCCTGGTGAGCAACAACAGAAGTACAAGGTGATGCGATGGCCAACGAAGCGCAAGAGCACACACAACAAGCAGTCACCCCACCGGTGGCCGGAAACGCTGCACCTGCCAAAACCAAGCGCACGCGCAGGTTCGGCAGCACAATAGCACGAGTCGTACTTGTATTGTTGTTCGGTATAGGCTTCTTCCTGTCCGTGTTTCCTATAGGACGCGCTGGCTTGCGGGCCACGCTTCTCTTGCCGACGTTGCTTATGGCCTCAGAGCCTGCACCAATGGCGGTTCTCGATGAGCCGGTGCGACGCACGCGGATGACGATCTCCTCGCGTGATGGACCCGTTTACCTGGATATCTATGCACCGACGACCACTGCGCCGCTGGTCTCACGCACACGCGGTGGCGTGATCATGATTCCTGGCATCGGTGACAATCGTAATGTGCCGCAGCTCGTCAACCTCTCGCTGGCTCTGGCACGTGCGGGTCTGGTGGTGATGAATATGACGACGCCAACTCTCATCAACTACAACCTTTCGGCCCAGGACAGCGATGGAGTCGTACAGGCCTTCAACGTCCTGGCTCACTGGCCGGGTGTGAGCGCACATCGCATTGGGTTGATCGGCTTCAGCGGAGGTGGCCCTATCATCTGCTTTGCCGCAGCCGATCCGCGCATTCGCGACCAAGTGGCATTCGTTGCGCTCTTCGGCAGCTACTTCAATGCAACCAGCCTCCTGCGTGCGGTTGGTCGGCGCGCCCTGACCGTGAATGGGCATGTGCAGCCCTGGCTGCCCAATCCATTTCCTATTCAAGTTCTTGCCAACGTCATCTCCGGAACGCTGCCTCCTTCCGAAGGCTTGCGCCTGCAAAACGCATTTACTCCTGGCGGTAAGCCGCTGACTGCACAAGACCTGGCGCAGCTCTCGCCGAGTACCGTTGCAGCCTACCACTTGTTGGCTGGCGATGAACCCAAGCAGGTGGATGCCAACCTGGCCGCGCTACCTTCACAGGTGCATGCCCTGCTCGACGAACTCTCGGTAAGCAGGGTCATTGGCCAGATTCGTGTGCCGATCTACTTACTCCACGACCGCAGCGATACGTCCGTTCCCTTCACCGAGTCACGCGACTTCGCGGCGGCGCTCATGCGCATCCATCATCCCTACGACCTCGCTGAGTTTGGCATTTTCGAGCATGTGGAGGTGCGGGCAGATCTCGGCATAGGTCAAGTGCTCGGTGACGCCCCACGACTCTTGCATGTTCTCAGCGAGATATTGCTCCCCAGTTCCTGAAGGAAACAGAAAGGCAGGTTTATCATGCTCACCCTCTCACTATTCTGGCTCCTGCTGGGTGCTCTGATTGGCGCACTGGCGAACGCAGCGAGGCTGCGGCCCGCTTCATGGTCCTGGAGACGCCTGGGATGGCTGATGATGCTCGCTATCGGTGCGCTGGCGGGGTTGCTCGGAGGCTGGCTTGGTGCGCTGTTGTTAGGGAAATATATGGCCACAGCCGTGGCGCTGTGGGTTGCTGTAATCGGAGTAGTGGTATTGCCCTGGATGGCGGTGAGAAAGCGTACATTCTGAGAGAGTCAATATGCCATGATTTGCTTGATCCCTTCCGGTCCCCCAATAATGGCCCGTTCCGTCATGTTGAGGAACAAGCCCGTTTCGACCACACCGACGATGCGTCGGATGCGAGCCTGCAGGTCGGCAGGATCGGCAATGCCGTTTGGGAAGGAGCAATCCAGGATCATGTTGCCATTGTCGGTGATGAACACCTGGTTTGATCGCTGACGAATCTGAACCGAGGCTCCAAGTGCCTGCAAACGTCTGCTGACAGGGGTTACTGCAAAGGGGATAGTCTCGACAGGTAAAACGGCCCTGAGACCCAACTGCATTACCTGCTTTGTAACATCCGCGATGACGATGAAGCGGTGCGAAGCCGAGGCGACGATTTTCTCACGTAACAGTGCCCCACCTCCACCCTTGATGAGGTTCAGGTGACCATCGATCTCATCTGTACCGTCGATAGCGAGATCAAGTTCCGGGTGGGCGTTGAGGTCGGTCAGCGGGATGCCGAGACTGCTGGCAAGTTGTTCGGTTGCTTCCGAGGTGGGGACCGCACCGATGATGTGCAAACCAGCCTGGATGTGCCGGGCAAGCGCTTGTATCATGTAAGCGGCGGTCGAGCCTGTGCCTATGCCTACCACCATTCCTGATTCGACCAGTTCTACTGCTGCTTCTCCTGCGAGTCGCTTCCAGGTGTCTTGTTGGGTTTCGCGTTGCATGGGATGGCTCCTCTCGGTTGCTTCAATCTCGTACAAGTGTACCATACTAGCGCATAGTTTGTGAATGATCGTAGTTACCTGTCCCTTAGACAGGATTCCCGCAAGGGGACAAAGGCAGGTACCAGGCGCAGAGACGAATACTAGAATTTGCTATTTACTTGTCATCTCAGCAGCATCATGGTACACTCATTGCGTGGCGCAACGCAACGGCGAACCAGAAAGTCTGAACGACGTACAGGACAGAATTCGCAATGATCACTTCAGAGATGATAGGTGCAATGGCCTGGGTAGAGACGGCCTACTTGCTGACAGATATGTACTGGCGCGTCTGTTTTGCGAGTGATGCTGCCGGATTGCCTTTTGGCACATCGCCGGGCGAATTGGAAGGGCACACCCTGCCTGAACTGCTGGGGCTCGAGGTATTTGACGAGTTGCGGACCTGTTTCAATGTCGCCGTCACCCTCAATGGAGCGGAATATGTTGTGTCTGTGCGGCAGATGCAGGTGCAGGGGCTGTCCATGGGCGTCGTAGAACTGCGTGAGGCGGAAGCAAGTCTCGCGCACGTGATCTCGCAAATCATCCATGAACTCAAGAACCCACTTTCAGCGATGCAAGCACTCGTGCAGAGCCTGGAAGAGGATCTCAAGGCTGATAGCAATGCACGGCAGTACACCAGCCGTTTGGTCAGTGAAATTGAACGTTTGAGCCGTCTGCTGTCATCGATGGCGCACTTCTCTCGTCTGAAATATCGCCCGATGAAAGTATTCTCATTGCTGACACTGGTGCGGAACATTTCAGACCTTTTCGAGCAAGACTTTCGACGCCGTAATATCAACATGCAGGTGATCTGTGCGCAAGCGGATGTGCAATTTCGTGGTGATCCTGATCAAATGGCACAGCTCTTTGTCAATCTGATCACCAATGCCTCTGACGCAATGCCCAATGGTGGGGTGATTACTGTCAATCTGATCACCATGCAAGATGGAACTGTAGGTATAAAAGTGGCAGATACGGGCGTTGGTATGAGTAAAGAAGAGGTAGAGCGTATTACAAAGTCGCTCTATAGCTCTAAGGCCGAAGGTATGGGGCTGGGACTCTCTATCGTCCGGAGTATCGTCCGCCATCACAGCGGCAGAATAACTATTTCCAGCGATGAAGGGCTTGGCTCAGAAGTGACGATTACTTTCCCAGCATTCGTCCCTTGAGTGGGGAAAGAGGAAGTGGAGACACTTGGGGACTGGCGTCCCGCACACCCCGCTTAGGGGCTGCAAGGGAACCGGGCCCCTAAGAACCCTGCTGCCTCTTGTATTTTCGTAGGTGGTGACAATCATGTCTGATCAATGGCGCATTCTCGTTGTTGAGGACGAGGAAAATCTCAACTGGAGCATCGTCAACTCGCTGCGTAAGGATGGATACTTCGTCCAGGGTGTCATGAGTGGAGCAGAGGCTATGCGCAAACTCTGGTCGGAAGAGTATGACGTGGTCATCAGCGACTTGAAGATGCCTGGAGCCGATGGCTTTGAACTGCTCCAATGGCTACGCATGCATCGCCCAAGGACGCGCCTGATAATGGTGACCGCGTTTGGCTCTGCCTCCACGCGCACCCAGGCATTAGAAGGTGGAGTTATCAGCTATTTAGAAAAGCCGTTTGATCTGCACACGCTCAAAGAGGAATTGCGCCGCTTGCTGCAACAAACAGGGTTTTCCGCTAACCTGGACTCCTTCGATCTACTGGATGTGATCCAGATCATCACCATGAGTCGAAAGAGTATCGCTTTGATGGTGAATACGGGGCTGGAGGAAAGCGGTGTATTGGGTTTTCAGGGAGGAGAGCTGATCTGGGCGGAGTACGGCTCGCTGCGTGGTGAAGAGGCATTCTTCGCCTTGGCTGCACACAAAAATGGCGTCGTCATACATCAACCTTGGAATGATCAGATTAAAGCAAATGTCACACAGCCGCTTTCCCGTCTCATTTTTCAAGCACTCCAGTATCGTACGAAGTATGCTGCCATTCAGCAGCATTCCAGCGAGCACGAAGCAGTGAGCCGGGTACCTGCGTTCCCTACACAAGAGCAGGGGGATGATAGCCCTTTTGTGTACCTGGCAGAATCGCAGGTAATGGAGGAACCACAGGCTGCGCCAGGTACAGCAAGCAGTCCTGAGCAGCAGGTTGCTAAGTCCAGGGAGTGGTGGCAGCAAACGGGATGGCTTCCCCGTGTGGATACTGGAGCACGCAGCATTCCCCAGGTAGAGACTCGGGGTGAAGGTCATGTCAAAGAAGAATCGATTGCCAATACGGCGGCTTCCAATAATGCCAGCGGTGCTGACAGTAACCCTTCTCAGAAGTCACCTGTGAGCCAGCGTACAGACTTGCCGTCATGGTTGACAGATCAGCCAACTATGCGTACTATGCCTGTCCTGCGCCCTTCATCGCTCTCGAACTCAGTAGAGATACCGGTTCCCAGATCATCGCCGGCGGAATGGCAACCACCAGCGAAGCCACCGATGGCAAAGATAACAGAACAAGCAGCACGTAAGCCGGCGGTGGAACCACATGTAGCGCCTGCCACGAACTCCACATTACGCCAACCCAGTTCACCCGAATGGCAGCCATCGGAGCCTACCAGCCAGCAGTGGTCACAGAGTGGGTCACTCAAGAGCCTGGGCTTGCCCAGGAAGACTGATAAACTACCCGTTTCCGATGAGCGCCAGGAGGATGGCAGGTTGGCTTCTGTGGGGCCAGATAACCCAAAACGGACGTTGAAGCGGAATTACTCGACGCTTGTTTCAGCCTTGCAAACGCTGGGATACTCTGTTCCTGGCTTTGTCGCTACCGCAGTCGTTACCCTGGACGGGCACCCTATCGCCCAGGTGGCAGTAGATGATCTGGATATTTCACCCCTCTATGGATACTTCAGCACTATTCTGCAAGGCGTACTGCTCTCTCTGGAACACGTGAAGTGGGGCGGCTATGAGGATGCTGTTATTACTAGCGTCGATCGTTATATCTTGCTGCGCCTGGTCGGGAATGATAGCGAGGACTTCCACGTTCTCATTACCACCCGCGAAGCAGACCCTGTAGAAAGCCTGAAGATGATGGCCAATGTTGGGGAGGCCCTTGCTGTTGCGTTAAACTAGAAGGATAGAACCATGGGTGAGAAAACGCCACCGACCGAAGAGGAGAAGAGAAACAACCGATTCTCATTCATCGTGGGGATCCTGATTGCCCTGGCGATTATCGTTCTCTTCGTCATCCTGTTCAGGTCCTCATAAATATTATTCAAGTAATTTCTTCAGCTCTGTCAAGTCCACATTCGTGGGTGTGGTTGGTGTGGCGGCAGGCTTGCCTTGTTCTGACTCTGTGGTTCCGGGCGGGCGTTTCTTCGCCGGCTCGCCTTTCTGTGGTTGAGGATGCAAGAGCGGTGAAGGCTGAAGGTTTGCTTCCTGCAGCAGGGGTGGCTCCTGTGCAGAATGCTTTTTTGCTTTGAGTTCGTGCAACTGGCGTTCAATCACCTGTTCTGCAGAAATATCGTCGAGCTGGACATCGAGATCGCGCTGATGCAAATCTGCCAGGGCCCGGGCGCGAGCCTCGGCATCGAATACGGCATCACGGGCACGCGATGCTCGTTCTGTGTCCTTCTGTGTGCCTGTCTTACCCAGGGTATCGTAAACACGCTGTTGCAGGAGTGCATTGCGCTTGCGTGCAATCAGCAGATCGATCGTTGTCTCGACCTCGGCTAGCTTCGCCTCAAGCTTGCGCAGTGCACTGCGCATCGTTGCCACCACCTGTTCCTGTTCCTTCTGTTGGTGCTGGTAACGCTGCGCCTGCTTAAGAATATCATTGTAGCGAGCGAGTGCTGTACGGGCAGCATCATCACTATTCTGCTGGATCGCCTGCTCTGCCTTGCGCATCCAGGTCTCCGCCTCTGCCATCTTTGCCTTACTACGGCTTTGCAGCTTGTGGCTTTCGGCGATGGCAGTGGCAACCTGGGTCTTGACCTGCACGAGCTGGTTGTGCATATCCAGTTGTAGTTGCTTCAAGACCTTCTCCGGGTCGTCTGCCTTCTCAACCATCGTGTTGAGATTGGCACGTACCAGGGTGAGCACACGTTCCAACAGATTCATGCAAGATCTCCTTGCCTGGCACCCGCAAGGGGTGCCACTACATTTTCCTGCCTATGCTTGTAGTACTAGGGTGAGCACACGTTCCAACAGATTCATGCAAGATCTCCTTGCCTGGCACCCGCAAGGGGTGCCACTACATTTTCCTGCCTATGCTTGTAGTGGTGCCCCTTGTAGGTAAGAGGTTCTATGTCACAAACCAGAAACTACTTCTCACTCGATGAGGCATCAACGGTGGGGCTGGTACCGTTGGCTTTTGTGCTGTCCGAACCGCTCTGGTCGCCCTGATTTGCCAACGCGGGGACGCGGCTCATCAGGTCACCGATGCGTGTGCCACTGAGCAGTTCAAAGAGAGCAGGTACCTGTGCCACCATGTTCACGATATCGCCGGTGAGACGGCTGGCACCGATCCCACCAGTGCCGTTTCCGCCACCAGTGGAGACGATGGTCACCTTGTCCACCTTGCTCAAAGGTTCAGCAATGGCACGCACGATCTCAGGCAGACCGGTGAGCAACTTATCCAGTACCGCGGCCTGATTGTACTCGTGGAACGCGGCGGCCTTGACCTTCATGGCATCGGCCTCAGCCTCACCCTTGGCGCGGATGACTTCGGCTTCCGCCAGACCTTTAGCCCGTACAATTTCAGCTTCGGCTAGACCACGCGCACGGGTTGCCTCGGCCTCACCGATACCGCGTGCCTTGGCGGCGTCGGCCTGACCTTGCGCTTCAAGGGTGAGACGCTGGCGCTCGGCCTCGGCAGCAGTTTCTACACGGCGGCGTTCGGCCTCGGCAGCCTTCTGGACTGTTGCCTGCAGTTCTAGCTCGCGACGTTGAATTTCAGCCTGCTGCACCTTGATCTGTGCGTTCTTCTCCACCTCGGTCACTTTGACGGCCTCGGTGACCACCTGCTGCTGCATCAAATTGGCCTGGATGTCGTAGGCCTTGTCGGCAGAGGCTTGCTGCTTCTTGACCTCGGCGTCAAAGGCGGCTTTCTTCAGTGAGAGGTTCCGCTGCGACTCGGCCTGAAAGCCCAGTGATTCGGCCTCGGCCTTGACACGCTCCTGGTCGGCGGCAGATTTGGCGACGGCTGCTTCACGAGAGGCATTGGCTTGCTGAATTTGTGTATCGCGCAAGGCCAGGGCCTGCGCAATGTCTGCCGCTTTTTTAATCTGGGCGATCTGCGGACGACCCATGTTGGTGATGTAGTCGTTTTTGTCGCGTACATCTTTGATGGTGAATGAGATGACCTCCAGACCCATCTTCTCCATATCGGGGGTAACGGTCTTGAGCATCTTGGAACCAACGTTTTCAGGGTCCTTTACCAGCTCTTCAACGGTGAGCTGGCCAACGATGCCACGCAGGTGGCCTTCCATGACCAGGCGGATCAGGTTTTCGCGCTCGTCCTGGGGTTTGCTAAGAAACTGCTCCGCAGCGGTCTTCACGCTCTCTTCGTCAGACCGCACTTTGATTTGCGTCACGGCCTCGACATTGACAGCCACCCCCTGTGTTGTATAGAGGTCTTGTGAAGGCGCGACATCGAAGGACATCAATTCCAGGGAGAAATCCTGGGCACGCTGGTACAAGGGAACCACGAAATGAGAACCTCCCGTGATGATTTTGGTACCGCCTGACCCATAGACGATGAGGGCCTGGTTTGGCCCAACCTTGCGCAGCAGACGCCCGTAGGTGTTTATCCCAAAAAGCACCACAACGACGGCGACGGCGACAATGATAAGTATAATGATCAGCGACATGAAGTTTTACTCCTTTTGTAAGTCTTTGCGCATAACCAATTCTGTGTCTGTTTTGGCTGGCTCGTCAAGTAACGCACGCAATTGTGCCAGTTCATCAGTGTCAGGGGCAGCAGGGGCGGTTGCTATAAAGTGCGATTCCTCCTCGTCAATGAAGTGATCCCAGGTGTCAACCTCTGCAACTCCGTGCTGGTAGTTGATGATAACTACCTCCTGATCGCGATCGAGTCGACGCCCATCAACACTACGTGCGGGGATACTTTTACGCATCCCACCGGGTGAGGTGTAGATGACCTCGCCCAAACTGTTCTCCTGGATTGTTGT
>WNEZ01001054.1_pt1 | contig 37853 bp, 33 predicted proteins | sample 5400521 | NCBI WGS metagenome assembly WNEZ01 (sample SAMN13153339, study PRJNA577476) | soil metagenome | isolation source: 120 cm saprolite under Douglas fir tree site 2 hole 1 replicate 1 | place: USA:California | collected 2015-04-18 | reverse complement strand
GGCGGCGTGTTCCGCTCCGACGACGCCGGGGCGACCTGGCGGCGAGTCGGCAGCGACCAGGCGCTGTCGAGCCGCGGCTGGTATTTCGAGAAGATCACGGTCGATCCGAAAGACCCCGACATCGTCTACGTGCCGAACGTGGCGGTCAACCGCAGCCGCGACGGCGGCGCCACCTGGGACGTGATCCGCGGCTCACCCGGCGGCGACGACTACCACCAGGTGTGGATCGCACCCGACAACCCGGATATCCTGATCGTCGCGAGCGATCAGGGCACGATCATCACCCGCAACGCGCGCACCGCCGATCCGCGCGCCATGACGTGGAGCTCGTGGCTCAATCAGCCCACCGCGCAGATGTACCATGCATCGGTCGACTATCGGTTCCCGTACTGGGTCGTCGGCGCGCAACAGGACTCGGGCGCGGTGGCGGTGCGCTCGCGCGGCAAGTTCGCGCAAATCTCGCAGCGCGACTGGGAGCCGATCGGCGCTGCCGGCGAAAGCGGGTACGCGACCGGTGACCCACTGCATCCCGGCGTGATTTACGGCGGCGAAGGCAGCCGCTGGGACCTCGAGACCAACCTCTCGGTCCCGAACACCGCGGCGCCAAAGGGCACCGAGACCGATCGCGGTGACTGGACTCAGCCGCTCGTACTCTCGGCGGCGGATCCACACGCGCTGTATTACGCGAGCCAGTTCCTGTTCAAGACGACCGACGGCGCGCGCACGTGGACCCAGATCAGCCGCGACTTGACTCGACCCGATCCGGGCATCCCGCCCAACCTCGACGCCACTGCCGCCGCAGCCACCGATCGGAACGGCAAACGCGGCGTCATCTACGCAGTGGCCCCGTCACCGCTCCGCGCGCCGCTGATCTGGATCGGCACCGACGACGGGCTCATCCAGGTCACGGCCGACGACGGCGCGTCGTGGCGCGACGTCACGCCGGCCGCCATGACAGCGTGGAGCCGAGTCACGGGCATCGAAGCGTCGCACTTCGACGAGGGAATAGCGTACGCCAGCGTCGACCGGCACCAGCTGCAGGACTTTTCGCCGTACATCTATCGCACACGCGATCAGGGCCGCTCCTGGCAGCGCATCACGGCCGGCCTGCCGGATGGGGTGTACGTCCACGTGGTCAAGGAAGACACGCTGCGTCGCGGGATGCTGTTCGCCGGGACCGAGCGCGGGGCATTCATGTCGTTGGACGACGGCGACCACTGGCAACCGCTGCAGCGCAATCTCCCCGTGACGTCGGTGCGCGACTTCGTGGTATACGGCAAGGACCTCATCGTCGCCACGCATGGCCGCGGGTTCTGGGTGATGGACGACATCAGCGCGCTGCGGCAGGTCAGTGACCAGGTGCTCCAGGCCGACGCCTGGCTCTTCCGGCCCGCGGACGCGATCAACTTCATCCAAGGCGACGATAACGGCACACCGTTCCAGCGCGACGAGCCGCAAGCGCAGAACCCACCCGAGGGCGTGGTTCTAGACTTCTATCTCAAAGCGGCGGCGCCGGGAGCTGTGACGCTGGAGATTCTCGACGCCGCAGGCAAGATCCTACGGAGGTGGCCTGGCGCGGCGGAGCCGCCGAGAGGGGGCCGCGGGGTGCTCCCGCGCGTGTCGCCGCTGTGGCAGCCTGTGCCGGAGGTGTTTTCCACGGCGCCGGGGATGAACCGAGTCGTCTGGCGGCCGGTCGAACCTCCGGCGCCGGCTGCGGCTGGTAGCGGAGGAGGACCGAGACGTGGCGGCGGGGCGCGGCTCACCGGGACGTTCACAGCACGGTTGACCGTCAACGGGCGGGCATCCACGCAGACCTTCACCGTGCGCCCGGATCCGCGCCGCGAGCCCTAGCGCGAGAACCGGGTCTTGAACGTCTGTCCGTAGCTCGTTGGTGTGCCGTCGTAACTCGAAATCAGATCGAGCGGAGCCCCCCACACATCCCACGACCACCCGAGATAGCCGCTGCCACCCTGGCGCGCGTCCATCCAGTCCATCAGCGACGTCACGAACGCGCTGCCGCGGTCATTCTGCCCCAGCTCGCCGAGGACCAGCGGAACCTGCAGCGCCACCGGGGCGGCGGTGCTGTCCCAACACGCTTTGGTCGAGCACCAGCTGAAATTGTAGATGTGCCATGACGCCGCGAGGTTGTTGCGCGGGTCATTGGGCTTGTTCGCCAACCAGTGCGACAGCGTCGCCGAGTACTGCACGCCTCCGATCATGATGACGTTCGTAGCCCCGGTGCTACGAATCGTGTCCACCAACTCCTGCATGCCAGCCGCCTGGTAGCTCATGCCGGCGCAGGTTCCGCCGTCACGCCAACAGCGCCAGGCCTCCGGCGTATCGCGATTGCTGTCCGGAAACGGCTCGTTGAACAGATCGAAGATGACGCGATTGTTCCTGCCATAGGCCGCCGCGACCTGGCGCCAGAACTCCGGCGTGTGGTCGCGATCTGGCATCGGCGCCTGGCCGAGCGCCACCGCCGTGTCGGCGGCGCTCCAATGCAGCTCGAGGATCACGACGAGACCGGCGCCATTCAGCCGTCCGACGAAATCGCTGATCGTTTGGCGGTAGTTGTCGCCCGAGTAGGCGGGCGCCACGCCGTTGTTGCCGAGCCAGCAGGTCTCGTTGAGCGGCACCCGCACCGCATTCGCCTTCCATGACGCGATCGCCTGCACGGACGCGGAGTCCGATGGGCCGTCGAAAAAACCCCATCCTTGCGCGCACGCGTATTCGGTTCCGGAGCGATTCACGCCCCGCAGGCGCACAAGCCGGCCGACGCTGTCGACCAGTTGATTGCCCTGAACGTGGACCGCGGTTGCGACACCCGATGGCAGCGGGGCCGCCGGACTGCTGTGGCACGCTGCCGTCACCAACATCGCGAGTATCGCGATGCGAGGAATTCTCATGCGCTACATTCTACCCGATATGGCCTCGTTCGTGGTGCGCGCGCCGGGTCGAGTGAACCTCATCGGCGAGCACATCGACTACTGCGGCCTCCCGGTCTTCCCCATGGCCATCGGCCACGCGGTCCGCATGACGTCTCAGCCACGCGCGAATCGAGAAATCCGCATCACGAACCGCGATCCGCGCTTCACGCCCGCCGTCTTCACCGTGAGCGACAGTATCCCGCAGGCACCAGCCGGGGACTGGAGCAACTACGTCAGGGCGGCGGCGCAGGCCCTCGCCCAGCGCTTCGCGGATCTCCGGGGCGTCGACGTGGCGGTGGAGAGCGATCTCCCGATCGCTGCCGGGCTCAGCTCGTCGTCCGCGCTGCTCGTTGCAACTGCCCTCGCGATCCTGCACGCCAACGAGGTCTCGATCCCGTCACTCGAGCTGATGGAGCTCCTGGCGCGCGGTGAGCGCTACGTCGGCACGGCGGGGGGTGGGATGGACCAGGCGATCATCCTCGGCGCGCAGGCCGGGTGCGCGTCGCGGATCGATTTCCACCCGCTCAGGCTCACGCCCACGGCCGTGCCCACCGGCTGGCAGTTCATCGTGGCGCAGAGCCTGGTACGCGCTGAGAAGTCCGGAGCTGCGCTGGCGGCCTACAACGAACGGCCGCGGCAATGCGACGAAGCGCGGCGCGTCGTGGCCACGCGGCTCGGTCTGCGCGAGGACATCACCTATCCCGCCCTGCTCGCGGCTGCCTCGGTCGAGGAGCTGCTCAACGTGGGGGCCTCGACCCTCTCCGACGTGCTCGCGCGGCGGTTTCGCCACGTGATCACCGAGGGAGCACGCGTGCGGCAGGCGGAGGCGGCGATGGCGACCGGGGGAACGGGGGGGGGCGATCTCGCGACGTTCGGCGGTTTGCTCGACTCCTCGCACACGAGTCTACGGGACCACTACGAGGTGAGCCATCCCGAGCTCGACAGGCTCGTGGACCTGGCCCGGGAAGCCGGCGCGGCTGGGGCGCGACTCACGGGCGCCGGGTTCGGTGGATCGATCGTGGCGCTTTGCTCTGTGGAGCGCACGCCGGAGGTCATCGCTGCGTTGCGGGAGGCCTTTTACGCCCCGCGCGGCGTCGCGGGTGACGCTGAATACGTCTTCGCCGTCGAGCCGTCGGCGGGTGCGGGGGTCGTGCCCGCGTGACTCGGATTACTCGAACCCGACCCGCGGGAGCGCGCGGAACAGCCCCCACGCTGCCGCGCTCGCGACCACTAGGCACACGATCGCAGGCAGGGTGTTCCCGTACAGCAGGTATCCCGTCCCGAACAGCGCCGCGTAGATGACGGCGACACCCAGGAACCAGCATAGGAATGCGGCGGTCACGCTCTCGCCCGGAGTCGGCGGCCGAGTGATCACCGCGCCGTTCCACCCCGGGCCCATGGGACGAATGCGGTCGTAAAACGTCTGGAGCGTGGCGCGGTCGGTGGGCGGCGTCGCGAACGTCACAATCAGCCACCCGACAGTCGTGACAAAAACGCCGATGACGAGCTGCAGCGTCGGGGCGATCGGCGCGAACCCGAGCGCCGTGTGGACGAACTGGAAGTACACGGCCAGCACGAAGGAAATCGCCATGCCGGCGATCTCGCTCCACGCGTTGATCCGCCACCAGAACCAGCGCAGCAGGAAGATCAGTCCGGTGCCGGCGCCGATCTGGAGCAGGATCTGGAACGCCTGGTAAGCGTTGTGGAGCCAGAGCGACATGGCCGACGCGAGTACGATCAGTCCCACGGTGACGGCGCGCCCCACATTCACGTAGTGGCGTTCGTTCTTGTCGGGCGCGACGAACCGGCGGTAACAATCTTCGACGGCGTAGGACGCGCCCCAATTGAGGTGCGTGCTGATGGTGGACATGTACGCCGCCGCGAGCGACGCGATCATCAGGCCCAGGAGACCGTGCGGGAGATAGACGAGCATCGCAGAGTAGGCGAGGTCGTTTCGCACGATCGCCTGGTCGATGTGCGGGAACCGAGCGGCGATGGAGGCGAGGTCGGGATAGACGATGAGCGACGCGAGCGCCACGATAATCCACGGCCAGGGCCGCACCGCGTAGTGGAGGACGTTGAACAGCAGGGTCGTGCGCATGGCGTCGCGCTCGGTGGGCGCGGCGAGCATCCGCTGCGCCACATAACCCCCGCCCCCCGGCTCGGCACCCGGATACCAGGTGCTCCACCACTGGACCGCGAGCGGCACCACCAGGACGGCTGCCGCCGTCTTCCAGTCCGAGAAATCAGGCAAGAGCGACAAGTGCCCGGTCACTGCCGGGTGGGCGAACAACGCCGACAAGCCGCCGACCTGGGGGAGCCTGATTGCTACGACGGCCGCGAGCACCGACCCGACCATCGCGATCAAGAACTGGACGAAATCGGTCAGCACGACGCCGGACAGTCCGGAGCTTGCGGCGTAGACCACGGTGACGGCGCCGCCGACGAGCACCGCCGTGGGGCGGTCCCAGCCGAGCATCACGGCGGCGATCTTGGTCGCGGAGAGATTGACCGAGGCCATGATCATCACGTTGAAAAACACGCCGAGGTAGATCGCGCGGAACCCGCGGAGGAAGGCCGCCGGCGTGCCGGAGTAGCGCAGCTCGTAGAACGCGATGTCGGTGAGGGCCGCGGAGCGTCGCCACAGCTTGCCAGTTCTGGCTCACGCCGCCGGTGCGCACGAGATCGGTGACGAGATTCGGCGTATCGGTCGAGAACGTGGTGGCGACGAGCGACACCCCCAGGAGCCACCACGGCAGCCGGCGCCCGGAGAGAAAGAACTCGGCGCGGCCCTGACCCGCGCGGCGCACCACCGCCAGACCAATTGCCACGCAGACGAGGCCGTAGAGCGCCAGCACGATCCAATCGATAGTATCAAGTCGCACGGTAGCCTCAGCGGTGGGTGAACGCGGCGCGCAAGTCTGCCGGATATGTCCCTGCGCGCACGAGCGCACCGATCGCGGTGCGCACCGCCGGCACGTCGGCGGCGAAAGTCATGCCCAGCCAGCGATCGGAGGGGGGGGCAGTCAATACGCGCAGCCGCGCGCGGCCCGCCGTCACCTGCTCGTCGAGCGCCGTGCTCAACAGAAACTCGGCGTCAGCCTGACGCACGGCCGCTAGAAAAGCTGTGAACTGCTCCTCCAACACGGCGAGGACGTCGTGCGTGAAGCCCCACAAGTTCATCGAGGTGTGTTCCGCACCGGTGAGCTCGCGCTGCTCGCCCGCCGCCGTCAGACCCCGCAGCGGTCCCCCGTTTTCGCGGCGTACGTCTCGCACCTCGACGAGTCGTGCCAGCAGCCCCTCCGGCCCGCACGTCGCCACCGCCCGGGCCACGCCGCCGTGCTCCGAGAGCGTCTGATCCAACCGGTAACCCACGAGGGCATGCACGCCTGGAGCGCTAGTTAGGTGTTCCGCCAGCAGGCGGTAGGCACCAGCGCCGTAAAAGTCATCAGCATTGCACACCGCGAAAGGTCCTTCGATGGCCCCCCCGGCGGCGAGCACGGCGTGAGCCGTCCCCCACGGCCTCGCTCGCCCCTCGGGCACGCGCTGCTCGACGTAATCGACGGGCACCGCTCCCCCGGTCATGGCGGAGACGTGCTCGCGCAGCGGGGCGGTCAGCTCCTTCCTTATTACGAGCACGGCCCGCGAGAAGCCGGCGCGCAGCGCGTCATAGATCGCATAATCGAGCAGCGTCTCGCCGCACGGCCCAATTGGGCTCAGCTGTTTGGGCCCCCCGAAGCGGCTCCCAACGCCGGCCGCGAGAATCACGAGAGCGGGAGGGGGCGCGCCCATGCCCTACTTCCTCGCGTGCTCCACGACCCGCCGCACCCCGTCCTCGAGGGACACGGCCGGACGCCACTCCCAGGTCCGCCGCGCCAGGGCGGCGTCGAGACAGATCCGCGCGATGTCACCCGCTCGGTCTGCGGCGTACATCGGCTCACGTGCGTATCCCGTCGCGCGCGCCAGGACGCGAAACAGGTCGAGGTCCGAGACCTCCCGTCCCCACCCGACGTTGGCGACCACTCCCGAGGGTCCCGCGGCCGCCCGAATCGTTGCCTCCACGACGTCGCCCACAAACACGTAGTCGCGTGTCTTCGTGCCGTCGCCGAAGATCGTCACCGGCTCGTCGGCAAGCATCTGTCGCGTGAAGATCGACACGACACCGGCCTCACCGTCGGAACGCTGCCGCGGGCCGTAGACATTGGCATAGCGCAGCGCCGCGTATTCGATCAGCCCGCGAGCTGCGTACGCACCGAGATAGTGCTCGAACGCGAGCTTGCTCGCGCCATACTCCGACATGGGGTGTGTCGGATCGGTTTCCGACACCACCACACGGGCTGGATTACCGTAGACGGCGGCCGACGACGCGTAGACGATGCGGCGCGCGCCGACGGCGACGGCTGCTCGCAGCACGTTCAGGGCGCCCAGCACGTTCACCCTCGCATCGAAGTCGGGTTCCCGAATCGACCGTCGCACGTCCGTCTGCGCGGCCGCATGGAACACGACTTGCGGCTTGAATCGGGCGACGACGTCCCGCAGCGCGGCCGCATCGCAGACGTCGACTCGTTGGAAAGGCGCATCCGGTGCGACGTTGCTCGTCGATCCGGTGGACAAGTCGTCTACCACGCAGACGCGGTGACCGTCCGCCAGCAAGCGATCGACGAGATGAGAGCCGACGAACCCGGCTCCACCCGTCACCAGCGCGCGCGGACCGTGGCCGGGCTGTGTACGCGGGTCTATCGGCCGGCGGCCTCCCACTGCTGCCGGGTGATCACCGCGATCGGCTCGAGCTTTTTGCCTCGGAGCGCCGTGTTGATTCCCGCGAGCTCCCGTGTGACCCAGGCGTCGAAGCCGCGCTGCACATCCGCCAGCTCCCGCGCCAGCGCGTCCGCACGCTCGATCTGCGTCTGCGTCGGCCCACCGTCGAAGAACACGATGTTGCTGTACAGATCGGTGAGATTCTCGCGCAAGCGCTCCTCACCCGTAATCATCCCGCCCTCTTTGGTCGCGACGATCTTCTTGCGCAGCGAATCCACCACCGCCGACGCGGCACGCAGACGCTTCGCGACGGCGTCGCCCGCCGGCAGCTTCCCGGCGCGATCATCGAGCGCCTGCCGGACGCCGTTTATGCGCTCGACCGCGAACGTCATGTCGCCCAGCGTTCCTTGCATCTTGAGCGCCAGATCGAGCGCCGCCTGACGCTCTGCCTGCGTGTGGGTTGCCCGCGGATCCGGCACGAGTACGAGCTGCGTCGTGTAGGTCGCGGTATCCTTCGTCATCTTGATCGCGTAGGTCCCCGGCAGGACGCGCGGGCCGAACGCGGCGCCGAACGCGGCACTCGCCGCGGGAGGGACTTTCGGCGGCGCGAGCCGCATCGACCAGGTGACGCGATTCAAGCCGCGGCGTTTGCTCGTCGGCATCGTCCCGAGGAGTTTACCGTTCGCGTCGAACACCTCGAGCTTCATGTCGCCGAAGATGTGGCGCCGCCGCTGGTAGTAGGTGATCACGGCGTCGCCGGGCGGATTCGCTCCCACGTATACGGCGTCGCCATTGGACCAGCCACCGCCCGCCTGCAGGCGCTGCGCCGTCGGACGTCCCGGCAGAAACGCGACGGGACTGGCGAGCACCTCGGGCGTGAGCGCGCGGAGCGGCGTGATGTCGTCCACGATCCAGATCCCGCGACCATGCGTGGCGATCACGAGGTCGTTGTCGCGCGGATGAATGGCCAGATCGCGCACCGCGACGGACGGTAAATCGCCGCCCTTGTAGTGCGCCCATTGCTTCCCGCCGTCCACCGAGACCCACAGGCCGAGCTCCGTCCCCAAGAACAGCAGATTGCCGTTGACCGGGTCTTCCTTAATGACGTGCGCGTAGCCGCGCACGGGACTGTCCGGCGCCACCAGCGGCGTCCACGTCGCGCCGAAATCGGCCGACTTGTAGGCATACGGCCGCATATCGCCGAAGGTGTGCACGTCGAACGTCGCGTAGATCGTTCCGTTCGCGAAGTGCCCCAGCTCGACCGACGAGACCCACGCGTTCTTGGGGAGGCCCGTGATGTTGGCGCCGACATTCGTCCACGTTTTCCCGCCGTCGCGCGTAACCTGCAGATTCCCGTCGTCGGTACCGGCCCAGATCACCTGTCCGTCGCGCGGTGACTCCGCGATCGCGTAGATCGTCGTGTGCATCTCGGCGGCCGAGTTGTCGACCGTGATTCCGCCCGACTGCTCCTGCTTCTGCTTCTGGGGATCGTTGGTCGTCAGATCGGGCGAGATGCGCTCCCACGTCTGGCCGAAATCCTTCGACCGGAACAGGACCTGCGCGCCGATGTAGATCGTGCCCTTCTGCGTCGCGCTGATGTGAATCGGCGTGTTCCAGTTGAAGCGGAGTTTCTTCTCCTGGTAATGCGGTAACGGCTGGATGCTGCGGCTCTCATGAGTTTTGCGGTTGACGCGCCCGATGTAGCCGCCCTGGGCTTCCGCGTAGAGATAGTCCGGATCGGTGGGGTCGGCGAACATCCAGAAGCCATCGCCGCCGTACATGTTCTCCCACTGATGGTTCGTGATCCCGCCGGGGTACTCTGACGGGCCGACCCAGGAGCTGTTGTCCTGCAGGCCGCCGTAGACGTTGTACGGCCGCTCCATGTCGACGCTGACGTGGTAGAACTGCGAGACGGGCAGGTTCTCGTTTTTCACCCACTTGTTGCCGGCGTCGTAGGAGAACCAGAGCCCGCCGTCGTCGCCGGTAATCACGATGTCGGTGTTCTTCGGGTCGATCCAGACGTCGTGGAAGTCCCCGTGCGCGCCCCCGGAAATGCCGCTGAAGCTCTTGCCGCCATCGGTGCTGACGATGAGCCCGCCGTCGGGCTTGTAGACGCGGTCGGGATTGCCGGGATCGACGATCAGGTTCGCGAAGTAGAACGGCCGCCAGATCATGTTCTGACTCCGATCGAGCATCTGCCACGTCTTGCCGCCGTTCTCGGAGCGATACAGCGCGTTTTGCGGCGGCACCGCTTCGATGAAGGCGTACACGATGTCCGGCTTGGATGGCGCGACGCTGACCGCCACGCGGCCCCATGGCTTGGGAGGCAGTCCCGACGCGCTGGCCGACGTCAGCTCGGTCCACGTCGCGCCGCCGTCTGTGCTCTTGAACATTCCGGAGGCACTCGGCGCGGAGGCGCTGTCGCCGCCGGAGCGGAACGTCCAGCCGCGCCGGCGGAAATCCCACATCCCCGCATAGAGCGTCTTGGGATGCGCCGGGTCCATCGTCATCATCGAGCAGCCGGTCGACAGGTTGGCGCCCCGGAGCACCTTGGTCCACGTCTTGCCACCGTCGGTGGTCTTGTAGACGCCCCGCTCGTCGCCATCGCTCCAGAGCTTCCCGGGCACGCACACATAGACCGTGTTGGTCTCCGTGGGATCGACCAGGATCTTCACGATGTGCTCGGAGTTTTTGAGCCCCAGGTTCGTCCAGTTCTCGCCGGCGTCGTCCGAGCGATAGACGCCATCGCCGATGGACACGCTGTTGCGCATCCACGATTCGCCGGTGCCGACCCAGATGACTTTGGGATTCTTCGGATCGATCGTGATCGCCCCGATCGACTGCACGGGCTGCTTGTCGAACACGGGCTTGAACGTCGTCCCGCCGTTCGTCGACTTCCATACGCCGCCGCTCGCCGCGCCGACGTAGATCGTGAGCCGCGCGCCCTCGTGCACGGCATCGAGCGCCGCGATGCGCCCACTCATTGCCGCCGACCCGATGTTGCGCGCGCCGAGGCCGGAAACCGTTTCGGAATCCACCTTGACCGCGGGTTGCTGAACCATGAGGAGCAACAGAAGCGCGTTCATGGGCGGGTCCCCCCCCCGGGTCGTACGAACCGCTGATCGTCGAGCGGGACGTTGGCCTCGATTTTTTTGTACGTGATTTTCCCACGGTCCGCGCTGCTGCTGCCCTTCGGCCCCGACTCGGTGGAGAACGGCAGGTACACGCCGTTGACCTGCTTGTAGTCGCCGAGCGAAGTCTCGAACTCCTGCGGGGCGCCGCGGATCATGCGCTGCGTGTCGATTCTGATCGGGACGTAGTACTCAGTATCCAGATAGTAGAAGCTGATGTCGCCGTTCGGGCGTGTGACCTTGAGTTTGTAGGCGTCGCTCCCCTCGACCTGCTCGATGCCCTGATACTCGACGCGATTGCCCTTCGCCTGATAGTTCACGAGCGGCCCGTCGAAGTCGGCATCGTCGAGAATGCCGTGCATCTCTTCTTCACCGAGCGCCTCGGCATCGCGCTTGCCTTGCCACGGCTCGATCTTCCAGCCGTTCTTGCCGTCGTAGGCGTTGATGCCCGTCATGCCCTGGATCGAGAATTCCTCGCGCACGCTGCTGGGTCGTTTGTTCTCCTGCACCACGACCGCCTCGAACCCGCCGCCGCCGGTGAATTTTCCGGTGCGACGCAGCGATTGCAGCGCCTGGATGCGGGCCATGCCGCCGGACGCCTGGATGAACTTGGCGATGAGGCTGTCGGCAGACTGGGCGGAAAGCGGCGCCGCGCACAATGCGAATGCCGCGGCTTTTAGAAGGGTGCTGCGCATGATCATACCTCCGAGGCTCCACCAGGGGGGACAACGAAGTTATCCGCCGGGCTGGCGCTCGCAACTCGCCTCGATATCCTCGATGTCCCGCACGACGCGGTCCCAATTGAAATAGGTCTCAACGGCGCGACGCCCGCCCGTGCCCAGCCGGCGACGTAATGCGGGATCCGCCAGCAGCCGGTTCAGTCCCTCGGCAACGGCCGCTGGATTGTAGGGATCGACCAGCAATCCTGTTTCGCCGTCGCGGACCGCGTCGATCAGACCGGCCTCTCGGCCCGCCAATACGGGGACGCCACAAGCCGAGGCTTCCAGCGCCGCGATTCCGAAGCCCTCGACGAGCAAGTCGTAGCGCCGGGAGACCAGTGCGAACACGTCTGCCGCGTTGTAGAGCGCTGGAAGGTCAGCCTCTGGAACGGCCACGCGGACGGCCGGCAACGCCCGGATCACCGTATCGAATCCTTTGTGCCAGTCGAGCCGCGCGACCGTGAGGATCCACGGGCCGCCCTCGAGACCGTACCTGCGCCGGACCTCGGTGGTGGAGAGCGCCGGTTGGAACTCCTCCGGATCGGTGCCGAGGGGAACCGTGCGCACCCGGTCGGTCTGCCGGTCGAGGCCCAGCTCGGAAAGAATCCGGCGGGTGTAGTCCGCGGTCCACTTACTGATCGCCACGAATACCGACGCTCCCTCGAGTAGCTGGCGGCCGGTCCAGTGCTTGAATCGCGAGCGTCGCAGCTTCTGATCCAGCAGCAGGAGCTCCGCGCCGTACGTGAAGATGCCGTACGGGATACCGTGACGGGCATGCAACCAGCGGGCGGGATAGGCTGCCGGCTTCAATTCTGCGCACCAGGTGAATCGCGGACGGTGCCGGCGGGCGAGTGCCTCCGCGCGCATGGTCCACCGCACCAGTCCGTTTACGGTGCGGAGTCGCTTCGCGCGAACCGGCACGCGGTCGATGCCCTGCAAATAATCCGCGTCGCTCTCGGCGCTCCCGGTGTACTTGCCGGTCGACACGAGTAGCGAGTAGGGGGGATAGCGCCGCGCCATCTCGCCCATCACGCGCGCGATGCCGCCCTCGTGCGGTGGGAAATTGAACGCGAGCAGCAGGCTCGGCGACGAACCGTTGCCTCCCACTGCTACGCTCACTCCCGCTCCCAGAGAAACGCGTACTTGAGAAATCCGCCGATCGCGCCCATCGCCGCCTGAATCACGCCCATCCGTCCGTCGAGAAAGGCACCGCGTAGGAGATACTCCCGCCAGAAATGCGCGGCCGGGCGCAACGCGATGTCGCTCCAGCGCGCGCGCCGTCCCCGCTCCGCAAGCCCGCGCGCGCTCGTCTGCGCGTATCCGATCAACTTCTGGACGTGGTGGCTCAAGTCGCGGTAGGGAGTGTGATCCAACGGTTGCCTGAGCGTCCCGACGTCGCGGAGACCCTGAATGCCGGGATGCACGGCGCTGCCGCCGTACCGAAACTCGCGGCGCGCGAAGCGCACGACCCAATCGTTGCCCCAATGGCCGCGGCGGAGCACGCGTCCCTGAAACGCGTTGCGGCGCTTCACCCGATAGGCTTCGTGCGTCGCTCCGCACTCGCCCGCCTGCACGGCCATCATCTCCTGGGCGAGCCCCGGTCCAATGCGCTCATCGGCATCCAGCGCGAAAACCCACTCGTGCCGGGCGACCGCGATACCACTGTTGCGCTGCTCGCCGATGCCGCGGGGACCGTCCGTGACGACGCGCACACCCTCGGCACGCGCGAGCGCTACCGTGTCGTCCGTGGATCCGCCGTCGACGACCACGATATCGTCGGCCCAGGCAAGGTGCCGGATACACGCGACGATCTGTTCCGCCTCATTGCGGGTGGGAATGACTACGGTGATCGGTGCCCGCACGCGCTCCTCCCTTCGTCCGGCGACGGTCCATCGCTTCACGATACACAGCTTCGGTGCGCTCGACCACGCGGTCGAGACTGTGCTCACGGCGGACAAAATCGCGTCCCGCGCGACCGGCCTGCGCTGCGAATGCGGGATCGCCGACCATGCGTCCGAGCGCGGCGGCCCACGCTCGCGCATCCAGTGGCGGAACGAGCAGTCCCGTTTCCCCTGAGCGAATGAGATCGGGGTTGCCGCCCGCGCGTGACGCGACGACCGGGAGGCCGAGCGCCATCCCCTCAAGCAGCGCGAGCGAGAGTCCTTCGATCCGGGAGGGCAGCGCTGCCACCGTCGCCAACCGATAGAACGCCAGCGGCTGATCCGTGAACGGGACGTAAACCACCCGATGTCGGGGGGGCACGCGTGCTCCCAGCGCGCGCAACTCTGCGTCGGGCTCGATCCCCACACACGCGACCACGACAGGGCGTTCCACCGCCGGAAGCGCCCGGAGAAGAATGTGTTGGTCTTTGCGCCGCGCCAGCACGACGATCACGGGACGTCCCCCGACATCGCCTAGCGCCGCGGCTGCACACGACATCGCTGCAGCAGACGGAGCGGCATCCACCCGCGCGAAATCAATGCCGTTGGGCACCACACGCAGGCGCGCGCCGGGATACAGTCGTCGCTGCAGCCCCCGCGCCACCGCGTGACTCACCGCGATGGTGCGGTCGGCTGACAAGCCGATCGCCAGTAACTCCGGAGGCGAGGTGAGCGGCATGGTATGACGCGTGACGACGAACGCCTCGGGCAGGCGGCGCTGCCACCGCAGCCACGTCAGCGCCCGCCGGTCGCGAGTGTCGTGACTGTTGATGAGATCGACGTGCTCCCGCGCGATGACGCGCGCGAGCGATGCCGCCAGGGAAGTGAGGCGCCGGAAGTCGAACGGCACGACGGGCAGCCCGGCGTCTGCAGACAGCTGGGCGAGCAGGCTGTCGGGCCGGCACCCCACCAGCACCCTGTGACCCCGCCGCGCGAGGGGGGCACACAGACTGTGGATCATGAACGTGGAGCCGGCCTGGTGCCCCGCGTGCGTGATCTCGAGGATGGTGAGTGGACGTTCAATCACGGCGCGCGCCCGTCTGCCTGGTCTAGGGCTCCGTTCCCTCCTTTGCTGTTTTCACTCCGGCGGCAACCGATGCGCGGGCGTTCGCGTCGATCCGCGCGCGTGCCGCCGCGTCGCTCGGATCGCGGGACGCGCCATTGCTCACGAACCACGACGCCACCGGCAGCGTAATCGTCACGTTGATCGGCCCCGGCAGGCCGCCGACAGGCACGTCAATCGCAGGTGAGAGTGGACTGCCGTCGAGCGGCACAGTGACGATTGCGGGCGCGAGATCTCTCTGCTGCATGCGTTCCTCCCTATGTGTAGGCACGAGTCGCTCGGAACGTGACAGCTGGCTAGCGCAGCTGGAAGACGTAGCCTCCGGTGTCGTCCACAGGAGCCGTGGCGGTGATACTCGACTCGGTTTTCTCGAACAGTATTCGACCCGCAACCCGAATCCGCACGTGGCGCGCATACCGTGGCACAAGGACGTCGTAGCTCGCCTCGCTCCCGCGGTTATGAACGACCACGCCCCCTGGATGGACGCGATATGTAACGGCCGCGGTCGGATCGATCACCAGTTTGCTCGTATCGGCCAGCACCACCCGCAGCTGGGGCGGCGGGGGGGGTGAGGGGGGCGCCGGGCGGACGACCGCCCGAATGTGCTCGACCAGTGCGCGAACGTACGGGCGTCCGACAGTCGCGCCCGCCACCGTCGCGATGAAGAGAGCCAACCCAGCGGCGATGGCACCCCGGCGGAGCTGCGGACCGCGCGCGCGCGAAACGATGGACTCGATCCGGAGCTTAGGTGCCGGACTCGGCAGCAGATTCAACAGCTCGGCCGTCTCCCGCGAGGCGGACTCGAGCGCCTCCAGCCGCGCGCGACACACCTGACACGTCGCGCGGTGTTGCTCGATCTCCAGCCGGTGCGCCGACGGGAGCTCGCCGTCGAGGAGCGCGCGCAGATCGCCGTCAGCGGGATGCGTCGAAGAGTCCATGATATGCCCTGCGAAAGGCCTCGCCGGCCCGTACCAGCATGGTACCGATGCTCGCGGGAGTCAGCCCCAGCACATCAGCGATCTCCCGATAGCGGTATCCCTCGTGACGCATCAACAGCAGTTGGCGGTCCCGGAGCGGCAGTTGGTCCAGGGCCTTCCGCACCCGTTCGACCTGCTCGGCGGCGAGGGCGGGGGCATCGGCCCGCGGCGCGTCACCGCCGAGCGGCAAATCGGCGCTCCACGTCTGGGTGAGCCGCCGTCTCCGCGCGACGCGACGCTGCGCGTCGCGCAGGAGATTGCTCGCCACCGTCATCAGCCATGCTGGTGGATCATCCGGCATGGCGCCGCGCCGATGCAGCTTCACAAAACACTCCTGCACGATGTCCTCCGACAGCGGCGGGTCGCCACTGACGCGGTTGACGTAACGGTACAAAGCGGCGGACCGCTCCGCGAAGAGAGCGTGAAATGCGTCATCGAACGACTCATGACTCATGGCCGCCATTGAAAGGAGCGCGCGAGGACGACGCGTTGTGCCGAGCTAGCGCGCGAGATACCACCTCACCCGCAGCGAGAGCGTGCGCGAGAGCAGGAAGACCGGCCGAGTACCGGTGGGGCCCGCGACAGCAGCGAGGACGTTGTGACGATTGAAGAGGTTCGCGACGGTCAGTGCGGTGCTGATCCGGGGCGTACCGCCTCTCGATACGGCCCAGCCTTTGACGAATCCCAGATCGGCACGCGTGTAATTCGGGAGCCGGCCTCCGTTGGGTGTCCCGCCGACCGTCTCAGGACTCCCCGCCAGCTCTCCGGTACCCAGCAGGCCGGACGATTCCAGCTGCATGCCGTCCCGGAGCAAGGTCGTCGGGCGTCTTGCTCCGGCCCATAGAGCGACGCGCACCACCATGCTCCGTGGCAGGCGGTAGGCCAAACCCACCGCCAGTCGAGCCCGCGCGTCACCCGTCCGGTATCGAATCGTGCCGGCGGTCCGGTAGGAGCTCAGCAGACCGGCTTGGAAGTGCAGGTCGAATCTTTCGACCGGGTAGGTGAGTGTGGCATCTCCACCCCAAACGGTGCCGCGACCTGTGGGAATCACCGCGTCCGCGAACGGGCGCCGCGTGGCGAGCGGCGTGAGCGCGAGGCCGGATAGCCACCGCGTGTAGACATCAAGCTGGAATGTCGTGCGCGCTCCGAGCCGAGTGCGGAGCGCACCGCTGAGCTGGTCAGACCGCGCTGGGGGAATTCCTCCCGAGCCGGCGGCGATCGGAAAGTCCACGCCGATCAATGCGTCCACCACGGACTCCTCGTTGCGGGCGGACTGCACGTATTGATGTGCGCGCGCGTAACCCACCGAGAACGAGGTCGTACCTCCTGACCCGAGCGCGACCCGCGTCCACACACGCGGTTCGACAAACAGACCCCAACTCGATGTCGCACTCAGCCGCACCCCGGTGGAAAGCGTCCAACGACGGGCCGGCTGCCAGCGTTGTGCCGCGAACGCCGCCGCGATGATGGGCGCGCCGCTCATCGCGAGGATGGGGCTGGCGCCCTGTTGCACCCGGTAGGCGGTCGCGATACGCGAGAGGCTGAAGCCGGCCTCCGTCCGCGAGCTGGTGTAGCAAGCTCCCGCGCCGATCTCACGCAGGTTCGAAGCGGCAGTCAGTGGTCCCCACGTGGACGCCCCTTCGACTTCGCTGTACCACGCCCGTGCCTGCGCCCTGCGGTCGTCACCCAGGTCATTGGTCCAAACAACGCCTCCAAGGGAGCCGTTGGCGACGAACTCGTTTTTAACTGTCGCACTCGCGGCAGAGTCTGCCTCCGCGACTTCCACGCGCGCCGGGAATGCGAGTTGGTGCTTGCTGCCGAGGTAGTAGAAATCGAGAGTACCGCGCGGGATCGGCGCCGAAAGGTGCGCGAAGGCATCGCCGAAGCCGTTCCCATTCTCGCCGGTTTCGTCCGCCTGACTCCAGACCGTCCGATATGACTGCCGCGCGCTCAGGAAGAGCGTTGCGCCGCGCCGGCCCAGTGGCGTTCCGACGGCCTGCTCCACCGCGGTGGGATCAGCGCTGCCCTCGGCGCTCCGGTGCCCACCGATTGCCGGTTGGAGAACGATGATACTCGACAGCGCGTCACCATAGCGCACGGGCGGGACCGTCGTGTGCACGTCGATCGCCGTGACAGCGGTGCTCGGTAACATTCCGGCCACACCCCCGGGCGGGCGCGGCCCGCGCCACGGCAATCCATCGAGGAGAACCAGGTTCTCGTCTCCGGACCCCCCGTGCACGCGCAACGATGTCGTCAATTCCTCGCGACCACTGACAAACCGCCCAGCCGCCAGGCCTGCCAGCACGTCGGCGTCGCCAACGAGGGGATCCAGTTGGGTCGCGGCCTTCGTCAGGCGGACGCGGCCGATTTCGGCAAACTCATCGGGCGCCGGTAGCTCGGGGACGTTCAGCGGAACGACGGCCAGCGGCGTGAGCGCAATCGCCGCCGGGGCGAGATCGACGTCCACGCCGCCACCGGCCGTTGCGGCGATCACGTCGACGGTCAGCGGCTGAAAGCCGAGCCGTTCGAATAGCAGCTCGAGACGATTGTCTGGTAGGTAACGGAGGACGTAATGTCCGCGCGCATCGGTGAACGCGAATTCGGAGTGACCGCGCACGCTGACCCGCACTCCTGGAATGCCTTCACTGGTGCCGGCGGCGCGCACCATGCCGTGCAGCGAATCCGCTGGTGCCTGGATGAGTGTAGCGGCGGCAAACAGCGCGACAATCATGAAGGACTATTACCGCACCGGTCGCGCGCTTGCAACCACAAGCGTACTTTCTCCACCATGGCGTCTGTCTCGTCTCGCACCTTCCCCAACCTCACGGTGCTGTCGCACCCGTTGATCCAGCACAAGCTGACGATCTTGCGCGACAAGCGCACCAGCACGCGCGACTTCAAGCAGCTCGTGAACGAGATCGCGATGCTGATGGCCTATGAGGTGACCAAAGACCTGCCCCTCGAGCCGGTAGAGATCGAAACGCCGCTCGAGAAGATGAGTGGCAGCCAGGTGGCGGGGAAAAAGCTGACCCTCGTTCCCATCCTGCGGGCCGGCCTCGGCATGGTGGAAGGCATTTCCCAGTTGATTCCCTCCGCGCGGGTCGGCCATATCGGCTTGTACCGCAACCACGACACGCTCCAGCCGGTGGATTACTACTTCAAGATTCCCTCGGGTGAGGCGGATCGGGCCTTCTTTCTGTTGGATCCGATGCTCGCGACCGGGGGGTCCGCGGTGGCGGCGGTGAGCGCGCTGGCGCGTGCCGGTGCTCCGGTGCAGCGGATTCGGTTCATGTGCCTCGTGGCTGCCCCGGAGGGCGTGAAGGCGATGCTGGACGCCCACCCCAAAGTGCCCGTGTACGCCGCTTCTCTCGATCGGGAGCTGAATTCCAAAGGCTACATCCTTCCGGGCCTGGGGGATGCCGGCGACCGCCTTTTTGGCACCAGGTAGGACCTCCCCACGTAACCCTTTTGTCGTCCCCCGTGTCCCATCAGTAGTTACGAGACCAGTCCGTCACCTCGGAGCGTCGTGGACGAATCACAGCTTATTGCCCGCGTCCGCGCCGGGGATAGCGCCGCAGAGCGCGCGCTCTATGACGCGCATGTGGACCGCGTGTACCGCCTGGCTTTCCGGCTCGCGGGCGACGATGCCCTCGCGCAGGATTTCACCCAGGAAACGTTCATTCGCGCGTTCGACCGGCTCGGCTCGTTCCGTGGTGATGCCGCGTTTTCGACCTGGCTGCACACGATCACGACCACGGTCGTCTTGAACGGCTTACGGAAAGTGAAGCGGTTTCGGCAGCGGGAAGCGGACATCGATGATGCGCACGATATCGGCGTAGCGCAGCGGCACGCCGAACCGGATTTGAAAGCGCGGCTCAATCAGGCGATCGATGATCTGCCCGAGGGTTACCGGACGGTGTTCTTGATGCACGACGTCGAGGGCTACACACACGAGGAAATCGGCGCCGCGTTGGGCGTCGAGACCGGCACGTCGAAGGCACAGCTGTCGCGCGCGCGGGCGAAACTGCGCGTGGCGCTGTCGGACTTCGCAGGAGAATGGGTGAAATGATGGATCAGCACGAAGACCCGAAATTCGAACAGTGGCTCAAGGACGCGACCAAATCGTACCACTCCCCACTCCCCACTCCCCGTGAGGAGATGTGGAAGAGTATCGAGGCCGCTCGCCGGAACAAACACGTCATCGAGCTGCGCCCCTGGCTGCGCTGGGCCGTTGCGGCCGCCGCTGTGCTCGTGCTGGGCATCGGCATCGGTCGCTGGTCGATCAATCGAGGGACGGTGCCGACCGGCTCTACAGCCGCCGCGGGCACGCCGGTCGCAAATGAGATCGACTCCCTAGCCAACGTCGCCTACCAGGTTGCCGCGACGCAATACCTCTCCCGCACCGAGGCGTTCCTGACGTCGTTCCGCGCGGACGCCAATCGCTCGGCAAACACCGCACGGCTCGCGCGCCAGGCGCGGGACCTGCTGACGACTACACAATTGATGCTCGATTCACCCGCGGCCGATAATCCACGTCTGCGCTCGTTGCTCGAGGATCTGGAGCTCGTGCTGATGCAGATATCCTTGCTCAATCCGGTGCAGGATGGTCACGACCGCGATCTCATCACACAGGGCATGAACCAATCGAACGTGTTGCCCAAGCTGCGCTCGGCGATTCCCGCCGGGCCCGTACCGGTGCGCACAGAAGGAGCACTCTGATGTTGTCTTGCCTGTCCCTCTTGCTCGCCGTCACGAGCGCCGTGCAAGCCACCGCGGCGCCAGCTCCACACGCGCGGGCGCACAAGCGCACGCGCGCGATCACGGTCACACCCTTCGTCGCGCCCGTGGCCGCGCTCGAGGCCGGCGCGCAGGCGCTGATCATGGCGCAGCCGGACATCGAAGCGCTCACCGTGCAAGCGCCCGTGCTTGCCATGGCGGCTAGCGACCTGCAAATGGCCGCCTATTCGCTGTCCGCGGCACCGGTGGCGTTCGCCGCGCCGGTGTTCTTCTGGGACGGCGATGATGACGAAGAAGTCAGCGAGCCTACATGGCCCGACCAGGCGCAAGCCGATGTGGCCGACTCGCTCTACCGTGCGGCGCGGCAGGCGCTGAACCAGAATCAGTACGACCGGGCCGCGGAGCTCTTCCGTAGTATCCGCGATCGCTATCCGCGTTCGACGTACGTCCCCAACACCTACTATTGGCAGGCGTTCGCGCTGTACCGGACGGGTTCCGATGACAACCTCCGCGCCGCGCGCACCGCGCTCCGCGCGCAGGCCGACCGCTACCCCAAGGCCACGGCGAGCCGCGATGCGCGGGTGCTGCTGCGCCGGGTCCAGGGCGAGTTGGCCCGCCGCGGTGACTCTGAAGCGGCCGAAGATGTTAATCGCGAGGCCGAAACCGCCGCGCCCGTTGTCGCGACGACGCCCGGAGTGCCGGGGGCCGTAATGGGTCCGATAGGTCCCACGACCGCCATCGCCGCCCCGGTCCGGCCCGGGCGCGGCGGCTCCTGCGACGACGACGACGATGATATGCGCCTCGCGGCGCTCAACGCGGTGCTCCAGATGGACCCCGACCGCGCCGTTCCGTTGCTCAAGACGGTGCTCGCGCGACGGGACCCTGGCTCGACCTGCTTGCGGCGCAAAGCGGTGTTCCTCGTGTCGCAGAAGCGCACCGACGAGACGGCGCGAATTCTTCTCGACATTGTCCGCAACGATCCCGATCAGGAAGTGCGCGAGCAGGCGGTGTTCTGGCTGTCTCAAGTGCCGGGGGATGAAACCGTTGCCGCGCTCGATTCCATCCTGCGCGATCCCAGGACCGCTCCCGAGATCCAGGAAAAAGCGATCTTCGCCCTGTCGCAGCATCGTAGCGCGCGCGCGGGCGCGACGCTCCGGGATTTCGCGGCGCGGCGAGACGCCAACAGCGACTTGCGCGAGAAAGCGATCTTCTGGATCGGGCAGAATCGGTCACCCGACAACGCCCAGTTCCTCAAAGACTTGTATGCCAAGGTGGAGAACGACGATCTCAAGGACAAGATCATCTTCTCCCTCTCACAAATGGGCGGCGCGGATAATTACCGCTGGCTCATGGATATCGCGTTGAACCCGAAAGAGGACATCGAAATCCGCAAGAAAGCGCTGTTCTGGGCGGGTCAGGGACACAACGTCGACGTCGCGGATCTGGTGAAGCTGTACGACAGCATGAGCGACCGCGAGATGCGGGAGCAGCTGATCTTCGTGTACTCACAGCGCCGCGAAGACGCGGCGCTCGACAAGCTGTTTCAAATCGGGAAAAACGATCCCGACCGTGAGCTCCGCAAAAAGGCGATCTTCTGGATCGGCCAGTCGCGGAGCCCGCGCGCGGCCCAGTACCTCCAGGACCTGATCAACCAATGATCGCGCTCACACTCGCAGCTTTGGTGCTGCTCCAGCAACCGCTGGAACGGCGAGTCGCCGCGGCGCCGGACGGCTCCGTGCGGTTCAGCTTCGCGGCGAAGCCCGGCGTCTACGGCAACGGCCGCAACATGATCAGCTGGGACTGTGACAAGGGGAATTGCCACAGTCGCCAGGTCGATGGGAACTGGGACGATCACAACGACTGGGACATGCCGTGCGACTCGGGTCCTGTGCGGGTCGCACTCACGAAGAGCAGCGGGCGCATCACCGATCTCCGGGTTTACGTAGGAGGCGAGTGGCGCGCCAACACCTCGGCCACCGATCTCGGCATGGTCAGTACGAAGGACGCCGCGACGTACTTGCTCGCGCTGGCGCTCAAGGATGAGAGCCGCGCGTCCGAAAAGGCGATCTTCCCGGCGGTGCTGGCCGACAGTGTCACGATCTGGCCCGACCTCCTGAAGATCGCGAAGGCGGACAACGTCTCGCGGAAAGTGCGCCGCTCCGCCGTCTTCTGGCTGGGACAGGCGGCCGGCGACGCCGCCACACGCGGGCTGAGCGACCTGGTCGAGGACGGGAGCGCCGATCGCGAGGTGCGCGAGACCGCGGTGTTCGCCCTGTCACAGCGGCCGAAGGACGAAGGCGTGCCCGCGTTGATCCGGATCGCCAAGCAGAACAAAGACCCCGACCTGCGGCGCAAAGCGATCTTCTGGCTCGGTCAGTCGGACGACCCCCGGGCGCTGTCCCTGTTCGAGGAGCTGCTGACCCGCCCCTAGTATCTTGTGGCATGCCTTTCTGGACCGGACGGCGTGCCCTCGGCGGGATCCTCCTTGCGATCGTCCTGATCGCCCTCGGCTGGGCAGCCGTGGTCGTGACGGTCGCGATCCAAGCCGCTCACGACGAAGCTACCGGCGCCGACGCCATCGTGGTGCTCGGCGCCGCGCAGTACAATGGTCGGCCCTCCCCGGTGTTTCGCGCCCGACTCGACCACGCCGCGGCACTCTACCAACGTGGCCTGGCGCCGACGGTGCTGGTTACGGGAGGCGTCGGCGTCCGCGACTCGCTCAATGAAGCCAACGTGGGGCGCGACTATCTCGTACGACTCGGCATCCCTGACAACGCTGTGCTTCCGCTCGTCGGCGGTCACGACACGTTCACGTCGATCGATCAGGTAAAGCGCTGGTTCGATGGGCGCGACAGCCGCCGCGTGCTGCTGGTTAGCGATGGCTTTCACATGTTGAGATTGCGGATCATTGCGAGACGCCTGGGACTGACGCCGTACACGTCGCCGGCGACCGGCTCACCCATTCATGCCAACGTGCGGCGCAACGCCGGGTATCTGTTCGCCGAAGGGTTCAAGGTGCCCTTCACGTGGCTGTTCCAGCGCTAACCACACGGGTGCACTGATGAAACTCGATAGTAAACGAATCCACACCGGGCGGGTCATAAACCTGGACGTGGATACGGTGCGCTTTCCCGACGGCTCGACGGGAGAGCTCGAGATAATCCGGCACCCGGGAGCCGCCGCCGTGGTTCCGTTTGCTTCGGATCCACGTGGGGACGACCCCACGATCCTGCTCATTCAGCAATACCGGTACGCCACGAATGGGACACTGATCGAAATCCCGGCGGGCCGGCTGAATCCGGGAGAGGAGCCGCGGGTATGTGCGCAACGAGAGCTGCTCGAAGAGGTGGGTGTGAAAGCCGGGCGGCTCGAGCGTCTTACTACTATATGGACAACGCCTGGCTTCACGGACGAGCGCATTCACCTTTTTTGGGCAGCCGACCTGACCGCGGACAAACATGCCCGCGAGCCGGACGAATTCATCGAGGTGACGCCAAAACCGCTGTCGGAGGCCTTGGAGCTCATCCGCAGCGGCGTCATTTCAGACGCAAAAACCGCTTTGGCGCTGCTTTGCGTGGCTGGTTTCGTTCTGGAGCATTAGTCCGCTCCCACTCTTCTGGTCTAGATCAAATGTGCAATTGCTTCGTCCCCAGGCTGGGACAATATTCCCATTTCGCAAGTCCCTGCGAATCGTAACAGATTACGGGATAAGGAGTTACTCCCCAAGCCTGGGAGGCACGGTTTGTGCCAAGTCCTCACAAAGTGAGTCAGGGCAGCGTTTTCCGTGTTCCCGTTCGAAACGCAAGGGTAGATATGCGGACCTCACTCAAAAGTCCCACACCGGCGATCGACCCCCAGCGTGCGCTGCAGCGCGAGGCGCTACATGAGCTGGATGATGGGCAGGTCGTGATGCGGCACCTGGCAGGTGAGTCGCAAGCCTTCGGGACCCTCGTGGACCGTTATCAGACCCGGCTCCTCAATTTCGTCAACCGGACAATCGGCGACCGCGAGCGCGCTGAGGACCTTGTGCAGGAAGTGTTTATCCGGGTCTTCCGCCATCTGCATCGCTTTGATCAGACCAAGAAATTCTCGACGTGGATCTACACGATCGCCTCGAACCTCGCAAAAAACGAGCTGCGCAACCGTAGCCGCAACCCCCTAGTGCTGTTCCAGACGATCAAGAAGAACTGGGACGCTGATCATCGGCCCCTGCAGTTCGAGGATACGACGGCTCGGCCGGATGATCTCTACCGCAAGCGGTTCCTGAAGGACGCCGTGGACCAGTGCGTCCAGCGGCTGCCGGAGCACCACCGGGAGGTGTTCGTGCTCCGCGAGCTCGAGGGGAAGAGCTACCAGGAGATCGCCGAAATCACGGGATGCAATCTGGGGACGGTGAAGAGCCGGTTGAATCGGGCCCGCAATAGCTTCGCCCAGCTCATCGGCCCCATCCTCGTTTAGCTACAACCTGACCTGTTTCCACCCCGGCTGCGGAACTCCCCGTAGCCGGGGTGGTACATTTCTCCCATGCTTTGCAAGGAATTTCTCGAGCGGCATACCGAGTTTCGGGACGGGTTAATCACGTCCTCCCGGGAGCTGCGTCGCTTTGCGCGACACGTGGCCCATTGCACCACGTGTCGACGCTACGACGCCACGATCGGTGAAGCCGTACAGGCCTTGCACGCCGCATCGCCTATCGCCCCCTCACCGGATTTTCGCCAGCGCCTCGATGCTCGACTTGCGGTCGAGCGCCGCTGTGTGCCGCGGCCGCCCGCGCAGGCCGGCGTGTCGGCAACGATACTAGTGCTCGCCGCGTTTGCGCTCTTCTTCTTCGAGCTCGCGCAGCGCCCGCGCATCGCGCGAGCGCCGTTGCTGCCTCCGGTCGCGTTTCCCAACCCGGTGGCCAGTGCAGGCTTGCCGTTCGTCTCTTTCCAGGACCCCCGCGCTCGTGTCGTCAGCGGAAATCCATATCCATACGGCACCACGCTGTTTACGCCCGCGTCGGCGTCACGTTAGCAACGTTTCGGCCTTTCTCCGGGCACAGGGGCGCGGTAACTTCGCTGGATGGCGGCGCTCTCCCTCGATGCGCTCCTTCGCAGTCTCAAGAAGGGCGCTCCCCTCCTCCATCCCGTCTACCTGCTGCACGGTGACGAAGATGTCCTCAAGGACGAGGCCATCCGGGCGCTGGCAGATGCCACGGTGGGGTCCAGCCGCGACTTCAATCTCGACGTCCGTTTCGCCCCCGATCTAACTCCCGAATCGTTTCACGCGTTGGTCAATACGCCGCCGATGCTGGCGGAGCGGCGCGCGGTGGTGATTCGCGGGGCCGAACAGCTTGGCAAACGGAAGACCAAGTTGCGCGATGAGGTAGTGCGGTACCTGGCATCACCAAACCCGACCACATTGCTTGTGCTCGTCGTCGCAGCGGGCGAGGAGCCCGACGCCGATCTTGTCCGAGCGTCGACATCGGTGGCACTGGACGCGCTCGCGGCCGAGCGGGTACCTCGCTGGCTGCAGCACCACGCATCGTCGCTGGGACTCACACTTGCCCCGGATGCGACCGAGTTGCTCCTCAAGGCAGTCGGCAATGACTTGAGTACGCTCAGCCGCGAGCTCGAGAAGTTGGCGTCGCTGACGGCGGGGGGAGGCCGTCCGGTAACGGCCGACGATGTGTCCAACCTGGTAGGGGTGCGTCGCGACGAAACGGTCTTCGACTTGGTGGAAGCCGCGTTGGAGCGACGGGTCGCGCGCGCGGCCCAGCTCGTGGAGCCGGTGCTCGAGCAGGCAGGCATGAGCGGCGTCAGGATCGTGTCCCTGCTCGGCACCCACCTGGTGGGGACCGCGCTCGCGCGCGCGGAGCGCGATCGGGGGGTCCACGCCGCGCGGTTGCCGGACACGATCTACCGGCAGATGCAGGGCGTCCGGCCGTACGGCATGCGCAGCTATAAAGAAGAAGCGGCGCGCTGGGTCGCCTGGAGTGCCCTCTGGACCGCGCGCGAGCTGGGGCGGGCCCTCCGCGCCGCGCTTGCGGCGGATAACGCGTTGAAGACGGCAACCGTGTCTGATGACCGGGGAATCGTGACCCAGCTTGTTCTAGGATTTGCGGCGACGAAGCGGGAGGCGGCATGAGGGTCGGACGGTCGGGCGGTCGGACGGTCGGACTGATCGTACTGGCCGCGCTCTTCGGTCCGACAGTCAGACTGTCCGCTCAGACCGACAGTCGTCTCGTCGAGGCACTGCGCCTGGCGCAATCGGGTCAGGTGGATTCTGGCCGCGCCATCGTGCGACGGCTGCTCGCGACCCTCTCACCGGGCGATTCGGTGTTTCCGCAGGCGCTCCTGGCCGCCGCGAAGATCGCGCCGGACGCCCAGACGGTCTCCAGCAATCTCAACCGGATCGTCGTCGAATACGGCGCAGGTCCGTGGGCGGACGACGCGCTCCTGCTGCTCACGCAGCTCTACTTCGCTCAGCATGACCCCGCGCAGACGGTCCAGGCCGCTGAACGGCTGAACCGTGACTACCCCGATTCGCCGCTGCGCCCGCGCGCCAATTTCTGGGGCGGACGCGCCTACTTCGAGCTGAAGAACGAGGCGCGCGGTTGCGAGCTGATCCAGAACGCGCTGGATGGCGCAGCGGACGACGTGGAATTCAAGAATCAGGTGAGCTTCTACGCGTCGCGCTGCAGTCCCCCATCGACTCCCGCCACGACTACGACACCGACATCGACGCCGCCGTCGCCCGACACATCGGCCAAAGGGCCGTCGACGCCGCGCGCCTACGGTGTGCAGGTCCTCGCCGTCAAAAGCGCGGCTCAGGTTGACGACATGCTCACGCGTCTCAAGGTGATGGGCTTCGAGGCGCGCGTCGTGCGGGACTCGACCGGATTCTTCAAAGTCCGGGTCGGTCGCTACGCGACCCGCGAGGAAGCGCAGCGCGCACAGGCACGCCTGAAGCAAAAAGTCGGCGGGCAGCCCTTCGTGGTGGATGAGCCGTGACAGCAGTGACCGAAACCCCGCTCATGCAGCAGTACCGTGACATCAAAGCCCGCCACCCGCAGACCATTCTGTTTTTTCGGATGGGCGACTTCTACGAAATGTTCGAGGACGACGCCAAGCTCGCCGCGCGCGAGCTGGGCCTCACCCTCACCTCGCGCAATAACGGCGGCGCGGCGGAGGTCCCGCTCGCAGGCGTGCCGGTGAAAGCCGCCACCGAGTACCTGCGGCGGCTCATCGCCAAGGGGCACCGGGTTTCGATCTGCGAGCAGATCGAAGATCCCAAGCTGGCCAAGGGCGTCGTCCGCCGAGCCGTGGTCGAGACGGTGACGCCCGGCACGGTGCTCACGGACGACTGGCTGGTACGCAATCGGAATAACTATCTCGTGGCGGTGGATCCCCGTGGCACGACGGCGGGAATCGCGAGTCTGGACATCACGACCGGTGAGCTCATCCTCGAGGTCGTCCCCACGGCTGACGTCGACGCGGCGCTCGGGCGTTACGAGGCCCGCGAGCTCGTCATACCCGCCGATCATCCGGTGACGGTGTCCGTCAGCACCCTGACGACCCGCGAGGCATGGGAATTCGACCCGGCACTCGCGCAGGAAGACCTCACGCGCACCTACGGGATCGCCTCGCTCGATGGGCTGGGCGTCGGCGCCGACGATGGCCCGGCCATCGGCGCCGCCGGCGCGTTGCTCCGCTACGCCCGCGAGTTGAAGCCCGGGGGCCTGCCGCACCTCGCGCACCCCACCATCGTACGACGCGGCGATGTGTTGCCGCTCGACGAGATGACGCGGCGCAATCTCGAGCTCGTCGAGCCGCTGCGATCGGGTGGAGACACTGAGGGCGCGACGCTGCTCGGAGTCATCGACCGCACCCTGACCCCAATGGGCGGCCGGCTGTTGCGCCGCTGGCTGCTGGCGCCGCTGGTCGATCCAGTCGCGATCAACGCGCGACTCGATGCGGTCGCCGTGCTGGTCGGCGACGGCCGCGGCCGCGAGCGGCTGCGCGAGGCACTCGATGGCGTGCGCGATCTGGAGCGCCTGGCGGGACGGGCGGCCCTCGGGCGGGCTACCGCGCGCGAGATGGGCGCGCTGCGCGATTCGGTCCTGCGGCTGCCGGACGTGGCGGGCGCGATCGGCGGGTTCGAGGGACGCGAGCGCTCCGCCTTGCTCGAAGCGAGCGTTCACGAGCTGGACCTCCTCACCGACATCGGCGAGGAGCTGTCGCGCGCGCTGGTCGACCACCCGCCCGTGCAGCTCGATGACGGTGATGCGATCAAGCCGGGCTACGACCGCGACCTCGATGACTTGAAAGCGGCGCGCGACGGCGGCAAGCAGTACATCGCGGCGCTGCAGTCGCGCGAGCGCGAGCGGACCGGCATTTCGTCGCTCAAAGTGGGATTCAACAAGGTCTTCGGCTATTACATCGAGGTCACGCACACTCATCGCGACCGCATTCCGCCTGATTACGAGCGGCGCCAGACGCTCACCGGCGCGGAACGCTACGTCACGCCCGACCTGAAAGAGTACGAAGCCAAAGTCCTCGGCGCCGAGGAGCGTATCGCCGCACGCGAGGCTGAAGTATTGGACCAGCTGCGGCGCCGCGTCGCCGGAGTGATCGGGAGGGTGCAGGCGACCGCGGGTCTCCTGGCGCGGCTCGACGCAGGGGCCGCGCTGGCCGACGTCGCCGAACGCGAGCGCTACGTGCGCCCGGAGGTGACGAGCGAGTTCGGGCTGCAACTCGAGGGCAGCCGGCATCCGGTCGTCGAGCGAATGATGGCGCGCGAGGCGTTCATTCCCAACGACGTGACGCTCGACGAGGCGGGGCGCGTCGTGCTTCTCACCGGGCCCAACATGGCCGGCAAGTCCACCTTGCTCCGTCAGGTCGGGCTCTGCGTCGTGTTGGCGCAGATCGGTTCGTTCGTGCCTTGTCGCCGTGCGACCATCGGGGTCGTGGATCGGTTGTTCACGCGGGTCGGCGCGTCCGACAACCTGGTGCGGGGCCAATCGACCTTCATGGTCGAGATGAGCGAGACGAGCGCGATCCTGCACGCCGCGACCAGCCGGAGCCTGGTGCTCCTCGATGAGATCGGGCGCGGCACCTCGACCTACGACGGTGTGGCCATCGCGTGGGCGGTGACCGAGTGCCTGCACAACAGCATCGGCTGCAAGACGATCTTCGCGACGCATTATCACGAGCTGACGCAGCTCACCGAAGAGCTCGAGCACGTCCGCAACTTCAACGTGGCGGTCCGCGAGGTCGGCGAGGAGATCGTGTTCCTGCACCGGCTCGAGCCGGGCGGCGCCGACCGCTCCTATGGAATTCACGTCGGCCGGCTCGCGGGGCTGCCCGCCCCGGTCGTCACGCGGGCGTGGCAGGTCCTCAAGCTGCTCGAAGCCGGGCATCACGTCGCGAAGCAACCGGCTCCCGCACCACTCGATGCAAGTCAGCTCGGGTTGTTCGGCCAGGCCCGAACCCCGAGCCCCGATCCCCTGCTTCTCGAGCTCGACGGACTCGACGTCAATTCCCTGTCGCCGCTCGACGCGTTGAATCGACTCGCGGCGTGGCAGAAGCGCCGGAAGGATGGAGGCTCCTGACGTGCGATCGACGGTGCTCGTGGCGTTTGCCCTGACCGCGTGCCGCGGCGGATCACCGCAGTCCAGCGGGCAGACGAGCCAGGCGGCGCCGCCGCCCGAGTCTGAAGCGCCGGTCGCGCTCAATCCCGACGTACCGATCGCGTATCCTCCAGCGCTGTTCGAGCAGAAAGTCGAAGGGGACGTGACGCTGCGCCTCTTCGTGGACTCGACGGGCAAGCTCCTCCCTGAATCCACGCGCGTCGCGGAGCCGAGCGGCTATCCCGCGCTCGATTCGGCGGCGCTGGCCGGCTCGACGACGCTGCGGTTTGCGCCCGCGAAGCGGCACGGCGTCGCGGTGGCCACCGCGTTCCTCCAGCCGGTCGAATTCCGCCAGGTGGGCACGACCCGCACGGGGACTGTCACTCTCCCTCCGACGCCCGCGCCGCCGCAGGCCGCGGCCCCTCCGCCCGCTGCGAGACCGAGACCCCGTCCGCCGGTCGTCCGGCCGGACACAACGGGGGCGGGGGCCGACACAACCAGGGCTCGCCCCGCGCCCGTCGATACGACTCGCCCACCGCCTGACACAACCAAGGCGCGCACGGACACGAGTGTCACAGCACACTAAGCCGTACGCCAACGTCCTCGAGACGATCGGCTGGACCCCACTGATCCGGATCAACAAGGTCACGCGCGGGATCCGCACGCCGGTATTCGGGAAGGCGGAGTTCTTCAATCCGGGCGGCTCGGTCAAGGATCGCATCGGTCTGGCGATGATCGAGGCGGCCGAGCGCGCGGGAAAACTGAAGCCCGGCGGTTTGATCGTCGAAGCGACGTCGGGCAATACGGGGGTCGGGTTGGCGATCGCGGCGGCCGTGAAGGGCTACCACTGCATCTTCACCATGCCGGACAAGATGTCGCAGGAGAAGGCGCGCTTGCTGCGCGCCCTCGGCGCCGAGGTCATCATCACCCCAACCGCCGTGCCGCCCGATCATCCGGACAATTACATCATGAAAGGCCGCGCCATCGCGGCCGCGCACGAGAATGCGATCTTCGCCGACCAGCACTACAATCCCGTGAATCCCGACGTGCACTATCACACGACGGGACCGGAGATCTGGGAGCAGACCGAGGGCAAAGTCACGCATTTCGTCTGCGCTCCGGGCACTGGGGGCACGGTAAGCGGCGCGGGCAAATACCTGAAAGAGAAGAATCCCAAGATCCGGGTGGTGGCGGGCGATCCGGTGGGGTCGATCTACACCGACTACGCCAAGACTCGCCACATGAGCGATGGAGCGCCGTACAAAGTCGAAGGCATCGGCGGCGACAAAATTCCCACGTCATTGCACTGGGATGTGATCGACGAATGGGTCGTCGTGAGCGACAAGGACGCCATGCAGATGGCACGCCGGCTGTCGAAAGAAGAAGGACTATTCGTGGGCGGGTCGACCGGCGTGAACATCGTGGCCGCGCTGGATGTGGCGCGCCGGATCGATGATCCCAAAGCACTGATTGTGACTGTGCTGGCCGACACGGGCGAGCGCTACCTCAGCAAGGTCTACAACGAGGAGTGGCTGCGTGAGAACCAGCTCATCGACGACGAGCGGCTAACGGTGGGGCGGCTCGTGGCTGCCAAAAACAGCGACGCTCCGCCGTTGATTCACGTGGCGCCGGAGGCGTCCGTCCGCCAGGCGCTCAATCTGATGTCGACCTACAACGTGTCGCAGGTGCCGGTGCTGGACGGCGATGACGGCGTGGGTGCCATTTCCGAGCAGGCGCTGATGGCCCGCGCGATCGGCCAGCCGAAGATCCTCGACAGCGCCGTGCGGGACGTCATGGACCCGCCGTTCCCCGTCGTCGACAGCGAGTCGCCCGTCGCGCTATTGACCACGTTGCTGTCGCGGACGACGCCCGCTGCCTTGGTGCGGGGCGGGCGCAACGGCAAGGTCCTGGGCATCGTCACGCGCTACGACCTGCTGCACCAGCTCGCGGGCATCCGCTGATGCGGATTACCGTGCTGACGGGTGGCGCGACCGCCGAGCGCGCCGTGGCGTTTGCCAGCGCCTCCCAGATCGTGGCCGCACTCCGGGGCCGCAAGCACGAGGTCCAGGTCGTCGATCTCGCCGGAGGCCTCCTGGACGATCGCGCCCAGGCTGAGCTGCTGAGCGGCGCGGTGGGGCTCACGCCGCCGACCGTGGATGCCCTGGCGGAGCGCGAGCGGCACATGCTGTCGGAGGGGCTGGCCGAGCTCGAACCGGTCCGAAACGCCGAGGTACTCTTCCTGGCGGTGCACGGTGGCGCGCTGGAAGGGGGCACGCTGCAGGCTGTGCTGGATGTGGTTGGGGTGCCCTATACCGGCAGCGGGCCGCTCGCGAGCGCGCTGGCCATGGATAAGGATCTCTCCAAGCGGCTGTTTCGGGCGACGGGCGTGCCCGTCCCGGCGTGGTTCATGACCCCGCTTGGCCCGGAGGACGTGAGCACGGGGCTGGGCTGGCCGGTGATCGTCAAACCTTCCAAGCAGGGGTCGTCCGTCGGCCTGACGCTGGTAAAGAAGGCACAGGACTTGGACAATGCGGTCAAGTTGGCGGAACGCTATGACGACGAGGTCATGGCTGAACAGTTCATTCCGGGGCGGGAGCTCACCGTAGGCGTGCTCGGAGACATGCCACTGCCCGTGGGCGAGATCGTCCCCAAGCACGAGTTGTTCGACTATGTGACGAAATACACACCCGGAATGTCGGATGAGACCTTCCCTGCGAAGATCGATACGCTGCTAGCCCGACAATTGCAGGAGTATGCGGTGATGGCGCACCGCGCCTTGAAGCTCAGCGGCTATTCACGGATCGACTTCCGGGTGAGTCCCGAGGGAGACATCTTCTGTCTCGAAGCCAACTCCCTGCCGGGAATGACCCGCACAAGTCTGTTTCCTCAGGCCGCGCAGGCGGCGGGGATCCCCTTTCCCGAGCTCTGTGAGCGCATCGCGAGCTTGGCCCGGAACAACAGGGCTATATAGGGGGGATAAAAAACCAAACGCCCCAAAGGACACGTAGGAGAACAGATGGGCCCGCAGCGGATGTACGGCTTGACTCCATGGGTACGGCGACTGCTCGTCGCCAACCTGCCCGTGTTTCTCGTTCAGAGCACGTTGTTCACGAATCCAGACTATTCCAACGCGTTCGCCTTTTCGCCGCAGACCGCCTGGGAGCACCCGTGGACCTTCGTCACGTACATGTTCTTGCACGCGGGGATTTTCCACCTCGTGCTCAACATGCTCATGCTCTTCTTCTTCGGCCCATCGGTCGAAGACCGGATGGGCGGCCGGGTGTTCATCCTCTTCTATCTGCTCTGTGGCATCGGCGGGGCGGCGTCGTCGTTCATACTGAGACAATTGGTGCCGGTGGAACAGATCATCGGCGCGTCGGGCGCAGTGCTCGGCGTGGCGGTTGCCTTCGCTTGGTACTGGCCTGACGATGCCGTGCTCATCTTCCCCCTCCCAGACCCGATTGCAGCGAAATGGCTCGTCACGTTCCTCATCGGGTTGGATCTGGCGCTGGCGTTGATCGGCGCGACCGACGGCATTGCCCACATCGCCCACCTCGGCGGTGCGGCGACCGCGCTGCTCGCCCTCAAGGCGCAGGACTGGCGCGCGACGCGCGGCGAGCGGAGTGCTCGGCGCCCGCCGGAGTCGAGCGTGCTGGTGTCGCAGCCGCCCCGAGTCAGCCGCAGCGGGGCAATCCCTCCCTCGGCGCAACGCCCCAAGTCGCGCGGCGCCTCCGACGCGCGCGCCAACGCCGAGATCGATCGCGTGCTCGATAAGATCATCGCGAGCGGCGTCGACAGTCTGACGCCGGCGGAGCGCAAGTTTCTCACCGAAATCAGCCGCCGGTTGCGTACGCCACCGAAGGCATAGTGTCAAGTCGGAGTCGGTAACAGGCGAGATTGATATCCGCTGGACGCGCTCCCAAATTGGGCGGCAACCAGCGCAATGCTCGTCAATCTCGTTCCGGAGTTCCTCGCGACGCTGGCCGCGCCAGATCCTTCCGCGGCGTACCACGAGTATCTCGATCGCCATCGCCCCGTGTTGAGCGCGTACTGGCAGAATTACGTGATCGATCCCGAGTCGCCGCATGCCGAGCCGATCATCGCGACGGCGCTGCGCGCCGATCGCTCCGATCTCAAACGTCTGCTCGAAGACGTGGACGTGGTCGCGGTGGCCGAAGACGCGCTGCGCCGCGCGACCGAAATGCTCGAGGCTGATTGTCCGGTCGATCTCTACGTCATGGTCGGCGTGGGTGCGGCGAATGCCGGCGAGCTGGTCGTCGGCGGGCGCGGCATCGCGTTCGTCTGCCTCGAGCACTTCACCGGGCGCGCGAACGCGCAGACCTACGGCATGGGACTCGCGCCCGAGCTGTTGCCGCTGTGGATCGCGCACGAGGTTGCCCACGCGCTGCGCTATACCGCGCCGTCGAGCCGCGCGGCGATGCGCCGCCTCGTCGGCGAGCTGGGTGGCTATTACGACGGATGGGAAATGGGCTCGCGCGCGACGTTGCGTGAGCTCGTCGTCAACGAGGGCGCGGCGATCGCGGCCTCACAGGCGGTCGCGCCCGGCTTCGATCCGTGGGAGTACTTCGGTTACAACCGGCGACAATACCGGCGGCTGCGGGAGCTCGACGCCTTCCTGCGCCGTGCCTCGGTCACGGACCTCGACTCGACAGGTCTGGGGCTGCGGCTGCGGTATCTGTCCGGGGGCATGAGCCCGGCAGCTCGGCTGCTCGCGGGCAAGGTGCTGCCGGAACGCTCCGGCTACTACCTCGGTCTCCGCCTGGTCGAGAATTATTTCACCGAGCATGGGGCCGCGTCGACTGTGCGGGCGGCCGTCGAAGAGCTGCGGCAGGCGGACGATCGCGCATCGGGTATCCAAACGGCGTGAGCCCGCGCGGCAAAAAGCAGCCCCCGCCCCCACCTTCATCCTCCTCGTCCGCTTTCCCACCGGGGACGGAGCGCCGCCGCAATCGGCCGCTCCGAGAGGGACTGGATGAGCTCCTCAGCCACACGCGGGACATTGCCCGCCGCGCCAAGACGATGTCGCCGGCGGAGCTCGACTACGCCCAGCAGCGGCTGGAGTGGCTCGCGGATGAGGTGTGGCGGGTGGCAACAGGCGAGGCTCCCCCGCCCGAGTAGATTACCCGACTATGGGGACCCGCGGCGAATTCAAGGTAGCCATCACCAAGGAAGACCTCGTCTTCGCGGCCGCGCATTTCATTACGTTCGCCGGCCATCGCTGCGAGAAGCTGCACGGGCATAACTATCGAGCCAGCCTGGTCGTCGAAGGTGGTCTCGAGACCGACAGCTGGTTCGTGGTCGACTTCTCTGCGGTGAAACAGTTGATGCGCAGCCTCACGGCCGAGCTCGATCACCGCGTCCTGCTGCCCCGTGACAATCCGAAGCTCACCATCGCCGAAGAGAACGGCAGCGTGCGCGTCGCTTTCGATGGGCAGCCACGCTATGTGTTCCCTGCCGGCGATTGCGTGATTCTCCCCATCCCGAATACGACCGTCGAGATGCTGTCGCAGTATCTCGCCGGCCGCGTGCGCGCCGAGCTCGGCCCTTTGCACCTCAAGGCGATCGAAGTGGAAGTGGAGGAGAACTTCGGCCAATCAGCGAGTTACCGTGAAACCCTCGACTAAGCTTTCCCCGTCCGAAATCAGCGACCGCTTGAAGGGCCTCCCCGGCTGGCGCCTCGAGAACGGGAAGGGGGGGGCAGCGATCGTGCGCGACTACGAGACCGATGGCTGGCCCACGACGCTGATGCTCGTAAATGCGATCGGGTTTTTCGCGGAAGCCGCGGACCATCACCCTGATCTCGCCGTGAGCTGGGGGAAGGTGCAAGTGAAGCTCTGGACCCACAGTGCCGGCGGCGTCACGGCAAGCGACATGGAGCTCGCACAGTTGATCGAGCAGACGGCGCTCTGGCGGCCACCAACCGGCAGCGCGCTGCGCGGGACGACGAAGAAATTCGTGGGATCGTGACCCTCGTCCTACCTCTCGTTCCCGCCCCGGACCCCTTCGGCACCTGCGTTCGCTTCAGCGGACTCCCCTACCTCCTGTTTCTCGATAGCTCGGCGCAAGGCGCGCTGAGTCGATACTCCTTCCTCGCCGCCGACCCGATCGCGGTCGCGCGCACGCCGGAAGCGGCACGCGAGATGCTGCGCGCCCATCAGCACCATCCAGTCGCCGGTCTGCCGCCATTCCAGGCCGGTATTGCGGGCTATCTCGGCTATGACTGGGGTGCCGAGCTGGAGCGCGTCGTACGGCCGCCTGCGGACCGCCTGTCGCCCTCCCTGCCCGATGTCGCACTCGCCCTGTACGAGTGGGTGATCGCGTGGGACCATCTCGCGGAGAAGGCGTGGCTCATCGCGATTGGGAACGACGACCGTGCGACGGCGCGCACCGCCTGGGTCCGCGACCGGCTTCTGGCGCCCCCGCCAGCCATTCGTGATCACCCGGCGCCGGCACCCGCGCCACCTCGATCCAACGTGCCGCGAGCCGAGTTCGAAGCCGGCGTGTCGCGCATTCGCGAATACATCGCCGCCGGCGACGTCTATCAGGTGAACCTGTCGCAGCGCTTTCACGCGCCGTTCGCGGGCTCGGCGCTGGCGCTCTATCGGCGGCTGCGCGCCCGCAATCCCGCGCCGTTCGGAGCCTATCTGGAGTTCGCCGGAGCTCAGGTCGCGAGCATCTCGCCGGAGCGGTTTCTGCGACTCGACGCCACGACGCGCGCGGCGGAAGCGCGGCCGATCAAAGGGACCCGTCCCCGCGGATCGACGGTGACCAAGGACGCCCTGTTGGCGCGCGAGCTGCTGGAGAGCGAGAAGGACCGCGCCGAGAACGTCATGATCGTGGATTTGCTCCGCAACGACTTGGGCAAAGTCTGCCGGCCGGGGTCGGTGCGTGTCCCGAAACTCTTCGCGCTCGAATCGCACCCGACGGTGCACCATCTCGTCTCGACGGTGACAGGTGAGCTCGTGGACGGCGCCGACGCGTTCGATTTGTTGCGGGCGGCGTTTCCGGGCGGCTCGGTGACGGGCGCGCCGAAGATTCGGGCGATGGAGATCATCGCGGAATTGGAACGGGCACCGCGCGGCTTGTACTGCGGCGCGATCGGCTACGTCTCGGCGACCGGCGCGATGGACTTCAACATTCCGATCCGGACCATCGTGCTGCAGGGCGGGAGCGCGACCTTCCACGCGGGCGCTGGCATCGTGTGGGATTCGGAGCCTGCCGCCGAGTATGAGGAAACGCTCACCAAGGCGCGCACGATGATCGAGGCGCTCACTTCCCCACGCAAAATGCCGCGAACACGCGGTCGAGCACATCCTCGGGCGTAACCGCTCCAATCAGCTCGTCGAGGGCCAGCACCGCGGCACGGAGATGGGTTGCCGTCGCCGCCGCATCCACGCCACCCGCGCGCGCCGACCAGAACGCATCGAGCTCCCCAAGCGCACGCTCCAACGCGGCGCGATGGCGCGCGCGCGTCACGACCGGCTCGACGTCACCCAGCGCGAGCAGCTTCCCGAACGCGACTTCCGCCAGCCGCTGGCGTAGCTCGGGCAGGCCCCTCCCCGTGACGACCGAGACGCCTTCCCCGCTGATGTCCGCTTTCGTACGCGCGACGACGACGGGAGCGGTAACCTGTGCAAGAAAAGCGGCGCGAGACATGTCATCGCGCTCCTCACAGAAAAGCACCAGATCCGCCGCCGCGAGATACTTCTTGCTGACCTCGATGCCGAGCTGCTCGATTCGCTCGCCCGCGTCCCGCAGCCCGGCGGTATCGACGATGCGAAACGGGAAGCCCTCGATCACGGTGTGTGCTTCGATCGCGTCGCGGGTGGTTCCGGGGATCTCCGTCACGATCGCGCGCTCGGTACCGAGGAGCGCGTTGAACAGCGACGACTTCCCGGCGTTGGGTCGCCCCGCGATCACGAGCAGGGCGCCCTCGCGCAGCCGCTCGCCCTCGGGGGCCGTCCGCAACA
>WNEZ01000328.1_pt1 | contig 37894 bp, 30 predicted proteins | sample 5400521 | NCBI WGS metagenome assembly WNEZ01 (sample SAMN13153339, study PRJNA577476) | soil metagenome | isolation source: 120 cm saprolite under Douglas fir tree site 2 hole 1 replicate 1 | place: USA:California | collected 2015-04-18 | reverse complement strand
CTCCACGTCCACCCCTTGTCCCTACAGGACGCAGGCAGACATTCCCAATCATTCCCCGATTCGGTTGGCAACAATCATAATCGGCGATGCGCACGAAGTATTGATACGCGCTCCGCTCCGCTTCGCTGAGGCATCTACGACATGGCCGGGTTTGGTCGTTAAACTTCATTATCGGCTGTGGGCACGGTAAACCGGGTGCACGAAGTAGTGATACGCGCTCCGCTCCGCTTCGCTGAGGCACCCTACGATGACTGGATTAGTTCGTCAATAGCGAAACAACCTTTCAGCAAAATCTTCACCGTCAACGACCTGTTTTCACCATATCTTAACCAGATCATCACGTACTTTTTCTCCCCGGGGTGTAGAGTTAGAGCAGTTCACTGCTTGCTAGTGCATAATCAAGAAATCAATTCGGGAATGGGAGCCGTCTCCCGAAAATCCCCCCTTGTTATGCACGAGCGAACGCGGCGATACAACCGACACAAGTGACACAAATGACACAAGTGATACAAGTGATACAAACCTCATTGGAAGTCCACTATGAAGAAGGAGAGGAGTTGTCCGTCTATGGTCGTGTCTGCAGGACAGAAGCTGGGCAATTATCGCCTCATCCGTTCAATCGGTCGCGGTGGCTTTGCTGAGGTTTACCTGGGGGAACATATCTACCTCAAAACTCCCGCCGCTATAAAAGTATTAGAAACGCGCCTGATCCAGGATGGCCTGGAGAACTTCCTAAAGGAGGCCAGTACTATCGCCAGCCTGGAACACCCGAACATCGTGCGGGTGCTGGAGTTTGGCATCGAGGACACTATTCCTTTCCTGGTCATGGACTATGCCCCACACGGCACACTGCGTCAACTCCATCCAAGAGGCAGTAAGCTCTTAACAGCAACCATTGTCTCCTACGTCACACAGGTAGCGAATGCCCTGCAATATGCTCATGATGCCAGGGTCATTCACCTTGATGTCAAGCCGGAGAACATGCTGCTCGGGCGCAATTACAACATGGTACTGAGCGACTTCGGAATCGCCCTCAGTGCACACAGTACCAACAGTTCATCTACCTCTGGCCAGCGCAACCGCGCCGGGACCACAGCGTACATGGCCCCGGAACAGCTCGAGGGCGGACCCTCGCGGGCGAGTGATCAGTACGCACTGGGCGTTGTCACCTACGAATGGTTCTGCGGGAGCTGGCCTTTTAACGGCACTAACCGGGGAATCGCCATCCAGCACCTTTATACTCCTCCCCCGTCGATGCAGAAAAAGGTCCCAACCATCCCAACAGAGATCGAGCAGGTGGTCATGCGAGCCCTGGCAAAGAGCCCGCAGGAGCGTTTCGCCCGCGTGCTGGATTTCGCGGAAGCGTTGAAAGAGGCAAGCATCCCTTTTGTTCCAACTGACAATGATGTTGGGACGGTATCCCACGGAAAATCCATGCACACGATTACACTAAATGGCACGGCTGAGCAGCATTTTCCTGAGACGATTGCGCCGTCCTATGTGGGTGAGCTTCTCTCCTCCCTCCCCACCTCACCTATCCAGCCATCGCCAGGCAGGACCCGCCGCACTCCTCCACGCCGTGTCGTTGTCTTTGGGCTGGTCGGCATCGCACTGGCGGGTAGCGGCATACTCTGGGAAATCCTGTCTCAAAAACGGCAAAGACCTGGACAAACTTCTTCTCCGACGACTACCGCCGCACCTACCGATATTCCTGCCCAGGATGCCACACACCCTTCCACTCATCCCCCGGCCCCAAACATGACCACCGGCCAGTTATCTACATCGCCTACGACCACGGCCACGCCAGGCGCTACCGCTACGGCGAGTCCAGATCCAACGCCGCAGCCAGCTCCCCTATCAGTAAGTATTGACAATCCGCCATCCAGCGTCTATAAAATCGACCAGGTCAATGTGGATGTTACTGCAAACAGAACAGGTGTGTCAGTCACGCTGCAGGTAGAGTATGATATGGATCCTCCATACTCTAGCCAACCAGTAACGACGAACAGCAATGGGCAGGCGACACTTACCTGGAATGTGCACGTGCACCATTCACAATCGGCGACCCTAACGGCGAAAGCCGTTGATCCAAACACCGGCGACCAGGCCACCAGCTACCCCCCGGCGATAGTTCAGATCTCTTACAGCGATACGCCGTAAGATGGAGCAATCCTTAAAGTGCGCTTTATCCCGTTTTCGGGCGGCTTTAGAGGAAGATGGTGCGCAACCATATCTCGAACGTCTTGAGCAAGCTCGGGGTCGCCGACCGGGGGAAGCGATACACGCTGACTGGCCGAGGGTAGGAAGTGTTTTGAGAGAAGAGCCAAGAAATAAAGGCGGGTGTTGAATACACCTCAACCCAGATTTCGTGACCAGCGCTTGCGAATTCGGTATAGCGTGGGTGACCCCCGGCAAGCTTGATAGCCCGTATCATATCACGCGAACCAGATACAGGCACTTCGCCATCACCAGAACCATGAAAAGCCCAGATGGGCAAGTTAACGAGGCGAGAGGCCTTTGAGGGATCACCGGCCCCGGCAATAGGGACTGCAGCAGCAAAATAGCCAGGCCAGCGCTCAATTGCGTCCCAGGTGCCATAGCCGCCCATCGAGATTCCTGTGATGTAGAGGCGGTGTGGATCAATGTTGGGGTATTGCTTTTGCAAAGCATCCACGATCTCCTTAGCCATGCGCAAGGAGTCAGTGGGTTGGGCGGCAAGAGTGTAGGGGCCCTGGGAAGTTGGCACGTCTACCCAACGCTGGGGATAGTCGACTTGCGGAACGACAATGAAACTCGGATAGTGGGCTTGCACACCACGCGAAGATGAGCCGGGGATGCCTGGGCCCCAGATTCTTACATAATCCTGGTTAAGCAGCGCATTCCGGTTTTGATCCGGGGGATTGTTAACGTTTGCACGCTCATCTCCACCGTGAAGCAGGAGAACCAGGGGATACTTTATTTGCGGATCATAGTTGATAGGGATAAAGAGATAGTAAGTCATCTGCATACCATGAGCGCCGGTAAAGACCCGTGTAATAAAGTTACCGGGTGTCACTGTTGGAGTTGGCGTAATAGAGTTAGCATGCGCTGTAGCGTAAGAAGACGAGACGAACGCCAACAGCAACACTATTATTACTAGTCGAAGCCAGGCAGTACGTTGCTTCCAGGTTTTCATTGAAAGTCAGTCCTTTTATCCATATCCCTCTATATCTTTGATATAGCTTAACACAGATGCATAGCAATAGCGCCTTGTAAGTAATACAAGGCGCTATTGCTAACGGCAAAACGCTTTCACACGAAGATACAGTCAAAGCTACAACTTTTTACCGGCAAGGGGCGATGCTGATGGGTCGCAAATCAGTATTATTTCCAATTCATGACGCTGCTCATTACGTTTTCATGACGCACCCTCCTCATACTAGCATTAATGCAGCTGGTCGTATCACGGTGCTGAGACATCTAACACGGCAGATGCACTTTATCGTCAAAGGCATTATTAGAATTGGGGAGTAACTGATGTCAACCGAATTACAAGTTGGTAAACTGGAACGACTCAGGCCCGACAAATCTTTTTTGAAACTCGAACAGCATGCCAACCAGGATCTGAGTGAATCGGCCCTGGAGGTCCCGCTCTTCGATTTTGCCAGCACCCATCACCAGCTTGGCGCGCGCCTGGTCACGGTCCCGGCCAATCGGGCCTTTGCGCGGCATATTCACCCCAAGGCCTATCACTTCATCTATGTGGTAAGAGGAACAGGCGTTTTAGAGTACGATGGCGCCACGTACATCCTCAAGCCAGGAGAGTACTGCGTGGTCTGCAAAGGGGTTGCGCATAAGCTCGGGGCGGGAGAGGATGGCCTGCTGGCTATGATCGTAAACTCACCTACGTATGAGAACGGTGACCCTGCCCACGTCCATTACCTGGAAGACGAAACACTGGTGAGCGTCGAATTAGCGAGTAATGGGGATGCCACATAAAGTTGAGAGAACTGAGCGAAAAAAGGGGTCGCCAACCGCGCCCGCACATTTATGAGTTAGATCTACTACGAGCAACGACCGCTCTTGCCGTGGTAGCCGTGCATACATTGTCATACACTGTCTACCTCAATCAATCAACCATAGGCGCACAAATTCAAAATGCATTTGTCACCTCTGTCCACTATACCAGAGAGTTGTTCATGTTTGTGACGGCCTTTGCGCTCGTGTACGTCTACTATGGCAGACCTTTTTCATCCACGCGCTTTTGGAAGCGACGCGCCCTGGGAGTACTCTTACCCTACTGTGTTTGGAGTTTTATCTATCTCTGGCTGGGCCAATCGCAACGTTCTCCTGGATCTTTCACCAAAACATTGATTATCGATATTATTTCGGGCCGGGCTTCCTATCAACTCTTCTACATCCTGCTCTCACTTCAGTTTTATATCCTGTTTCCGCTCTTCCTTCCCTTCGTGGGTTTCATCAAAAAGCACCCCTGGACGGCGCTGGCGATCAGCTTCGTCCTCGAGGTGCTATTGTTGTATGTGGATTACCATACGTTACAACGTAACGCGGGCATGAAATCACCTTTCTGGCAATTCGTCGCGGCATACCAGTACCTGATTGTCTTTACCTACCAGTTCTACTTCATTCTGGGCGCTCTGGCAGCAATTTACCTGCAACAGATACGCTCTTTCTTGCAGCGTTATGGCTGGTGGACTCTGCCTGGTTTTCTCGCCGCGCTGCTGGCCCTCTGGGTTCACTTTTTCATCCAGGTGCTCTACAACAAAGAGCCGGTAGATTACGCGACATCGGTATTACAGCCAATTATGACGTTCTACAGCCTCGCGGTCATTGCCTTTTTCTTCTGGCTCGCTTACCGCTGGGCCGGAAAGACTGATCAGGCAGGACATCCCAGGGGCTACCGCATTTGGGGAACAATAGCAGACGCCTCGTTTGGCATCTATCTTATTCACGCGATATTCTTGAACTGGTTCATGCTTTCACTCGTTCCCGCGATGCCCCGTGCGTGGCCCGTAGCTATGCGCGTTTTCCTCACCTGGTTCATTACAGCAGGGTGCGCAACACTTGCCAGTATTGCGCTCATGAACATGCCTATCCTCAGTCACCTGGTCGGTCGCAAGGCGGGCGACCACAAGAGTCGCCCAATAGGCATCAACCTCAGCCTGGAAATAGACAGGAGGCCAGATAATCCGTAGGGGCGAGGGCGGATGACGCGGGGAAGGGAGGGCCTTGATGGTCGCCCGGTGCCGGGGGTATGATCGCGTTCCCCGGCATGTGAGCACAGGGAACAGGACGCGGGCGACCATCAAGGCCCACCAAGAGGCATCAACCTCAGCCTGGAAGATAGGTAGGAGGCCGGATGGTCCGTAGGGGCGAGGGTGGATGACGTGGGGAAGGGCAAGAAAGATACGGGGTATCTTTACAAGGCCTTGATGGTCGCCCGGTGCCGGGGGTGTGATAGCGTTGCCCCACAGGTGAGCACAGGGAACAGGACGCGGGCGACCATCAAGGCCCTCCTATTCGCACCAACTTAAGAATGGTTGAGTTTAGAGCAAGGAAAGGAGCCTCTTCACCACCTGGCCTGAGAACTGGCATCCCTGTTGTTGACTCCAAAGCAGAGAAATGGAGGGCATCAGAGAGCCCGGTGGTCAGAGAGAATGCCTCCAAAGGCCTGCTGAGAGAATCGCCTCGTCCTTGCTCGGTAGGCTCATCAATTCTTAAGTTGGTGCGAATGGGCGACCATAAAGGCCCTCCCCGCCGCTCCTCACCACCCTCGCCCCTACGGATGTTGATGGGCTTTTCTTAGATTGATGCCTAGTGGGCGAGCACTACGGAGGAGGAACAACATAGTAACCATAAGAGATGAGCAGGTACCCGAAAGCTCTTTATATAGGAGCCTTGTCAGATGGGCGAAAACACGACCGGGCGCGACATATATTGTCGAGGCAGAAACAGGTCGAGAACTTACATACGCTCATACGCTCGCTGCCGTCAATGAGATGCGGCAGTTGCTTGGCGATACGCCGCGCTGCCTTGTTCTTGCATTGCCCGGAGGCATAGCTAACGCGGTGGTATGGATCAGTGCCCTGAGTGGCGGTCATCAATTGGTGCCCTTGTCTCAGGATGCGACCGGTGAGGAAAAAGCCCGTATAGCTCAGAATTATAAGCCGGATGTATTGTTTGTTGAACAAGCGCAAGAGGCACAAGGCTTTGCCTGTCCTCAGGCGAAGGTAATCACCTGGCAAACGTGCGAGGCGCTGCTGGAGCTGCTATCTTCCTGTGGTCCTATCGAGCCGCTGGAAGGACGGGTCTGCCTGACGACATCTGGAACGACGGGTGAACCGAGGGGTGTGGTTCTCAGCGAACGCCAGGTAGCGTGGACGGCTGATCATATTCGCACCAGTCATCACCTCTCCACCCGGGATCGCGGTTTAACAGTCCTGCCATTCTTCCATGTGAACGCGCCTGTTGTCAGCCTGTGTTCGTCTTTGCTGGCCGGCAGCACGGTTGTCATTGCCCGGCGCTTCAGTCGCAGGAACTTCTGGTCATGGATCGAGCGCTACCAGGTTACCTGGGCGAGTATTGTGCCCACCATCGTCGCCATTTTATTGGAAACGGAAAGGCCAGCTTTCCTGCCGGGCGCTTTGCGCTTCGTGCGTACTGGCTCAGCTGCACTGCCCGCTGCACATCTACTGGCTTTTGAAGCACGATTTGGTATTCCTGTCATCGAAACCTACGGTTTATCAGAAGCTGCAAGCCAGGTCGTTGCTAATCCACTACCGCCAGGCGTCCACAAACCGGGATCGGCCGGCCGGCCTGTTGGCGTGGACCTGCGTATCTGCTATCCCAGAACTGATGCGAGTGGGGAGTTGCTACGCGATGCCGGGCCAGGAGAAACAGGCGAAATCTGTATTGCCGGACCCAGCGTGATTGGCTCGTACCAGGACAATACCGGGCAAGAGGCATTTCAGGATGGATGGTTTCGGACTGGTGACCTGGGATGCCTGGATGAGGATGGCTACCTGTTTATCAGGGGACGTTTGCGCGAGGTAATTAAGCGCGGCGGTGAGACTATTGCGCCGCGCGAAGTTGAGGAAGCGCTCCTAAGCCACGTGGCGGTGCGCGAGGCTGCTGTTGTTGGTCGCCCAGATGCTATCTATGGCGAACAGGTTGTGGCATACGTTGCTGTAAAGGGCGCCTGGAGCGCGGAGATGGCACGAGAGCTGCAGCAGCACGCAGCCCAGCGTCTAAGCCCGCAGAAAGTACCGGTGGACTTTACTGCACTCGATGCGCTGCCAAGAAGTGCGACCGGGAAGATCGAACGGCGTCTTTTACGTGCGCGAGAACAGGCGCGTGTGGCGGCAAGTGAAGTCGAGAATAATGCGCGCGCGTCTTAGCCGGGCTGCAGCGATACAGTATCTATCAGTGGAGTTGTGTGAAGCTGGTTGGCCTCACCCCCTTGCCCCCTCTCCATCAAAGATGGAGAGGGGGCAAGGTGACTGCTCGATCCGCTTTGAGGATACTGCATTAAGGGTCGCGTCGTGCAACTAATCCCTGCTGCCAGGCAAAGATAGCCGCCTGCGTGCGATCGAGCATATGCAGCTTGCTCAGAATGTTGCTCACATGCCCTTTGACGGTTTTTTCACTGATCACCAGTTTCCGCGCGATTTCGGCGTTAGAGAGGCCATCGGCAATCAGACGCAGCACATCCAGCTCGCGATCGCTCAGTTCGGTAAAGAGATTCGGAACGTCGTTTCTGGCCCCGCGCACCTCCTGGACCACGCGTGCCGCGACACGGGGGTGCAGGACCGATTCGCCGCGCGCTGCCTTGCGGATGGTGTCGGCCAGTGCTTCCGGGCCAATGTCCTTTAAAACATACGAGAGCGCTCCGGCCCGCAGCGCCGGGAAAATATATTCGTCCTCGTGATAAGAGGTGAGCACAATAATCTGTGTGTGCGGACTGGCCTGCTTGATCTGGCGCGTGGCCTCCACGCCGCCTATGCCAGGCATCACCAGGTCCATGAGCACTATATCGGGCGCGAGTTCTCCCGCCATGCGTGCTGCGGTCTCGCCGGAGTCCGCCTCGTCAATGACGGTAAGATCCGGCTGCAATTCCAGAAAGTCCCGTATGCCCTGGCGCACCAGGGCATGGTCGTCGGTGATAAGAATTGAGATGGTCTCTGTCATGTGCGCTCTCCCGGTAGTTGCCGCTATTTGACATACGTATTTGAAATTCTACAGGTCATTCGCTTTTGCCGGTGGCCCTAACGCTGGGGCGTGACTTTTTGCGAGGGTGCCTCAGACGACTCTTCTCCGGCATCAGGCTCGGCTGTCTCGCTCGTATCCACTCCCAGGCGGTTGCAGGACGCGATAATGCACGTGCCTTTGCCCGGCGCGCTCTCCAGTTGCACATCACCTCCAAGCGCTTTCATGCGTTCCTGCATTGAGAGCAGGCCGACGCCTCGCTCCTCCAGCTGCGTGGGGTCAAATCCCTGGCCATTGTCGAGTATCGAGAGGGTGACCTCTGCCCCGGTCAGCGTCAGGGTGATCTGCACCAGCGTGGCCTTGCTGTGACGGGCCACGTTGGAGAGCGCTTCTTGCGCAACGCGGAACAACGCCTCTTCTACCGTAATGGGCAGCGTCTGTGAACCCTCGACGCGCAGGTTGGCGACGATCTCGGTTTGCTGAGACCACTGGGGGATTAATTCGCGCAGCGCAGCGACCAGACTTTTGCCTTCCAGGGCTGCCGGGCGCAGTTCGCGAATCAGCGAGGTCAGTTCCTGCTGTGCCTGCTGGACCAGCTTCTCCGTTTTCTGTAAGCGCGCCTCGGCGGCATCGACATCGCGCCTGAGCAGGAGCTTGATTGCCCCGATCTGCATCGAGACCACAAAGATCTGCTGCTTCACGCTATCGTGCAGGTCGCGTGCCAGGCGATTGCGCTCCTCTAGCGTGGCAAGCTTCCGGCGCGTTTGGAGCAGATTTTGTAGTTGCTCGGCCATGTGATTGAGCTGGTGTGTTATCTGCCCCATCTCATCCTGTGACCTATCCACCGCGCGCACGGAGAAATCGCCGCCCCCCCATCTGTCAGCTACTGTGGATAGCCTTTTCAGCCGCCTGGTTATCCCTCGTGCAATGATATAGCCAAAGATCGTACCGCTAATGGCGGCCAGGATAGTTGCCACGATACTACCGAAGAGGAGCACACTGAAGAGCCATAAGAACATCACCCGCGCATCCGGCTGGACAATTTTCATAACCAGCGCGCCCTGTATACTCCCATTCCCTCCCATAACTGGCGCGATTGCCACCAGTGTATTATCGCTATCCTGACCGGCTGCACCGGTTGTCCCCTTTGTGTCATTGAGCACAGCAGTCAACTGAGTGCCATTTTGTGGCGTGAGTTCTGTCTGGATCTGTGTGCCTGGCTCCAAGGGCCGTGAGCCTGCCGAGGCGATAACATGTCCCTGGGTGTCTGTCATAGCCAGGAAGATGGGATGATAGTGAAATGGGTCCTGGTTTGGATTTTGACTGGCGTCATTGACTGCGGTAATTTGCAGCCATGTTAGTAAAGGTTCGGGATCTGTCGAAGCTCTTGCGAGGTAGGGAGCTCCCTGGGGAGCTTGCTGTTTCAGGGTGTTCAGGACAATGGTTGAGATATTGGTACCAAGCCAGAGTAGCAGGCCGCCGAACGCGAGCACTACGAGCAGCTGGAAAGCCACAACAGAAGTCAATGTGTAAGAGAGCGTCAGTTTCCAGCGCAACTGGCGAAACCGTCGTATGAAGCGTTGCATGTTGGTGGCCTCTTTCTCGATTGCAAGTGGATGACCTGGCGTCCTCTCAGTATATCATAGATACGTCGTGAACCAGCCTGATCCCGAAATGGCGAGCCATCCCAGGATCAGGTCGGTTCGCTGATTTTACTCGTAGCGTAGCACAGCCAGCGGGCGGACGCGGACCGAGCCCCAGGCGACCAGGGCCGCGGTGAACATCGCGAGCACTGCCGACCCGATCACCAGACTCAGGACAAGCACCGACTCGATGCTGAGCGCGCTTTTAAAGAAGAACTGGCCAAGTAGAATAACTCCACCGGCGGCCAGGAGCGTGGCGAGGAACGCGCCAAGCGCGCCGACAATGCCATTCTCAATCACAACCTCGCGCAGAACTATGCCGCTGGTATAGCCAACCGACTTGAGAATGCCCAGTTCGCGCTTGCGCTCCAGCATGGCCAGAGCTATTGCGTTGGCGATAATGATCACCGCGGCGATCAGCGAGAGCGAGGCAATCCCGACCAGCATATCCATGATGCCGTTGAGCTGTTGGATGAAGTCCGCGGCGACGCTGGTCAGATCCAGCACTGTGGCATTGGGCACGATTCGCCCAAGCAGGTCCAGTGCACGGCTGACCTGAGCGGGATCGACCTTCATGTAGAAGACCGTGTCCACTCCGTTATGCGCCGAACTGAGCGCATTGATCAGCGATGCCGGGGCCACGACTTTGCCCAAGGTACCGGCAGAGCTTTTGATTGCGATCACGCCCACAACGGTGACCGTTTTCAGGGTCTTACCGTCCGCGCTGGCAAAGGTGATGGTGTCACCGGGCTTGAGGTTCATATGCAGCCAGCCGCTGCTCGTCAACATTTCGCTGACAAGCACGTTGTTGGTGCCGATATCGCTGGTGTTCAGGTTGCGCCCTTGCAGAATGGCTAGCGACGGAACGTTCTGCGCCAGATCATAGCCCTCGATTTCGCTCAAGAAACTGGCTGCCTGCTGGCGATCATTGCCGGTCGGCAGCGCGTTCTGAGGCGATTGCCCGTTGATCTCTACAGGCTGGGCCTGGATGAAAGGATCTTCGCGATTATTGGTCAGGCCCGGAATGGTGTTCAACTGCACCTGGAGAGTGCCTGTATCGCTGCCTGACGTGGTTGCGGCGAGATTGTAAGGCTCGTTCTGCGCCAGGGTATTGCGAATCTGCGTTTGCATATCCTGTCCCACTCCTATGACCACTGCAATCCCGAAGATGCCGATAAACAGGGCCAGCATGGTCGTCGTGGTGCGCGTGCGCCGCCGGCCAAGGTTGCGCAGGGCCATCTTCATGCTGACTTTCCAGGAGCGCGGCAGCAGTACGACGACTATTCCCAGCAGCGAGGCCGCCAGCAGGCAGAGACCATACACCGGCAGCGCCTGGTAGACCAGCGCCGAAACCGCTACTCCCAGCAGAATCAAGAGGATCTGCTTGAACTGGAAGCGCTCCGGGACGGGCAGCTTGCTCACAGCGAAGACGATCAGGCTGAAGAAAGCGCTCAAGACCAGCAAGAAAGCGAACGTGCCGTAGGTTGCCTCAACACCCAGAGCCAGATTGTTGTTCAGAATCGCGCTCGCCATGAGAGAGAACAGGATAGAGAGCACGACCCCCAGCAGGATTGTCAGGGCAACACTGCCCGCGCCGTGGGTCTCCTGCTCGCGTATCACGTTCAGCGGGCGCACATTCGCCGCCTGGACGATCGGCATCAGGCCAAAGATCAGCGCGGTCGCGAAGCCGATCACCACGCCGCCGCCGATAATTTCCGGATTCAGCAGGAAAGAGACATTCTGGCCTGCGTTCTGCATCAGCCCGCACACGATGTAGCTCACGCCTATCGCTGCCGCGGACCCGATGATGCCACCGATCAGACCCAGCAGGCCAGCCTCCAGCCCAAAGAGCAGGTAGAGATCTTTGCGGTGGTAGCCCGCAGTCTTGAGCATGGCGATCTCGGTCTTGCGGCGCGAAAGCAACACCTGCATGGTATTGACAATGCCAACGCCGCCGATCAGCAGCGAGATCAGGCCGGTGATCTCCAGGAATTTGTTGATCAAGTCAACGTTCGATTGCTCGCTGCTCAATACGTTCGCGACCGTCTGGGTAGAGGCCAACTGAAACTGTGCATTGATGGCTTTGACTGCCTCATCTGTATGGACCTGGTCCGCCGTGGTTATATCGACAAAGCTATAGTTCGCGCTCGCCGCGGGGGCAGAGGCCAGGTAGTCCTGAGTCGAGATGACCATGAGATTGCTGGCCTGGGTGAGCTGGGCGAACTGGGTAAACACGCCCGAGTTCGTGTTGGCGATAACTCCGGCGATCTTTACCAGCAGCGTCTGGCCAGAACCTGCATTGGTCTTGATATACACAGTAAGCGTATCGCCCAACTGCTTCTGATATTTGTCGAGAAAGCCCTGTGTGACGATTACCTGGTCATTGCCCAGCAGATTCGCCACCGTGCTATTGTTCGGCTGGACGAAAGCTGGCTGCGGGACCAGCGGGAAGTTGCCTGGATCAACAGCCGCGACGCCAAAGGACTGGAGCGACGTAGCGGTGGCGGTCAGTGCGCCGTTCGCGCTGATCACGGCGGTATAGTTGCTGATCGTCCCGGCGCTCTTGAGTTGATTGAAGAACGAGAGATCGCTGGCCTTGAGCGGTGCGCCTGACGCGGTGACTGAGATATCACCGCCGTTGCTCTGGCGTACGTTCGTGGTGAGCGAGGTTTGCAGCATAAAGCCGACCAGTTGCAGGGCAACCACGGCCATTACGCCAACGGCCACGCAGAAAACTGCCAGGATGGTGCGCTGTCCGCCGCGCAGCAGCGAGCGCGAGGGGTAGTTGAAGTACATTGAGCTTTTCATGTCTGTTTTTCTCCTTCCATGGATGTCTGGGGATGTTATGGCGTGATCGTGCCGCGAGAGCGATCGAGTTCAGCGACCTCGCCATCGACAATGCGAATGGCATGATCGGCATGTGAGGCTACCACCGGATCATGTGTCGCGATGATAAAGGTTTTGCCGGTCTGTTCGCGCAGCTTAGCGATCAGTTCAAGCACGTTTTCGCCATTGCGCGCATCGAGGTTGCCCGTTGGCTCGTCAGCGATCACAAAGGCGGGATCGGTTGCCAGCGCACGCGCAATCGCCACACGCTGCTGCTCGCCGCCAGAGAGCTGGTTGGGGCGATGATCGAGCCGGTGCGAGAGACCAACCAGGGCCAACAGTTCTTGCGCCCGCGCGGATGGCGAACCTTTGTGCTTGCCAACGTAGAGCGGCACCTCCACATTTTCTTGCGCGGTCAAGGTCGGTATCAGGTTGAAGGCCTGGAAGACCATGCCGATCTTCGTGTTGCGCACCGTCGCCAGCTTTCCTTCAGACATGCGTGTAATATCGACGCCATCAATCAACACGTGTCCAGTGGTAGGATTGTCCAGACCGGCGATAATGCCCAGCAGCGTGCTCTTGCCCGAGCCTGATGGTCCGACAATCGCGACAAACTCGCCGCTCTTGATCTGGAAGCTGATGCCCTTGAGAATCTCTATCTGCTCGCGCCCGAGCGGAAGGTTTTTGGTGATGTTCTGCACATCCATGACGATTCGGTTTTCTGCTTCAGGTGTTTGCTGTTTTGTGCTATCAATTATTGTGTTCATGGTGTTTGCTACTCCTTTTTTGCATTGTGTTAATCACGACTTTGATTGGTGTTGGTCACAACACTTTCTGTCTCTAGAGTAAGTGAGTAGCAGGGTTTTGTTATGCGTCTGAGGACGTGTTTAGGATAGGACTTTAGATGGGGGAAAAATGTCTTGTAAGGACTAGCAAAATGGCCCAAGGCCGGCGCCACGTGCCCGGATAGGCCATACTTCCGTAACCACATCGTTCTCCACGACGTAGTAAACATCGTGAAGGTTGACCGTTGTCGGACCATAGCCGGAGATAACCTCAACTCGATCTCCAACTTTCAGTGGATAGCCTGGGTCCACGTCAACGAGCAAATGCTCCTCGGCGATTCCCGCCGTGGTGGACGGCACATCCTTGAGACGCGGCAATCCGAGCTCACTACCGATTACCTTCCGACCCGTATCAAAAACAACCCTGTGCCCCTGCCTGCTGATTACCGTTCCCAGTACCGTCAGCGCTACAGGAAAACCAGGAACCAACTGCGCATGGAAAGCATCCATCACCACGTACGACCCGGCTTGTAGCTCGGTCAAACGCGGGTGCGCCCCGGTGATATTGTAGGTGCCCGTGCCCCCACCGGATATCACTTTCGACTCGAAGCCCGCCTGGGAGAGATGATCAACTGCATCCATCAGTTTGTCCATGGCGGCATGAGCTTTCTGCACACGCAGTACCGGGTCAGGTTCAAGCATGCAGTGACCCTCGTAGCCCATCATGCCCTCAAGGCGCAGGCCGCGCAGCTTACTGACGCGTTCCGCCAGCCGCAGCGCTTCCTCTTTAGTGCGTACGCCGCAGCGCTCCATGCCAACGTCGAGGTCGATGAGCACACCCAGCGTACTCCCGGCTTTCAGAGCGGCTGCAGAAAGCTCCTCAGCATTGTGTGCATCGTCTATAGCGACATTGATGCGAGCATCCCGCGCCAGTTCGGCAAGCGCTTTGACCTTTTCTTCGCCCACCACTTCGTTGGCGATCAAGATATCGTCGATGCCTCCACGCACCATCACCACTGCCTCCCATACAGTGGCAGTTGTCAACCCTAGCGCTTCCCCAGCCTCCATCTGCATCCGCGCCAGCTCGGGACTTTTGTGGACCTTGATGTGAGGCCGGAGTTTGGCAGGGACAGTGCGCATGTACTCGGCCATGGCTGCAATATTGCGCCTGGCAACGTCCAGGTCGAGGATCAGCGCTGGCGTTACCAAATCGTGCCTCGGCCGGCCAATAACAGACCTGTAATCTCCTAAAGTTATTTGCTGGTTCAAGGTTACCTCCTCTTATCAGATGCATGTGCAGTCAAACCTACGAGCATTTACCGGCAAGGGGCGATGCAAGCATCCCCACCCTTCCCTTCTCAAACGCATGCGCAGCCAAAGCGACAACGTTTTACCGGCAAGGGGCGATGCAAGCATCCCCACCCTTCCCTTCTCCTCCCCCGCCCCTACGAGGTTTTATACAGATCGTATGCCTCGGTGGGCTTCATGCTTTCATGTACCACTTTGCTGACTGCCTGGATCATGCTAATCGGGCTATCGCTCTGGAAGATATTCCTGCCCATATCGACACCGGCTGCGCCCTCTTGCATAGCCCGGTACGCCATGGTCAGCGCATCGAGTTCGGGTAGTTTCTTCCCGCCTGCCATGACGATGGGTACAGGACACGAGGCCGTCACGGTCTCAAATCCCTCGGCCACATAGTAGGTCTTCACGAACTGTGCTCCGAGTTCGGCACAGATACGACAAGCCATACGGAGATAGCGGGCATCGCGCGCCATCTCTTTGCCGACAGCGGTGACCGCCATCACGGGCATGCCATACCTCAGGCCCAGATCGACCAGGCGGGTCATGTTATGCACCGTTTGCGTTTCAAACTCGCCGCCAATGAAGACCTGCACAGCCAGCGCGCAGACGTTCAAGCGAAGGGCATCATCAATGTCGATGGCGATCTCTTCATGCGACAGCTCTTTCAGGATGCTAGGTCCACCGCTAGCTCGCAGCACCACTGGAGTGGCAGAGGAAGACGGGACAGTCGAGCGCAGAATGCCGCGCGTACACATCAGGGCATCAGCGTACGGCACCAGGGGCAGGATGTTCACGTCCACGCGCTCCAGCCCGGTAGTCGGTCCCTGAAAGTAGCCGTGGTCGATGGCCAGCATCACCGTACGACCGGTCGCGGGACGGAATACGCGGGACAGGCGATTTTGCATGCCCCAATCGAGAGCGCCGGAACCTTTGAGATAGAACTGACCGGTGGTTTGTGTGGGTATATCTAAGTAAAAGTTCTTGACTTCGCCGCTCGAATCTACGTCCGGCATCAACAATCTCCTTTCGCTTATGTAATGGGAGCCGTCTCCCGAAAATCCCCCTTTTAATGCACGAGCGCACGCGGTACAACCGACACAAGTGATACAAACGACACAACTGATACAATTGATACAAACCTCTTTGGAAGTCCACTAGGTTCCGGCGGCCCGCCATAGCGGTCGGACCAGGCCCTCTTCCATCATTGCGAGCGAGCGCTGGTAGATGCGCAGCCATTGCTCGTAGAGGTCCTGGTATACCTGGTGTGCCGCTTGATCGGGTTCGTACGTTTTCTCAAAGCTGACGACCCTTTGGGCCGCGCTCCGCAAGTCATCGTAGAGCCCAACTCCCAGTCCGGCGTAGAGAGCAGCGCCCAGCGAGGTGGACTCCTTTACCACAGGTACTTTGACACGACAGTTGAGCACATCTGCTATGATCTGCGGCCATAAGGTTCCCTTGGCCGCGCCGCTGGTGAATACAAGCTCATCGAAGTCTCGCCCGGTGAGCGATTCTATGATCTTCATATGGCCATAAGAGACGTAGGCAGCGCTTTCCTCGATAGCCCGGATGCATTCTTTCTTACCGGAAGCAGCCGGGTTAGCTATATCGAACTGGAGAAAGCTCGACGAGGCGTGAATCCAGCGTTTAGCGTTCATCAAGTTAGAAAAGACCCCCACCACTCCATTGGATCCCGGGGGTGCCTGGAGCGCAGCCTGCTCCATCAGCACGTAAGGGTCCTGGTGCAGCCGCTGTGCCTGCTCCAGCTCGAGCTGGCAGAACGCATCACGGAACCACCGCATGGTCAGGCCGCAGTAAAAGCCAATTCCCTCCAGCATCCACTGACCCGGCAGGGCATGACAGAGCGTTCTAAGTCGACTCTCCGGATCAATCAAGGGCTTGTCCGCTCCCAGCGTATGCTGCCAGAAGGTTCCGCCCACTACGGTGAACTTTCCAGGCTCTACCTGGCCGATGCCTACGAGGCTCAACTGCGTATCAGCACCGCCCACCACCACCGGCGTTCCTGCTTTCAAGCCTGTCTCGATGGCTGCCTGCCGGTGTACCTTGCCCAGCACAGTACCTGGTTCGTACGCAGGTGGCAAAACATCCATACTCAACCCGCACATCTCTACGATCTCTTCAGACCAGGTACGCCGTGCCAGGTCGAACATCCCCGAACTGGAGCCAACCGAAGGGTCCGTGACGTACTCTCCACACAGCTTGAACAGGATCCAGTCGCTGAGCATCGTGAGGTGAGCGATGTGCTCGAAGACTTCTGGCTCATGTCTCTGTAACCAGAGCAGGCGGGGCGGTGAGGTGATGGCCACCCAGTCACCTCCTGTGAAGTAGATTTTCTCGGCCAATCCGCGATTAACCAGCTCCGCCGCTTCTGCCACAGCCCGGGAATCGACGTTGGGGCAGGCCCAGATCTCGCGGCCTGCCTTATCATAGAGCACAATTCCCTCCCGCATGCTGGTGCTGCTCACCGCCAGGATTGAGTCCGGCGTAACCCCGGGGGTAGCGAGTACCTGTTGAATGCAGGAGCAGATTAACTCCCAGTTTGTGCGTGTATCGAATACCTGGGAGCCGGGATATGCCGGTTGGGAGAGATGCGACCATTCGCGCTGGCCCATGGCCACCTGCTTCCCCGATGGTTCAAAGAGTACGGCACGGCAACTGCCGGTACCTGCGTCTATAGCTAACAAATACTGCTCGCTCATCTCGAACCCCCTGTCTTGTCCTGATTCACAACATGCTGCATGGGTTGACCAGCCAGGTAACAGTCGATCTGGGCGGCAAGTATTTTCACCCCGCGCAATGCAGCTTCATGTGTGGCACCGCCGATATGCGGCGTGATGATCACATTCGGGAGAGACACCAGGGGCCCTGGCGTGTCAGCAGGCCATGGCTTCAACACATCCAGCGCTGCGCCGGCAAGATGCTTTGAGACCAGCGCCTTGTACAGAGCCTGCTCATCTACCAGGGTCTCCCGCGCGGTATTGATGAAAAACGCTCCTTCTTTCATCATGCCAAACTTCTTTGCATTAAAGAAGTCAACCGTCTCCGGCGTTACCCGGGCATGGAGGGACACGAAATCGGACCGCGCCAGCAGATTGTCAAGATCCGTCATCTCGAGCCCCTGGCCTTCTACCTGGGTAGGTGCGACGTACGGATCGTATACCAGCACCTGCATGCCAAAAGCCAGCGCCCGTTTAGCAACCCGGGAACCAACATTGCCATACCCCACCAGGCCGAGTATCTGCCCTCCTAGTTCGTGCCCAAAAAACTGGGCTCCCTCGAAAGCCGAGTCGCCCACGCGACCCCCTCGGGCCACGAACTCCACGCCGGTCATGATGCCTCGTGCCAGCATGACTATGAAAGCCAGCGCCAGGTCGGCAACAGCATCCGCATTGCGTCCGGGCGCAGTGATAACCGCAATGCCCCTATCGCTGGCGGCGGCAAGGTCAACATTGACCGGGCCTCCCCTGGCGACTCCCACCACCTTCAGATTGGGAGAAGCATCCAGCACTGCGCCGGTAACCGGGGCACCATGCACGAGCAGGATCTCTTCGCCATCGAGCGCATTCACCAGTTGCTGTGGATTCCCAGCATACTCTTTGATGGCTCGGTCAGACAGGGTTGTGGGCACAAAAGGCGCGTCCATATCGAGCTGGATGAACCGAATCTGGTGCTCCGCTGCGAGACCCGCTAACCCACTCTCAAACAGGTGTGTGGGTACGAAAGAATCGCCTACTGCCAGGATCTTCAAAATGTCTGATACCTCCCTCGCCCGCGTGCTGGATAAATCCGCACTACGCGTTGATGAATCAACGCTCTACGGGAAATGTCATACATCGACACGGACAGTCGCATACGGAGCCATCTCCAGCACGAGTTCTCTACCCTCAATCTCCACCTGCTGCGTGTCCCGGCGAAAACTCTCCGGTTCGAACATAGCCTTCTGCGCGGTGTTTGCATCCAGGCTCCTCACCGCGACTTGCTCAGCCACCAGTGGACTAACCACCACCGGCTGCTGCGTACCTGTCAGATTCACGATCAGCAGGTGGAGAGACCCCTGGCTCTCGACAGCGAGCGCGGTGACGGCCAGTGGCCGGTTCGACCTGCACTCAAGTATCGAGCCGTCCTGCCACTCTGCAATATCTGCAAAGACGTGATACAGGGGAAAAACCATCCCCGGCGCAGATGGAAAGAGTTCAGGCAGCGGCGAACCCGTGTCCCGCTCCATCAAACCCAGCCAACCCGTAGTCTCATAGTAGGTGAGTGAAGCCGCGTCGCTCTCCGCCAGGTACTTAATGCTCCCCGCAGTCCACGCTGCACCGAACAGCGACATCTGGCGCGGATCGACCGGGTCTGGCAGTTCATCCGGGGATTGCCCGGCTTCAGCTACGGTAGCATGCGGGTTATACCGGCGCTTCAATGTGATCGGACTCACGATCACCGGACGACCACCCGAAAAAGCCTGTGCGCTCTTCACCGTTTCGGCTTGCGCCTCCAGCGTCTCGGCCAATGACCGCTCATCGAAGGCGTGCGCCTGTGGGATAATTGTGTACGAAATCCCATCCATCGCCTCCACTTGCGGTCGCGTGCGGTTCAATTCGCAGAAGTACATGTCGGTCCCACCGGCAAAAGCAGCCTGGGGAGCCGCTTGCTGCAGGTGCCGGCGAGCCAGCTCCACCAGTTCCGGCGCCGTCGTCTCCGATGGGTGGGCGGTCTGCGCCCCCTCCTGGAAAATAAGGAAGCGCACAACCCTGGCCCGTCCCAGCAGGAACGAGGCCAACCTATCTAACTCGCCCGCGCTCTCTCCGGTGACAAAGACTGCCAACTCCAGGTAACAGTTCAGAGCCTGGCAGGTTTCTGTAGCCAGTTCCAGGGCACCGGAGTAATCACTATGCAGGTGGACATCGGCTCGCAGGTGATCGAGCCGCAGCCAGCGCAAAAGTTCGAGTTCGCGTGCACTCAGAGGTACTCCATCACTAGCCATCCCGAATCCAATAGCCGGTAGACGGTGACCGGTCATTTGACCAAGAGATAGGCGCAGTTCTTCGACTTTGTTCTCATGACCTGTCTCTCCCGGCACGCCCTCCAGCGAGACCGTGACACTCTGCGCGATCCATGTACCCACATGCGCCTGGTGGGGGAATCCGAGCGATAACGGCGTGCAGTAGGTTTTGAAGGAGGCGTCGGTCCAGTTGCGCTGATCCTCCATCTCAAACAGGTCACCTTCGAAATCAAATCTCACCCCCTTCCCACTTGCAAGATCGATTGTCAGGCTGCTGCATGCGGGAAACAGGGGCACATAGTAGCCATTCTCGAAGCGCTGCTGGCCGATCAGCTCTGGCAGCCGACCACTAACGTCGCCTTGCGGCGTCTGTGCATGGTAGGGCCGTCCTGCGCTCTCACGAAATGGGTGCAGGATACACAGCCCGATCCGGTTGTAGCGAAAAACAGAATTTGCCACGCCATCCATCTCATAGCGGATCTGCCCACCGGGGGAACCCAGTATCCGGCCATGCCAGGTATAATTGAGGTCATTTTCCCGGTGCTCAACCTCAAACTCAACCTCAAAACTATCTTGCCTTTGCTCAAGCCTGGTGACGCGGTGCTGTCCGGGGATGGTGTTCCAATTCTGGTCGCGCACAGCTACATAGATACGGCGCACGATCTCCAGCGAGCCGCTGCGCACATAGCGGAGATCGATACCATCCAGTAACGCTGTCACCGCTCCAGCCCTTAGTTCGTGCGTTTCCGGCTGCTGCCTGTCAACGCCATACCACAACTGGTATTCTGTCAACGTGCGCATCTTGTCCTCCTCGCACCGCTTCCGGCCAGCGCCCGGCTCAGAAGCAGGTGAGCAATACTCTCATGACGCCCCGGCCTTTGAGCCGGGAATGGGTTCTTGAGGAGCATCCACCAGGATTCCCAGTGTCTGGCCGCCATCCAGCACAAGAGTCTGTCCTGTAATGTAAGCAGAGTCGCTGGAAGCCAGGAAGAGGGCCGCTTTCGCCACGTCGATCGTCTCGGCGAAGCGATTGAGCGGTATGTGTTTCAAATACTCGGGTCCCAGGACGGGATCTTCTGTCACCCATGCCGCTATGCGCGTACGGACTACACCTGGAGCGACCGCGTTCACCCGGATGCCGTAGCGAGCCAGGTCAATGGCCGCCGAGCGCACAAACGCTACCACGCCACCCTTCGACGTGTTGTAATGGGCCAGGTTCGATTCGACCCAGAAAGCATTGGTGGAAGCCGTTACTACGACCGCTCCTCCACCCGATCGCGCCATCACCCGGCCCGCCTCCTGTGTGCAGAGGAAGACGCCTGTGAGGTTGACATCCATAATGCGCTGCCAGCTAGCGTCGTCGATCTCCAGCAAGGGCGTGGCATCGGCTATTCCCGCGTGGGCCACCATCACATCCAGTTGTCCAAACCGCTCGACGCATGTCTCCACCGCGCGATGTACATCCTCTCGCTTGCTCACGTCTCCACCCAGGCTTACAACCATCTCGCCGCCCGGTGACAATTGCCGTGCAGTCTCAAGGGCTAACCCTGCATCCAGGTCGAAGATCAGGACGCGTGCCCCTTGCCACAGAAATTGCTCCGCGATGGTACGTCCAATGCCCTGGGCCGCGCCGGTGACTATGACTGCCTTGCCAGCAAATTCAGTGGCGTTCATCTTTCCCGTTTCCTTTCCTTCACTTGGATCTCTTTCCTTCAGGGGACGGCGGGCGACCATTGGCACTTATCCGTCCTGGCAACGAGGCTGCGCCTCTAGCGCTGCGCGCTCAGCCAGGACGAAAGGAGCAAGGCCTTGTAAAGATACCCCGTATCTTTCTTGCCCAACCTCTCTCCACCGCCCTCGCCCACGTGCTGGCTAAATCCGCACTCTACGGGTAGGTAAACGCCGGCTTAATGGAGATCATATGGCCACTGCCTGATTCTAGCACAATTTTCAGCAAAGGCTCAGAATCGAGGTAGTAGAATTTGATGGTGTCGCCGATTGCGCCGCTCATCAGTGGTTCCAGGCCCATTTTCTCGAAGTTCTCGAGGTTCTCTTCGTAGTTCGCTCCCGTGCCCATACAGGCAATATGATGCACGCCTTCGCCGTACTGTTCCAGGAACTCCTTGTAGATGCTGGGCCCTTCAAGCGGCTGAATGAACTCGAAGTCAACCGGCCCGACATGCGTTTCCGCGTTCATAAAAGTGAATTCCACCGGCTTGCCTCGCAGCATCGTGCTGTGCAGCAGCGGCGGTTCGGCTATGTAAATGCTCCAGGGACCCCAGCCGAGCGTTTTGTGGTAGATCTCCACCATCTTCCTCACGTCACGCACCACCACGCCGATCTGGCTTATCGCAATGCCTTTGAAGAGACCTGAATCGTGCGCCATGTGTCGACTCCTTTTCATTACTGGTCAGGGTGTAGCATTCCAGTTGACCAGGAGGTGTGCATGGGGGGAAGAAGCACACCCCCGGTTAGGTCACGCGACTAGGCCGTCCCACCGGCAGGCTGCTCGGACGGCCCCTCCACTATCTCGAAGGCACTCTCACCTGCCTTGGTGAGCCACTCCTCCTTTCCCCGGGCCGCCATCGCGCCCAGTATCACGATGCCCAGGAGCAGCCAGATACCCACGGTTGGAATAGCATATGAGACTGGCGCCGCAGGGTAAGGATTGAACAACTCGTAAGCCAGCCAGCCCAGCGCAGCCAGCGAGAGCAATGGAAAGACGGCGTGGTAGAAGATATTGAACTCGCTCCGGTACTGCCGCCAGTAGAGGAAGAATACGCCAATACTGCCCATGCCGTAGACGATAAGCACAGCCAGCGCCAGCACAAAACTCTCATAGAAGTACCCGTTGATCGAGCCGAGCCACCACAGCAGGGCAAAGCCGGTCACGACGTTTACCACCCACTGCAGGATGATCGTGTTGACCGGTGTCCTGTATACCGGGTGTACCCTGGTCAGTACCTTCGGCAGAGAACCGGAGCGCGCCATAGCGTACCACACGCGTGTCCCAATGTTACAGACAGCTATCACGACAGCAACGGTCGAGTTCAAGAGCGCAAACAGGATAAGCCACCAGACCGGCCCCCATACGCGCTTGGCTACCACAACGGCAGGCAGCTCCGCTGAACCGGGCAGTTTCCCGATATTACTCGTGCCCCAGCCAATAATGATTGCCCAAGTCACGAAGACCAAAAAGATGCCGAGCAAGATGATCGAGCCGATCACGGCGCGAGAGACATTCCTGGTCGGATTCTTGCTCTCTTCCGCCAGCGGCGCTGCCCCGTCCCAGCCCGTGAAGGCCTGTAACGAGAAGACGATGGCAAGCGCGAATGAGCCAAAACCAACGGTTGAGATGTTGGCCGGATTGTAGGAAATGAAGTTCACGCCGCCTGGACCGGGATTGGCTATAGCCCAGATGCCCAGGAGCACCACCAGCCCCATCTCTATGATGCCGAGGATAAGCAGTGTCCTGCCCGAAAGCTTAATGCCCCGGTACTGGAGCAAGGCGACGGCAGTCACAACCACGAGCATAAATACCCACGGGAACCAGGGCCAGTTGGCGCCCGTGTCCGTCAGTATCTCCTGCTGCAGGATGTTGCCCATGTACAACGAGACGATTCCACCAACCGTGGGCGCGTACAGGATAAACATCCAGGCGACCAGCCACCCGGCGCGTGGGTGTATGCTGCGGCTGATGTACGTGTAGTAGCCGCCAGCGGCCGGCATCTTTTTGGTGAACTGCACCAGGACAATGCCAAGTATGAGGGTGATCACGAAACCGATGGGGTAAGCCAGAGGGGCTGTGACCCCCGCTAAACTTACAACGAAAGGAGTAAAGAACAAAGCGGCGATTGCCGGCGCGATGGTCGTTACGCTCTGCATCAGCACTTCGGGCAGGCTCAATGCACCTGCCTTCAGCTCGGTTGGTACAACCAGTACCTTATTTTCCGGTCCCACAACCGGCAGACGTACGTTACCATCTCCTTGTGTCGAAGAGTCATCGATTGTGGCCATTTTTCTCCTCTTTATATGAGTATGAGTCAGATCGAAACAACTACCAGGACAGTCCACTCCCTGGACTATGTGACAGGTTCTCTCCTTATCCTGCTTTACCTCCTTTCACTCCTGTCCACCTGGACGCTTCCGCTCCAGGCTGCACGAGTTCCTTCGCCGTCGTCTCATCTGTCACCAGCACATCGACGTACCCTGTACGCAATGCACCGCGTATTGCCGCGTACTTCTCGGGTCCAGCAGCTACTGCAACAACGGTAGGGATGCGCGCAAGTTCTTCCCGTTCAATTGCAATCAGTCGATCATCGAGCACTGCTACGGGCTCCCCCCGGATATTGAAAAAGCGCGCGGAGACGTCACCTACCGCGCCAGACTGCAGGAGCCGCTTCCGGTCTTCCGCGCTCAGGTGTCCGTAGCGCACCAGTGGAGCACTATCATCCAGGTTCCCGATGCCGACCAGCGCCAGCTCACTTTCCGCGGCAGACTGCAGGGCTGCCCTGATCGAGCCATCGCTCAGCATTGCCTGCCTGATGTCGGGGGAATCTACCAGCAGCGGTGCTTGTAAATAGTGGATGCGGCTGCGTGGATACAGAGAGGCAATGTGCCGGGCCAGCTCATGTCCTTGAATACCAGGCATGGCTCTACCAAATCCACCCAGCAGCATGGAAACATCGAGATCGGTCACCGTGCCAGGGGACAGCAAAGGCACCATTGCGGAGAGCATTCTACCAAAGGAGAGGCCCAGTCGTGCACCATTCGTCAGCGCGCTGCCAAGGTAATCTGCTGCCACAGACGCCACCGCTGCGCTTCCGCCATCCTCATTCGCTACCACTACGGCCCGTTTAAGTCCAAAGCGATCCGCCAGGTCGCGCGCGAGCGTCACCTCGAGACGCCGGGGGCGGCGGATCTCGATGTGCACGATTCCCTCATCCCGTGCCTTCTTGAGATTCCTGGAGACAGTCGCCGGATCAACCTGCAGGTCACGCGCTATGCGTGCCTGGGTCTGACCCAGCACATAAAATCTCGTCGCCAGTTCCACCAGAAAATCGACGTCTGCTTTGTCCATGCAGCACCGTTCTTTAAAGCAAGCGCGCAGTGCAATTTCTTGCACCGACTTCATGATTTTGAGAAAGTATACCATCCAGAAGCGGATAAATCAAGTGTTTATGCTCAGCGCTACCCAGCAAGAAGCGGGCGAAGGCACGAACAGCTACGGAACTATCGGCTACGGTGGTCCATGCCCGCCGGCGGACGGTCAACTGCACCACTACGTCTTCAGGCTCTACGCGCTTTCCATATCCCATATTTCAGGTACCGCGCTCAACTTTAACGACCTGCTCAACGCTATGGAGCACCATGTCGTGGGCACTACAAGTATCATCGGCACATTTAAATTACCGGGCTAAACGCTTTTACCTGCATTCACAAGGCCTTGCGAGGTATAATGAAACACAGTTTACTGAGCGATGCAAACGAAAAAGGCGACACATCAATGGACAGGAATAGGTATGATAAGTTCACCGAGCGGGCCAGGAAGGTCTTGAGTCTCGCTCAGGAAGAAGCCCAGCGCTTCCAGCATAATTATATTGGCACCGAACATCTCTTGCTTGGTCTTGTGCGTGACGGAGAAGGGGTCGCCGCCAAGGTATTGAGCAACCTCGGCGTGGAGCTGAATAAAGTTCGTGATGCCGTTGAATTTATCGTTGGCCGTGGAGACCGCATTGTGCTTGGTGAAATTGGCCTCACCCCACACGCCAAAAAAGTGATCGAACTCGCTGTGGATGAAGCTCACCGCCTGAACCATCATTACATTGGAACAGAACACCTCCTGTTAGGCCTGGTGCGCGAAGGTGAAGGGATCGCCGTCGGGGCGCTAGAAAGCCTGGGGGTTAACCTGGAGAAAGTACGCACACAAACCATCCAGGCGCTCAGCCAACCTGGTCTATCTCAGATGATGCAAGTACCACCACAGCTAAAAGCTGTGCAAATGGAAGTGGAGGGACTAAAGCAGCTAAAAGATGCACTACAGGCGCTGGAAGCAATACTCCGTGAAAAGGAAGTGGCTATTCAAAGGCAAGAGTATGAGCTGCTGGCTGCTGAACTACGTGATCGTGAGGTGAAACAGCGTGACCTCATCGCCAGGCTAGAGTTTGAGTGGCATCGCGAGCGTGAAAACAAGGAGCGCGGGCAGGAACCAGGTGAAGAGAAGACGGAACCTGTCCAAGATGACGACGATAAAGTACAGGAGCCTAGTCAAGAGGAAAAGGACTTCATTCAGACGCTTGGCAATCTCAGCCAGGATGAGAGGGACAGGTTTGATACGTTCACTGTGCGGGCCAGAAGGGTCTTGAGATTTTCTCGGGAAGAGGCTCAGCGCTTCCAGCACAATTACATCGGTACCGAACACCTCCTGCTCGGCCTTGTGCGTGAGAACGGAGGCGTTGCGGCCAGGGTGCTGCGCAATCTTGGCGTAGGGATCAATAAGGTTCGTTCTAGTGTTGAGTTTATTATTGGACGAGGAGATCGTATTGTTCTTGGTGAACTTGGCCTCACCCCGCGCGCTAAAAAAGTGCTCGAACTCGCCGCTGATGAAGCCCGTCGCCTGAATCATGACTATATTGGGACAGAGCACCTGCTCTTGGGGTTAGTGCGGGAAGGGGAAGGCATCGCCGTCTGGGCGCTAGAAAGCCTGGGGGTGAACCTGGAGAAGGTGCGTACGCAAACGATCAGGGTGCTCAGTCAGCAGAAAGATTCCTGATCAAAGAGGAAGCCGCCCGACTGGGACTTAGTCGCCCTCTTAGCTGCCCATTAGTCGTTTACCAACTCCCAGGGTCTGGCCGCCATCGACAGGGATCACCGCCCCTGTAACCCATGCTGCATGTGGATCGACCAGTTGCACTATCCACCATGCAAGCTCCTCCGGGGCGCCCATACGCCCCAGGGGCACGGTCGCGACCAGGTCTTCGTGCACCTTGTGGATATCATCACCGAGGGTGTAAAGAATAGAGGTAGCAGCAGGGCCGGGCGCAATAGCATTCACGCGGATGCCATCCACGGCGAGTTCCGCCGCCAGGCAGCGCGTCAGGTGTTCTACTGCTGCCTTGGTCATCGAGTACAGCGCATTCTCCACTCGTACCCACGAGCCAACGGAGGAACCCAAGTTGACGATTGCGGGTGCCGGGGAACGCCGCAGGGCAGGGAGCGCCGCCTGGATCAAAAAGAAAACGCTGCGTACATTGGTTGCTACCTGCTCATCAAACTCGGCCAGTGTGAACTGGTCGAACGGCTTCGCCACCAGTCCCGCCGCATTATTGATCAACACGTCGATGCGTCCAAGGCGGGAGAGCACTTGCTCGACGATTTCTTGCGGCGTCTCTGCTTTTGAGACATCTGCCGGCAGCACAAAGGCTTCGCTTCCAGCAGCCTCGATCTCACGCGCAACCCCGGCGAGTTTTTCCTCCCTCCGTCCCACCAGCACTACGACCATTCCTCTTTCAGCCAACAGGCGAGCCGTTGCAGCGCCGATCCCCGAACCTGCTCCCGTGACAATGGCTACTGGTTTGTCTGTAGGAGTTGCATGCATTGATGTCTCCTTTCATGCCAAACGAATATGCAGTCAAAGCTACAACGTTTTACCAACGAGGGGCGATGCAAGCATCCCCACCCTTCCCTTCTCCTCCCCCGCCCCTACGCGGTTCTTCTAGGAGGGGTCGCACATCAGTATCAGATAGCCGTCATGCCTCCATCCGAGGCCCAGGCCGCGCCGGTCACATAAGAGGCCTCGTCAGAGGCAAGGAAAAGCATCACCGCAGCAACCTCTTCCGGCTGCCCGGGGCGCCCCAGGGGAATGGTACGCAGCAAACCCTCAAGCTCCTCGTCGTTCTCCATGAAATATTTCGTCATGGGTGTATTCATGAAGCCTGGGATAACAGCGTTGACCCGGATGCCGTGGCGGGCATAATCGTTCGCCATCACCCTTGTCAGGCCATAAACACCTGCCTTGCTTGCACTGTATGCTGAGTAACCCGGAGCACAGCCGAAAAGGCCTGTGGGAGAGGCGGTACAGATCACGCTCCCGCCGCCAGAGGCAAGCAGCGCCCGAATACCATGCTTGCAGGTGAGGAAAATACCTGTGAGGTTAACAGCGATCGTGCGGTCCCATACTTCCTTTGTGAGTTCGTGGGCACGAGCATCCTCGCCAATAAGTTCGATCCCCGCGTTTGCTACGACGACATCCAGCCCGCCCCAGCGCGCAACAGCTTCGTCGACTGCCTGCGCCACCTGGTCCTCGCCGGTGACATCAGCAATCAGTGGGAGAGCTTCACCGCCTGAAGACGTAATGCGTGAGAATACCTCGTCGACAGCGCCTCGATTGATGTCAATAAGACCAACCCTGGCGCCCTCCTGTGCAAAACGGATGGCCGCAGCCCGGCCCATTCCGTTGCCGGCTCCTGTGATGATCGCCCGCTTGCCTGAAATTCGTCCGCTGCTCATACTGATCCCTCCATGCTAAACCTGTCTTGTAGGTCTTCGGTTGGTTATTACGGGAAATACTAAAAAGCAAGCATACAGTGCAATTTCTTGCACTGTATTCATGAACTTGAAAAAAGTATAACATCCGGCAGCGAAGCGGTCAAGGGGTTGTGCTCAGAGGCAGGGAAACTGTGTAAACATCGCATCGATGGTCATAGAAATACTCCTTGTCTCCGGTTTTTCCCCAGCATACCACATCCCTTAAAATCCAACTGTACTGGTGTATAATCAATGACGAGACAGTGATGAGTAAGGGAGAGATAGAGGTCTACCCGAAAAAGTCTTATGAGCTAGTACGACGAAACAGGAGATAATGCTATGACAGACTTACAAGGCAAGGTCGCGCTCGTGACAGGCGCAGCCTCCGGCATTGGCCTGGCGATTGCCCGCGATTTTGCGCGGCAAGGTGTACGGGTAACAATATCCGACATCGACATCGAAAGAGGGCGCGCAGTTGCAGGTGAACTGCAGGGAGCGCGTTTCCAGGCAGCAGACCTGGGGAACGCAGATGATATTCAGCGACTCGTGGCAGATACTACCAGCGCTGAAGGCCAGGTAGACATCCTGGTGAACAACGCGGGCATCCAGTACGTCGCGCCCATCACTGAGTTTCCAGAAGCAAAATGGCGGCAGATCATTGAGCTTATGCTCACTGCCCCGTTCCTGCTCACCAAAGCTGTGCTGCCAGGCATGTATGCCCACAAGTGGGGACGAGTGATCAATATCGCATCGGTACACGCGCTGCGGGCCTCTGCTTTTAAATCTGCATATGTGGCTGCCAAGCATGGCCTCCTGGGGCTAACCCGTGTCACCGCCCTCGAAGCGGCCGAGTATGGCGTGACCTGTAATGCCATTTGCCCTTCCTATGTAAGGACCCCTCTCGTCGAGAAGCAGATTGCTGACCAGGCGCGTATGCACCATATTCCCGAATCCGAGGTTGTACAAAAAATCATGGTAGCGGAGGGAGCCATCAAACGCCTTCTGGAACCTGAAGAGGTTGCGTCATTAGTGACATATCTCTGCACCGATGCTGCCAGCGGCATCACCGGCAGTGCCCCGACAATTGATTGCGGGTGGACGGCACATTAGAGAAGCGGAGACCCTGGTGAAAACCGAAGCATCCACTTCCCAGGATGAGCGTATTACTGCCACCTGGCGCGTGATTAGCGTCTGCACTTTAATCACGTTTGTTGGCTTCAATTTACGCTCAGTAATCCTGGCGGTACCTCCCGTCCTGCCGCTTATCCAGCATGATTTAGGACTCTCCTACGCCACGACGGGCCTCCTGACCGCGTTGCCCGTGCTGGCACTGGCCGGGGGTGCGTGGCCATCAGGACTGCTTGCAGAGCGTATTGGTGCATGGCCTTGCGTGTCAATCGGCCTGGTGCTCGTTGGCGCCGGCACCCTCCTACGCGCCTTCTGGCCCACAGCGTTCTTGCTCTTCCTCTTCACTCTGCTTCTGAGCCTGGGCATTGTCCTCACTCAAGCTACGATACCCGTGCTAATACACCACTGGTTTCCAGAACACATCGGCCTTGTTGCCGCGCTTTTTAGCGATGGACTGATCATTGGCGAAGCGGTGGCAGCAGGAGTAACTGTTCCCATCATGCTACAATTTCTGGGAAAGGACGCCTGGGCGAGCACATTCATTTTGTGGAGCATCCCTGTATTCCTCCTGCTCGCTCTCTGGTTCTGGCTTGCCCCGGCCGCACATACAAAGGTATCCAGGCACTTGCTTTCCCTACAACGTATTGCGGCATCTACGACATCGCAGAGCAGCGCCCAGCCCACCCAACGGACACGTGTCAGCGCCTTGCACCTGGGCATCATGGTCGGCGCTGGCAGCCTCGTCTATTTCGGCATGAACGGCTGGATCGCTCCATATAACCAGGCCATACACCACGCGGATATTACACCGCTGGCCCTGGTAATACTCAATGCGGCGCAACTGCCGGTCAGCCTGGCAGTTACGGTCATCGCGCAGCAGATTGCTGGACGCCGCTCTCCCTTCATTGTCGCGGGCGCTATCTGCGCCGTGGCAATCAGCGGCTGGCTATTCACCCCGGCTGCGCTGGAACCTTTCTGGGCAGCGTTGCTTGGCGGAAGCGCCGCTCTTGTCTTCACCCTGGGTATCGCATTGCCACCTCTACTGGCAGGGCCCCACGAGGTGGCACGTCTCAGCGGCATCGTGCTCTCACTCACTTATGGTGTTGCCTTCGTAGGACCTCTGCTCGGCGGAGCACTATGGGATCTTTTCCAACTGCCTCCCCTGGCATTTCTGCCGGTGGCCCTTGCCAGCATTTTACTCATTGTGCTCGGCGCTCTCCTTCCCTCGCGTGGCAGCTTCGGCCTTGCACCCAGGACCAGCCGCGTAGGCGAGAAGGAGCCAGGCACCGCCATGCCTACACCACCAAAGGCATAGTGTATTACCACGGTTTGTAACAGTTGTATCACTTGTATCACTTGTATCACTTGTAACAGTTGTATCGCGGTGTTACAAAGGGGAGATTACCAGGGGAGAACAGGCCTCCTGGCTCGCTTGTCCCTCTTTTTCTGAAATGGATTGTTGAGTATGTATTGATACGAAGATGCAGTTACCGGAGAGGGGCGATGCTGGCACCTATCCGTCTCACCAACGCTGCTGCGCAGCTAGTGCTTCGCACTCAGGTGAGACGCAAGGAGACGCATCCCCACCACCCGTCCACACCTCTCCCGCCCCTACGCGACTCTTCTATGACGGGTCGCACATCCGTATGATGGCTATACGAAAAGCGGCTCCATAGCCAGTCGCGCCACCATTGCCTGCATCTCCTCGTCCGGCGTACCCGCCTGGAAGCGGCTGGCCGCGTCGAGCACCCTGGGCAGCAAATGGATATCTCCAACTGTATTCAGGAACAGGCCCTGCCGCTTCAGAACCCAGTGTACCGCCCTGTCGATATCCTGCTGATCTTCTAATGGCTGATACCATACAGCACGTGTATGCTGGCGACCCATCCAGGGCCTGTAGGCAATCGACTTGATCGTCTGCACGGCAACATTGCGCTGCTGGCAGGTGGCGACCAGGGCGTTGAAGTTTTCGGCATAGTAGGGACTCTGCATCGTGAGGTAGTTATACGGCAGCAGTACCGTGTCGAAGTCGAAGCGCTCCAGGCTGCGCCGGTGAGTGGCCGCTATCTGTAAGCCGTGGCCCGTGACGCCGATTGCCCGGACCAACCCCTGCGTCCTGGCTTCGATGGCAGCATCGAGCGCTCCGCCAGGGCTGAGCGCGACGTCCCACTCGATAGGATCGGCCAGGTTATGCAACTGCCACAGATCCACGTAATCGACCCGCATGCGCTCTAGCGAGCGGTGCAATTCCTCTTTTGCCTCTTGCGCAGTGCGTGCATCGGTCTTGGTTGCCAGGTAGAAATGCCCACGGTAGCGCTCCAACCAGGGCGCAATGCGTAGTTCTGCATCGCCGTAACTGGCCGCTACGTCGATATGGTTGACGCCATAGTGCAGCAACACTTCCAGTGTGCGGTCCGCCTCTTCCTGCGTGACCGCGCTGAGGCTCGCTGCCCCGAAAATCGTACGTGTGCTCATATGGCCACTACGGCCAAATGCCTGTACCTCGATCGCCATTTCTTCTCTCCTGGTATGTATTTACTCTATGTTAGTACATTGTAATACCCGCGGAAACATTCAAGTCTTCACCTGTTATCGAGGCAGCCTGGTCAGAAGCCAGAAATACCGCTGCCCGCGCTATATCCCAGGGAGAGACCATATGATCCAGCGGGGAAGCGCGCAAAAATTCTTGCCGCGCTTCGTCAATACTAATCCCCTTTAACTCTGCCTGCATACGAAACACTCTCTCGACGCGCTCGCCTTCTACAGTGCCAGGGGAGATAACGTTGACACGAATACCATACGCTCCTACCTCCCAGGCAAGCGTCCTGGCAAGTCCCACCAGCGCCAGCTTACTGGCGGCGTAGGGAGAGCGCCCTACCAGCGGACGTTTGCCGGTCATCGAGCTGATGATCACGATACTGCCCGCCTGTCGTTCGATCATAGATGGCAGGAAAGCCCGGCAACATAGATAAACACCGGTGACATTGACGGTAAAGGTCTCTTCCCACTCTTCAGGAGCGATCTCCCACAATCGAGCAGTAGGGCCTGTGATCCCGCTATTATTCACCAGCACGTCAACACGTCCAAAATATTCTAAAGCCTTCGCCGCCATAGCCTGCACGCTATTCGCATCACGGATATCTGCCGGTACGACCAGCGCTTCGCGTCCCAAACCTGTTATCGCGGCTCGCGTTTCTTCCATCGCCTCTAGCGAACGCGCCGCCAGCACAAGATTAGCTCCCTCTTCCGCGCAGGCCAGCGCGATAACGCGCCCAATGCCCCGCCCCCCTCCGGTAACGACGGCAACCTTATCTTTAAGCAACATAATCAGATGTTCCAGACGAAGAGTTCGATGATATAGCCATCGGGGTCACAAATGTACAGTTGCTGCACTCCATCACCACGAGGACGAGGACCGCCTACAATCTCCACATCATGGGCGCGCAAATGTTGCATTGCAGCTTCCAGGTCATCTACCTCGAAAGCAACGTGCGCTCCATAGCCGCGTGCCATCTCATCGCGGCGATACCCGGGATTCACCTGCGCGGCACGACCGGCTTCAGCCTCACCGATAAGATGTATCTGAAAGCTTCCTTTACTAAACCAGGCACCAGGAAAGTTGAAGGTACTCGGGCGTGGAATCTGCTCCATCCCTAGTACCTGGCCGTAGAAACGAGACGAACGCTCGACATCTTTGACCAGCATCGCCGCGTGGTCCAACTTGCGGATTTCCATAGAGACCTACTTTTCTCATAATATGCTCTCAAAAGAGAGGCCACACCGGTGGACTGTCCATGTTGATTTGATGGGTAGGAACCTGACCCCCGCGAGGGGGGTCACTACATTTCGTTTTGCTCTACCCATCAATAGGAACCTGACCCCCGCGAGGGGGGTCACTACATTTCGTTTTGCTCTACCCATCAAATGGTAATGGACGGACCACTACTTCTACGCACTCGATAGAGCAGCTCGTGGAAAGCGACATCGTCGCTTTAGTATACCACGCTGGCTGGCATCCCGGCATCTTCAAGTGGGATCAAGGGGGGGTTCAGAGGTCGCCCGGTGGTAGGGATGTGATCGCGTTCTCCCACAGGTGAGCACAGGGAACAGGACGCGGGCGACCATTGGCACTTATCCGTCTTGCCAACGCTGGTTCTTGCCCGTCTCGGCAACGCCACTGCGTGGCTACCGCTGCGCGGTCAGCCGAGACGAAAGGCACTGCGCAGCTAGTGCTGCGCACTCAGGCAAGACGAAAGGAGCAAGGCCCTCCCTGCCACTCCTCACCACCCTCGCCCCTACGGATGTTGATGAGCTTTTTGTGAGGTTGATGCCTATTGGGCGGCCTATTTTGAAGAAAGCGCGGCGGCAAGCGTTTTCCTGGCGACGTGCAGACCAACGCTGGTCAGGGTGGGAGTATGGCAGAGCATGTTGGTATAGGAGGCATTGGCCAGGGGACAATAACACTCCCCCGCCTTGATGCTCCGGCGCAGTTCTGCCGCCCGGGCCGTGCTCCACGTCGCCCGGAAATCGTAGTCGTGCTCGCGCAGGTTGCCCACCGACTCCGCGCGGATACAGCAGGTCCATACATCCCCATTGGGCGCGATCTGCGCCGAGGCAATCCCCGCCAGGCACGGGATCACCTGCCGCTGCTCCACCAGCGTGCGCTTGACCAGATCGTAGTAGCGGTCACGGAACGCCTGCGTGATGCGCGAGACCCCGGTGGCAAACTCCCCCTGCCGGATGCCCGCTTGCAGCCGTTCGATCACCGGCTGGTACTTCTCGATGGGGGGCGTGATGCCCATGCCCACCGTGTCCAGCTCCACGCGTTCCTCGGCGATTTCGCTGATGAACTGGTCAGGTTTGAGGTCGTCGCGCACAAAGGCGTAGATGTGCTCAAACTCGTCGACATTGAAGGTGGAGATCACCGTATGCACCCCCAGCGTGAAGTGCTTGTAGCGCCCTTTCAGTGCTTTCAGCCCGGCATAGGTGCGCATGGCACGCTCGAAATTGCCCTTGACCCCACGTACGATATCGTGTTTTTCGCCCACGCCATCTAAGGACAGGTTGACAATCACATCGCTGGTGGGAGCCGCTTGTAAGACGCGTTCGATGCGATCAGGGATGATCTTATCTTGAATGCCATTGGTGGGGATGTTGATGATGCCGGGCCGGCAATGGCGATAGGCAGCTTCGACCATCTCGGGCAGGTCTTTGCGCAGGGTGGGTTCGCCCCCACTGAAGGTGAACCAGTAGGCATCCCTTCCAATGGACGCGAAGGTCTTGTCATACTCTTCAAGCGTAAAGTCATCGTTGGGCCGCTGCCACACATTACAGGTTTTACAGCGCGAGTTGCAGCGATAACTGACGCTAATCGTGAGATTCATGGGCAGGGCCAGCGGCTTGCCCAGCGCGTAGGATGCCTGCATCTTCGCGATCTTTGGTAATACTTCTAGCATAGCTTTTTCCTTTCCCCTTAACAGGATACTGTGGTAGGTGCAATACCATCGTATCCTTCTACCTGGTTATTTGCGAGATAGCTCTTTCTCTTTCTCTGGGAGGGGCACATCTTCACTTGCTGCGTCGCTTTCTTCAGGCTGTGCTTTCATGACTTTGGGAATGGTCAATCCCAGCGCACTCAGGCATAGTATACCGGTCGTGGTCATGATCAGAGCGGCCCAGAGATGGGAGAAAACGAACATAGCGAGGACGTTATTTGATTGGAGATGCAGCAGCCCTACGAAGACGAACAGGCCGATGGCTTCGTTAGTACCGACCTGCCCGGGAGGAGTGGGTAAGATGTTGAACATGTTGTACACGGTGTAGCCGAAGATGGCAGTGCTGAAGGGAATGTAGTAACCAATCGTCCAGAAGGCGAGCATGGCAAACGCACCGTCGAAAGCCAGGGCTATGCAGGTGAGCAGGATCGCCAGAAGGAAGATGCGTGGTCGGCTTGCGCCCAAAAGGAGGGAATCAACGAAGTTGGTGGCGAAACCTTCGATCTTGTCTCCGATGGCTCTGGGAAGCAGCTTTGTTATCTTCTGGAGGAAGACGATGGCAACTTCGCGGTCCCAGGCTGCCAGGCCGACGAGGAGGATCAAGCCGATGAGTAGTCCAACCACTAATCCCAGCACTAACCAGAGCTTGATATCCATATGTATGCCAAGGAGCGGCAAAATTGTTATGATGAAAAGCGCGGGCATCAAATCCAACGATCTGTCCATAGCGACGGTGGGAAGTGAGCGACTAATGGGAATATCTGCAATACGTTTGAGCATCAGGCTTTTTGCCAGTTCGCCACCCTGTATTGGTAATAGGAAGTTTAAGAAGACGCTGACAAGAAAGAGTTGAATTGCTTTGAAGGTGCTAACCTTATCGCCAACCACAGGATGTAAGAAGAGTTTCCAACGAATGCCGCGAATGGAAAAGGCAAGGAGGAAAGCGATACCCGAAAGGAGCGCCAGCAAGATGCCCCGAGGTGTCGCCAGGTTGTGTTGCAACACATAAAGGGTTGTGGATATATTCACAAAACGCGAGATAAGAAATAAGAGGCCGATACCGATTAGGAGGCCTACCGTTATTTTTGCCCTAGAAATTCTGAATAAGCTTTTCATTACTTTTGTGCTCCTCCAAGGGGCGCATCTTGACTGGCCTGGGTGACAGGCAGCTGTTCCATACTACAAGAATCCGTGAGCGTCTAGCTATACCTCTGGAAGAGGATTGCTATGCATGACCTGGTAAATCTGAATGAGCTCGTTGTCATCTCCTTTGAACTCCACGCGTAAAACCGAGTGTGCGTACGCCGCTTTAATCAGATCCATTTTCCCACCATAGGTTTCGATGTCGTGCAGCATCCCCGGATCGGCGACGATGTAGTCAATGCGATTCCAGTCGCCCTTTAACAGCGTGTCATGCAGCGCGGGATCGAGGGCGGCGTTCCAGTACACCTCAGCGTGCGGATAGGTGGCTCCATCGCCCACGCCAGCGCCTTCCGGCTCGTGTAAGTCCGTGTAGATATTGCTATTGATGACGAGCATTGCGCGGCGCGGCACCTGGGTGCGTATCCATGTCAGGGCCTCGGTCTCTACCAGGGCCGGACGTTGGGCGAAGACATTATCAGGAGCGATGTCGTGCTGTATGTCATAATTGCTGACTGCTACGAGGGCCACGAAGATGAGGAAGAGACCCACCAACTCGAAGTGCAACAAGCGGCCGATCCACTCTGCCAGCGTTTTGAACGCGAAGACGGCGTTGAGGGCAATCAGAGGAATCAGGGGAATGATATAAAAAGCGAAGTCGACTCCGCCGCGCAGCAACAATACCCAGAAGCTGAGCGCTAAGAGGGAGAGGAACAGGCGCTTGCGATTCCACCAGCCGGTGAGGAGATTAAAGGCAGGCGCAGCGATGCTCAAGCACATGAGCAAGGGGTCACCCGTGACCCAGGTATCCCAGCTCAGTAGAATGCTACCCTGGCTTTGGCCGCGTTGGGTCTGTGTAATATAGGTGTCGATCAAGCTGAGATGCTGGTGATGATCCCAGGGCAGGTGCCAGCTGTGCGGGAACAATTCGCCTTTCAAGGCCGCCATGAGCACGAACGTCGAACCGACGGCCAGCACGATATAGATGAAGGCAGCGAGCGCAAACCTGCGCTGGAACCTGGTGGTGTGCAACCATACCACGTAGATCATGACCGGAAGAAAGACGAGCATGACCTCTTTGGAAAGCAGGGCGAGGCCAAAACAGAGGGCAGCGGACACCAGGTAGAACAGGCGGCTCTTGCTCGCCACGACCAGATAGAGGGAGAGCAAGAACCAGAACGTCGCGAAGTTATCGAGCAAGACTTCGCGCTGAAAGGTGATGCTGATGGGGGAAAAGGAGAAGATGGCCAACGCGAGCAAGGCGAGGCTGAGGCTGGCCCCCAAGTGGCGGGCGATCTGGTAGACGAGGAATGCGGAGCCAAGTACAAAGAGGAGCACGAGCACACGGCCACTATTGATGGCGTTCCCGAAGGTGGCGAAGCCGCCGGTCAGCTTCATCCAGGCCGCAAGCTGGATCCAGGCCAGCGGGGGGTGCCCGTAGCCATACGGATAGTTGGTAATGCTGCCGTGGGTGACGGCCCAGGCGTACATCAGATAGGTGCCTTCATCCTGTTCATAGTGTGGATAATAGAACAGATTGATGGCGTGGGCGGCGAACGAAGCCCCGAGAGCTACAAAGACCAGGATGGTCTCCAGCCAGACAGGGACGCTCAATGCGCTGGCTCCGAGGACCACGGCAGAGCGGTCGCGTTCAGGACGGGTATGGGCATCCGCTATGACCGCCGCAGGTTCCCCAGGGTGACCATCAAGGTCCATCTCCTCACGCTCACGCGCAAGACGAGGCACGTTTTGCTGGGAAGGAGCAAGCACAATGAAGTTCGTGCGGCGATAGAGCACGCGGGTAGCCTGAGCGACTGCTCGTGT
>WNEZ01000324.1_pt1 | contig 38004 bp, 34 predicted proteins | sample 5400521 | NCBI WGS metagenome assembly WNEZ01 (sample SAMN13153339, study PRJNA577476) | soil metagenome | isolation source: 120 cm saprolite under Douglas fir tree site 2 hole 1 replicate 1 | place: USA:California | collected 2015-04-18 | reverse complement strand
ACCCAAGCACCTGGTGATGACCTTGACGCGGGCCAAACTGGAGCAGTTGGTCGGCGATCTCATCGAGCGCACGCGTGGCCCGGTCATGCAGGCGCTGGCGGATGCCGGTATCCAGGCGAGCGCTGTCAATGAGGTGGTGCTGGTCGGTGGACAGACGCGCATGCCTGCGGTGATTGAGTTGGTACGCAAGATTTTCGGCAAAGAGCCACACAAGGGGGTGAACCCTGACGAGGTGGTGGCCGTCGGCGCGGCCATCCAGGCGGGCGTGCTCAAGGGCGAGGTGAAGGATGTGCTCCTGCTCGACGTTACCCCGCTCTCGCTGGGAGTCGAGACCCAGGGTGGCGTGATGACCAAACTGATCGAGCGCAACACGACCATTCCGGTACGCAAGAGCGAGGTCTTCAGCACGGCGGAAGATAACCAGACGGCGGTGGAGATTCACGTGCTGCAAGGCGAGCGCGAACTGGCGCGCGACAACAAGAGCCTGGGTCGCTTCCGCCTTGAAGGCATTCCGCCGGCCCCACGGGGCGTACCACAAATTGAGGTGATCTTCGATATCGATGCCAACGGCATACTCAATGTCACGGCACGCGATAAGGCAACCGGGCGCGAGCAGAAGATCAAGATTTCCGGCGCTAGCGGCCTGTCCAAGGAGGAGGTCGAGCGCATGGTGCGCGAGGCCGAACTGCACGCAGAGGAGGATCGGCGACGCAAGGAAGAGATTGAGACGCGCAACCGTGCCGATAGCCTGGCGTACCAGGCGGAGCGGACACTGCAAGATGTTGGTGACAGGATCTCGGCGGGCTTGCGCAGCGAGGTGGAGGACAAGATCAAGTCCGTGCGCGCTGCGCTTGCGGGCAGCGATCTTACGCGTGTGCGCACCGCAGCCGATGACCTGGAGCGCACGATGCAGCGCATTGGCCAGGAGGTCTACAGTCAACCTGGTACAACCGCGGGCGCTGGAACAGCCGGCGCAGCACCCGGTGGTGAACCTGGGACCGTCGAGGGCGAGTACCGCGAAGTCTAGCCAGCTCCCGCCGCCCATCAAAGAATGGAAGGTGCGCATTCAGCCCGAGCAGTGGGCAGAAGTGGAGCGTCTGACGGGCCTGGGACCGCAAGAGTTCAAGGAAACTCTCCATGTCGCACGCATGGGGCAGTACATCGGGGAGGCGAATATCACCGAGGCTGGGATGGACCTGCTGGCGGTCCAGGCACAACTCAATAGCAATCCAGAACAGGAGCAGCCATGAATGAGCGGTATGTGACACACATCGTGCTCAAGCAGTACCGCTCTTCCTCATCGTATAGCGAGCGGGAGACAGCTGCGGCGAGCCATCTGGGCATTGGCGCGCTTCGCCATCTACGTGCAGTGGGCCTGATCGAGGGGGAAGAGACTGGCGGGGAACTGCGCTACTGCGAGGAAGAGGTCACACAGCTGCGGCAGATCCGCCGCTTGCAACGCGACCTGGGCATCAACCTGGAGGGAGTCGAAGTGATCGTCCGCTTGCTCAAGCGCATCGAGGCTCTCCAAATTGAGTTGGAGCACGAGAGAAATAAGGAGTACCGGCGATGAAACTTGAGATGATGGAAAAGCAAAATATACCTGACACCCACGAGGGGATAGGTGCATTCAAAGGACGGAAAGAATCAAGCACGATGAGCGATATCGGGCTACTGATCTTACGACTGGTGGTGGGAGGATTGTTGGCCGGTCATGGATCACAAAAGCTCTTCGGTTGGTTCAAAGGGCCTGGTCTGAAGGGAACGGCCGCGTTGCTTGAGTCAATGGGTCTGCAACCCGGCACCCCCTGGGCGATGGCTGCCTCAGCGTCCGAGTTCGGCGGTGGTGTGCTGACCGCGCTGGGTCTGCTCCACCCCCTTGGCCCTTTCGGTACGATGGGGGCAATGATCATGGCCACGGTCAAGGCGCACTGGGGCAAACCGATCTGGGCGAGTAAGGGCGGAGCCGAGTTGCCTGTCATCGATATGGCTACAGCCCTCGCTCTCACGCTCACAGGTCCCGGGCGTTTCTCGCTTGATCACCTGTTTGGCATTCGACTGCCGCGTGCGCTGGTGGTCGCTGTAGCCATCGTCGAGGCCGGTATGGTGGCAATCGGCATCATGAGTCGCCCAACGCCTCCTGTTGCACCTTCGGTCGAACAACAAGTAGCTACGCCCGTCGAGGCAGGTCGGGGTACTGGAACGACCTGATTGTCCAGAACTTCCAATGGTGACCTGGGACAGCAGGCGCGGGAAGAAGCCCATACACACGGATGAGGGGAGCCGAGAGGATCACAGGCATGCAAGCAAAAAACCTTGCGAAAGCTGCGATGAGGGCCTGCGAGTCAAAAGATGTGATCGTCCTGGCTTCCCTGCCGGCGAATGATTTTAGTTGCCGGGTCTCCTCCCGCAGCCCCCCGGCGACAAAAAAAGTTCATACTCCACTTCGCGATGACTGGATCTCGCGGTAGGCTTCAAGGGCCCGGTTAATGAATGCATCTGTACTGCCCAGATACATTGTGGGGGCAAGTGCCCGGTCAATATCTTCGGGGGAGAGGATAGTGCGCACCTGCGCATCCGCCAGGGCTGCCTGGCGGAGGTTCACGCCTGACCTCACGGCATCGTCGCAGGCCGCCCGGACAAGACGCTGTGCCTCGGGTCTTCCCACGTGTGGGGCGAGTGCCATCGCGAGCGACTCGGCCATGATCAGCCCTCCCGTCAGATCGAGGTTCGCTTTCATGCGTGCAGGATCGACCTGGAGACTGCCCACCGCGCCCCGAACACGCTCGACCGCACCCGCAGTGAAGCGGAACAACTCGGGGATAGCGGCCCATTCCGCCTGCCATCCTCCGGCAGCCCGTTCGTGCTCTTGTGCCATCGAAGACAGGATCACGGGCACCACCCCGATTGCCAACCGGGCCGACGCGATGGCGCCAGTCGCGTCGACTGGATTGTGCTTCTGCGGCATGGCGGACGACTCTCCTTTTCCAGGCGCGTCACCCTCCGAGACCTCGCCGACCTCGGTTTGAGCGAGGAGGGCCACGTCGCCAGCAATCTTCGCCATCGCACCAGCTATCACGCCGAGTGTCGCAGCGACCTTGGCGATGCGGTCGCGCTCGGTGTGCCAGGGGAGGTCCGGGGTTAGAAGCCCCAGTTCTCCGGCAAGCAGTTCTACTACCCGGAGGCCATGATGCCCGAGGGAGGCGAGTGTCCCTGCGGCGCCGCCCAGTTGTACGGCCAGCGTTCGCTCCCGGTGCTCACGCAGCGCATGCACCTGGCGCACCGCCAGGGCCAGCCACCGCGCCGCCTTGAGGCCGAAGGTGATCGGCAGCGCTTGCTGGAGCAGCGTCCGCCCGGCCATCAGCGTATGGCGGTGTTGCCCGGCGAGCGTCGCGCACGCTGCGCATACGCCGAGCAGTCCATCCACGAGGAGATCAAGTCCGTCCCGCATCTGCAGCATCAGCGCCGTATCGATTGCATCCTGGCTCGTGGCTCCCCAATGGACGAACTTTTGCGCGTCACCCTCGACGCGTGCCGTCAGCATGCGTACAAGGGGAATCGCGGGTGTGCCGGCCACCGCCGCCTCACGGTACAGGGCCGCTACATCGAACAATTCCTCCCTGCAATTGGCCGTGATGACGGTTGCCGCCTCCTGTGGGATGATGCCGGCGCGAGCTTCCGCGCGTGCCAGGGCTGCCTCAAAAGCGAGCATGCCCCGCACATGCGCCTCAGGGGAGAAGGCGGCGGCCATTCCCGGCGTGCTGAACAAGAGGTCACTCGGCTCCGGCATATGGCGTTGCTCCATCAGACGTTAAAAAACGCGGTCTCGCCCGCGCCTTGCAGGACGATATCAAAGCGGTAGACGACCATTTCGTCACCAGATTCGCGCCTAGCCAGCAGCGTCGCCCGCCGGTCTTCGGGGACACATTGCAGGACCGGGTCAAGCGCGTTGGCTGGCTCGTCTTCAAAATACAGGCGCGTCACGAGGTGGTTGAGCAGCCCACGGGCAAACACGGTAACACAGATGTGCGGAGCCTGCAGCCGCTCGCCATCGAATGCGACAGGACCTGGCTTGACCGTTTCGAACCAGTAGCTACCGTCCTCTGCTGTCCCGGAGCGGCCGGACCCCAGAAAGGATAGATCCAGCGCCGCTGGCCCCGCATCTGCAGGATGGTGGTAGCGGCCATGCGCATTCGCCTGCCAGATCTCGACCAGCGCATCGGGTACAGGTACTCCATCGCCATCGAGGACGCGCCCCTCGATGCGCATGCGCTCACCGGCCGTCTCCGGCTGGATCAGTACGTTCCGGCGGGCGTCCTCACGCAGGAGCGCAGGTGAGAAGAATGGGCCCACTGTCTGAGAACTGGTTAGGGGAAATGTACTCATGATTTTGCCTCTCCTGACGCTGGCGACTCGAAAGGCGTGGCGTCTGATCCTCGCACCACAATGTCCCAGCGATACCCGAGCGCCCATTCCGGCTCGGTCATAGTATGGTCGTAAGCAGCGATCAGACGCTGGCGTGCGGCTTGCGTCGGCACCGCGTTCATGATGGGATCGAGCGCGTGTAGCGGGTCGTCGGGAAAGTACATCTGTGTCACCAGGCGCGAGAGCATAGACGGGCCGAACACCGAGAAATGGATATGGGCCGGACGCCAAGCGTTGGGGTGGTTCAACCAGGGATACGCCCCTGGGCGAATGGTCAGGAACCGGTACACCCCCTCGGCATTCGTCAGACAGCGGCCCATGCCGAGGAAATTCGGATCGAGGGGCCCAGGCCATTGATCGCGTTTGTGCAGATAGCGTCCGGCGGCATTGGCTTGCCAGATCTCCAGAAGTGTGTTCGGGATCGGATTTCCACGGTCGTCGAGCACGCGGCCGGTCACAATGATGCGCTGGCCAATGGCCTCGCCCCCGGTTCCGGCGTTGCGCGTGAGATCGGCGTCTGCCGGCGTGATTGCACTGATGGCGGGCCCGGGACCGGTCAGTTCCGAGAGCGTCAGCGGCACATCGATGAGCGGGAGCGCCGGAGCCCGTCGCCGCGTGGATTGGTAGGCCTCGTACAGGTAAGGTGGGAAGACCTCCCGATCCCCTCGCACGATGTCACCGATCGTGATCTGGTTCATGCTTCCTCCTGGCTCGCCTCTGGCGAGCCGACCTCTTCCGAGGCGCGTGTGAGCTGATCAAACTCTTTCTTTGCCAGTGAGAAGGCGGTATTCGCCACCGGAACGCCCGCATACACGGCCACGTGGAGAAGCACCTCCGCGATTTCGTGCGGATCAACCCCGGTATTGCGGCTGGCGCGCAGGTGCAGGGCCAGTTCTTCACGGCCTAGCGCAGCCAGGATCGCGATTGTGACCAGGCTTCTCGTGCGCCGGTCCAGGCCCGGTCGCGCCCAAACGGAGCCCCAGGCCATCTCCGTGATGAAGCGCTGGAAGTCTGCATCGAACTCGGTGGTGCGAGCCTGCACGCGCTCGACGTGCTCGCTCCCGAGCACCTCCTTGCGCACCTTCATCCCAATGTCAAAGTATGATTCCGTCATGATGGTTCCTCCATGTACGCATATCATCGTCCGATCCACTTCGGCTCACGCTTTTAGGGTAAACCCATGCGCTGCCGTTCCTGCTGCTTGAGGATACGACGCAAGATTTTCCCGGAGGGATTCCTGGGAATGGCGTCAACGAATTCAAGCTCGCGCACATTCTTGTAGGTGGCGAGCTTGCCATTGGCCCACATCAATAGTTCATCTGCACGCAGGTCCTCGTAACCCGCTCTCAGCACGCAAAAAGCTTTGGGGACTTCCCCTGCTTCCTCATTCGGCTTCGCGATGACTGCTGCATCGGCAACAGCGGGATGCTCGAGCAGCAACGCCTCAATCTGGGCAGGAGCAATGCTAAAGCCCTTGTACTTGATCAACTCCTTTTTGCGGTCGGTGATCGTGACATAGCCTTCTTCGTCGCGCCAACCAATATCGCCCGTGTAAAGCCAACCATTGCGTAACGCTTCGGCGGTCGCTTCGGGTGCCTTCCAATAGCCCTGCATGACCTGTGGCCCCTGCACGATCAGTTCGCCCTCTTCGCCCACCCCTAGTTCCACCTGGCCTGTTTCGATATCGACGATCTTCTGCTTCGTATCGTGAATGGGCAGGCCAATTGTCTCGACCTTGATGAGCCGCGGATCGTAGACCGGGTTGGAATGCGTCCCTGGGCTTGCCTCGGTCAGGCCATAAGAGGTCATCACGGTGATATGGGTACGCTGCTCGAAGCGGCGTGCCAGTGCAGGAGGAACGGGGGCCGCGCCGCACTGGGTAAAACGAACGGTGTGCAAATCATACTCGTTCAACTGCGGCCAATCACTTAGCACTGCCAGCACCTGCGGCACCGAATACAAGAGCGTAATGCGCTGCTCTTGAATAAGCTGCAAGCACCTCTCAGGCTCGAAGCGCTCCATCAATACGATAGTAGCGCCGGTCATCGCAGCCAGGCCCATCAGCATAATGCCATAGATATGATAGAGTGGTACGAAGACGAGCATACGATCCTGAGCAGTGATCCGGGCAGTAGCGATCGACTGATACGCGTTACACACGAGATTTTTGTGACTGAGCAGGACTCCCTTGGGCAAGCCCGTCGTGCCACTGCTGTAGGGAAGGGCTATCGCATCTTCCCACGCGAGTTCTAAGCCGGTGGGCAGTGTTGGTGGGTGAGCGCACACCAGGTGGCTGAAAGAAAACGTAGTATGCTGACCGGATCCCACTGTGATGACATATTTCAAGGTAGGGAGCTGAGCGCGTACCGCTTCCACCAGTGGCAGCAGACCGTGCTGCACCACCACCGCCACCGATTCGCTATTGCTCAGTTGGTAGGCGACTTCGCGCTCCTTATACGAAGGATTGATCGGGCTGACAACGGCGCCAATGCGCGTAATGGCGAACCAGCTGATCAGATATTCAGCCCGGTTCGCCATAAACAAGCACACTTTTTGGCCCTTGTGTATTCCCAGGTCAAGCAAGGCGTTGGCAAAGGCGTTCACCAGCGCGTCCAACTCCCGGTATGACAGGTTCGTCTCTTTCTCCTTGCGTCTTGCCTGAGCGAAGCGCACACCTTGCGCTGCTGCTGAGACGGAGTCTAGCCGCGCTAGCGGCGTTGCAGCAGCGTCTTTCAATAGAGACGCGCTAGCGTCGTTGGCGAGACGGATAGGCGCCGAGAAGAGAACGGCCTCATTTTCGGGGTAACGCTCAGCAGTGCGAGTCAGCATCTCAGCATACGGATGCATAGGATAATGAAGTGATGGACGGAAAAGCTCTGTTTGCGCAGACGATTGATTGATCGACATGGAAGTAGACGTCTCAGTCATACCCCTTTTCTCCTGAGTGATGATCAGCTTCGAAAACTTCCGTCATAGTATCCTCCTTGAGATAATTTACTCGCCGTGGCCGCACTCTATGGTAGACGTACTATTGTCTTCTTCCTGCACTCCAGCTGCCTGGAGGACAGCGATGAGGCTTTCGAGCGTATTTCTGATGAAGCTCTTGGCACAAAAGGACCTCTCGTCTCAGCTTGATTCGCGCTGGATCAACTGTGGAACCAGTTGATACGAGAGCGGTTCTGGCACTGGCTGGCCAGTATGCAGGTCGACGAGCATATCGACTGCTCGTTTTCCGATGGCATCGACATTGTCAAAGCGAATGGAGGTCAGGGACGGCCATGTCAGCTCGCAGTAAAGGAGATCATCCGTTCCAACGATAGCAATTTCTTGCGGAACGCGTATCTCTCGTTCCATCAACGCCCTCAACAAATAGCAAGCATATTCATCATTGAAGGCATAAATACCTGTCGGGTGGTCTGTGCACGTAAGATACGTCTCCACCAGGGAGCGGGTATCAGGCAGCGTGGGTGCAAGTGGAAGAATAGCCAACGTCGCATCCGCTCTTTCGGTGAGAGCCGAGCGCATCCCTTCCAGCCGTTGTTGGAAGATCTCTTCGAGCAAAGGATCGCTCGGGTGAACGATGCCGAGATGGCGATGGCCGCGCTCAAGCAGGTGTCGAGCGGCAAGGTAGCCGGGGGGCGAGCTGGGAAAGATGATGGTTGGAATATGCTCTACTGGTCGTGTGGAGATCAGCACGATATGTTCAATCCCCATCTGGCGAGCGAGCGCAATATCGCCAGCCATATCCGTGAACTGGCTCATAATAAGACCTGCAGGGCGGCGAGCGAACATCCTCTGGAGCGCCTCTCGCCACTGTGGAGTGGGAATACCTGAGCTGGCATAGAAAACGGGGACATATCCATGAGCAACGACCTGTTGCTGAATAGCGAGATGGATGTGATAGGAGAAAAAGGAAACAGGCGCATTGACGATACAGCAAATTTCATCGCTTTGCCCTTTGCGCAGGGAACGCGCGGAGGGATGGGCATGATATCCCAGTTCGTGCGCCGCTTTCAGGATTTTCTCGCGGGTTGCTTCGCTCACGTGCCGATTTTGCTGTCCATTGAAGACATACGAAACGGCTGCCTGGGATACGCCCGCCTTGCGGGCAACATCGAAACTGGTGGGTGAGGAACGCCGGAAGGCATGCAGGTTTTTCTCAGACATAGCCATCTATCAGCTTTGTTAAAATATGGTTTTCTGGTAAAATGGTGAGTATTGCTCTTGACGCTATTATGGCATGATGGTTATACTTAAGTCAAGCCATGTTATACGTATAACATGGCGCATACAGATAGCGACAAGTTACTGTTTCTAGCGAAGGAAGAAGCATAATGAAACCCGCTCCCTTTGACTACTTTGCCCCAACGAGTGTGGACGAAGTGCGCGATCTCCTGGCACAGTATGGCGATGACGCCAAGATTCTTGCCGGCGGACAGAGCCTCGTCCCTGTGATGGCGCTCCGGCTGGCACAGCCGTCCGTGGTGATTGACATCAACCACGTGCGCGAACTTGACTACATCCGTGCCGACGCTCACGGATTAGCCATCGGGGCGATCACCCGTCACCGCGCGGTCGAGCGCTCGACGCTGGTGCGCGAGAAAGCTCCTCTTCTTTCTGCCGGTGTCGAGTGGATCGGCCATCCACAGATCCGCAATCGCGCCACGGTTGGCGGAAGTCTCGCTCATGCCGACCCGGCAGCGGAGCTGCCTGCCCTGGCCGCCGCCCTTGAGGCGACCTTCACCGTGACGCATGCCAGTGGCACCAAACGCACCCTTAAAGCCGATGATTTCTTCGTCTCCTACCTGACAACCGCGCTTGCTGCGGATGACCTGCTCAGCGACATCTATTTCCCTGCGCTGCCAGCCAGGGCGGGCTGGTCGTTTGTGGAGGTTGCGCGACGGCATGGCGACTTCGCGCTGGTCGGCGTAGCCGCGATCGTCGGGCTTGATGGCGCAGGCAATTGCTCGGATGTGCGAGTCGCCCTGTTCGGCGTCGCCCCAACCGCCGTGCGCTCCCCCAGAGCGGAACAGGCGCTGCTGGGCCAACAGCCCGATGAGCAGGCCATCGCAGCAGCGGCTGCCGAAGTCGCAGGCGATATTGAACCGCCCGCCGATGTCCACGCCAGTTCAGCGTATCGCATCTACGTGGCAACCAACCTGGTACGCCGCGCCTTGACCGAAGCCGCACAGCGTGCCCAATAATCACCAGGGAGGTCTTTCTATGGCAAGCAAAAAGCAAATGATTGAATTGACTGTCAATGGCGTCCATCGCGAGGGATTGGCCGAGCCTCGTCGCACGCTGGCAGACTTCCTGCGCGACGACCTGGGACTCACCGGAACCCATCTCGGCTGCGAGCATGGCGTCTGCGGCGCGTGTACGGTGCTCGTCAACGGCGAAGCGGTACGCTCGTGCCTGATGTTCGCGGTGCAAGCCAACGAGCAGGAGGTGACCACCATCGAGGGCCTCGCGACGGGAGGCAAGCTGCATCCCGTGCAAGAGGCATTCTGGGAATGTCACGGCATGCAATGCGGATTCTGCACTCCTGGCTTTGTTATGTCCGTCTATGCATTTCTCAAAGAGAATCCTGATCCCCGCGAGGAGGAGATTCGCCCGGCCCTGTCTGGGAACCTTTGCCGCTGTACCGGGTACCAGAATATCGTCAACGCGGTACGCCTGGCCTCCGAAAAGATGCAAGCAGCCGCGTCTGAACCTGTGCCGGTGACGGAACAGGCTGTATAGTCACGCGAGATGCGCACGTGTTGTTTCTCACATGGAGAAAAAGGAGATAAAGAATCATGGCTGTCAGCGGAAGTGTTATTGGCAACTATGTTGGGGCGAGCGTTAAGCGCGTCGAGGACCCGCGCTTTCTGACCGGGCAGGGACGGTATATCGATGATATCATGCTGCCCAACATGGCCTACGCGGCGTTTCTCCGCAGTCCCTATCCCCACGCCCGTATTACCGTCGATGCCAGCGAGGCGCGTGCCTTGCCCGGCGTGATGGCGGTCTTCACGGCTGCCGATCTCGCCGGCGTCGTGAACCCGATCCTGGTGGACGCGTCGCTGCCAGGCGCAAAGCCTCAGCCGCATACCGCGCTCGCGTCGGATAAGGTACGCTTTGTCGGCGACCCCATCGCGATGGTGGTAGCGGAGAGCCGTTACGTTGCCGAAGACGCTGTCGATCTCATCCAGGTGGATTACGACCCCCTGCCGCCGGTCCCGAACATGGAAGTCGCGCTAGATCCGGCGAGCGCCCCCTTGTATGAGGAAGTGGGCGATAATATCGTGTATCACGATACCTTTACCTATGGTGATGTTGATGCCGCGTTCAGCAGCGCCGACCGCGTCATCACCGAGACGTTCCGCCAGCACCGCTACATCAACGTCCCGATGGAGACGCGCGGCAGCGTGGCGACATATGACACGGCGACCGGCGAATTGACGTACTACGCGGGGACGCAGGCACACAACGCCATGCGCTTTTTCCTGGGCGCGCAGCTCAACCTGCCGGGCCATCGTATTCGCGTCATCGCGCCCGATATCGGCGGCGCGTTCGGCTTGAAATTCGGCGTATATCGCGAGGATATGCTGGTGGCTGCCGCCGCGATCAAGACCGGGCGGCCCGTCAAGTGGATCGAGGATCGCCGCGAGAATCTGACCGCCGGTGGACATGCGCGCGAGGAGACATTGACGCTTGATGCTGCGGTCAAGAGCGACGGCACGATCCTGGGTCTGAAGGTGAAGATGACCCTGGATGCTGGTGCCTACCAGGTGATGCCGCTCAACCCCGCCCTGTTCACGATGATTGTGCGGTTGGTCCTGCCGGGGCCGTACCGCTTCCAGAACTACGCGTTTGATGCCACCGTTGTCACCACCAATAAAGCTCCCTACGTCGCCTACCGCGGCCCCTGGGCCGTCGAGACCTGGGTGCGCGAGGGCATAACGGATATCATCGCAAAGGAACTTGGGCTTGACCCGGTCGAAGTGCGCCGCAAGAACATCGTCACGAAGGAAGAGCAGCCCTATAAGAGCGCGGTGGGGATTGCGATTGACCGCGTGAGCGCGCGCGAAACCCTCGAACGAGCCGTTGAACTGGCGGATATCCCGCGTTTCCGCGAGGGGCAGCAGCGCCTGCGCGCGGAGGGCCGCCTGGTGGGTTTCGGCCTGGCGACCTTCATCGAGCCTGCTCCAGGTGGCGCTGATTATATGGCAATGTTGGGAGCAGGCGCCAAAGAGGTGGCAACCGTCAGGATCGATCCGACCGGCCATGTCACCGTGTACACCGCGCAAGTGCCGCATGGGCAGAGCCACGAAACTACGCTGGCCCAGATCGTGGCGACCGAGCTGGGCGTGCCTTTTGAGCATATCAAAGTCGTCCACGGGGATACGCAGATGGGGCCGTTCACGCTCAGTGGCACGGGCGGCAGCCGGGCGGCGACGATGGCAAGCGGCGCGGCATTGTTCGCGAGCCGCGAGGTCAAAAAGCAGGTGCTTCAGATTGCCGGAGCGATGCTTGAGGCGAGTCCCGATGATCTTGAGCTTGCGAATAGCATGATCTCGGTGCGCGGCGTGCCGCAAAAAGCGATTCCGCTCGCACAGATCGCCATGCTGGTCTACCTCGCGCCCGGTCACCTGCCGCCGGGATCGCCATTCGAGCTTGTTGGTACGTTTGCCTATGACGGTGGCGAGGGTGGGTGGGCGCAGGCCACCCATTGCTGCTGGGTCGAGATCGATCCGCAGACGGGCAAGGTAGACATTACGCGCTATCTCGTCGTCGAGGACTGTGGCACGATGATCAATCCTGCTGTGGTCGAAGGGCAGGTGCGCGGCGGAACGGCTCAGGGCATTGGCGGCGTGCTGTACGAGCACGCCATCTACGATGAGAACGCCCAGTTCCTGACCTCAACGTTCATGGACTACCTGGTTCCAACGGCGATGGAGATCCCGCCGATCGAGATTGAGCATCTGGAGACGCCGCCGATCAGCCCGGTCAACTTCCGCGGTGTAGGAGAAGGCGGGGCGATCTGTGCACCTCCGGCGATCATCAATGCGATCTCGGACGCGCTCGGCGTCAAGATCACGCAGCAGCCGCTGCCCCCCACGCGCATTCTGGAACTGATGGGGGCCATTCCGGCAGCGGAGTGAGGGAGCAGGGGCAAAAGAGAACAGACCCTTGAGGAAGTGGCGAAGGCTGCTGTCCCGGCACGACTGGCCTTCGACATGAAATAGACGAACATTCAACTGCGCTTGTCTTACAGCTACGCCCGCTATCACAGCAGGCGTAGCTTTATTGACTTCATTTCCGACCGTTGCAAAAACATAGTACTATCCAAACATTACGCACTTCGGAGCACGTACTTTCTGAGTTGGGACGTAGAAAGCACCGCGAGCATCTTTTTTGGACGAGACGTGCGTAAAGCTACTGAGTAAGACCAACCGGCATAGTACATATGTTTGCCCTCAGACGGGCGGGCGGTGAAGCCTTGCGACGGCAACAGCAGCGTCGCGCCAGCCCCAGTATATGAGGCTGGCTTGACCTCCGAAGAAGTCATGCGGTATGACACGTACCGCTTGGTTTCATGATAAGTGACCAGATATGCCATGCCTAAACGGGCAATGTTGAGTGAAGCTGCGTAATCACGTGCTCCATTCCACAAGCACGTGGGATTGCTACAGCAGAGCCAGGCCCCCCACTTGATGGACTTTTTGCGGTCTGTTTGTGCCGGCGAGGCATACGTTCTGGCAGGCTGGTGGCAATGTGGGCACGTATGACTGGTTCCACGCGGTTCGACCTGGCGTGCTCGGATACCAAGCAGATGACACTTGTACTTGAGCACACGCCATAATTCGCCTCGCACGGTCGTATTGTTGCGCCAATTCCGAAAACGACCCCGGACACCTCGGCCCCGCCCTTCGGTTTTGAGCGTGGTCAGATTTTCTCCACAGATGAGCCGACAATCGCAAAGCAATGCCAGCAGAATCAGCAGATTCGAGGCCAGGTGAGCGAGTTCGCGATTCCGCCGCTCGTACTTTTTCCAGCAGGTTTTGATGCGCGCAGAGTACGCGTTTACCCGCTCTTGCCAGCCGGGAAAATGAGTAGGCAGGGGAGCCCCTTGCTCCTCTTTCGCTTTGAGCGCTTGCTTGACCAACAGGGCAGAGCGATCCCGGCAGGCTTTGAGACGGTCAATTTCGCGGCGCAAGCGTGCCTGCCTGCCATCGATGCCCCCGGTATCCAGGAACATCGGACGGCTCACCTGGCGGTAGGGCTCATCGCCTTCCGGCGAATCTAGGACCGAGACGGTGATAAGCGACCTCACGCCCCAATCAAACCCCAGAACCCGGCTTTCTTGCCCAAGAGGAGAGACATACTTCGCTGGTACTTCGAGCATGAGATCTAGCACGACCACGCGGTTGTCATCATCACTCCTGATTTCCCGCAAAGTCGGAGCTTGCGTGGTGGCTTCTTGCCACAAATACGTGCATACCGTAGGAGGCAAGGGGATCTCTTCGCTCCATGCGCCCCAGGCCCATTTCCCCAGGGCGTCTGGGCTGCGGAGCTTGAGCCAGAGACTGGCCCTGCACTGCTCCTGCCTAGTTTGGATATCACAGCAATATGACACCTCGATGCGTGCCCGATAGGTCTGTCCAGCCCGCATGCCATCATCCCCAGCAAACGTGAGATGTCCCACGGAAAGAATCGGAGCGGACTGAAGCTCTTGATAGGTGGTGGGGAACTCATCGGTTTGCAGGTACCGATTACAGGCTTGCTCCAGCACGTTGGTCATCGCCATGAATGCGTCGGCATCTTCTCCCGCGTCCTGCATGTGGGCACGCAGCGTGCGGACTTGCTCTTTGATCTCCTGGTGATCTTTCTTGGCTGGTCGCTTGCCTTGAGCTTCCCGAATCAGCCCTTCCGAGAGCAGCGGCAGGACGGTGTGGAAGACCTGCTTGCGGGTGGCCTGGGCGCGAAGAATGCGTCCGGCCTGCTCCATTTCGCACCGCTCCTGTCGGTTCCCATGCCCAGATCGATATAACAGATGGCGTTCCACCTGTTTCCAGGCTGGCCCACTGCGATCTGCGACAAAAAGATCGAGCTGCGGCCACAAGTCGGTGATGATCTCGTTGATAGCGATGGAGCTGGCATCTAAGAGACGCAACGCCTCAGCCTGCATCGCGTTGGGCAGGCGGATGGGAAAGGAGAGTGTTTGCGTTTTCGCCACGTCACTCCTCCTGTTCTGCAATCACTTGCTTGGCACAGGCGACGAGCGCTTGTTGTTTGTGTGAGCGCATCCCATAGAGCCGACCGGAAAAGGAGGCAATCAACGCAAGCAAATCGTGCGTTAATTCTTGTTCCGCTGTTTTCTCTTCCCCTGGCTCTAGCACCGTGAGCGTCACGTCAAAGCAGGCAAACAAGGTTTCCAAATATTCCTGTCCGAAGCGGGTTAACCGATCCTCATAGGTGATAGCCACTTCTCCCACTTTGTCTTCACAGACCAGCTTGAGCAAGCGTTGCAAATGCCGCCGTCCAGCTTTCAGGCCAGAGCCAATGTCTGAGAGCACCAGCGTGGCGACGCCTTTGCGCGATGTCGCAGCCCAGGCTTGCAGCCGTTCGAGTTGGATATCGAGATCCGTTTTTTGTCCATGCCCGCTCACCCGACCATAGAGAATCAGCAATCGCCCATCGATTTTGCCCACCAGACGCTCGACCTCAGCACGCGGGACGCGGACTTCGCGACCCATGGGCACCGCCTGGATACGGCCCGCCTTAATCCAGCGACGGACCGTGATCGGATGTAAGCCCAATTCGTGAGCGGCTGCGCTTATACGCAACAGCTTCGGTTCTCGTTTTGTCATACCGAAGGTCCACCTCTCTCCTGCCATCCCAAAACGGTCACACGACTTTCCCTCAACTCGTTGGCAAAGCGCTCCTGAATCAGTACAAGTAACTCATCAAGAGGGATTGGCGAAACCGCTTGTGAAATCATCAAAGGAGAGGGAGCATTTGAACGGTGATAGAGCGACATATTCGTTTTCATGAGCAAACGAGAGAACACATTCTTTGCTCTTTGTTCGATGATACGAGCAATCATGGCTTCAGGATCGCGAGGCACAAAGCTTTCTGAACTGATAGGACGCCCCATAGAGGTCCACGTGGAGAGGGTAACCGTGGAAATATCGCCCCATTGAACCACGGTAGGAAGAACAGACGCAAAGAGGATTCCTTCATGGTTCATACGTACAAACTGTCTGGAGACCTCCTTACTGGCCCATGCCATGATAACAGGACTAATGAGAAGGAGAAACCCAGCAGCGATAAGCACGAGAGGTAAGAGCAGCCCAGCTTGGAGAACGAGGAGAATGATACCACCGCCCAGCGGGATAACTCCAGCAAGAGAGGTCTGAAGTGGATTGCCACGTGGAAGTGAATGCTTGAGGCTGAAAGGAAGAAATATTTCTGTTTCGGTCACTTGCAAGAGTCAAGCTCCTTCCTTCTGCTAGTTCCCAACAAATCCGATTACAAAAGATACATATAGTATATGATAGATATGCAAATATGGCAACTGTCAACAACCCTTTCAATATGGTTGTATACTTAGAGTAGGTGAAAAGAAGGATACACCGTATGCAGTTTTCAGCTTCTCGGATTCCATCTTCATGATAGAGGGAGTTCATAAGAGGGGCTGCTGGCCCAAGATTCGAAAGGAGAGGTATGCGATGTCAACATTGCAAGGCGCTGTTGTCGTTGTCACCGGTGCAAGCAGGGGCATAGGGCGTGCGATCGCCGAGGAACTGGGGCAAGGCGGTGCAAAGGTCGTCGTGAACTATGCTCGCAGCAAAGAACCGGCAGAGGAACTCGTCACGCAGCTCATGGAGCACGGATCGCCGCAAGCGGTGGCGATCCAGGCAGATGTCGCCGATGCGGCTCAGGCTGCCAGGCTCATCGAGAGGGCAGTTCAGCAGCTTGGCCGCATCGATGCGCTGGTCAATAACGCGGGCATCAATCTTGACCGGACGATGAAGAAGATGACCGTAGAAGATTGGAACACCGTCATCCAGGTGGACCTGAACAGTTACTTCTACACGGTCAAAGCGGCACTTCCCTATTTCACGGAGCAGAAAAGTGGGAAAATCATCAACATCAGTTCCTTTGTCGGACAAATGGGCAACTTCGGCCAGGCCAACTACTCAGCAGCCAAAGCGGGCATTATCGGTTTTACCAAGACAGCCGCCTTAGAGCTGGCTCGCTCGAACGTCACCGTCAATGCCATCTGCCCAGGCTTCATCGAGACGGATATGTACGCGACAGTTCCAGAGAAGGTGAAGGAGGCCATTCTCCAGCGCATTCCCCTGGGCCGCGTTGGTACCCCGCAAGAGGTAGCTCGCGCAGTCCGTTACTTGATTGTCGACGGCGAGTATATCACCGGTCAGGTGCTTAACATCAATGGTGGCATTTACATGTAGGAGCGTAGAGGTCAACTGTAGGGGGCCGATTTATCGTGCACCCCGATTGCGGGAGGGTGCACGTCATGGCTCCTCCCGCTCAACAAAGCGATAATTTCAACAACCAGAAAGGGAAAGTATCATAATGGCTGAACTGCAAGAAGCGGTCATTGTGAGTGCCGTGCGTACCGCGATAGGCACATATGGCGGTGGCCTGGCCGAAGTGCCAGCCGCCAAACTCGGCGAGATTTGTATTCGGGCAGCCCTGGAGCGGGCTGACCTCAAATCCAGCCAGGTGGAAGAGGTGATCATGGGCAATGTGCTCCAGGCCGGCCTGGGGCAGAATCCGGCTCGCCAGGCAGCTATTCATGCAGAGCTGCCGGTGGCTGTTCCTGCAATGACGATTAACAAAGTGTGTGGCAGCGGCCTCAAAGCGGTCATGCTGGCAGCACAGGCCATCAAGCTGGGCGACGCTGAGATTGTCGTGGCCGGTGGGATGGAGAGTATGAGCCTTGCGCCCTACCTCCTGGAGAAGGCGCGCTTTGGCTACCGCATGGGGGATGGGCAACTGGTCGATTCGATGATCCGGGATGGCCTGTGGGATGCGTTTAACGATTGCCATATGGGCATCACGGCGGAGAATATCTGCACGGAGAGCCACCTGACCCGGGAAGAACTGGATGCGTTTGCGCTTGAGAGTCAGCAGCGAGCGGTGCATGCGATTGAGGCCGGGAAGTTCCGCGATGAGATTGTACCGGTGGAGGTGCCGGGCCGAAAAGGTCCCACCCTCTTCGAGCAGGACCAGCAACCACGTGCCGATACGACCGCCGAGGCTTTGGCCAAGTTGCGCCCGGCATTTAAGAAGGACGGGATGGTGACCGCAGGCAACTCGTCCGGCCTCAACGATGGAGCCGCGGCAGTGGTGGTGATGAGCCGGAGGAAGGCGGAAGAGCTCGGTTTGAGGCCACTGGCGACGATTCGCAGCTATGCCTCGGCGGGCGTCGATCCGCGCATAATGGGCATGGGCCCCGTACCCTCCACCAGGCGTGCGCTGGAGAAGGCCGACCTCTCGGTGTCGGACCTGGACCTGGTTGAGGCCAACGAGGCTTTTGCCGCACAGTCGGTCGCGGTGGGTAAAGAGCTCGGCTTCGAGCGCTCGAAGCTCAACGTCAATGGCGGTGCCATCGCCCTGGGCCACCCCATTGGAGCCAGCGGCACGCGCGTACTGGTGACCTTGCTCTACGAAATGCAGCGGCGTAATGCCCACTACGGCCTGGCAACGCTGTGCATCGGTGGTGGTCAAGGCGTGGCGATGATTGTAGAGCGCTGAAACCCAGTGCCTTCCCTCTTCGCTCCGCTTGCGCCATAGCTTCATCCTTGCGTTCGATGTGAACGAAGTATTTCGTAAGATGTCAGCAACAGCCGGGACCAACAAGTCCCGGCTGTTGTTGTGACTTACAGTGGTGGTCAGAACGATTGGTTTCCTCGTTGCAGAAACACTGGGTTGGGGCAGACTGGTTAGGAATCGTCGCCGATCAACCAACAGGACGAGACTTACCTCCTGGGATGCTCGGTGAAAAAGCGCACCATCTCGGCAGAGGCATCAGGTCCCTTTGGATCGGTATACGAACCACTGGGACTCCCTCCTGACCAGGCATGACCCGCCTTGTGAACCATCCACTTCTCCATGATGGCTCGACCGCTGACATCGTGGTAGATGGAGCGGGTGTAGGCATGCCCGCTAGCTACTTGCCCTCGTTCCACTTTCACGTCTCGCACAGACCTGCGCACGCTCCCCAGCCCATCACTAGCCGCCTGCAGCCATTGGTCACACAGGCGGTCTGCATTGACCGGGGCGACTGTCGTATCGCCATCCCCATGGAACGCGATCAGCGGGATGATCTCCCTCAGTGGTCGTGCGGGTTGGCGTGTCCCCTGTTTCATCGCCGCGAACGCAGAGGGGAGATTGCGTGCGGCACCATAGGCCAGGCCGGAATGCACGCCGACGGCGGCATAGAGGTCAGAATACGTCGCCGCCATGATGGCGGCCATGGCCCCGCCAGCCGACAGCCCGGCTACATACACCCGTCTCACATCGACGTGATACTCGCTCATAAGCTGTCGCGTGATCCCAGCAATGAGGGATGGCTCGCCCACATCGCGGTGCTGGTCGGTCTCCTGGAACCAATTCCAACACTTCGAGCCATTGGCCGAGGATGCTTGCTCGGGATAGGCAACGAGGAACGTCTTGCCTTCAGCGAGCACATTCATGGCCGTGCCAGCGGCGAGATCAACGGGTGTCTGGGTACAGCCGTGAAGCATCACTACTAGAGGCACAGCTTGTCCTGTATAGCCGCTAGGGATGTAGAGCTTGTAGATGCGTGTCCCAGCTGTATTAGTATAGGCCTTCTCCACAAACTGCCCGCTTGCACGGACAGAGGAAGACACCAGGCCAGGCATGACTGGGCGCATGGGCCCTGTGGTCCTGGGCATGCTGCCGGGTACTCGTGGTACGTCCGGGGAGAGCGTTCTTCGCGCGGCAGCAAGGTACGCCGTCGCAGATTCTCCTCCTGTGCTGCGGCCGCCGGCCGCGCCCCCTACCGATGTCTCCATCGAAGGTGATGAGTCATCAAGAACGCGGAACTCTGCCTCGATTGGTGCACCAGCACGGTTGGGCTCAGCCGCCGATACGTTGGTAGCTGGCACATCCGCAAGGGTGCGCTGAATAAGTGCGGTCGCCTCCGCAAGTCGGCCAGCGCGCGTGAGGCGCGTGGCTTCGGCCATCCCGGTCTGTATGCGGTCATTCATCCGAAAGCGCTCCTTCCTTCTGTGTGACGCCCAGCGCCACAGTGACAGCATCCCCCTGGTCTCTGGTGTGTCTCGGTGTGCCCTGCGGTGGCGACAAGCGCCCAGCCATTTGCAAAGTGAGCAGAGCACGTGGCTCACCTGATACGCCCCGCCAACGCTGCCTTGACGGCGGCACTGGCCCGGAAGGCCCCCAGCACCTCGATCGAGTCAATGGTCGCCAGAGCCAGCTCTGGAGAGACATCCTCAGCGATACTCGCCAGACCGAGCACGTTGATCTGCAACATTTCGCCAGCCGCACGCACCGCCTCCAAATCATGGCGGGTGTAGTGCTGCACACCGAGCACGAGCATCTTGCGTGCCACTGTGCGCTTGACCACCTCCACATGGGTGGCGAGCTGCGTGCGGATGGCCGTGCGGATAAAGTCGGTACGGTTAGAATAAAAACCCTCCTGCACCAGCAAATCGATCTGTCCTAAATCCACGAGTCCCAGGTTGATCGTGATTTTCTCGGTTTTCTCAAATTCGGGCATGGTACCATCTCCTTACCATCTAAGTAGATGGTACACGGATGGTCATCGCGTTGTCAAGGGGAGAAGGCGCCTGTTTATTTCCTAGTTTTGGAATGGATATCCTAAGTAGCTAATACAGGGATACTATCACTGACTGGAGTGACACCCTGATCAGGTTTACTTTCAGCAATAATTCACAAAATATCAAGCCGCATTTGACACAGCACTTTGATTATTCTATAATAGTAACGCTCCACGAACTCGAACGGTGTAGCGGATGTTACGCTCGTTCACGATGTGCATTGGTGTCAGCCATCGCCACCATTATTGAGCGTCTCTACCCGCTCCCCTCTGGCAGTACCATATCAACTCTTGGAGGTATCAATGGACATCCCGAGCTATGTCACCAATGCGAAGCTCCGCGCGTGGGTTGAAGAGATGGTTGCGCTGTGCAGGCCCGACCGCGTCCACTGGTGCGACGGTTCGCAGGCGGAGTACGACCGCCTGTGCGAGCAGATGGTCGCGTCCGGCACCTTCATCCGGCTCAACCCCGGCAAGCGCCCCAACAGCTTCCTGGCCCGCTCCGACCCCAGCGACGTCGCCCGCGTCGAAGATCGCACCTTCATCTGCTCCCTGAGCAAGACCGACGCCGGCCCGACCAACAACTGGGTGCACCCCAGGGAGATGAAGGAGACGCTCCACAGCTTGTTCGGTGGCTGCATGCGCGGGCGCACGATGTACGTAATCCCGTTCAGCATGGGGCCGCTCGGCTCCCCGATCGCGCACCTTGGCGTCGAACTGACCGACTCGCCCTATGTCGCCGTCAGCATGCACATCATGACCCGCATGGGTCGCGCGGTCTACGACGTGCTGGGGGCAGACGGCGACTTCATCCCGTGCATGCACTCCGTCGGCATGCCGCTTGCGCCGGGCCAGCAGGACATCCCGTGGCCTTGTAACAAACAGACCAAGTACATCGTGCATTTCCCCGAGGAGCGCGCCATCTGGTCCTACGGCTCGGGCTACGGCGGCAACGCGCTGCTGGGCAAGAAGTGCTTCGCGCTGCGCATCGCTTCGGTGCTCGCACGCGACGAGGGCTGGCTGGCCGAGCATATGCTCATCCTGGGCGTTGAGACTCCGCAGGGCGAGAAGACCTACGTCGCCGCCGCCTTCCCCAGCGCCTGTGGCAAGACCAACTTCGCCATGCTCATCCCGCCCAGGGAGTTCCAGGAAGAGGGCTGGAAGGTGACGACCGTGGGCGACGACATCGCCTGGATCAAGCCCGGGCCTGACGGCACGCTCTACGCGATTAACCCCGAGGCCGGGCTCTTTGGCGTCGCGCCTGGTACGAGCGCGCACTCCAACCCGAATGCGATGGCGTCGATGCGCGCCAACACCATCTTTACCAACGTCGCGCTGACCGGCGACGGCGACGTGTGGTGGGAGGGCATGTCCGAGGTGCCACCCGCGCACCTGGTTGACTGGACGGGCCAGGACTGGACGCCGGGCAGCGGGCGGGTGGCCGCGCATCCCAACGCGCGCTTCACCGCGCCGCTCAGCCAGTGCCCGGTCATGGACCCGGCGGCCGACGACCCGCAGGGTGTCCCGGTCGCGGCGTTCATCTTCGGCGGTCGGCGCGCGAGCGCGGTCCCGCTGGTCTACCAGGCGTTCAACTGGATGTACGGGGTCTACGCTGCGGCAACGATGGGTTCGGAGACGACTGCTGCAGCCGAGGGCCTGCTCGGCGAGGTGCGCCGCGACCCGTTCGCGATGCTGCCGTTCGCCGGCTACCACATGGCCAGTTACTTCAACCACTGGCTGAACTTCGGGCGGCAGCTGCCGAACCCGCCGCGCATGTTCAATGTGAACTGGTTCAGGCGCGACGCACAGGGCCATTTCCTGTGGCCGGGCTTCGGTGAGAACATGCGCATCCTGAAGTGGATCGTCGAGCGAGCGCGCGGCCGTGCGATCAGCATCGAGAGCCCAATCGGCTGGATGCCGCGCTACGAGGACCTGGACTGGCGCGGGATGGAGGACTTCACGCGCCAGCAGTTCAACGAGTTGATGTCGGTGGACCGCGACCTCTGGCAGCAAGAATTGCTCTCGCACGAGGAGCTGTTCGTGAAGCTGTACGACCGGCTGCCGAAGGAACTGCTGTTCATCCGCGAACTGATCCTCTCCAGCCTATGGCGCTCCCCGGAGCGCTGGGGCCTGGCGCCAGAATGAAATGCCTTAGCCTAACAAACTGTACGGGTTTTGCAGCAACCGCTTGACCTCCTGGAGAAAGCGTGCCGCGGTCGCGCCGTAGATGACGCGGTGATCAGCCGAGATGGTCATCGGCATCAGGTCCCGGAGAACTGGCTGTCCGTCAACCGGCACGAACTGTTTGCGCGTAGAGGCTACCGCCAGGATGGCGACTTGCGGTGGGTTGATGACGGCAATGAAGCTCGAAGCGTCCATCATGCCCAGGTTCGAGACCGAGAAGGTGCCACCCTCCAGGTCGGTGGGAGAGAGCTTGTTTGCGCGGGCCTTGCTAATGAGGGCTTTCGCCTCGCGGGCAATCGTACGTACCCCCTTGCTATTCGTATCGCGAATCACCGGCACCACCAGCCCGCCAGGCACGTCTACGGCGAAGCCAACGTTGATGTGTTTATATTCTATCAGTTGATCCTCCTTGAGCGTGCTGTTGACCTCGGGGAACTTTTCAAGGGCAAGCGCACATGCCTTCACGATCAAATCGTTGACCGTAACCTTCACGCCGTCCTCTCCGGCGCTCGCGTTGAAGGTCTGGCGCATCGCCAGCGCGTCGGTCATATCAACCTCGCTGCTCACATAAAAGTGTGGGATGGTCTGCTTCGACTCGGTCAGTCGGCGGGCTATGAGCATCTGCACCCGCGAGAGTTTGACGACCTCCGCCTCCGCAGGTGGCACAGCCGGTGCTGGAACCGCCTGTGGAGGAGCGGCTGGCACGGCTGCGGGAGCAGGAGTGGTAGGCGCACCGCGCTGCACGAGAAAATCATCAATGTCATCGCGGACGATACGACCGCCCGGGCCGGTTCCCTGGACCAGGCCCAGGTCGATGCTGTGTTCTCCGGCTATGCGGCGCGCCAGTGGAGACGCTTTGATCGCTCTCCTCTCGTCGCCCTCGGAGACGGTGAGGCCATCGCTCCCGGTGCTTGCGCGTGCCTTCGCCGGAACCACCTCTGCCTTGTCCGCCCCTGTCGCCACAGCAGCAGGCTGGACGGGGGCAGGGCTTGCCACTACATTTTGGGCGACCGCGCCGGTTCCGATGAGAGCCACTACCTGGCCGATGGGCACTGTTTCACCCTCCTGCGCCAGTATCTGGTGCAGCGTGCCTTCCTCGTAGGCCTCCAGGTCCATCGTGGCTTTGTCCGTCTCGATTTCAGCCAGGACATCGCCTTTCTTGATCTCGTCACCAGGCTTCTTGAGCCAGCGGGCAATGGTGCCTTCTTGCATGGTGTCGCTGAGCCTGGGCATGGTTATTTCACTCATCGTTATCTCCTCCTTCGGCGCGGCGCGAGTTCGTTGATTGCATCCTCCAACTGCCTGGCACCCGTCAGCGTTGCCAGTTCCAGCGGCTTTGAGTAGGGCAGCGGCACTTCCAGGCTCGCCACTCGTTTGACAGGCGCGTCCAGGTCATCGAACGCCTCTTCCTGCACGAGCGCGGCAATTTCTGCGCCAATGCCGAACGAGCGCCAGTCTTCTTCGAAGACGATGGCCCGGTTCGTTTTCTTGATGGAGTTGATGATGGTCTCGTGATCGAGCGGTCGCAGCGAGCGCAGGTCCACCACTTCGATGCTCAACGTGTTTTCCTGTTCCATGCGGCGGGCAACATCCAGGGCCACCACCGCCATACGCGAGTAGCTAATTACGGTCAGATCAGCGCCCTCTTTCGTCACTTTCGCCTGGCCGATGGGTACCATGTAATCACCGGCAGGCTCTTCACCCTTCGTGTTATAGAGGGCAAGGTTTTCGAGAAAGATCACCGGGTTGTTGTCACGTACGGAGGTACGCAGCAGCCCTTTCGCATCGGCGGGAGTGGATGGGGCAACCACTTTGAGTCCGGGCACATGCGCGAACCAGACCTCCAGGTTCTGCGAGTGTGTGGCCGCGAGTTGCTGGCCGCCGCCACCGGGAGTGCGAATCACCAGTGGGACCGGGCACTGTCCACCGAACATGGCATAGATTTTCGCCGCATGGTTGACAATCTGATCCATGGCCAGCACGATGAAATTGATCGTCATGATCTCCACAATCGGACGCAGCCCAAGCATAGCGGCCCCTGTAGCCATGCCGATAAATCCATTTTCGACAATGGGCGTGTCCACCACGCGTTTAGGACCGAACTCGGAGAGCAGTCCGGCAGTGATCTTATACGACCCCTCGAAGACACCGATCTCCTCGCCGAGGAGGAATACGTTTTCATCGCGCAGTAGTTCTTCGCGCAGTGCATCGTGGAGTGCCTGCCGGTAGGTAATCTCAGCCATTCCTTCCCCCTTTCTCCGCTGCTTCGCCTGGCGCGTAGACGTAGCCATACAGATCGCTCATAAATTCCTCCACCGAGGGAAAAGGGCTTTCCTCGGCAAACTTGACCGCTGCATCGACATCGCGCTCCACCTGTTCCTCGAGCGCGTGCCTACCACTCTCATCGAGGAGCCCGGCCGCTTTGAGGCGTGCTGCGAATGCCTCTATTGGGTCATGCGCACGCCCTTCCTGCACCTCCTCTCGGTCTCGATAGCGATCAGGGTCCACCACGGAGTGACCGCGGAAGCGGAAGCTCACCGCTTCGATGAGGCTCGGTTCATGCTTTTCACGAGCAAGCGCTGCTGCCTTGCGCATGGCATCCCGTACGGCCAGGATATCATTGCCGTCCACTCGCCAACTCTGCATGTCGTAGGCACACGCCTTGCGGTATAGCTCGCTGATGGCAGATCCCCGCTCGACACGCAGGCCCATGCCATACAGGTTGTTCACTACGAAGTAGATGATGGGGAGGTGATAAATCTTAGCGAGATTGAGCGATTCATGGAAAGCTCCCGTATTCGTGGTTCCATCACCCATCTGACATGCCACCGCCTCGGTAGAGCCGCGATATGCGACCGCAAAGGCGGCGCCCGTAGCCAGGGGAATCTGGCCTCCAACGATAGCATATCCACCCATAAAGCGACGTGCGAGGTCAAAGAGATGCATGGAACCTCCGCGCCCGCGCGAACAGCCCGTGTCCTTACCGAAGAGCTCTGCCATCACTGCACCGGGAGAGATGCCGCGACCAATGGCATAGCCATGTTCCCGGTAGTTCGTGTAGACATAGTCTGTCGGCTCGAGTCCGGTGCAGAAGCCGATCACCGTTGCCTCTTCGCCCAGATTGAGATGGCAGTAGCCACCAATGCGGGCTTTGGTGTACATTTCAGCAGATTTTTCCTCGAAGCGGCGGACAAGCAGCATCTGGTTGTAATAAGCGAGGAGTGTATCACGATCTTCTCCCTCGGGTATCGGAGGAAGTGCTTGCTCGCGGACAGATGTTGAGTTATCCGTACCCGCTTGCTTTTTGCCTTTTGCGTCCACAGTGTACTTGATCCTTTCTTATTCTGGGGGATAGTAGCCCCGGACTCCCCAGCTAGCATGAGATAGAAAGAAGTTCCATGTGCCCGCCTCTTATGAGCCGGGAGGCTCCGGCTCATAAGAGGCGGGCACATTTTTTGCGTGGCAGCGTGGGCAGCGCTCGGGCTGTTCCTCGCCGTGAACTACTTCCCCGCATACAGGGCACATCCAATGCAGAGCTATCTCTCTGACCAGATCGGCGCGGCTTATAATGCCAACCAGCCGACCCTGATCGAGCACGGGTAGACGCCTGATGCGCTCATACACGAGGAGATGGCTCACCTCTTCCAGGTCTGTATCCGGCGTGACGCTGATGACTCCGCGCGTCATCAGCTCACCGACTTTCTGCCCCTCTTTGCTAATGATATCGTACTCGGTGACAACACCCACCACAACATTTTCATTATTAACGACGGGTAAGCCGCTAATGCGATGTTGAGACAGCAGACGCGCCGCTTGCTGCCTGGTCTGGTTTTCTGTCACTGTAATAACCCTGGTGGTCATTACATCCTCAGCCTTCATAATTCCTCCTTCCGCTTGTTCGTTGGCCTTCTCCGCGTACCAATGGTAGCATATCATACTATGTGTGAAAGGGGGTACGCACTACCAGCACCCCCTCTACACGATGCAATTTGCTATCCGAGGTGGCAGACTGCTCTCACATTATTCTCCTAATTGTTCAGCGATAAGCTGTGCTAAGTGCAACACCCGCATCTTCCTCCCACCCTTTGACCCCAGCGATGTAATCAGTCTGTATGAGTTCAGGCTCACGCTTGAACCGCCGGCTGCGCGCCTGGCTGCGGAACGCATCACACCTCACGAATTGCGGGAATTGCGCGAGATGGTTGCCCTCAACCGGCAGAGCGCGGAGACCCAGCAACGCCAAGAGTGGAGCGAGAGCGATGCGGCCTTTCATCGAACGATTGCCGAAGCAACGCACAACCCGTTCCTCGCCTCTGCGATAGCTATGACGACCCGCACACAGAGGTGGGTGTTCGACATCGCGGCAGGACGCACACAGGCATTGCTACTGACCTACGCAGAGCAACACATGGCGATACTCGAGGCCATTCAGGAGGGGGAGCCAGACGTCGCCGCTCAAGCGATGCAGACCCACCTGGAATGGGCACTGACCCACTCCAAACAAGAGATGCGGCGACGACTTGGTGTTGAAGCAGTTGAATAATCAGCATTGATCCTACCCTACGATGTTAGTGACATCCCAACCCCTTTGGTCATCCAGCGGGGGTTTCTTGAGCGGAAGCCAGATATGGAATGCACGCGTACCTGCGGGCGACTACGGCGCAGCGACTTATATTGAAGGAACAACTGCCTGATCCATCGGGAGCGCAATGAAGAAGGTCGAGCCCTGGTCTTCGACCGACTCGAACCAGATGCGCCCACCGTGTTGCTCGACGAGGGCCCGGCAGATATATAGCCCCAGACCGGTTCCATCGATCTTACGGGCATTGTCTGCCCGTTCGAAGCGACCAAAGATGCGGGCTTGCTGGTGCGCAGGGATGCCGATGCCCTGATCTTCTACATACAGCTCTACGGTATCTGCCTGCGGGTCTTCACGCAACGTGAGATCGATACGGCCTCCCTCGGGGCTATACTTGATGGCATTGGTAATGAGGTTGCCCAGCACCTGCTCGATGCGGAGGGGGTCCGCTTCGGCGACGATGTGCTCCTGCGCGGCGTGAATGGCGATGGGATGGCGCTCGCTGGTGACCTGCAGCCGTGCCGCCACCCGCCGTGTCAGGGCGACCAGGTCCGTCGGCTCGGCGTGCAATGCCAGCTGTCCTGCCTGCAGGCGCGTCACATCCAGCAGTTCTTCGGTAAGATCGACCAGGCGGTGCGTGGCCAGGTCAATATTTTGGAGCGCCTCTTTCTGCCAATCGGCCAGCTCGTATCCTCTCCCCCGTCTGGCCTGGAAGAGGAGCGCTTGCGCATAACTTTTCAGGACGGCAAGGGGATTACGTAGTTCGTGTGCAGCGATGGCGATGAACTCGTCTTTGAGCCGTTCAGCCTCTTTCATGGCACTGACGTCCTGGTGAACCACGAGGGCTGCAGGCTCGGTTCCCTCAGCAAGAGGTTTTGTTGCATCCACTGTTGACGAAAACAGATGATGGAGATCGAGTGCGACGGCATTGACCAGGACATGCATAGACGTGCCATCAGAATGGCGGATGACCTCCTGGTGTTGATACACCATCTCACCATCCCGTACTGCTCGCAGCGTCGCAAGCTGCTCGGGGGCAAGCGCGAGCCCATCCATGCCGAAAACACGGATACCATGCTCCCGCAGGAACTCATCCATAGGCTGGCCGGGCGGCCAGGATGCTCCCCAGACGGTAGCGCTAGCGCGATTGGCGAGGATCAGCCGTGCGTCACTCCCATGGACGAGGTAAACGCTGCTGGGCAATTCATCCAGGATCATTTGCAGTAAGGCCCGCCGTGCTTCTGTTTCAGCATGAATTCGTCGTTCAAGTTGTTCCAGGCGATGACGCTCCGACATGTCCCGAAAGGTCGTGACAGCGCCTGTTATTCGTCCTTCCTGGCCCCATAAAGGAGCACCACCGATACTCACCTGCACCTCCCGTCCATCGAGAGCACGCACTTGCACCTCCAGCGCATTCGCACCCGTGAGCACCTCGCCTTTTAGGAGACGCGCCGGTGCGGAGGTACCCCTGGGGAGGCTCTGCCCCTGGGTATCACGCATATCGAGCAGAGCAATCCGCTCCTCCAATGGACGAGCGGTGTAGTCAGGAACTACATCAAGTGCGAGTAACCTCCGGGCCGCTGTATTCACCTGCACAATGCTGCCATGGCGGTCATAGACGAACACCCCGTCGGTCATCGCCTCGAAGATAGCCTCAAGCTGGCTCGCATATGCCTGCGCCTGGTGCTCAGCCTCCTGCAAGCGGCGCTCAGTCGCGTCGTGCCAGGTAACCACCGCACCAAATACACCGTTTTGTGGAGTATTCATCGTATCGTTCTTCTGCGACAAAGGGCCCGTGGTAAGAAGACGGAGCGGGGTGGCATTGACCAGGTACTCGCGCGTCTCGTTATGGCTATCAACTACACTCAGCGGGAGATCCTCTACTGCCTTGCCGTTCAGTGCATGCCGCGCCGGCGTGTAGAGCAATGCCTCGACTACACGCTCTCCTTCAGGAGTGTCTTTGAGTTGCTCGCGCAACCGGCGAGCGGCACCATTCTCACGCACAATAGTTCTCTGGTGATCCATCACGGTGACACCATCAGCAATACTTTCAAAGATGGCGTTCAGCTCCTGGGCACGCCTCTGAGCCAGGCGATATAACTGCGCATTCTCCAAGGCAACGGCGGCCTGGGCAGCCAGTCCGACTAGCAGCGCTTCATCATCCCGCGTAAATTGACCTGGTTCCCTGTGCCCCAGGAGCAAGCCCCCGCGTACCTGTGCCATGCGGTCGAGCAGCGGCGCCCCAAGAAAGCTACGCACGACTGGATGGCCGCGCGGCACGCCCATTGAACGCAAGCTTTCCTTTGAGAGCTGCCCGTGCGCATAGTCGAACGCGGCCTGCCGCGCTGCATCCCTGTTCCGTTGTCCTGTGGCCCGTGTCTGCTCTGGCTGGGGGGGGTGAGCCAGGGCATCGGCGACGCGCACCGGGACCCCGTGGCGGAAGATCGGCGCGAGCAGCCCCTCTCCACCAAGCGGCATGCGGCGAAACAGGGCTTCCTGCTCTGGCGTGACCCCCGCCACGGCTGCGAGATGAAAGCGGCCGCCCTCCGCAGGCACCAGCGGCTCTCCCTCGTCATTTACCGGCCGTAACGTGAACGCTGCAAATTCGGCACCAGTCAGTTCACAGGCAGTTTCCGCGAGACGGGTCTCATCCAACGCGCTCATGAGTTCGATCCCTACCCGACTCAGAGCCACAGATCGCTCTTCCACTGTACGTTGTGCGTTCCTTTCATGCTGTTTCATGCTCCACCTCCGCAGTTGTGAAGAAAAATTTCACGTGCGCCACCCATTAAAGCAGCACAATCTTCTCGCGGCGAATCTCTCCGCTCGTGGGATGCCAGGAACCTATGGTCTATCACCGGCAATGCAAACAAACCGAATATGATAAAGTGCTTGGCAATGTTTATGACATCCTCATTTTATGATAATAAATAGCATAGATACAGGTACTTCGCCTGGCATGCTCAGGGCAATCGTACCTAAATGGGGAGGTGGTAGAATAGAGTGTTGGTTGCGTCGTTGTTGCCAGGCTTACCACACTGCTCAGGCAACGCGCTGGGCAGATTTCTGTCCGTGAGAGGGTAGCGTAACGAGATTTCCCCTATGAAACTTTGGTGACTGTCAAAACGTGTACAAAACGAGAGAGGGATACCGCATTCCCCATCACTCCAGCCCTCGCGGCGTCCCTCACCACTTGCTTATTGTCATCCAGCCCTATATTACCCCCTCTTGACATTTATTGCATATAGATTTATTCTGCATATAGATGCTCAGCCTTATCTATATGAACAATGATTTGGAATTGGCTCATTGTAAAAGCATAGATGACGTGTAAGCAAGCAATGAGATACAAGGGGGATCATCATGCAGCATATCAAAAGGAGACTTACAAGACTTCTAGGCCCTTCCGCCCATTTTTTCCACGCGCGGACAGGCACTTTTCTCAGTGGCGATTTTTCCAATGGAACGGGTTCACGGCCCTATAAGCTTTATATTCCACGCAATTATACAGCCGGTACCTCTATCCCGCTGCTCGTGGCTTTGCACGGCTGTACGCAAGACCCAGATAACTTTGCCACGGGTTCTCGCTTCAATGTACTGGCCGATAAATACAACTTCCTGGTACTCTATCCACAACAGACCGGCAGAAATAACCTCACCAGGTGTTGGAACTGGTTTATCCGTAAGAACCAGGTGCGCAACAGCGGCGAACCTGCCCTTCTTGCTGCTATGGTTGATTACATCGCATCGCAATATGCCGTCGACACAGGTCGTATATTTATCACCGGTATATCGGCGGGCGCAGCCATGGCTGTCATTATGGGCGCTTGCTACCCTGATTACTTCGCAGCTATTGGCGTACACAGCGGCGTGGAATATAAGGCTGCCTTCGACCTGGTCAGCGCCCAAATCGCCATGAGCAGGGGTGGTCCAGACCCTAAAAAGCAAGGGAATCTTGCCTACTTGAGCGCTGGTTCAGCAGCGCGTGTGTTACCGGTCATCGTGTTTCATGGGAACAACGATCGCACTGTTTCTCCTATCAATGGGGATCAGGTAATCCAGCAGTTTATCAGCACCGGTGATTATGCAGACGATGGCAGCGCGAACAATTCAGTCAGCGCCGATCCAGATAGCGTCCGGAACGGCCAGGTACCTGGTGGCTATTCCTACACCATCTACACCTATGTTTACCAGAAACAGGTGCTCTTGCAGCACTATAAAATCGATGTGCTTGGACACGCCTGGAGTGGAGGTGATACCACCGCACCTGCGACGTTCACCGATCCTAATGGTCCAGACGCCTCCCTGTTGATGTGGAACTTTTTTGCCAGCCATCCGAAGGTCCAGCGTACCGCGACTCCTGTTACTCCCGTCAGGCACGGGGATTGGTCTCGGTAGACGCCGTTTCATATGCCTGTGACGTAATTGTGATGAATATTACCGATTTACCCCTTGACAATAGCAGCAACTAAGTGTAAAATGCATATAGATGCAATTGCATATCGTCGTAATACACATCGTGGCTAGATGCATATAGGTGCGATAATGGCGGAAGTAAACAGAGAAAACGAATCACAAACCGGGGCGAACGAGTCCTGGTCAAAAAACTGGCTCGTTCCTATCCTTCTCTTGATGTTACGGGAATGGAGTTCCTACGGCTATGAATTGATGGAGAGAGTGGCGACCTTCGGGTTAGCCGCAATGAACCCGGGCACGTTTTACCGCACGTTACGGCAGATGGAGAAAGATGGAATGGTACAATCGAGCTGGGATACCTCAGAAACGGGGCCAGCCAGGCGTATGTACTCGATCACAGAAGCTGGTGAAACCTACCTGAAGTACTGGGCGGACTCTCTGAATCAATACCAGAAGCTGATGGAGACATTCTTCCGGCTGTACACCGGTCGTCCATCACAAAAAGATCAGTCGTAAGTGAGCAGATAAAGGCATTTGAGCCTTGGAGGCTCATGCAAGCGAGTCAAGTTTAAAGGGTACTCCCGCGAGTACCACTAGTGCAGGTAACTGCTAAAAATCAAAAGGAGTTAAGACAATGGCAAAGAATAAAGATCAAGTGAATGATGCGGCCTGGAGTCTGAGCAAGTCAGTACAAGAGGCAAATCAGGCAATTACCGACAGTGCTGTTGCAGCTCAGGAGCGCAATGTGAAGTTTGTCCAGGGCGTCTTCGACAACGGCATTGAGGTACTTAAGAGCCACGCCGAGAGCACACGCGCCTTGATGCAGGAGTTTGTAGGACTGCCGGAGAAGCAGCAAGTGGCAGTTCAGGCAGTGGCCGATAGCGCCGTTGCCGCCCAGCAGCGGAACATGCAGTTTGCCCAGAGTATACTTCAGAGCAGCACAGAACTGATGAAGAGCCATACCGAGAGCACGCGCACGCTGGTGCAGACACTGGTAGAGCAGACGCAGAAGCAGCAAGAAGCTTTTCAGGTGCTGACCCGCGAGTCATGGGATACATACATGGGCTTCCTCTCTGCACCGTTCTCCTATTACCAGCAGGCCTTGGAGACTGCCGAGTCGATCGCCTCGCAGGGGGTAGAGACCGCGCAGAAAATCACTCGCCAGGGATTGGAGGTAGCTCAGCGGGCGACTCGCCAGGAAAAGCAGGCTGTTCGGGCAACTACTGAATAACAAGGCATCCAGCAAGTTCACTGGGGCCGGAGCGCAAGCCCCGGCCTTTTTTGCTTTTTCGTCTCCCAATGGGTGGGAATAGACACAATGACGAGTGGTTCCAGCAACTGAGGGGAGTGCTTACATGACCAAAGAGGAAAAGCCAGAAGAACCGGCAGATTCCAATGTATGGAAGAAAAGCATGGACGGGGACAAAGAAACGTCCCTTGATCCCTACGGTCTTTATCGAGCTTGGCTGAAAAGTGTAGGTGAAGCTCAGGAGCAGATAAAGCCCAGTTCTATGAAGATGTTTGATCCGAAAGAGGTATGGCAGCAATGGTTCGAAGCGACAACTGCGGCCTGGCGAAACGCTGCAGAAAAGGGAGCCGACCCATTAGGGCTTACCACTCAGTGGTCGGAGATGATGGAGGAGGCCCGGGCCAAAATATCAGCAGAAGGCACCATAGCAGCGGACCCATTTACCTTATTTAAACAATGGTATGATGCCACGAGCGAAACATGGTCAAAGGCAGTTGGGGACATCATCGGCAGCGACAGGTTCATGCAAATGGCCAGCCAGTTCCTGGAAAGCTACACGAGTTTCGCCAGAACGTTCCACCGTGCGAGTGAAGAGTATTTCAGTAATCTGCAACTTCCCACGCGCTCGGATATTGCAAGAGTAGCAGAGCTGGTCATCAATGTAGAAGAGAAAGTCGATCAGTTAGACCTCGCCTTCGAGGGCCTCGAGGATACCTACGCGCAATCGACAACAAGCGAGGCCATAGCAGGCCTGGCTGGACGACTTGATGGCGTGGAAAACAAACTGGACGCGCTGCCCGCTGTTCTGCAAAAGCTGGCAACGGTAGAACGATTGGAAATGCGCCTGGACAGGGTTGAAAGCAAGCTGGATCAACTGCTGTTAGCCCTGGAGAAAATCGAAGCAACTCCGCAGGTGGTCAGGTCCACCAATTCAACTCGTAAGTCACCAGGACCCAGAAGTGGGTCTACAAAAGGTCAGGCAGGGAAGACCAAAGCGTAGCTCCACTATGCACTTCGTAAGAATAGCACACAGAGGAGGACCACATGAGCCAGGGCAGTACGACACCATCCGATTTTGAAAGCGCTTTCCAAAAATACCAGATGGGTATGGAGATTATTCTGGAGGGCGCGAAGGCTGAGACGGGTAAGACGCCTAAAGAGGTCGTCTGGACCAAGAACAAAGCGAAGCTCTACCATTATGAACCGACCGCCGAGAAAGAGTTCCCGGTTCCCATCCTGCTGGTCTACGCGCTGATCAATCGTCCCTACGTGCTGGATTTGATGCCCGGCAACAGCCTGGTGGAGTACCTCGTTGGCCGGGGCTTCGATGTGTACATGCTTGACTGGGGAACGCCAGGAGACGAAGATAAGCATCTCTCGTTTGAGCACTATGTGCTGGACTACATTCCCCAGGCGGTAAGGAAGCTGCTGAAGCATTCCCACGCCGGGGAGTTCACCTTGATGGGATACTGCATGGGTGGGACGATGACGGCCATGTACGCAGCGCTTTTCCCCGGCAAGCCGCTCAGGAACCTGTTACTACTCACCGCACCAATCGATTTCACCCCCGATGAGATGGGGCTTTTTGGCCTCTGGACCAGTGAGAAGTACTTCAACCCCGACCGCATCGTGGAGGCCTTCGGGAATGTTCCGGGCGATTTCATCGATACCGGCAACCGCATGGTGAAGCCTGTCACCAACTATGTTGGTTCCTATGTCACGATGTGGGACCGCATTATGCAGGGGAAGTCCATGGACACGTGGCTGGCAATGAACAAGTGGGTGAATGACAGCGTCCCGTTCCCCGGTGAGGCGTTTCGCCAGTGGATCCGTGAATTTTACCAGCAGAACAGGCTCGTGAAGGGAGCCATCAAGCTTCGTGGGCGCCAGGTAGACCTCGCGAACATTACGTGTCCGCTGCTGAGTATCGCGGGTAAAAAGGATCACATCTGCACCTTGCCCCAGGCCGAAGCCATTATGCACCTGGTGAGCAGTAAAGATAAGGAGTTCTACACGCTCGACGCCGGGCACGTTGGCCTGCTGACGGGTTCGGATGCGAAGAGGGGGCTGTGGCCTAAATTGGATAGCTGGCTGGAGCTGCGCTCAAAATAACGGCGCGTGCGCTCACTAATCAGCGCGCCTCGCTTTCTACTCATCTGTCAATCCGCGCGGGTTGCGAGCAGGGAAAGTACCTCACAGGGTTATTTTCTTGCTCGCTTGTGTCCTTCCCGTGAAAACTGCCGGGTTTTCCCGTTTCTAGATAAGAGGAAGAAAATCTGCCCGCCAGGTTCTTTGTAACCGGAACGGGGGATTTCGCATAAAGGAGAAGAGTGCGTGCGTATTTTGAAACGAACATTCCCGGTACATCGAATAGCACATTTCGGGATTCGCCCTTTCATCCTCTTACTGTTCGTCATCATGACAGTTGCCATTCTACCAGCACAATTTCAACACGGTGCGCGTGCCAGTAACCCGCAGTGGCAGCAATTCTTCTACAATGGCCCAGCCGGCAGTCGTCCATATTTTGTCTACACTCCCGAACACTACCAGGTTGGAACAGCAGTGCCACTCATCGTCATGTTGCATGGATGTATTCAAACGGCGGTTGACTTTGCGACAGGCACACAGATGAACCAGTTAGCGGAGCAGTATAACTTCATTGTCGCTTATCCACAGCAAACAAGCATTTACAATCCGTCGTTATGTTGGAACTGGTTTAATCCCGCAAATCAGTTTCGTGGAAGTGGCGAACCCGCCATTATTGCCGGGATTGTACAGGAAATTGAGCGGAATACTGCCCGGTGGACGATTGATGGACATCGTATTTACGTAACGGGCATATCTGCCGGAGGCGCAATGGCTGTGATTCTGGGCGCTACCTACCCGGATATCTTTGCAGCGATTGGCGTCCATTCAGGTGTGGAATATCGCGCCATAACTTCTCTCCTCAGTGGAGGAGAAGTTTTTCTCGATGGCGGGCCAGATCCAATCCAACAAGGGCAAGAAGCCTTTGCGGCCATGGGCAGTTTCGCCCGTGTCGTTCCCACCATCGTTTTTCACGGGACAGATGATGTTGTGGCTAACCCGATTGATGGGAATCAGGTCGTACAGCAATGGATGGAGACAGATTTTCTTGCGTCGCATGGCACCTACGATGCCGGCTTTAACCATCCCAGCAGCACCATGCATGGTCAGGTCCCGGAGGGTCATTCGTACACCGTGTACCGGTGGAATGACAACGGTGGCAACGAGGTTCAGGAGTACTGGCTCATCAATGGTATGGGGCACGCCTGGTCGGGAGGTAATCCAGGCGATTTCACCGACCTTCAAGGCCCGAGTGCAAGTCTGGCAATGTGTATGTTCTTCAAGAGCCATCCCATGCGCGAGTGAATATGTGGTTCTCATATCGGCTTGAATCGCTACTGCCTCTGGCGATCCGTTCTGCCGAAGCCCGGCTACCACATCCTCAGCAGCCTCCTTGCTTTTAGAGTAGCTCACCACCACTCTGGCCCCTTCATGCCCCAGTTCCTCGGCTATAGCACGCCCTATGCCCCTACCTGGTGACGTCGTTACTGGCGGGTGCCTATCTCAACGGGGGGATTGGGCGAGAGTTGCAGCGCGTCACCAACCGTGATAGAGTGTAGCAGCCCAACGAATAGGGATTGTTTTGTGATACTGATTCACCACTTTCGTGATAGATATGTGAGAACAGTGCTTTATAGTTGCTGTACGTGAACAAGTGAGTGCTAGCTACTCTCAATTGCGAGCGTTGATGGGTCCATCGTAAACCAACCTGAAGTGCGAATCAGGGTGGGTCCATGAGAGGAATAAAGTCGTCGTAGTCAGATTTGTATCACTATATATAGGAATAGCAGAAGGAGAGAAAAGAACATGGCACAACGAGAAGTCGTCGTGCTGAGCGGTGTGCGCACCGCGATTGGAGACTTTGGCGGCGGTTTGAAGGACAAGCCACCTACTGAACTGGGCGCGACCGTTGTGCGCGAGGCGGTCAGGCGTGCGGGGATCCAACCGGAGGAGGTAGAGCATGTGGTCTTCGGCAATGTGATCCATACTGATGTCCATGACATGTACCTCGCTCGCGTGGCCGCCATCAACGGCGGTCTTTCCATCGAGACCCCGGCCCTCACACTCAACCGCTTATGTGGGAGCGGCTTGCAAGCGATTGTTTCGGCAGCCCAGACCATTTACATGGGTGATGCGACCGTGGCGCTAGGCGGAGGCGCCGAAGTGATGAGCCGCAGCCAATACTGGCTCCCGGGTGCCCGGTGGGGGCAACGCATGGGTGATGGGAAGCTGATTGACGCGATGGTGGGAGCGCTCAGTGATCCATTTGACGATTGTCACATGGGCATGACCGCTGAGAACGTAGCGGAGAAGTGGGGTATCACCCGGCAGGAACAGGACGCGTTGGCCTTGCAGAGCCACCAGCGGGCGGCGGCAGCCATCCAGGCAGGCTATTTCAAGGAGCAAATCCTCCCGATTGAATCCAAGGTCAAAGGACAGACCGTGGTCTTTGACACCGATGAGCATGTCAAGGCGGACACCACCCTGGAGAAGTTGGCGAAATTGCGCCCCGCCTTCAAAGGGGATGGAAGTGTGACCGCAGGCAATGCCTCGGGGATCAACGATGCAGCAGCGGCAGTGGTGCTGATGGAGGGAAGCCTCGCGCAGCGGCGCGGATTGCACCCGTTGGGCCGGCTGATAGCGTATGCTCATGCGGGAGTAGACCCGAAATACATGGGCATCGGACCCGTCCCGGCGGTGCGGAAGGTGCTCGAACGTGCCGGGCTGACCATCAAGGACATGGATGTGATCGAGCTCAATGAGGCCTTTGCCGCCCAGGCGCTTGCCGTCATGCGGGACTTGGACTTGCCGCCCGATCGCACAAACCCCAACGGCAGCGGGATCTCGCTTGGCCATCCCATCGGGGCGACGGGCTGTATCCTGACAGTGAAGGCGCTTTACGAACTGCGCCGCATCGGAGGGACGTATGCACTGGTCACCATGTGCATCGGAGGCGGCCAGGGCATCGCTGCTATCTTCGAAGCCATGTAAGCGCGTGACTGGTGGAACACGGTGAGTGGGCTTTCAAGTCCACCTACCAGAGCATGGGGTGACCAGCGGGTGAATCTGTCGTGGTCATCCTCATGCTTGCTCTTGAACAAAAGGCAATTGGAAGGAAAGGAACCATTATCTACCATGAGCGAACAACAAGAAACGCCCAATCCACTCGATCCTTTTGACACCTGGACTGCGATGCGTGATGCCAGCCTGAAAAGCTGGACTGCG
>WNEZ01000347.1_pt1 | contig 38038 bp, 26 predicted proteins | sample 5400521 | NCBI WGS metagenome assembly WNEZ01 (sample SAMN13153339, study PRJNA577476) | soil metagenome | isolation source: 120 cm saprolite under Douglas fir tree site 2 hole 1 replicate 1 | place: USA:California | collected 2015-04-18 | reverse complement strand
CGAGATTGGGGATTCTAACTAGCCCCAATTTGGACACGAGGCCGTTCCGCCAAAGATACCTGTCGAAAAGTGCGTTGAGCGCGCCGTAGAAAGCTAAGCTGGAGGGGGCATCCAGCCACCACGGCACGACGAGGTTCGTGACCGCCAGGATCCTGGACGAGACCCACCCCAAAGCAATCGCCACAGACGCGAGCAAAAGAGGAACGACCCGCCTTTCGCCAGAGTCTGTGCTGTAGCCGTGCATACTTCACCTGCTCGGCTCATCCATCCGAGCCGAACAGGCCTTTATGGGCCTGCTGGATCGCGCCTTCCACCCCTCCAATCGTTGCTGGAGAACTAACGTCGTCAGTGAAAAGAGCTTCCTGAATATTAGAGTACCGACCCTAATGGAAAGGTTGGCTGGCATCGCCTCTTGGACGGACCGCCGAAAGCGAAGTTATGGCAGAAAAACGGCCGTATGTTAAGCAGTTCTCCCCTTCATCTCGACGCTAAGGGCCTTGCTGATTTGGCCGACTCCTTCTTCTTTAGTCTTTGCGTATTACGGGCAAGGTGGTATTCACATTTAAGCTCCGCTCCCAATCCGCTTCGAGGAGGCAGAGCCATGAAGCTCTTCATCGTAGCGGCTGCTCTAACTCTTGCTCTCGTTTCTGCCAACACGCAGTTTCTCGACGCACCCACGGGCTTTGACAACAAAGCGAACGGCATTGTTGATGATGGGACGCATCAGGCCGACCAAATGAAATTTGACGAGGTCGAGCAGCTTAGCGATGGCCTCGGACCGTTATACAACGCTCAATCCTGCCGCGAATGCCATCAGAGTCCGGTTTCCGGTGCGGCATCCCAGGTCACGGAATTACGCGTTGGCCATCAGGGACCGGACGGACGGTTCCGCACTCCCGACATCCCGATCGCTCACGGAGCCGAGGTCATCACCGGCCGCTCTCTTGTGAATGATCGCGCCATCTGCCCCAATGCGGCTTTTGCGGACAAGGAAATTCAGGAACGCGTCCCTGAAACCGAGACGATCCGCACGCTCCGCCTTTCTCTGAACCTGTTGGGGGATGGCTTCGTCGAGGCCGTTGCCGATCAGACCCTTATTGATCTTTCCAAGCAACAGTGCAAATCGTCACACGGAAAAATCTGTGGACAGATCCTGTATGTGCCCATCGTGGAAGCGCCCGGACAGATGGGAGTAGGCCGTTTCGGATGGAAAGACCAGCACGCCAGCCTGCTATCGTTCGCCGGCGACGCGTATCTCAACGAGATGGGCATTACCAATCGCCTGCAACCCACTGAGATCACCAATCTGTGCAACAGCGCTTCGGAGCCGAATGACAAGCCTGGGGCCGACGGTCTTTCCGATATCGATCGCTTCGCCCGCTTCATTCGCGCGACGAAAGCGCCCGCACGTGATTCGCAGCTCGTCAATAGCGCGACTGCAAAGAAGGGCCTCGGTCTATTCGATAAAATTGGCTGTGCGACTTGCCACCTCGAGACACTGATCACCGCTCCTGCAGGAACAAAAATCAACGGCGGCACGTTTACGATTCCAGCAGCACTCGGATCCCTCACGTTGCACCCCTATGGAGACTTCCTGATGCACGACGTGGGTACCGGCGACGGAATCCTGCAGGCTACTAGAGAGCACTATGGTCACCAAGTCTTCCAGCAAATGTCCGTGTATCTCTCGAAACAAGATTTTGAGGGTAGTAGGAACAAGATACGCACCGCTCCGTTGTGGGGAGTCCGCTTGCGTCCGCGATTGATGCATGACGGTGCCTCTCTGACGCTTCTCGAAGCCATCACACGGCACCGCGGCGAGGCCACCCACGTCATCCAGCAATTTGAAAAACTGAAAAGACCCGACCAGGAAGCTGTTATCGAGTTCCTAAAGTCTCTCTAACCTCTAACCTGTCTTGGCTGCTTAAGGGTTCTGTCTTCAGTGGGAAGACGCCGGACTCGCCGGCGCGGTAATCGTAATCTTGAAACTTACAGCGCCTCGCGAAGAACGCCTTCGCAAATCTGATACCGGCTCTAACAAACCCCATACCTAGAAGGCTTATTACTTTCTTATAGGTTGGGGCCCTGGGACTAACTTTATGCTCTGCCAAGTAAGCACGCTAGTAAGAGTGAGCGGATGAGCTAAACAGGCCGACATAATCTCTCAAAGGGTTCAAATTCCTCTGAAAAGATGTCCCCCGTGTGGCTCATTTTGCCTTTCGAGAACCAAGCGCCCAACCTGCCAAATTCTTGGACCGGGGTTTCGTAAGACTGAAGGCGTGTATCGCTGCTTGATATTCCGCCCCATTCCTGTCATTCAGGCAATTCTGCGCATGGGCCAAACTTCGACCACCACACGGCGCACTTCAAAGTGCCTCACTCTATTTCGGACCTCGTATTCCCATCTCTTTTCTATTCCAGAAATCCAAGCTGTTGGCTCTGCTCGATATCTCGCCTCTTTCCATAGCGAAATGCCATCCACACGCCGACAGTCATGATTCCCAGAGGCGGCACCAAGAGTATAACCACGCCTTTACTGATAGCTTTTCGCCCGTCTTTAGAAGTTGCCTCGGCCGAGCTGCGGCACATGGCGCACCCTTGGCTGAAAGCGGGCGCCGCCCACAGAAAGACAAACACGCTAAGAATGGCAAACCGACGTCTCATTTCACTCCAAGATAGAGGATCCGAAAAGCATCCGGAAAGAAAAAGATCGACATCAGGACCAGACAGATGACCAGGGAACTCATCGTCAGCCATTTCATACGCGAGACTTCATATTTCAAGTGCATGAAAAAGCCAATGATCAAGGCCGCTTTCACGATCGACAAGCCCATAAGGATGGTCAGCATACGAACGGGTTTCAAGTTCTGATAGGTCAAATAGACCTCGATTGCCGTCATCAACAGCAGCGCACCCCAAACCCAGAAGAACTGCGCTTTAGCGTGATGGCGATGTCGTTCGGCCGCCTGCTCCGCAATGATTTGTTGGAATGCTTCCATAACTTCGCGTCTCCTAGATAATCCTCGCCGACATCAAATAGACCAGAGGAAAGATGAACATCCATACCAGGTCCACAAAGTGCCAGTAGAGTCCGGCAACTTCCACGTCAGCAGCATCGTAGACTTTGGGCTTCAGCCACAGAATAACGGAGCAGACAGCTGCCGCTATCAGCAAAACGTGAGCGCCGTAGTGGAAAGGGCTGTAGGAGGGTGTCCCCAGCCAAGCGCCCAACCAGCAGAGAAGCAAAATAGGAATGAAATTTCGCCGCAGGGCAACGACGCCAAGGTAAACCACTCCTAGCGTTACGTGAAGCATATGCATTCCGGTCAGACCGAAGAAGGTCGCGGGAAATTGCGGAACGCTCTTGGCTACGTCCGCAAACTCGCCAGTTGTTGCGTGTCCTGGCACCGCCGGAAAAACGGGCAGAGTCAGACCCGTTGCAATCAGGTGGCTCCACTCCCGTGCGTGAAGAACAACAAATCCCGTACCGCAGGCCATCGTGGCCAGAAGCCAGAGGCGTTGCGCTTTGGCATCGCCGTGTACCGCCGCACGCACGGCCAGCACCATGGTCAAGGAACTCGTGAGCAGAAACGCCGTCATGATCGTGGCGTTCACGATGCTTTCGGAATGGAATGGCGTCGGCCAGTTTGCGATCGAAATGCGCCCGTAGCTGTAGGAGTAAAGCAGCGCGCCAAATGTCAGCGAGTCAGAAAGCAGAAACAACCACATGCCGATTTTTTTGGAGTATGTCCCAAAGAGCGAAGGCTCGTAGACCTCTGGCCGACCGTGCGGCAATGTCGCTTCAGCCATATGTTTGGCTCCTGTTAACCCGCAAACTCCAGCAGACACAAAATGTAAACCCACAGCAGGGTCATGAAATGCCAATACCAGGCGGTCACGTCCAAGACAACCACGCGCGATTCTGCCGGCCGCCGGAACAGTACGGTTGCTCCGGCCGTCAGCAACGCAAAAATACCGCCTAGCAAGTGCACGCCGTGCGTTCCAGTCAAAAGATAAACGAAGGAGCTGCTGGGGCTACTGGCTACATAGAAGCCACTCGCTTGCATCTCGCGCCAGACAGTCCACTGTCCCTTCAGGAAACTAAGGCCCAGCACCGCGGTTAACGCGAGCCAGAGAATCGTTCCTTCACGACCTGCGAAAACATTGGGAATGGAAGCGGCACGCGTCGGTGTAGTCGAGCGCGCAACTTGGCGGCGTGCCAGTTCCATGGTCACGCTGCTAATCAGCAACAAGCCGGTGTTGAAGAACAGGAGTGCCGGCAGGGGCAGCGGAAACCAATCGTGAACCAGTGTGTTCGTGCGCGGGTCGAGTGTTGGCAACCCCTGGCGCACGATGTACGCACTGGTGAAAGAGACAAATACCATCACGATCCCAAGTACGCCCACTCCCAATCCCAGCCGGGCGCGCCGCAACCGCATTTCCAGCTGCTGCAAGCCGTCATGGGAAAAGTTCTCTGCGCTTGTGAGGATTGTCATAACGGTTTTTAGCGTACTGCCACGGTCAAAGGGTCCGTTTGCATCACGAAATCGCGGGGCTCGCCCGGCACACTGTATTCGTAAGGCCCGTGATGGATAACGGGCGTGCGACCGGCGAAATTGTCATGCGGAGGGGGCGTCGCGGTCGTCCACTCTAGCGTCGTCGCTTCCCAGGGATTATCGCTCGCCTTCTTCCCAAACTTCATGCTCCAGAAAAGATTAAACAAGAAAATGAACTGACCGGCGATGGTAATGAACGCCACGTACGTGATGAATTTCTGCAGCGGGAGCAAGTTGTGAAGGTAGCCGACTTCAGTGAGTTGAGAGTAACGCCGCGGATGTCCCGCCATTCCGAGATAATGCATAGGCATGAAGATGGCGTAAGTGCCGACGAAGCTGAACCAGAAGTGCCATCTCGCCAGACGTTCATTCATCAGGCGTCCAAACATTTTAGGAAACCAGTAATAAGTCGCGGCAAAGATACCAAAGATGGAGGCGACACCCATGATCAGGTGAAAGTGACCCGTCACGAAGTACGTGTCGTGCAAAGGAATGTCAAGCACGGGCTGCGCGAGGAAAGGACCGCTAATTCCACCAGAGACAAATAAAGACACAAATCCGATTGCGAACAACATTGGCGATGAAAATCGGATCTTCCCGCCCCACAGCGTGCCTAACCAGTTGAAAGTCTTAATGGCCGACGGTACTCCGATGGCCATGGTCATGACCGAAAATGCGAACCCCGAATACGGGCTCATGCCGCTCATGAACATGTGATGGCCCCACACCATGAACCCCATGATGCCAATGGATAGCATCGCGTACACCATCGCCTTGTAACCAAAGATCGGCTTACGGGAGAACACGGAAACCAACTGCGAGCACAACCCCATGGCCGGCAGAATCGCGATATAGACCTCGGGATGGCCAAAGAACCAGAACAGGTGTTGCCACAACAGTGGTGAGCCGCCTTTATGGCCAGCGAGTTGCCCATTGACCGTTACTAAGGGAACAAAAAAGCTGGTGCCCGCGTTGCGATCCAGTATTAGGAGAATGCCTGCGGCAAGAAGAACGCCAAATGCTAATAGTCCCAAGATTGCTGTAATGAACCAGGCCCAGCACGTGAGCGGCATGCGCATCAGCGACATGCCTCGTGCACGCATATCCAGTGTCGTCGTGATGAAGTTCAACGCACTCATCAACGCGCCGATGCAAAACAGCGCGATACTGATCACCCACAGGTCCGCACCTAGACCTTCGCCAGGCCCGGCCGACGGAAGGGCGCTCAGCGGCGGGTAGCCGGTCCAGCCGTGCAGTGGCGCTCCTCCAGTTACGAAAAACGCCGAGAGCATGACGATGTAGGCGAGGAATGTCACCCAGAACGACAGCATGTTTATCACTGGGAAGGCCATATCGGCAGCGCCGATTTGAATAGGCAGGAAGTAATTCCCGAATCCGCCCTGCGGCGCTGTGGTGAGCACGAAAAACACCATGATAGTGCCGTGCATCGTCAACAGGCTGAGATACGCTTCGGGCTTAATTTCCCCGAAAAGCGGTAACGAGACGCCAGGCCAAATTAAGTGGATGCGCATCAGCAAGGAAAGAAACATGCCGACGAACACCGCCGTTAGCGCAAGAAAATAATATTGCAGACCAATAACTTTATGATCGAGGCTGAAAACCCACTTGCGAATGAAACCTTGCGGCGCAGCATGCGCGTGAGCTTCGTGGGCAGCAAATTCTCCGGTAGCCATGCTATTGCTTCTCCGACTCGCGCGCGGTCAACCATGCGTCGAACTCTTGCTGGCTGACCACTTTCAACATGCCGTGCATCTTGTAATGTCCCAGCCCGCAGAGCTCCGCACAGACGATTTCGTAATCGCCCGTCGAAATTGGAGTGAAATGCATGTGAATCGCCAGGCCGGGCACGGCGTCCTGCTTGAAGCGCATCCCAGGAACGAAGAAGCTGTGAATCACGTCGTGGGCTCGCAAGATCACTTCCGCTTCACGTCCGACGGGCAGGTACATCGTTCCCGTAACGAAATCGTCTTTGGATGCTGCGTCCGTAGCATCAAGACCCACGGCACCTTCTCCGCCTGTGGACGGATCAATTAGCTCCGGCTTCGTGGCTCCGAACTTGCTATCCGGGCCGGGATAGCGGAAATACCATTGAAACTGCATTCCAGTGACTTCCACCTGCACGGCGCCAGGTTGCGCGGGCCGGAAACGCTCGGACGCCCAGATGGAACTGCTCATCAGGTTCAGCCCGACGAACAGGATGAAGGTAAGAACCGTCCAGGCGATCTCCAGGGGATTGTTGCCGTGCGAATAGTGGGCGACGGTCGACGTGCCCCGGTCGCGATACCTCCAGGCAAAAAAGCCCAGGATTCCCTGTGCCGCGACGAACACAATTCCCATCAGAAGAAGCGTAACGGTAAAGTAATGGTCAATGCCGGCCGCGGCAGCGGATGCTCCCACCGGGAACCACCATGTCTTGGCGATGAAGAAATAGGTGCTGATTAGCGTAATCAGCCAAATGATGATGAGGAGTACGAGGCCCATACGGCGCGACCTCCCGAGTGAGATTCTCGGTCTTCCCACTGCTGCAACTCATGGAATCAGAACAGTGGGGCCACGAACGGTCGGGAGTCTATCACAGCTTCTTTCAAGCGCAAGCAACTTCTTGCACCCACCACTTATTTTGCTCGCATCGGATTCCTTGTGCAAGCGAACCCAGCTGCCCTGAAAATTCGCAAAGACGCATTGACGAATTTTTTTCTTTTCACTAGGATGATGCCGTTACCAGGGGGGTCCGTGGGATGTTGGGGGCCCGGCAATTTGTAAATGTGGTGCTTTTCCAATTCAGCGGACCTGATAATTTTTCGTCCGCTCAGCCCTTGCTCCGAAGTTTTTCTTGCGCTTCCGCCGTTCAGAGTTTCTCCTCTTCCTGCCCTCGCCGCATTCAAATTTATTTCAACGGCGCACTTGGAAAAACTTGCGCATTGCTCCGACGTAATTGGAGTGGTCAACTAACAAACATGTACGGAGAAAGAGCTGCCAATTGCAGGGCCGTCGTTTAGTTATGGGTTGAGCCATCCAGGAGGTATCGCTTGGCGGGCCAGGAAATTCAATCGGACAAAACGAAAGTGGATGCAGGGAAGGCCGCTGCTCCTGACTCCAAGCTGGCAACCAGCTACGTGGGAACGCCGGCGGTGGGCACTTCGAAAGCCGCACCCGCAGCAGGAGTGGCCAGTGTTGGCCCGGACGACAACCAGGTCAACCAGCAGCGACGGCGCTTGGCGTGGTGCGCCATCAGTGCCTTTCTCGGAGCATGGTTTATAGCATTCCTGCGTTTCTTCCTGCCTCGTACTCTCTTCGAACCTCCCACAGTATTCAAGATTGGCTATCCCTCGGATTACTCATTGGGTGTCGATACTAAGTTTCAACAGAAATACCGCGTCTGGGTGGACCGCACACCGGACCGACTGTTTGTCATTTATGCGCGTTGCACTCATTTAGGCTGCACCCCCGATTGGAAAGCCAGCGAGAACAAATTCAAGTGTCCCTGCCACGGTAGTGGGTACGACAACGAAGGTGTCAATTTTGAAGGACCTGCTCCCCGACCAATGGACAGAGCCCACGTAGAACTGGCTCCCGACGGTCAGATCGTCGTTGATGTTTCTCGTCTTTATCAGTGGCCCAAGGGGCAGGCAGGCCATTTCAACGATCCTGGGTCGTTTTTGTCGACGTGATGGGCGATGAGGCGGACACTTCGGATTTCTGCGAATGACCACCGGGAAATGTTCGAGCCATGAATGAGCGGGGGCAGACTCCATGTCAGATGACAAAAACTCGAATGGCAAGAACGGCAAGTCGGTAGGTCTGGTAGACCGGATTAAATCTGGCGTCAGAGAGGATATCGAGTCCCTTAAGACCGATCTGCCGGCCAAAGCCAAAGAGCAAATCGACTCGCTTAGAAAGCCTGCGAAGACCCAGCTTTACACTTCTATCTTCCGCCACAAACACGACGATACGCCACGTAATCGAGCCTTGGGAGTCCTATCCAACGTTTTCTTGCATTTGCATCCCGCAAAAATCAACCGCGACGCGGTGCGGTACAGCTATACCTGGGGGATGGGAGGTATCACCTTCTATCTGTTCATCGTCCTCACCTTTACCGGGGTATTGCTGATGTTCTACTACCATCCCAGCAAGGTGCAGGCCTTCCGCGATGTGCTGTACCTCGAACACGATGTGCCCTTCGGCAAGTTATTGCGCAACATGCACCGCTGGGCAGCGCACTTGATGGTGATCGCAGTCGAGTTGCATATGTTCCGTGTGTTCCTCACCGGCTCTTATAAGAAACCTCGCGAGTTCAATTGGAACGTCGGCGTGATCCTGCTTGTGCTTACTCTACTGCTCTCCTTCACGGGCTATTTGTTGCCGGACGATCAGCTCGGGTTTTGGGCTGTTACCGTGGGTACGAACATGGCCCGGGCCACGCCCCTTCTTGGCCACGAAGGCCCTTTCGGTGAGCAGTTGGGCATGACTCCCTACAACGACGTTCGCTTCGGTCTGCTTGGCGGCTCGATTGTGGACGCGAACGCGCTACTTCGTTCCTACATCTGGCACTGCATCGGGATTCCGATCATTGCTGCGATCTTTATGATGTTACATTTCTGGCGCGTTCGAAAGGATGGTGGTATTTCCGGCCCAGCGGATGTGGTTTTGGAGTCCGAGGTGAAGGAGCCTCAGCGATAGATATGGATTGGAAGCAACTTTGGGAAATTGTCTCGGCCCCAGACAATGTGCCGATCGTAGCGCTGATTCCCCTGCTCGCATTCTATATTTTTCTGGCGGGGAGGCAGGCGCTTGCCAACGACCGTCTGATTGCGCAACTCGAAGCCAATCCGGCAATGGCCAAAACCCATTATCGGAAGGCATGGCCTTTTCAGCCCGGCTGGCAGAAGGAAGTCCACGTCTGGCCTTTTCTGCTGCGCATGGAATTCCTGGCCGCCATCATTGTCACGATCATCCTAATGGTATGGTCCATCACGTTGAACGCGCCGCTGGAAGAACCGGCGAACCCAAACCTGACCATGAATCCCGCGAAGGCGCCCTGGTATTTTCTCGGCCTGCAGGAAATGCTGGTGTATTTCGATCCGTGGATTGCGGGCGTGGTTATGCCTACGCTCATCATTGTCGGGCTGATGGTGATTCCGTACATAGATACCAACCCATTTGGTGGCGGCTACTACACATGGAAACAGCGCAAGTTTGCTATCGCAACTTTTCTCTTTGGCTTTGTCGTCTTATGGGTTTCCATGATCGTAATTGGGACTTTTATTCGTGGACCTGGCTGGCAGTGGTTCTGGCCGGGGCAAACCTGGGACCACAATCGCACCATTTATGAGGTTAATCGCGATCTGCCCGACGTATTCGGCATCACCTCGAACTGGGCCAAAGGCGTGTTCGGAGCGTTAGTCGTTGGCGGGTTTTACGCGATTGGCGGCTTTCTGGCGCATGCCCTCTTCCGGCGCTACAACGCGAGGAGCTATCGGCGAATGAGCTTGTTGCAATACTCCCTCATGATGTTTTTCTTGCTCACGATGTCCGCCCTGCCGATCAAAATTCTGCTGCGGCACTTGTTCCACGTGAAGTACGTGTGGATTACACCCTGGTTCAATATTTAGGAGAATTTGGTGCCGGAAAAACCCATTCCCGAAACCAACCGTTCCGCGGCCGCACCTGAGAACGATCCGATCGTCACCAAATCGCTGGCGCCTCACTATGTTGTGGCAACAGTCCTCTTGATGGCTACATTGTTCTGGGCACTGTGGGACGAGAACTTCGGGCAGCGGCCCTGGAAGACTTTCCAGCAGGAGTGGGAAGTCCGTTACACGGCATTTCTGAAAACGGCCCGCCTCAAATCGATTGATTCGCAAAAAGAGGTTGAGAATGATCCCAAGTATCAAGCGCTTAAAGAAGCTTACGACCGCTCCAACCAGATTGCCGCTCCGCGAGCCAGGGAGATCAGCGAAAAACTCCGCGATTTGAGCGCGCGGATTCTCGCCGTGCAAAACGTTTTCACCGACCGGCGCGCTTATGTGAATGCCTTGACCTATGCAATTGAAACCAGTAGCTCTTCCAAGCAGAGCAAGCAAGCGGCTCTCGAGAAATACAAACGAGAGCTTGCGGCGGTCCGGTATTCCGATGGCAGTACACAAGAATATAACTACCAACAGTTGGAAAAAGTCTACGAGGAACTTAAGAACGAGCGCACCAAATTGAGCGTGGAGCTGGGAGAAGTGATCAAGCCGGTCAACCAGCAAAAGGCAGAACTCGATGCATATCTGTCGGACCACATGGTCGAACTTACCCCTTCACAGGTTGCAGGCTTACAGAACAAGACCGAAGCCTGGCAAGCAAAGATTGTCCAGATCAACGTAGCCGAAGCAAACATCGTGGACCGTTGCGAGTCTTGCCACCTGGGGATTCGCGAGCCGGTAAAACTGACTGCAGCGGCGATGGCGCCAGCGGGGAAAAAACCGGACGAGTACGCCCGGGCATTTACGAGTCATCCCGAATCGGAACTTTTGAAGACGCATGATCCGGACAAATTTGGCTGTTCGCCTTGCCATCAGGGCAACGGCCGCGCCACCACTAGCGTCGAGAAGGCCCATGGCAACTACGAACATTGGCTCTGGCCGTTGTTCCCCAGGGAAAATATAGAAGCCGGATGCCAGACGTGCCACGCAGCCGACATGAAGTTAGTGAGTGGCTATGTTGAGTGGCATGTCATCAATGAAGGCAAAGATCTTTTTCGCCAGCGTGGTTGCGTGGGCTGTCACCGCTACGAAGGCTATGATAAGGAACCGGAAGACCTTCTTTCGATCGCCCAGGAGATCAAGCTCCTCGACCAGCAGAGAAAAAACAATTCGAAGCAAGCGGCCTATCTGATGAAGCAAGCCGATGCCGCAGAGAGCAACCAGGAGGCCAACCGGCTCAACGATGAAGCCGTAGCCTTAAAGGTCGCCAATAGCAAATTGGACTTGCGCATCGTGCAGCTCGACCGCAGCAGTAAGAGCCTGCTCCAGGACATGAAGAAGGTCGGCCCCAATCTGAAAGACGTTCGTCTGAAGCTGAACAAGAACTGGATTCCGGTGTGGCTGAAGAAGCCGAGCGATTTCCGTGCCACCACCAAGATGCCGAACTTCCGTCTCAACGACGACCAGATCAAGACTATTTCGGCCTATTTGTGGCAGTCGGGACTCAAGGACCAGCTCCCGAAACACAAGATGGGCGATGCCGTGCGGGGCAAAGAGCTCTTTGAGTCTCGCGGCTGTCTTGGATGTCATTCCATCGGCGAGGGTGAGCAGATGCAAGGCGCACAGTTTGCCGCCAACCTTACCCGCGAAGGAGAGAAGGCCAACTACGATTATCTGGTGCGCTGGGTCCACAACGCTCGCGAACGCACGCGTCCTTATTGTTTGTATGAGAAGAAGGACATCGGTCCTGAAGATTACAAGAAGAAGGGTCTGCCGTTCGTTTTCGACTTGGAGCATAGCCAATGCCCGAACGACGGTCACCAGTTGCAGGTGCAGAATATGACCGTCATGCCTAGTCTGCGGCTTGCTCCCCAAGATGCCGAGGACGTCGCCAGCTATCTGATCACGCTAAAGAAACAAGAGAGCTCGACGTATCCGGATGCTTCATTTATGGACGATCCCGGTCTGAAAGAGGACGGCAAAAAGTGGATTCGCCACTTTGGCTGCGCCGGCTGCCACGAGATCTCCGGCTTGGAAGAAGAAGGTCGTATCGGCACAGAGCTCACCTTCGAGGGCAGCAAACCGATTGATCGTCTTGATTTCGCCCTCTTGACGGAAACCGCGCAGCGAGGCGGTCGGGAACCTATCGTCGATCCCGATGATCGGGCCCGCCTGCCCGAAGGTCCCGCCAAGACCCCTTGGTACGACCACAAAGGTTTCTTCGAGCATAAGCTGGCCGAGCCAGAAGTTTGGGACGTCGGCCTCATCAAATCTGAATCAGAGAAGTTGCGCATGCCCAACCTGCATTTGACCAAAGACCAGATCCAGGCTCTCACAACGTTTTTGATGGGTAGCCAGGAGAGTGCTCTTCCCGCAGCCTACCAATACCGGCCCTTGGATTATCGCCGTGATATTCAGGAGGGCTGGTGGATCGTACAGAAGTATAATTGCGTCGGCTGCCATCAGTTCACGCCAGGTCAGAAGACGGCGCTGATGTTCGTCAAGCGCTTCCAGGATGCGCAGGAACAATTGCCGCCGAAGCTCCTGACGGAAGGCGCTCGTGTCGATCCCGAATGGCTGTTGCGTTTCCTGGCGAATCCCGCCCTCAACGACGTTGCGCGCTCCGCAGATGCACGGGAGATTGACATTAACCGAAACGGCGTTCGGACTTACCTTCAGGTACGCATGCCGACGTTCTCTTTCTCAGAAAATGAACTCGGCAAACTGGTGCGCTTCTTCCAAGCCCTCGCGCGCCAGCCCTTCCCGTATGTCCCCGAGGAGGCGCGAGTGCTGACGGCAAAGGAAACCGAGATGGCACGGAGTCTTTTCAGCAGTCCCGCCGCGCCCTGCCTCAAATGCCACGCCACGGGCGATCCCGCTCATGACCGGACGGCTACGGCGCCGAACTTCCTGCTGGCCAAAGGACGCCTAAAGCCCGATTGGGTAGAACGCTGGATCATTGATCCGCAGGCCATCAGCCCGGGTACGTCCATGCCTTCGGGACTTTTTAGGCAGGTAAGCAGCCAGTGGGTCTTCTCTGGTCCGACTCCCTCGTCGTTTCAAGGTTATGACAAAGACCATACCAAGCTGCTGGTCGATTACATCTTCCAACTCACCCCGGAAGAGCAGCGGCGCGTCGGAACATCGCTGGGACCCGCGCGAGTGGCGAACAAGAGCACGTCACCGGCAGTGGAAACGGCCACCGGCGCGACCCGGCACGCGCAAAAGTCGCAAAAGTAGAGTTTGGATTCTTGGAAGCTTTCAGACACGCAAAGAGGTGCAGGACAACATGAAAAACAAAACACTTATGACAAACTCGGTACTATTCATTCTGGCGGGCATCTTCTCATTTGCGGGATGCGGCAAGAAGGAGCCTGCGGAAGAGCAGCCCGTGGCCTCTAGCCCCGCTCCAGCGCCGGCGGCGACCCCGATTGATCCCGCCACCGCCGCCACCATCAGCGGCACTGTGAAGTTCGAAGGTGTAGCTCCTAAGCTTGCGAAGATTGACATGAGCCAGGATGCTAACTGCAAAGGATCGAACACAGCAGAAAACCTTGTGGTAGCTGGCGGTGACTTGGCCAACGTCTTCGTGTATGTGAAAGAGGGGCTGGGCAACCGTACCTTTGCCCTTCCAAAGGATCCCGTCGTATTGGATCAGAGCGGATGTAAATATCATCCCCACGTGCTCGGCGTGATGGCAGGGCAGAGCGTGAAGATCGAGAATAGCGATCCGACAACACACAACATTCACCCCACGCCAAAGGACAATCGCGAATGGAATGAGTCGCAGGCTCCTCAGGCTCCGGCCCTGGAGAAAAGCTTCGCGCGCGAAGAAATCATGCTGCCCGTAAAGTGCAATCAGCATCCTTGGATGAGGATGTTCATTAACGTAACCAAGAGCCCGTTCTATGCGGTCACCGGACCGGACGGCAAGTTCGAAATTAAAGGCCTGCCGCCGGGCGCGTACACTCTGGCCTTCGTGCACGAAAAGCTGGGTGAGCAAGACCAAAAAGTGACGCTCAGTGCGAAGGAAAGCAAGACCCTCGACCTGTCCTTTAAGCCGTGATGACAGAACGGCACCAATGGCAGCGTCTCTTGCTTGCCGGGACATTGTTGATTTCAGTCCTGCTCGGCAGCATTCCTCTCGCGGGAATTGGATGGATCATCGTGACAAAGACCATCACCACAGTGGATGGCCTTTTCATGAGTCTGATTCTGCTGACGCTATCAGGGATCTTTTTTCTGAACGCGTTCTTGGAGCTGCGCGATCGCGGGTCCCTGGCCTTCTTGCAAAAGAAAAAGGCGGAACCTGCGAAGGAACCGCCGGCGTCCAAAGCGGGTTGAGGCCCGAGAAAGACATGGCGAGCTACCCCATTTCCCCGCACCCTCGGGACGAATTACAAAAGATTTCGGACGTTGCATCTCCACAGGCAGCGCCCTCCCGCCGCCACATGTCCGCTCGGAATCGCTTTCTGTTCTTTCTTGTCGCTTGGCTGATCGTGCTGATGCCCTTCTTGTTTTGGTGGAGCACCTGGTTCGGGCGCCACCTTTCCGACCAGCAAATCAGCGAATACCTCAACGACGCTAAACATCCGCGGCACATCCAGCATGCCCTTGTCCAATTAGGAGAACGTATGGAGCGTCACGATGTCAGCGCGGCCAACTGGTATCCGGAACTGGTGCGACTCTCCTCGTACCCGGTGGAAGAAGTGCGCAACACGGATGCCTGGCTGATGGGACTGGATACTTCGTATGCGGCCTTCCACGAATCGCTCTTGAAAATGTTGCAGGACTCCTCAAGCATTGTCCGAGGAAACGCGGCGTTGTCACTCGTACGCTTTGGCGACGCGTCAGGCCGAGCACAGATTGTCGCCCTATTGCAACCCGCCAGAATCGTCGCTCCAAGTGCGGGCCTGGTCGTTGACGTCGATCACGTCGGGACCTCTATCCATCAAGGCGGCCTGATTGCGAAATTACGGGACGGTCAAACCACGACGGACCTGCGCTCGCCCATCAGCGGGCGCATTCGAACGCTTTCGATCACTAAGGGTACAAGCGTAGCTGCAGGAACCGAAGTGGCCACCCTTGACCCTGGCGTCGAACAAATCTGGGAGGCACTGCGGGCGCTCTATCTCGTCGGCCAAGCCGCGGATCTGCCGCTCATCCGCATCTACCAACGCGACTCTCCAGAAATCCCCGATCGCATCCGCCAGCAGGCTCAATTAACCGAGAAAGCGATTCACCAAAGGGCCGCAAAACAGCCCTGACTAGTTGTTCTTCATTTTTTGATGTTGGGCCCGTTTAGCCCCAGCTTCCGAGCTCAGTAGGACATCGCCCCAACGACTTTTTCCACCTCGGCGATATCCACCATGACGATGGCATCCCAGGGGCAGCCATCCAGGAAGCACCCATCCGGCCCTTTGCTCAAGCATTTTTTGCAGCCGATGCAGAGGATCGGATCTATCTGGATGCGGCCAAACGGCGGATGATCCTCATCCGCCACCCAAAACATGCAATCTTCCACAGGGCAATATTCCACACATGCGGGCGAACCAGCGCAACCCGTGCAGCATTCGGTGATCACAGCAAGTTCTTTCGGTTTTTTCTTCCGAGGGGTAGTGATCCCCTTGGAACGCGGCTCGTGCTTCAATGCGTCGGGGACCATCCCGGCGATGCGAGTGGTTTCGGACTCGGCAGCCATGGTCGGATTATAGCCTCGCTTCCAGCGATTTGTAACAACCGCCCTGAAGTTGAACAGCGATTTCTGTCCCGGCCCGCTCGTTGCGCCCTTTGTTTGCCCAGGCCATATCGTTCCCCTATTTGCAAAGTCGGATCTGTGGAGGCGCGAGGTCTTTTTCCGCCATTCGCTAATCTCTTGGCAGAGCGATGCCACTGCGATGCCTCCGAAGGAATCCGGATGTGGCTCAAGCCGATGAAGTGCAGTCTGCATCAATGAGGCAGCGCCTCGTGAGTTCCCCCGCTGGAAGTGCTGGAGAGCCGCTGCCAGTTGAGTCAACGCTTGCAAAAATGACTTCTCTGGCCCTTTTGTCGCAAGCCACACCCTCTCCCAATGCTCATGGGCCGCAAAGTACTTTTGCGAACGGTAGCAACGCAGGCCTTCGGCAAGTTCACCTTGCGTCATTAAAGCCAGCTCATTGCATGCGTCGGCTTCTACGTTTTGACACTGTTGCAGACCCTTGGCAGACACCGAGACGCGTTGGAACTGCATCTGCGAACTGCCAAATCACGCAAGTCGATCGGGACTTATAAAATTCGCGTGTAGGGAAACCGTACCAATATATTGGACTCGTAATACAGCTCTTTTTGAGAGGATGTCATCAACTGGTTGAAAAGCTTCAACGGCACATTATAGAATTGAAATATTTTCCCGCTGACAAACTCGATCTCGAGAGTCTCCGATCCCTCTTCGTACCCAACCTGCGCTATTCCCGGTGATCCGACAGTGGTTCGGTTCATGTTGAGAGAGCCTCCTTTCACAGGAGAGACGCCCTGAACAGGCTGATGCTCTAGTCCCCATCTCGTCACAACTTCCACGGTGGCGATCCTCTGTCCCTGGCTGCGACTGACGGGTGGACATCGCTCCTTGCTCGTGGCCCAATTAGGCGCATACTAACACAAAGTCAAATCCTCGTAGGCTCTTTTTCTGCCTGATCCCGCTGTGACCGGACTCAACCACCGTTATCCGTGCCCTCCGCTCAATTCTCGAACGACATTGCCGACAAAGCTCTTGGCATCACCGAAGAGCATCAGTGTTTTGTCCAGGTAATACAGCGGATTTTCAATGCCCGCGAAGCCCGCGCCCATGCTGCGCTTGATGACCATGACGGTTCGCGCCTTATCCACGTCGAGGATCGGCATGCCATAGATGGGGCTGCTTGCCTCCGTCCGCGCCGCAGGGTTCGTCACGTCATTGGCTCCGATCACCAACGCCACGTCGGTTTGCGCGAAATCGCCATTAATCTCATCCATGCTGAGGAGTTTGTCGTAGGGAATGTCGGCCTCGGCAAGCAGCACGTTCATGTGTCCGGGCATGCGCCCAGCAACGGGGTGAATTCCGAATTTCACATCGATACCCCGCTTGTTCAATGCATCGCAGAGTTCACGCACTTTGTGTTGCGCCTGTGCCACTGCCATTCCGTATCCCGGCACGATGACAACTTTGTTGGCCGCTGCAAGAATTGCAGCCGCCTCTTCGGCAGTCGCGCTGCGCACAGGCTTAGCTTCTGCTTTTCCTGCGACCGCTGCTTGTTCTTGTCCAAACGCGCCGAACAACACGTTCGTGAACGAGCGATTCATCGCTTTGGACATGTTTACCGAAAGGATGAATCCCGACGCGCCATCGAGAGCCCCCGCCACGATCAACAGTTTGCTATCGAGAACAAATCCCATCGCGGCAGCTGACAGGCCTGCGTACGAATTCAAAAGCGAGATTACTGTGGGCATGTCCGCGCCGCCGATGGGCACGATCATCATCACGCCGAAAATCAACGGAATCACGATGATCAGCGGGAACAGCGACATACGCGAAGGATCAAGTACCAGTAACACCGCAACGATAATTGCGATTCCCAGCAGCGAAAGATTGACCAGGTTCTGTCCCTTATAGGTGATCGGCCTTTGCGGCAGAATTTCCTGCAGCTTGCCCGCGGCCATCAAGCTACCGGTCAGAGTCAGCGAGCCTAATATAATTTCCAGTGAGAGCACCGCCATCATGAATTTTGGAACAGCCGGCGCGCGCAAATAAAATTCCCCGGTGCCAACCAGCGTTACGCACAATGCGCCAAACGCGTGGCTCAGTGCAGTCCGCTGGGGCACGGCGGTCATTTGCACAAAGCCGAGGGGGACTCCGATGATCGTGCCGAGCACCAGTGCAATCACGATCCATGTGTAATCTACGATGCCGTGATGCAAAAGAGTGCCCACCACCGCCAGAAGCATGCCGATTTCGCCGGCTCGCACTCCGCGCCGCGCGCTGGCCGGAGAACTCAGCCATTTCAACGACAAAATGAACAGCATCGCAGCAATCAAATAGATCGTTTCCAGAAGAAGTTGGCTGTTCAGGAGCGCTCTCATGCTTTTTTCGACCCGCTGGCCTTGAACATTTTGAGCATGCGATCGGTGATGAGAAATCCGCCAACGATATTGCTTGTAGCCGCAACGATGGCAATGGTGCCGAGAACCTTGGCCAAGGTCGCATGATGTTCGTGAAGTTCGCCGGCCAGGATGATTGCTCCGACGACTGCGATGGCGTCGAGAGCGTTGGTCAACGACATCAGCGGTGTGTGAAGAAGCGGAGAGACGCGGCGAATCACTTCAAAACCGATGAAGGCCGCAAGCATAAAAACATACAAACTCGCTAACAAATCCAACTTCATTTGGTTCAGGCTCCCTTCGACTCTGCCGCAAGCTCCGGCAATCCCAAATATTCGCGGACCCGCGCGTTCACGATTTCGCCGTTTCGCGTCAGCAGCGTCTCGCGGTGAATCTCATCCGCCTCATTGAATTGCAAGCTTCCGTCCTTCACCAAATTCAGCAAAAATGCTGTGAGGTTGCGCGCGTACATCTGGCTCGCGTGATAGGGAACAGTGGAGGCCAAATTGAACCGCCCGATAATCGTTATGCCATGTTCCACGATGGTTTCGCCGCCGCGCGTCAGTTCGCAATTTCCGCCGCGCTCCGCGGCAAGATCCACGATCACCGACCCAGGTACCATCCGTGCCACCATCTCTTTCGTAACCAGTACTGGTGATTTTTTTCCGGGGATCACTGCCGCCGTAATTACAATGTCATTTGCCGCGACGGCATCGCCAAGCAGTTCGCGCTGCTTGCGGTAGAACTCCTCGCCCTGCGCTGTCGCATAGCCGCGCGCATCCTGCGCATCCTTTGCTTCGATCGGCAGTTCCACAAATCGCGCGCCCAGGCTCAGCACCTGTTCTTTTGCCGCGGGACGTACATCGTAGGCGGACACGACCGCTCCAAGCCGCCGCGCCGTGGCAATCGCCTGCAACCCCGCTACCCCGACGCCAATAATCAGCACTCTGCCCGGAGTAATCGTTCCCGCCGCGGTCGTCAACATGGGGAAAATTCGCGGCAGTGTGTCCGCCGCCAGTACCGCTGCCTTGTATCCGGAGAGCGTCGCCATGGACGAGAGCGCGTCCATGCTTTGCGCACGCGTGGTGCGCGGCATCAGCTCGACGGAAAAAGTGGTTACTCCACAGGCCGCAATTTCGTGCAATGTTTCACGCCCGCCGAACGGCCGCAGAAATCCCACCAGCGTTTGGTTAGGACGAAAGTGTGGGAGATCAGCTTTGCCCGTTCTGTCATTCGAACCGTAACAAAGCACTTGCACAACAATATCCGCTGCACGAAAAACTTCAGCGCGTTCCGGGAGAATTTTCCCTCCCTTTGCAGAGTACTCGTCATCGAGGTAGCCGGCCTGGGTCCCCGCACCCGCCTCGATTACAACTTCCAGTCCTGCCTTGGTTAGATTGGGGATGATCGCAGGTACCAGCGCAACGCGCCGCTCCCCTGGATAAGTCTCGCAGGGAACCCCGACGATCATGCAACCTCCTCGAGTCTTGTGAACCCGTGCCTGTATCTGGGTTTCAGCAACTACTCGGCCGCTATCTCTTTCCCTGGGATAAAATACAGCTCTTCAAACATCGAGCCCTTCGCATGCGGTTCGCCCAGTTTCCACTTGAGACTCGATCCGGCGGAATTGTACACCCGATTGTCTGGTCAAGTGATAGGCATCCACGGCGAGCTGAGGGTGAGTCGGATAGGCTAGCGTTGGGTTATCGCGGTTTAGCAGACTCTGACTTGTGATAGCGTTGTACAATCGCGCTGCAATGTGCGGGGTGGAAGATATATGACGAATCCTGGGCGGCATTTCATGGCGGTAATTGGCGGTGCGATTTCAGGCTCGGTGGCGGCGGAGATTCTGGCGGATCACGGAATTCGAGTCGCCGTGTTCGAGCAGAACACGCGGCCTTACGGCAAGATCGAAGACGGTCTGCCGCGTTGGCACGTCGAGCAGCGCAAACAGGAATACGCCCGAATCGACGCGCGGATGAAGAAGTCGAATGTGTATTTCATCCCCTCTACCAAGCTGGGCCGAGATTTCAATCTCCCGCAGCTTTTCGAGTGGGGCTTTTCGGCGGTGATTCTCGCCAATGGCGCGTGGCGCGACCGAGAATTGGGCGTGCCGGAAGCAGAGCAGTACGTCGGCAAAGGCCTCGTTTACCAAAATCCCTTTATCTACTGGTACAACCACAAGAACGAAAAGGACTATCTCGGACCGCGTTATGAAACGCCCGACGAGGCCCTGGTGGTGGGCGGCGGGCTGGCGTCTATTGACGTGGTCAAGGTGCTGCAGCTTGAAAACTACGAACGTGCCTTAAGGGCTCGCGGCATTGAGACCGGCATGCATGAGTTGGAAAAAGGTGTTCCGGAGGTATGCAAAGCGCACGGCATCAAGCCGGAGGAATTGGGCGTAAAGGGTTGCCTCTTAATTTATCGCCGACGCGAACAGGACATGCCGCTGGCGCAACCACCCGACAACGCGACGCCCGAGCAGACCGCCAAAACGGAAATGGTTCGGCAGAAAATGTTGCGCCTGGCGCGCGACAAATACCTGTTTCGCACGCAGGATCGTAGGCTGACGACCGGGATCATCGCGGAAAATGGACGGCTCGCAGGGTTGAAGGTGGTTGAAACGAAAATCGAGGGCCGCAACGCTGAACCGATCCCCGGCTCGGAACACGAACTCCGCGCGCCGCTGGTCGTTTCTTCGATCGGCTCGGTGCCGGAGAAACTTTCTGGGATCAACATGAATGGTGAATACTACACATTCGCCGGCAAGGATGTGCCGCGGTACACCGCTATGGACCGCGTATTCGGGGTCGGAAACGTCGTCACCGGAAAGGGAAACATCCGGGTGTCGTTGGTGCATAGCCAGAAGGTGACCAAGCGCGTGGTGGATTGCATGACGGCCAACGACGGAATCGCTGCAGCTGGAGCCGGCAGCGTTGAACAACAAGTTGCGAGTGCCGTGGACGCCATTGGGAAGCAGATGGAAGTGATCCCACGGCTTTCAGACCACCAGATGGCGGAGGTGGAACGCCAAGTTCATGTCCTGCAGCAGAAAGCGGGCTTCACTTCCGACTACGACTCCTGGATTGCCAAGGTGACTCCACCGGATCTTGAATAGATGGTATTCCTGCGGCTTCAATTCACCCTGCGGCACAAGCTGGAAAAGGCCGGGACGAGATGAGCCATTTCGTCTCCAGTACGGGTCATGGGTTCTTGATGCTGTGGTCCCAACTATTTGGGCGTGGTATTAAACTAGGGACGTACAAGTGTCCTGTTTGTTATGTAAGTTTCGAGCAACGGCGAAGACTGTTGTTAGCAAACACACTCTGGGCGCGTTTTGTTGAGCAGCCTTGGCGCCCTTATTTGGACTTATAGGTGAAGTTGAGTTTGGTCTCCTCGTTTACGACGAGCGGGCGGATGAAGCGATACGAGGTTCCGGCACGCGGGACGTCCACGGCTACAGGCAGAACGCCTGCTACACGCTGCTGCAAGTTGAAAACGTTGGCTGACGTTGTTGGTGGCGGAGGAGGAGCAGCGGGCAGCTCTTTCTTGTGCTCCTTGCCTTTGGAGGAAATCGTTGACCTTTCCGTATTCATCTCTGTGGCGGAAGCTTCAACGGTGACGACACTGTTGATGGCGCCGAGGTTTAGCCCAATGCGATACGCATGAGGATTTGCCGCGTCATACGGGATGTTCAGAACCGTGCTTTGGAATCCTGGTGAGGCTGCCGTGACCTGGTATGTGCCGGAAGGGAGCCCTACGATGCGCCAGGAGCCATCCGCAGTCGAAATGGCGCTCCACGACGCGCCGGTGGCGAGATTTTGGATTTGCAAGTGGGCGTTTGGTATGGCCGCGCCTGTCGGATCAAAAACATAGCCCCCGAGTTGGCCTACCGCGAGTGCGACGCCTGGGGCGAGTGTGGAGAGTGACATGAGGCCGCGTCCATTGATGGGCATTCCACCGGTGGTGCCGCCACCGCCAATTCCATTCCCAAATCCTGTAGCATTCCCGCTTGTGCGATCGCCAGAATAAAGCTGGTACTCCGCTGGGAGCAGCGATGCGGACATCGCGTCTCCGGTGAAAGCTCTTACCTTGAACCGGTCCGGAAGGAACAGTTCCCATTCGAGGACGCTGATCGGCACGTCCATTTTCGGCAAGGAAATGTCGGAATCGCCTTTTTTCGCGAAGGGCGCGCCGGAATGGAGAAACACGAAAGAAACCGTGTACGCGCCTGCAGGCCTGAAACCGGTGCGAAGTAAAGGCACGCGATTGCCATCGGCGCCCTGCACTGGCTTTACTTTTTCACCGGCGACTTCGGCCGTGAGAATGGTCGCTCCCGCGGGAAGTTCGACTTTCAGAAAAGGCTGCGCCTGATTCTTAATGGTGAGCTTTACTTCGGTGAGCGATTTTCCTTCGAAGGTGACAAGGGTCGTGACGGCGGCGCGTTCAGCGATGGCGGCGAGCACGCTCGAGTCGGGGAAGCGCGTCCATTCCAGAGCCAGCGTCGGAGATTCCGCAGGCTGGCGGTGATAGCGAAACGCCGCTTGCAGCGAATAACGCGAAAGAGCGCGCAGATAGGGATTCACTTCCTTGATGTCCAGGCGTTTGAGGCCACCGGATTCCTTGGCGGTCAATTCGAGAGTGCCTTGCCCTTCCACCAAAATTTCACCGGTTTCGCGTTGCGCGTCCTTGAAAGCCAGGATCGGCGCAGTGGCATTGGCGTCGTTCAAAGGACGTTCGAGAGAGATCAGAAATTGCTGAGTGGCTGCGCCGTGGCCGGCGATTTTAAGAAGCAGAACACCATTCTGAACTTCGCTGGATTCTAGCGAAGCGCCGTTCACCGCGGTGACTTCAAAACCTTCGGGAACAGGAACGGAGAATTGATCGGCTTCGCCCTGCAGCACATTGAGATCGACGAGAGCGGCAACTTGCAGTTCAGATTCGGCGACGGAGATCAGCGACTTGACGTCGGATAGAAAACGGACTTCGCGCGGCACGGCGGGAGCTACGACTTCGCGCGTGTTCCACCAGACACTGGCGGTCTGGCCGGGCACGAGGGTGGCTTCGATCTCGGTATTGCCGTTGACGGAGGCGCGATGAGTGATGATGCCGTGGTTGAGCTGGACGTTGGTGCGCTCGCCGGGAACGGTCAAGGTAATGCGAACGTTTCCTGCCGATGGGACGGGCAAGGAGAAAGACGCGCGTCCAGTCTCGATGGAAAGTGGAAGGCCGGCATCGAGGCTCACGGCAAATTCGGAATCGCCGGGAAGGATGGCTGTGTGGATGCCATTTTCGAGAAGCAGCGGAAGAGGTTTGACGCCTTGGCGCGCATCGAAAATGGTCATGCCCGAGGCGAGAGGGACTTTAGCAGCGTGCGCTTCGAGGGTTTCGCCATCGAATTGGATGGAGCCGATGACATCGTCGTTGACGACCTGGAATTTTAGATCGGCATGCTTCAAAACGTAGGGGACGGGCGGAGTGTCTGTTTTTTTTCCAGGGCGGTTGGCAAGGGCCAACAGTCGGTTGTATTCATCGAGCGAAAGCGTGACATTGCCGGGTAGTGGCCGCGGTGCTTCAAGCATTTGCTGCGCGTAGCAGGGCAACGCCAGGATCGAGATAATTAGAAAATAAAACGGACGTTTCACTTGCCACCTGCCTTTTTGTCCTGCTGATAGTTGAATTCCGCGGACGGAGACTGATTTTCACTGCTGAGCTCTGAGACCAAATATAAAGATGGCCCAAACGCGGGCAGGTTGATGCGAACCGGCAGAATTCCGGAAGCGCGAGAACCTTTTTCGCTGGCATGGAATTTGTCGACCAGCGTTTGCGCAGCCTGTTTTGCGGCGGCGGATTTCTGCGCCAGGCTCATACTTTCATCCATTGCCTCTCCAGGAGCGGTTTGCAGAACGGACCTGAACTCCATCGAACCGCCGCTGCCTGGCACGGCGCTGTCCACCGCAGGCTCCTCGATTTCAGCGGACAGTACGGCGGAAAATGGACCGGCGTAATCCTGTGAGTGAAATGATCCGGTCTCGGGGGATAGGCGGAACTGCGGCGGATAAAAAACCTGCAATCCAGTGCGCGAGATCGGAAGGTCAAGCGCGGGAAGAGCCAGCTTCGTGCGGCCTTTGTCGGTCCAACTAGCACCGGGCGCGAAGTAAATAATTTCGACCGCGAACTCGGGAGCGTCCTCGCCGGAGCGGGCCTTGGAAAGCGGCAGAAGAAGGCTGGCGTCAGGGCCGGAGCCGGGACGAATAGGCTTGCCGGCAAGCGACGCGCTCCACAGCGTGGCGCCTGGAGGCAACGTGATTTTTACGAAGCTGCGCTGATTGTTCCGCAAAGCGTAACGGGCTTCGACCAGAGATTTTCCGTCCTTGGTGAGCAGCACGCGATAACGTGCTTCCTGGACATTCGCCATGAGAACCGCCTGTTGCGTGTAGCGCGAAACCGCGAGATGCAGCGAACGCTGCAATTTGGCGTCGTTGGCATGAGTGCGAAATGCAAGCAGCGCGGGTGACTGCCGACTGGAAACGGGTTCGCCGAGATCGCTGGCATCGGCGCGCTGCAGACCTTGCGTCTTGACAGAATCTTCCTTGATTTCACCAGCACCGAGCACATCTACGCCAACGCCGCCAGTTTCGCGTTCAACATTTTCCAGACGTAGAAGAGGAATATCGACTTGCCCGTCGCGCGGCAGGCTGGCTTCGCCCGTGATTACGAAACTGGCGGATTGTTCGACAGGCTCCAGAAAAGTGATAAGCAGTTCCCCCGGCTTCATCTCCCAGTCACCGACCAGCGCTCCCTGTACCTGATTGATGGTGACGTTTTCGGGAAGCTGGATTCGCACTTCCCTGGCTCCGCCCTGCGTGACGTCCAGAGTGACGTTTGCACTGACCGACGTGGAATCTTCGCCGAGGCCGACGAACTGCGTGAGCCCGCCGTGCATGCGAAGCGGTAAAGCGTTGTGACGCTCCTCGATTTTGCGTCGCCACGAGAATACGATTGGCTCGCCGCCTTTTCCGTAGGCAGTCCACTTGGTGCCGCTGGCTGGGTTCTTGCCTGCGGATGTTTCAGAGAAGAGTCCCCCGTAGAGGGAAAGATCGACTCCGCTGCGTGGAATTTCCATTGTCACGCGCGTTACCCCGGAAAACGTTGGTGGCAACGAGACTCTTTCTTCACCAGCAGAAGTGGCAATGGGGAGTGCAATCGCCAATGTGATTACGGCGCGGCCAGGATGAGAAAGCAGCGCGGAAAGTTGACCTGCGTCTTTCGAAGCGGACAACAAGGCGAGAGAAAGCGGCTTGCCATCGAGCTTGGCCTCGCGAACGAATAGCCCGGAAGGAATCGGCACGCGCACCCAGCCATTTTTCAGGACGTCAACCGTAAGGGTGGCGGTGCCCGAGGCGAAATCCGAATCGGCGCGAAGGTCGTAATCCACGCGAGTGAGCGTGGCGTCGACAGGCGGAGGTTCGGGTTCCCGTTCGGCCGGAAAAGCTTTTACGCGAAGAGCGTGATAATCAGGCACGGAGATGACTACCCAGCCGGGAGCATGCGCGGACTCTTGCGCAAGCGCAGGTGGGCTGAACCATAACGACGCGATAATAAATGAAAGTAGCAACGTCAGCGCAGAAAGATATCCAAGCGCTCGCTTGGAGCGTTCGAAGATTGGCATGTTGTGGCCTCACATACAGAAAGAACGTATCTACACAGATTTCTTGCACGCAAAATGGGTTGCTTAGTCCGATAATTAAATTGCTGGCGAATGCCGCAGCCGTGCCGAAGGCTGCGCGAGAAGGCAAGGTTCATGAGTAACGGGACGGTCGTCAAACGGTGAGGAAGGTCGCCGAATTATGGCTACCTTTAGCGCGGTGGAATCACTCCATCAACGAAAGCCGCATTTCGCTGAGATCCAGCTCATGTTCGATGCGACGAAGAACTTCGTCATTCAGCCAGCCTTGATTGCGCAAACTGGCGGCTGTATGGCGTTCGATGCGCATCAGTTGCCTAAGCAACTCTTTGTATCGAGAAGCATGCGCAGTGGATTCGTTACTATCGGAATCCCTTTCAGATTCCTGCAAGGCGCCGAGACGATGGCGGTAGCGCTCTTCGATTTCCTCGTACACATCATGAAATTCTTCGCCATCGCGCTCCTGCTCCGCTCTGAGTTGTGCTAAAGCCGCCGCGATCATCTGGCGGCGAGCATCGTCTTCCTCTTTGTTTCGGCCAGTAGCACCGGCGAGCCCCAGAGCGCGAATCAAAGGGGGCAAGGTCAAACCCTGTAACACCAGCATGACCAAAATCACGCTGAAAGTGAGAAAGATAATGAGATTACGCTGCGGGAAGTCCGCGCCGTTGGCTAGCTTTTCCGGCAAGGAGATTGCCGCAGCCAGCGCCACCACTCCGCGCATTCCGGTCCATCCAACTACAAAAACCTGACGCGCGGAAGGCACTGCAACGTCCTGGTGAAGCAATTTTCTGCGAATCAGGTCGGCGATTTTGGCGCCAGGGAACATCCAGATAAGACGCAGTAAAATGACGACTGTGCTGAAGAGCGCGCCATAAAGAATCAGTTGTCCCAAGCTGTATTCACGGATGCCGGCGAGCACGAACGGCAGTTGCAGTCCGATCAGCACGAATACCAGCCCATTCAAAATAAAAGTGAAGGCGTCCCACACCGCCCAGATTTGCATGCGAACATTGGGCGAAAAAAAATGCGAACTTTTGTTGCTCATGTACAAGCCGCACGCGACGACCGCAAGTACGCCGGAGGCGTGAATTCCTTCGGCAGCGAGATAGGTCGCGTACGGGATCAGAATGCTCAGAACAATTTCGATTGGGCCATCGTCGATCTGATGTTCGAACCACTCGGCGATTCGCGCGACAATGTATCCGAGAGCAAGCCCCGCACTCGTTAAATAAGCGAGTCGGAATATTCCCTGGCTAATGGTGGGCGTTCGCCCGTCGACGACCATGGCGATGGCAAATTCCAGCGCCAGCAACCCAGTGGCATCGTTGATGAGGCTTTCGCCTTCCAGAATGTCCACAATTCCCTGCGGCAGGCCGATCTTTTTGGCGATGGAAGTCGCGGCGATAGCGTCGGTGGTGGCCACGACTGCTCCGAGTACAAATCCGAGCCGCAAATCGAAGCCTGCGAAAACCCAATGAGAAGTTTGCGCCACTCCGAAAACCGTAAAGCCAACCAGTCCGAACGCCAACATGCAGATGCTGGCCAGGTTAAATTTAAATTCCCGCCACGGAGTCAGCCAGGCAGCGGAATAAAGCAGCGGTGGAAGAACAACCAGGAATACCACATCAGGATTAAGAGAGACTTTGGGAATTCCTGGAACGAATCCCAATAGCAGGCCAGCAACGACGAGAACAATGGGGTAAGGAGTTTCCAGCTTGCGCGCAAGCCACGCAAAAACCACGACAAAAAGGAGCAGCAGCAAGAAAATCAGTTCCACTTCGCTGACCCAACTGATTGGCTGCTGCATCGCGCCCCGTGCTCTTCGAATTCTGAAGATACCGCAAGCCGGAATGTTAACAGTAACTTCTCCGCGCGAGCAGATTAGCTTGGCTGGCGAAGACTGGAGAGGAAGGCGTGGTGCGCGCGGGAGACTGAGCGGCCGCGAAGGGTGAGCGCGCCGATGGTTCGTGTGGCCGTGGGATCGGAAATGCGCACGAAGCGGACTTGCGAGCGACGGTCGACGGCCATCGCGGGTACCAGAGAAACTCCTACGCCGGCACCGACCAGACCGAGCAAGCTGGAGAATTGTCCGCTCTCGAAAACTACCTGAGGAGAAACGCGCGCGCGGTCGCAGGCGGCTATGGCGTTTTCGCGGAAGCAGTGCCCGTCACGTAATAGCAGAAACGGTTCCTTGCGGAGTTCGCGGAGTGCGACGGTCTTGTTTCGCGAAAGCCGATGATTTCTAGGGAGCGCCGCAAAGAGCGGTTCGGTGATCAGCGGCAAGGCTTCAAATTCGTGTCCGCGTACCGGCAACGCCAGTATAGCGATATCGATGCTGCCGGCGCGAAGGCGTTGGAGCAGGACGGGAGTAATTTCTTCCACCACCGTGACTGTGGACTTGGGGAAAAGCTTCGCGAAAGCGGCGAGAACTGGGGGAAGGAAATACGGCGCGACGGTGGGGATCACACCGACGGCGACTTGCCCCGAGACGGATTCCTTGCTCTCCACGACATCGCCCCGAGCCGCTTCCAGTTCACGCAGGACGGATAGCGCGCGAGGCAGAAAAGCTTTGCCAACTTCGGTGAGACGAACGGAGCGGCCCAAGCGATCGAAGAGGCGAGCGCCGAGTTCGGCTTCCAGTTTCAGGATTTGCTGTGACAGAGATGGCTGCGAAACGTGAGAGTGCTCGGCAGCGCGGGAAAAGCTGCCCGTTTCAGCGACGGCGCAGAAATAGCGGAGTTGGTGGAGTTCCATGGCAGCAATCCTGAGTCTTTTCCAATAATTCTTGAGTTGCGCTTGGCCGACTCTCAGTCCACTTTTACGGCGGGCAAACCCTTTCACTGGTGCCGCGCCTTCTGCGGTGGCAGAAGTTCACACGAGCAAGAGAAATCGCTTATAGGCTACGCCTATTCATTGTATCTGAACTAGATATTGGAACAATAGGTGGACGTAAGGCTAAGATACGAGCCTTGCTGGAGGAGTTGGAGTCCATCCACATCCGTAGTGGGTGAAAATTCGGGAGGAAAGATGGCTGAGGAGAAAAAACAAGTGATGACAACGGACGCGGGGCGTCCCGTGGGCGACAATCAGAATTCGCTCACTGTAGGACCGCGTGGGCCGATCGTTTTTGAAGATTATCTATTGTTTGAAAAAATGGCGCACTTCAACCGCGAGCGCATTCCGGAACGCGTGGTGCACGCGAAAGGATCGGGGGCGCACGGGCATTTTGTGTGCACGAGCAAGGACATCACCAAATATACGACGGCCAAGCTGTTTGGCAGCGTTGGCAAGAAGACACCTACGTTCCTTCGCTTCTCGACGGTAGGTGGCGAAAAAGGATCGGCAGACACGGAGCGCGATCCGCGCGGCTTTGCTCTGAAGTTTTACACCGAAGAAGGCAATTGGGATATGACCGGAAATAATACGCCGGTGTTCTTCATACGCGACCCGCTGAAATTCGGCGATTTTATTCACACGCAGAAACGTGACCCGGAAACAAATTTGAAGTCGCCGACGATGATGTGGGACTTCTGGTCGCTTTCGCCGGAATCGCTGCATCAGGTGACGATTCTCTTTTCAGATCGCGGCACTCCGGACGGCTACCGCCACATGGACGGGTTCAGCAGCCACACCTACAGCTTGATCAATGAGAAGAACGAGCTGTTCTACGTGAAGTGGCACTTCAAGACCAAGCAGGGGATCAAGAATTTTACCGGTGAATCCGCGGAAGAAATGCGCGGCAAGGATCCGGATTACGCACAACGCGATCTGTTTAACGCGATCGCGAAGGGTGACTTCCCAAAGTGGAAAGTTTCCATCCAGATCATGCCGGAGATAGAGGCGGAGACGTATCACCTCAATCCCTTCGACCTGACGAAAGTGTGGCCGCATAAAGATTATCCGTTGCAGGAAGTCGGCGAACTGGTGTTGGACCGCAATCCGGTAAATTATTTCGCGGAAGTGGAGCAGGCGGCATTCGAACCGCGCAACATCGTGCCGGGGATGGGCTATTCGCCAGACAAAATGTTGCAAGCGCGCCTGATTTCTTATCCCGACGCGCATCGTTATCGCTTGGGAGTGAACTACGACGCGCTGCCGGTGAATAAGGCGCAGTGCCCGTATCACACCTACCATCGCGACGGAATGACGCGCTTTGACGAAAATGGCGGCAAATCCGTGAACTACGAGCCGAACAGCTTTGGCGGACCGACGCAGGATTTGAAATACACGGAGCGGCCGAAGCCGGTTACGGGAACGGTGGCGCGGCACGATCATCGCTCGGACGGCGACTACTACTCGCAGCCGGGGGATTTGTTCCGGTTGATGACGGCGGATGCGAAGGCGCGATTGATCAGCAACATCGTCGGCAGCCTTGGCCAGACGCCTCGGACGATCCAGGAACTGCAAATCCAACACTTCTACAAAGCCGATCCTGCATATGGTGGGGGCGTCGCGAAGGGCCTGGGCCTGGACATCAGCGCGATTGTCGCGAAGAAGCAGGCCTCGGCAGCGGACTAGCGCGTAGCCGAGGTTGGCGCGGCAATGCCGCGCCCCTACAACCGACGAAACCCAAGACGGGCGGGCGAAATGCTCGCCCGTTTTGTTTTCGCGTGCGGATAAGGTAACTTCTGTGCGGGAAAATTGGAGACCGACGCGATGGCAAAGCTAACTTTTTTGGGAGCGGCAGGTACGGTAACCGGATCAAAATACCTGGTGGAGGCGGCGGGAAAAAAGCTGTTGCTGGATTGCGGTATTTTTCAAGGCTCGCCCGAGTTGAGCGCGCGCAACTTCAAGCCGCTGACGGCGGACCCTAAGACCATTGATTATTGTGTGCTGACGCATGCGCACCTCGACCATACGGGTTGGCTGCCGTGCCTGGTGCGGGACGGCTACAAAGGTCCGATTTACGCCAACCCAGCGACCATTGAGCTGGCAACAATTTCGTTGAAGGACTCCGCGCACCTGCAAGAAGAGGATGCGGAGCGCGCGCAACGAAACGCGAAGCACAGCAACGCTGTGGATCGTGATCCGCTCTACACATCAGCGGACATTGATCCGATGTTGCGGCTCCTGAAACCGATGCCGAGGCGGGGCGGCTTCGATGTTTCTCCCGAGTTTCATTTCGAGGCCTACGACGCCGGACACATCCTCGGTTCGACCAGTTTGGCGTTGACGATTACGGAAAATGGAAAGAAGACGATTGTGGTTTTTTCCGGCGATATTGGACGTTACGGCGAGGTGATTTTGAACGACCCGACCACGCCACCCAAGGCGGACATCCTGCTCTGCGAATCGACTTACGGCGACCGTGATCATGAGGAGGGCGATCCAGCCGCATTGCTCGCGGACATTGTGAATCGCGTTGTGAAGCGTGGCGGTTCCATCGTGATCCCCGCATTCGCGATTGGGCGCACGCAAACGTTCATGTACTACCTGCGGCAACTGGAAGACGAAAAGAAAATTCCGATAGTGCCGGTTTATGTGGACAGCCCGATGGCGCTGAGCGCGACGGATCTTTATCTGAAGTATAAGGACGACCACGACGTGGATTTTGCGCGCCTGGAATCGAGCGGTACGCGCGATCCGCTAGACGTGCACGTCTTTCATTTAACGCGTTCGGCAGACGATTCGAAAGCCATCAATAACGTGAAGACGCCGTGCATCATTGTGTCTGCAAGCGGAATGGTGACCGGCGGGCGCGTGCTGCATCACTTGGCGCAGCGATTGCCGGACGTGAAGAATGCGGTGCTGCTGGCAGGATTTCAGGCGGAGGGCACTCGGGGCCGCGCGCTGCAGGAAGGCGCGAAGGTGCTGCATTTATTCGGGCAGGCGGTGCCGGTGAACGCGGAGATCATTACCATGGGACAATTTTCCGCGCATGCGGGAAAGAGTGAACTCCTGCGATGGCTTGGCGGTTTGCCAGCGCCGCCAAAGAAAACCTGGCTGACTCACGGGGAGCCCGTAGCGGCACAGGCATTGCAGGCGGCGATCAGGGAGAAGCTTCACTGGGATGTAGCAGTGGCGCGATACCTGGATACGGTCGAACTCGGTTAGATCAAATAATTTACATCGAGAAAGAAACCTTTCTACCGCTGCTCTCGTCTATACAAACAAGACCACTCGCGGGGTAGGGTGCTAACCACCACAGGGCAACCGACCGTCAGTTCCCTACCCCATCCTTAGCTTGACTCGAAAAAATTGAAATATCCCCTTCATACGTAAACGGACAACGACGGACTACACTCTGTCGGTAAAGACTCGCGCGGCCCGCAAATAACCGAATCGAATCAAATACGGAGTTTGGCGAACCGTTCTTCCGCCGCGGCTAACGTTTCTTCTTTTTTACAAAAGGTGAAGCGCACCTGCGACGCACCATCCTGTGGATTATTGTAGAAGCTGGAGCCTGGAACGCAGGCCACCCCGATTTCCTGTACAAGATATTTGGCGAAGGCGACGTCTCTGGAGCCCGACGCGAATCGTGGATCATTCGCGGGAAAATCGAAGCGCGAAATGTCGGTCATGATGTAATAGGCACCGCGCGGCTTGTAAACGATAAATCCTGTATCTTCGAGAATTTTCAGGAGCCGCTGGCGTTTTTTCGCGTAAGTGGCGGACAAATTTTCATAATACGAATCGGGTGATTGCAGCGCGCTGGCGCCCGCCTGTTGCAATGGTGCAGCAGCGCCGACGGTCAGGAAGTCGTGCACTTTGCGAATCGCTTGCGTGGGCTCTGGCGGCGCAAGCGCCCATCCCACTCGCCAACCGGTCACGCTGTAGGTCTTGGACATTCCATTGATGACGATGGTGCGTCCACGCATGCCGTCGAGGCAAGCCATCGAAATGTGATCGGTGCCGTCGTAAAGAATATGTTCGTAAATTTCATCGGTAATGCAATAAGAATTCCAGCGCACGCAGAGATCGCGAATGAATTCCAGTTCATCGCGAGTGAACACTTTGCCGGTGGGATTGTTGGGCGTATTGAGAATGATGGCTTTGGTGTTAGGGCCAAACGCGGCGGCAAGTTCGTCGCGATCGAAAGACCAGTCGGGATTTTTTTCTGACGGCGGTTTCATGCGAACGAAACGCGGGGAAGCGCCGGAAAGAATCGCGTCGGGTCCGTAATTTTCGTAGAACGGTTCGAACACCACGGTTTCGTCACCGGGATTGATGATGGCCATCATGGCCGACATCATCGCTTCAGTAGAGCCGCAGCAGATCGTTATTTCGCGTTCTGGGTCGTAGCGTACGGCCTGTGTGCGTGCAAATTTCTCCACGATGGCATCGCGCAAAGGTTTCGCGCCCCAAGTAATCGCGTATTGATTGATATCGTCGGAGATGGCCTGGCGGGCGGCTTCCTTAACGTCGGCGGGTGCGGCGAAATCTGGAAAACCTTGCGAAAGATTCACGGCATCATGCTTCATCGCCAGACGAGTCATCTCGCGAATGACGGACTCAGTGAATTGTTCGGCCTTGGCCGAAATCATGCGGCGGGAAATTTGCGCCATTTTCGATTCTGGGCTGCTCATTTTTCTTCGCCAGGCTAGCGGCTTTGCGACGTGCCTCCGGACGACATCGATACTGTCGAGACGGGTTTCGCGGCCGGCGCATAAATCATCCGGTACAGCGCGGCGTTGCGCAACACGATTTGCACGTAGTCGCGAGTTTCTGAGAATGGAATGGACTCAACAAGTTCCGGAACTTCTTCATACGTACGTTCCGACTTCCAGAGTGCAATGCGATCTTCGCCGGCATTGTAAGCCGCAAGAGCGTACTCCGGTGCGCCCGTAAGATTCACCAGGCCCTTGAAATAATAAGTTCCCAGCTCAATGTTGTATTCGGGGTCGAATAATTTATTCTTTGCGTATTTCAGGCGCTTTTGTTTGGCCATAATTTTCGCGGTCTTGGGAAGCAGCTGCATCAACCCTACGGCGTTGGCATGCGAAACGATGTCCGCCTGAAATGTGGATTCCTGGCGAATCAGGCCCGCAACAATCATGGGGTCCAGTGCGTTTTTCCCGGACTCGCGGCGCACGGATGTTTCGTACGGTAAAGGATAGAGCGCTTTCCAGGCGCTGAGCGGTAATTCGTTCAGCTTGCGCGAATCGAAACTGGGAACACCCAGCCGCGCATACGCCATTCCGGCCGCGAAGTGGCCCTGGTCAAAAGCCGCTTGCGACGCCTCAATCAGAAAACGCGGCGAGCCGGTGGCAAAAAAGGCATTTTTCAATTCCAGTTCAGCCGAAGAATCAAATGCAATTGCTCGCAGGGCCTGGGCGCGCGCCCAGCGATCCACGGCAGAAGGCGGCACCGGCTCATCAAATGGACGAAGCGGCGGGGGCGGCGGAATACTCTCCAGAAAGTCTGGAGGATTCTCCTCACCGGGCCCAAGTTTGCTAAGACGTTCTTCGGAGGCAAAACCAAAATAAGTTTCCGGAAAGCGGTCCATTGCTTTGTTATAGAAACTGCGCGCATGCGCAGGATTGCCGCTGCGTTCGGCGAAACGTCCGAGCCAGTACAGCGCATCCACGGCATTCGCGGAAACCGGATACTTGAGCAGAAATGTTTTCAGTTTCTCGTCGGCATCTGGCTGGCGACTGACGTAAGCAACCCAGGCAATCCGCCATTCAGCGTTGTAATCATTCTTTCCGTTGGGATTCACTTGCAGCACCCGCTGGTAATACGCAGCGGCTTTCGGCCGGTCGAGCAGCACCCAATAATAATTCCCCGCCTGCATGTAGCCTTCTTCAGTCCACTTGCTTTCGGGATATTTTTTGCCCAGGTCTTCGATGGTGGCCAGCATCGCGGGTTCGTTCTTGGCGGCGCGCTGGAATTGCGAAAGGACGAACAGTCGCTCGGCATCGACTTCCGGGTCAGGCGTGACCAGCGAGGAAAGAAGCATCAAAGGAAGTTTAAGCTGCACCTTGCATTGCGCCAGGCGAAGTTGCGCTCGCTGCCGCACCGGATTTGCAGGATCCTGCAACATTCCAACCAGCTTTTCGAATTCCGGACGCGCCTCGCGCCATTTGTGAGCGTCGGCCAGCGCTTGCGCGCGTTGTTCCTGCATCTCGGCAGTGGCGTAGGGAAATTCGTTGCGCAATGTTTTCTGCAGTATCGGAAGAGCGACGCCGGCGGCTTTGGCTTCGTCGCTGAGCGGATACTTGTAATAAATTGCCTGATAGTCTTTCGCCGCTCGAACCGTTTGGCCCGCGGACTGATAAGCATGGGCGCGATCGAGCAACAGTGCAGGCTTGCTGATTGTGCCGGAATAAGAATTTAGCGCGTCGATGGCGTCTGCAGCGTGCCCAGTCTCGGTTGCGGTCACTGCCAGCGTATCAAGGACTTGTTCCTTAATCGCGGTGTTGGGATAGTCGCGGCGAAGCACATTCAGATCGGCGAGCGCGTCCGCGTTGCGCTTCAAAGCGCGCTTGGATTGCGCAGTCCAGAAAAGTGCGTATTCGCTGAGCACTGTATCGCCCTTTGCTTTGCTAAACCATGCAAGAGCCTGTGGCGCTTTGTTTTTTTGGTAGTCATCATAGCCGAGCGCCAGAGCCGCCCGCGCGCCCCAGATATCGCCGGTGTGCTTGCCAGCAAAAGCTGAAAGTTTTTCATAAGAGCCGGGCGCGGCGTTGTGCAGATTTCGCGCGAGTTCCGAGAGCTGTTTTTGCGAAGTGGCGTCATCCGCCGAACTGGTCCCCACGTCCGGCACGCTGGTATCGGGTTTGCATCCCGCGCGACATGGCGCGGATTTCGGTTTCTTTGCTTTCTTGTGTTTGGTTTGCGCGGACACGCCGGACAGGATCGTCAGAGAAAGCAGCGCAGCGACAACTACCGCACAGAATTTTCGCGCCCGCTGGCGACGCGACGTCAGAAACTCTTGTGAATTTTTAGTGATGACGAGCAGTAACGGCGTAGGGATATTCGCCGAGCGCGCTGGCGTCACCTTCCGCGAGAATTTCCACCATCCAGCGATAAAAGTAATCCACTGGATGGTCCATGATGGGTTTAAATCTACGGTCGTATTCGCGATGAGCTTTCTCAATGTCGTCTTTCAGTCTGATGCACAGATCTTTATTTTCACGGCCTTGGCGTACCTGGTCGGGATGTAACATTTTAATATCCTGCATGGATACTTTGGCCACACGATTTGCACGACGATGTAGCTCTTGTTCCTCAGTCGTTAACCTGTTGACATCGAACTCCGAGGAGTCCGCGCGCCCCTGGGGCTGTTCCATTTCGGGAGCGTGTGAGTGCTCGTCGAGCGGCGGTGCCGGAGGAAGGACTTCGGCGGGAGCGTAATGCTCGGAAGCTGGACCAGCGGCCACGGGCCGAGGTGCTTCAGAGGACGCAGCGGCTGCATGCTCAGTAACGACCGCAGGAGCCGCTACTGCAACCGCGGAAACGATACGGGACATCTCCGCTTCCAACGGCGAACGCGCGCTGGGTTGTAGCGTAAGCGCAACAAAGCGCGATAGTACCTCAAGCGATGCCGAGAGCGAGGCTGCGCCGGTCTGTGCACGAAGCAAAAATGGCAGCGCATTTGTCGGCTTATTGCTGCTGCAGGCCGATACCACGTCATTTACGGCATGATGCAGCTCGTCTGAGCTGCGCTGCAAGCGCTCCAGGCTATCCCGGAGGGCGCGAGCGACGGCCTGTTCGACGGCATTAGCTTCGTTGGACATAGCCAAATCGGCCCGATTCGGCCGCAAGCCTCCCAAGATTTCATTCTGGTAGGCGTTGGCTTGCTCGTCAACCAGCCTGCGGTACCCCTGTGCCCAGTTTAATAGTTACAGGTTGGAGTTTGTCGGCTTGCGTCCGAGAACGAACAGGAGGTCAGCCGGCGGGGGGCGACACGGTTTCGACGGAAGCTGTCGCGTCCCGAAGGCATGCCGGGGTCCAACCGCCCGTAACTGGATGGAAACTAGAACTGCCAACAACAACTTGGCACTTGCTGCTTAATTAATTAAGCGCACGCTTCCCCGGACTTCGCTCATGGGTCCGGATCGAGGCGTCACACAGTGAGCTGGCCCAAACCTTTCGGTCCGTAAGGTGCGGGCGAGATCCATCGGACTAGTCGGCTGCGTTTCTTGCTCGTTCTAAGCGTGGCTGGCGAAACCAACGGAACTGAGATAAGCATGTAGGCTTCGTGGCGTAGCGCTTTTCGGACGGGGGTTCGACTCCCCCCGCCTCCACCATATTAACTATACTGTAATCAATAGATTACAAATGCTTTGACGCGTCTGTGCTTCAGATACGGTCCTCGTTGGGTCCCAGTACTGGAGGCGGGGGAACGCGTATGACCTCCACTTTTCTGACATAGCGCTTCTCTCCTGCTTTTCGCGAATGCAGTTTCATCAGAGTAATCGCGTTCGTCTTGCCGAAACGCACGATTCCACGCCTGAAGGAAATTGAATTTCTCAAAAGAGCGCAAACACACAGCTCCAACAAGCGCATTACTTCCGAGTGGCACGTCGGGATCAATCGGAGGTCGATAACAACCCAGCCGGTTCGCGGCTCCTTCAGAACGGTCTAGGGAGTGAGACGTTATGAGGACCACATTGCGTTAACCACGAATGCGCCGGAACGTAAATCAACGCCAGCGGTGAACGGTGACGCTGATCGTGGTTGTGTGCGTCAAGCTGCCGGACGTGCCACGGGATTGGGTCTCCTTTTTGTTCTCGGGGCTCAAAACTTGTATCCGGCCCACAAAGCCCAGTAGTTGAGATTGCGACCTGGTTGGGTCTGCTTTAGGAATTTGCCGGCATAAAAAATTCCGTAGTCAGCCTGAAACCACAGGTGACGACTTGCTTGCCAGCGAATCTCCGTGCCGGGCCTGTGCCCGACGAATCTGGCTCGGCTCCCATCCGCGGCCCTGATCAAAAATCCAGGCACGGCGTACACCCCATCATCAAGGCTCTCCCGCCACTGAATAATCCAGTCGAATGATACGGTCACGTCATGCGGAAATGCAGTCTCGA
>WNEZ01000971.1_pt1 | contig 38129 bp, 36 predicted proteins | sample 5400521 | NCBI WGS metagenome assembly WNEZ01 (sample SAMN13153339, study PRJNA577476) | soil metagenome | isolation source: 120 cm saprolite under Douglas fir tree site 2 hole 1 replicate 1 | place: USA:California | collected 2015-04-18 | reverse complement strand
TCCAGGCGCGAGCGATTTGTTGACACGTGGGTCTACAAGGATGGCCAGTGGAGATGCGTGGGAACAAACGCAACTCCGATACTGCACTAACGTTGGAACGCGGTGGCGCAAGCTTTCGTACGCCACGTCTCTAGGAATGAAGAATGTTGTCAGAATCGTCGGAGCAGGCCTTGCCGGCAGCGAGGCGGCATGGCAGTGTGCGCGGCGAGGCATCGAGGTGGAGTTGTTCGAGATGCGGCCCGTACGGTCGACACCGGCGCACCAGACGGCGGATTTCGCGGAACTGGTGTGCTCGAATTCGCTGAAGTCGGATAGCGAGAATACGGCTCCGTGGCTGCTGAAGGAAGAGATGGGGCGGGCGGGATCACTCCTGCTGGAAATTGCGCGCGAGTGTGCCGTTCCGGCGGGACATGCGCTGGCGGTGGATCGGGTGACGTTTGCAGCTCGGGTGACTGCGGCGATTGCGCGGGACTGTCGGATTGCAGTTCTGCGCAGGGAGGTCACCTCGGTTGACGAGGCTGGGGAGCAGATCACCATCATCGCGACCGGACCACTCACTTCGGAGGCGCTGGCTGGGGAGATCGCGCGCCTTAGTGAATTGCAAGAAGAATCAACACCTGAGCGGGCGGGGGCGCCCGCTCCACATAACCCACATCTGTATTTCTACGATTCGATCAGTCCCATCGTGGAGGCCGATTCGATCGACATGACACGAGTATATATGGCGGCGCGATATGACAAGGGGTCGGCGGACTACATCAACTGTCCGATGACCGCGCAGGAGTACTCGCGTTTTTATGATGCACTGCTCGAAGCGCAATCGGTCGAAGAGCGCGACTGGGAGAAGCTGAATTACTTTGAAGGCTGCCTTCCGATTGAGGAGATTGCGCGCCGCGGGCGAGACACGCTGCGCTTTGGGCCGATGAAGCCGGTGGGCTTGATCGATCCGCGAACAGGAAAAATGCCGTACGCGGTGGTGCAGTTGCGGCAGGAGAATCTGCGCGCCGATTCCTACAATCTGGTGGGATTTCAAAATCATTTGAAGTTTGGCGAGCAGGCGAGAGTACTGCGGCTGATTCCCGGGTTGGAGAACGCGCGGTTCCTCCGCTACGGGCAGATTCATCGCAATACCTACATCAATGCTCCTACCCTGCTGCGCGAGACGTTGCAGATGAAGGCGCATCCCGATGTTCTGTTCGCGGGTCAGATTTGTGGGGTGGAAGGGTACGTGGAATCAATCGCCACGGGGTTGATGGCCGGAATGCACGCGGCAGCGATGGTTTCTGGGCTTGAGCCGCTGGCACCTCCGCGGGCTTCGGCGTTTGGATCGCTGGCGCACTACGTTACCCACGCCGATCCCCGGAACTTTCAGCCGGCGAACATTACGTTTGACCTGTTACCGGCATTGGACAAGAAAGTTCGCGATCGCAAGGAGCGGCATCGTTTGCAGTGTGAGCTGGCTCTGAAGGAATTTGACGCGTGGATGGAGAAGGCTGGGATGCCGGCGGTGAGAGCCTGAATCGCGGAGGACACGGAGAAGAGCCGCAGAGAGCGCGGAGAAATGCGGGCAGAGGAAGTTCAGATTCGGCGTGCCGTGGCGGAGGATTGCGCCGCTATTGCCGACGTGCTTTACCAGTCCTTCGTTGAATTCAAGCGGCTTTATACCGAGGGGGGATTCGCAGCGACAGCGCCTGCGGCAGCGCAGGTCGAGACGCGAATGCGGGAAGGACCGGTATGGGTCGCATTGTCCGACGGCGTCATCATGGGAACGGTCTCGATTGTGACGAAGGGAAACTCGGCTTACATCAGGGGCATGGCGGTGTTGCCTGCGATGCGCGGATCGGGGGCCGGGTCCAGGCTATTGCAACAAGTTGAACAATGGGTCGCCGACGAGAACATTAAGCGGCTCTTTCTGAGCACGACGCCATTTCTTGATTCGGCGATCCGGCTTTACGAGAAGTCCGGCTTTCGGCGGACCGATGAGGGGCTGCATGATTTGTTTGGCACGCCGCTGTTTACGATGGAGAAGGTGATTGGCACTTGTCTGACCCGTCCAACCTCATAGACAAGATGTCTATCGGGATCTCATCGGCGACGTTCTCAGAACTGTCTGGGCTCACACGAATTAGTTTGATCCTTCTTGCAGTTCGCAGTACCTTGCTGTTGAGCCGTAGCCGAGGTGCACCTTGCCCATTTCCGCGGTGGATACAGTTTCCCTCGCCTTTCGACATACAAAGGAGCAACTGTTCCAGCCCTTTCGCTTTGGCCAGTGGACCAGGCTGGCCGTGGTGGGACTGCTGGCGGGGGAACTAGGCTCCAGCGGCGGGTGCAATACTCACTCCAATTTCCACATTCCACAGCAGCCTGACTCGTCGCGCCATTTTCTGGAGCAGACATTCCCTTCGATCGATCCGGCGCTGCTTGCCGGACTGATTGTAGTGCTCGTCGTAGCTGGGCTGGTGCTTGGCATCGTGCTGATGTATGTGAGCAGCGTGATGCGGTTCATTCTGTTCGACAGCGTGCTGGCGAAGGAGTGCCGCATCCGCCAGGGATGGAGCCGCCGGCAAGCCCCGGGAGCGCGGTACTTCGTATGGCACTTGCTCTATACGTTGGTGATGATCGCGGGAATAGTGGTGCTGGTTGGAATCCCGCTAGGATTTGCCTTTGTAGTCGGATGGCTGAAGGAACCGCGCCAGCATTTGGCGCCCCTGATCCTGGGTGGGATTCTCCTGTTCCTTCTGCTGGCGATTTTCGTTGTTACCGCCTCCGTGGCGTATGTGCTGACCAAAGACTTCGTCGTGCCACAGATGGCGCTCGAAGATATTAATGCATTCGAAGGATGGCGGCGGCTTTGGTACATGCTGAAAGCGGAAAAGGGTGGCTATGCCGGCTATATTGGCATGAAGATTGTGTTGGCCATCGGGGCGGCGATTGTTGTTGGTATCGCGACGCTGATCCTGGCATTGATCATTGCAATTCCGACGGTAGGATTGGCAATTGTGGCGGTCCTGACCGGAAAGACGGCCGGCCTGACCTGGAACGTTTATACGATTACCGTGGCCGTGGTTGTTGGCTGCATTCTGCTGGCTATTTTTCTGTATCTGGTCGCGCTCATCTCGGTGCCGGTGATTGTGTTCTTTCCGGCGTATTCGATTTACTTCTTTGCGGCGCGGTATCCGGCGTTGAGCGCGGTGTTATATCCGGTGCCGGCGGGCGGAATCCCGATTTCTGCACCGGCGCAACCGCCGCCATTGCCGCCGACCCCAGAGCCGATCGGGTAGAGATACGCCTCAGCGGCTAAACAGATTGCTGAAAAACTCACTTCGCTGACCGGATGTGCCCTCAGGGGCTAAAGCCACCGTTGATCTTGCGGCACTTAGGGCGCGGCTAGAACCCGCGCCCTTTCAAGACAGAACCGCAATCAAGTTTTTCAGCAAAACGGTAAAGACGGTTACGGTTGTCATCGCGACCTTACGGCGCGGCCCAAAACCGAGCCGGTTCAAAGTAGAGTCTTCGACCGGTTTGCGTCGCTTGTGAACCTCGCCTTTTCCGTCGGGTCCGCACGGGGCAGACACTTCATTGCTGCGGCTTCAGCCTGGCGGTTTTGCCATGAGGCCAGTTGAAGCGGCGGCCGATGATGCACTTCACCAGCAAGTGGTCGGTGGAACGGGTCGTTCCGATGCCGACTCCGAAATTGAACTCCCACCGCGGTCCGAAGTCCACGTCAATCGTGGGAATGAATTGTTGCTGCTGGTCTTTCAGGGGGTCAAAGCCCGATAGCGGGCCGTAGGCTCCGTAGTATTCCAATCCACCTGCAATTTTCTTGGTGAAGTCGTAACTAACTTTCACGTTGGGAGAAAACTCCACTCCCTTGTTCACGCTCGGACCGTGAAAGGACCGGTCGAGCGTCGGATTGAAGCTCAAATACCAGCGGCCGATTTTCTTATCGATGATAGGACGGATTTCCCAAGTCCAAGTGTCGGGGGAAAAGGCGGCACGCTGGTATCCGATCTCCTGTGACAAGCTCACTCCGACGGGCCAATGCCATTTCTCCGGAATGCGCACGCGGGGACGAATGTGGTCGCCCACCCACTGCCATCCGCCATCGGCCTGGATGCTCGAGAACACGTAGAAGCCAACCTCGGACCAGTCATTGATGCCCTGCGTGATTTCAAGCGTCTCGTGCACGGCATGATTAGTGGGCAGGACGCCGTCCTGCACCGTCTTGGTGCCCTCAACCGTCAAGTTGGAGTGGATTTCGACCATGGTGGAGCGTGGCGCGACGGTCTCGTAGCCGTAGACCTGCACTTCGTAGTTGCCTTGGGCGTGGACGTGCGGGTCGGCAGCAAGGATCAGCGCCACAAGGATGAGGATAGGGATCAATGTGGTTCGCGAGGTGGGAGCCATGATGGGCGTTTCGTTCGGGCCGCCCTCGTTCTTCGCGGACCGTCGTTCCATGATGCATGGCTGCAGCGGCAAGACGCAAATCGCCCTTCTATAACTGCCACATCTAACGCCTCTTGTCATTCCGAGCGAAGCGAGGAATCTGCTTTTGTGGTGGCGGCGGCCAACAGCGGATTTCTCGTCGCGATGCTCGTCGGAATGACCATGCTTGGATTGACCGAGGAACTCTTTAATTAGCGGAAGTGCTGACGCTGCCCGTCAGTGTTCCATCAATGTTGAAGTCTTGGCAGTTCGGTGCGCGAAAGAATCGCGCCGCGATCATCCAGGACGTAGACATCGCTCCAGAGGGCGGTGGAATTTCTCGTCAAGGAGACGCCTGGCAACGTGAAAGTGACCGTGGTCTTGGGTGAAGTGCACCCAGATAGCTGCCGGAGCTCCTGCCCAGAGATGGGAAGCTGCTCAGCGCGCCCCGAAGCCGTGCTGTTTTTTGCACGCGAAAGCACGACAACCTCCACGACACCAACTAAGTTCTGGCAACGAATGGGTACCTGGACTTCCCAGTTGTTGCCGCCATTCCTCTTGACGGTGGTCCCTTCGGCAAAAACCAAAGTCGGCGGATTGCCGCCGGGCGAGGTATAGCGATCCGGCCAGCGGCGGTCAAAATCGATGCTGGCGATGACGTAGACACGCTGCGACTGCCGGTCTCGCGTGTCCCAACCTGGGTGCATGGAGTAAATCGAGGCGGTCGAACTGGTGGTATGAGCCTGCAGCAGTTGATGCAGCGCGGTGACAAAGTCGGGATGGTACCCTGCCCGTGCCATCATCATCAGCCCCTCGGTGTCAGCTTCGAGTTCCACCTGGCGGCAGAACCGGGCAAGGTCTTCGGAAGCCTTTCTCGAGTCCATCCATGTGCCGGCGGCAGCGTCCAGATTGCCCATCGTGAGAGTGGCGCCACCTTCGCCTTGCAGAGACCGCTCGTAAAGATAGCGCCGCGCCCAGTCGCGATGGATGACGTGAGCCATTTCGTGCGAAACGATCGCTGCCCACAGTCCGGCCGTGGCTCCGGCAAGTTCGGCGAGGCCGCTCTCTACGTAGATGGTGCCATCCGGCGACGAGTAGGCGTTTAGCAGGCCATCATGCACAACGCGCAACTCCCAGGAAGGCTTCCCATCGCCTGGCGTGCGGACCTGATCGACCAGTCCTTGGAGGACGAGTCGTCCGACGACGTAGCGTCCCGATACGGATGTGCTCTGAGCCCGCAGTTGAGCGCGCAGGCGGGCGGCTGTTTCAAGATCCAGTTTGAACTTGTCGGGAATCTCCCGCGTGAACGAAGACTGCGGGCAGGCGAGCGGGGTGATGCACGTGAAGCAGAGGAGGAACGCAAGGAACAATGCTGCGCGGCTGACTGAGACCTAGTGTCACCGGCCCTCCCGGAAATCTCTCCTAAATCGAATTATGCTCTTCTTCCGGCGGCACGAGCAGACAAAAAAGAGGGCATAGAAGAAACGGAGGTAACTCTTCCTGTTTGGGAACAGGACGCTTGAACGTTCTAGTCCCTCGCTCTGTTCTTAATCCAGATCGGTGTGCCGACGAAGCCGAAGGCTTCGCGGATCTGATTTTCCAAAAAACGCTGATAGGAGAAGTGCAGCTTAACAGCGCGGTTGGTGAACAGGACGAATGTGGGGGGCGCAACCGAGGCCTGCGTCATGTAAAGGATTTTCACGCGCGAGCGCATGGGCACCGAGGCGCGCTCGAAGTCGACGCGCTCGATGAAGCGGTTCATGGCGGAAGTGGGCACGCGCTTGCGTCGCTCGATGGCAACTTGTTCGAGCAAGGGAAAGATTCTCTCCGTCCCCTTGCCAGTGTGGGCGGAGGTGAAGACTACGGGTGCATAGTTCAGGAACTTAAGATCGTAGCGCAAGCGCTCTTCGTAAGCGGCGCGGTCGCCGGGGCGCTTGCTCTCACGCATGCGGGAGGCTTTGGTCGGACGCACTTCTTTCTTCGGACCGCTGGAGACCAAGTCCCACTTGTTGACGACGATGATGACGGAACGTCCGCTCTCGTGGGCGTAGCCGGCGATGGCGGCGTCGAGCTGGCTCACTCCTTCGGTCGCGTCGATGACGAGCAGCGCGATGTCCGCGGCTTCGAGATGTTTGCGCGCCATGACCACCGAAAGCTTTTCCGCCATCAGGTGGGTCTTGCCCTTGCGGCGGATGCCGGCCGTATCGATGAAGCGGAAGCGGCGTCCATTGTGCTCGAAAATTTCGTCGACCGCATCGCGTGTAGTGCCGGGAATCGGTGAGACAATGGCGCGGTCGGAGGCAGTCAAGGAGTTCAGCAGCGTGGATTTACCGACGTTGGGATGCCCGATGATGGCGACCTTCACTTCGTGAGACTCTTCAGCTACAGCTGCTATCGGTTCGCTTTGCTCGCGGGTTCGATGGCGAGACGCCATCGAGACAGCCGGCGGGACGCCGGCGCTACTGCCGTCACCCTGCTCATATGTTTCTCCTTCTGCGGGCAGAACTTTCAGAACCGCATCCAGCAGGTCGTCTACTCCCCGGCCATGCTCGGCAGAGACGGGAAACATTTCCCTAACTCCCAGGCGGTGGAACTCGTCGATCAGCGATGATTGCTTTTCCGAATCGACCTTGTTGACCGCGACAAAGAGTGGGCGACCAGTCTTGCGCAGCAGTCGCGCGAGTTCGAGATCAGGACCGGCGAGTTCGGAGCGGCCATCTACGACCATGATGATGGCAGCCGCCACGTCGAACGCCACGCGCGCCTGCCGGTAAATCTCTGACGGGATCAGATCTTTGTCTTCGGGAAGGATGCCGCCCGTGTCGACGACGCGCATGTGCCGCCCGCGCCACTCCGTGTCGCCGTAGAGACGGTCGCGCGTGATGCCAGGTTCGTCACCAACGATGGCACGCCGCGAGCCCACAATGCGGTTGAATAGCGTGGACTTGCCCACGTTGGGGCGGCCCACGATGGCGATGGTAGGGGTGCCGCTCGCGCTCGAATTGTAGGTCGGTTGAGTCAAAGATGAGTCTTTGAGTCTTTAAGTCTAAATGTGGGACAGCCGCTCTCGGCTGTCCTTGGGTCGCCAGACCCAATGGTCTTTAGTGTGTAAGCAGCCGACTCTTCGAGTCGGCAGGACAGCCGAGGGCGGCTGTCCCCACATGAGCCTTGCCGATGGATAGGGTCAGAACCGCTATTATAGAGACTCCGTGGCCGTTCCTTCCCAGCCCGCCTCCTCTGCTGCAGCTCCGCCGTCCGTGCCTGGTGGGAAAGACGCTTCACTCTATCAGTTCTTCGCGCCGGGCGGCGTGCTGTCACGCACGCATCCAGCGTATGAATTTCGGCGCGGGCAACTGCAAATGGCGCAGGCGGTCGAGCAGGCTCTGCAAGATAAGCGCCACCTGATTGTGGAAGCAGGTACGGGCACGGGGAAAACGCTGGCCTATCTACTGCCGGTGATTCGCTCCGGTAAGCGAGTCATCATCTCAACCGGCACCAAGAATCTGCAGGAGCAACTTTTCTACAAAGACGTCCCCTTTCTGGAGCAGGCCCTGTTCGAGAACCACGTAGAGACAGCCGCCTCGGCTGTCCAGCCCCAGCAAGGACCTGGCAAGCTCTCGGTTTGCTACATGAAGGGTCGCAACAATTATCTGTGCCGCAAGAAGCTCTATGACTTGACGGACCAGCCGGTCCTAGGCGGCCTCGACGAAATCGGTCAGTATCGCGCCATTGCGGCATGGGAAAAGACTACGCAGACCGGCGACCGCGCCGAACTCGCCGAACTGCCCGAGGCCAGCCTGCTCTGGCACAAGCTGGATGCGCGGTCGGATGCGTGCATCGGGCAAAAGTGCAGCCAGTGGGAACGGTGCTTCATCACCGAGATGCACCGGAAGGCGATGGAGAGCGACATCATCATCGTGAACCATCACTTGTTCTTCGCCGACCTTGCCATCAAGCTGCAAGCCGACGGCGCGCCCGACGCGGGAATCCTGCCGGAAGCAGCGGCGGTAATTTTCGACGAAGCACACGAGATTGAAGACGTCGCGGGAAACTATTTCGGCATCTCCGTGGGCAATCTGCGCGTCGAGGATCTGGCGCGCGACGTGGAAGCATCTTTGCAGCATAACCACATGATGTCGCCGTCGTTCTCCGGTGCGCTCGGCAGCTTACGAGAGCGATCGCAATTCTTCTTCTCTCTCCTTCCGCCGGGCGATGGCCGCTTCGCCTTCGAGACCCGCCGGGAGTTTCTGGAAGAAAACGGCGATGAATTTATCGCCTTCAACCAGGCCTTGACGCGACTGGCCGGCGAGTTGGAAAACCTGCCGCAAAAGCCGGAAGAAATCTTCAACTTCCTGCGCCGCGCCCAGGAAATTCAGGTGCAACTTAGCTACGCCATGGAGTCGGAGGATCGCAACACCGTGTTCTGGATCGAGCGCAGGGGCGGACGGGCAAAGGCGAATTCACCACAGAGACACCCTTCGGCTTCGCTCAGGGCAGGCTCCGACACAGTGAAGGCCAAGGAAACTTCCCAAGGAAGACAGAACGTCTTCTTGCAAGCCACTCCGATTGACGTTGGCCCCATCCTGCGCGAATGCCTATGGTCGAAGCTCGAATGCGCCGTGCTGACTTCGGCCACCCTTGCCGTCGGCGGAGGCTTCGACTACATCAAGCAGCGGCTCGGACTGGAGCACGCGCGCGAGTCCGTTCTGCCCTCACACTTTGACTACCAGAGCCAGGCGTTGCTATATGTCCCGCCGGACCTGCCCGATCCCCGCACGCAGCAGTTTACGGCCAAGGCCGCAGAACGCATTCGCAAGCTGCTGGAAATCACCCGTGGACGGGCCTTCGTGCTCTTCACCAGCTACGCGCAGATGAACGACGTGTACCAACGCCTGCTCGGCGAACTAGAGTTCCCCATGCTCCGCCAGGGCGACGCGCCAAAGAGCGCACTGCTCGATGAGTTCCGCCTGACTCCCAACGCAGTGCTGTTTGCCACTTCGTCATTCTGGCAAGGCGTCGATGTGCAGGGGGAACAGTTGAGCTGCGTGATCATCGATCGGCTACCGTTTGCGGTGCCTAGCGATCCCGTCGTTGCGGCGCGGGTGAAGGCAATTGACGCTGGGGGAGGTAATGCGTTTTTCGAGTATCAAGTTCCAGCGGCGGTGATCACGCTCAAGCAAGGCTTCGGTCGCCTGATCCGCTCGCTGCACGACCGCGGACTCCTCGTACTTCTCGACAACCGCATTCTGAAAAAGCAGTATGGCCGTGTGTTCGTGGAGAGCTTGCCGAACTACAAGCGAACGACCGAAATGCGCGCCGTGGAGGAATTCTTCGGCCTGACGGAGCGGTGAGACTTTCGCGAATCTTCAGTGGATCAATCTCATCCCCCCCGATGCCGCAGCATTCTGATCGAACGTGGCCGTGTAGCGGCACTCTGCCGCGTGTCCGCAGCGCTCGATAAGGCAATCGGCGAAGTCGGCGCGGCTGGCGCTGAACTTCCGCAATGCCTGCGAGACGATTTCTGCTCGCTCAATGACTAGTTCTTTGCTCCGCAGTAAGGTATCTAGGACCTGCATAATTTCGTTCTTCTTGAAGCGGTAAGAGATTTCCAACACCCAAACGAGTTCCGCGATGACGATCAGTGAGAGGAACCCGGGTGACTCCGAGGAAAGTGCGTCCATCAACCTCACGGCAGCGGCCGCCTGGGCGGGATCGTCATGAGTCAGGTAGCGGACGACAATATTGGTATCGAGTCCAATCACCGAGATCCCGATGCCCGCCTCGCGATGGCGGCGTTCATCTCCTCAATCGATACCGGCTTGCTTCGCTTGCCTTGAAACCGGCCTCGGAGTTCCTGCACCGAGCGAGTGGCGGCAACAATGGCGAATTGGCCTTTTTCCACTTCCACGAATTCGATGCGGTCCCCGGCATCCACCCCGAGCGCAGTGCGGACCTGCGCGGGTATGGTGATTTGCCCTTTTGAAGTTACGGTCGCGGCAGCCAAAGACTATGTCCTTTCAGAACAACATATTCCTTACATTGTAGTAAGGAACATCGAAGACGTCAAGCCCGCGCCACCCAGCCTCCCTCACACATACTCACGCTCAGCCTTCCGTATTGCCTTGTAGCGCTGGAAAGCAAGTCTCTGGTCTTCCAGTCCCAGCGCCGAGCGGATCGAGCTTCCCCGGAACGTGTGCTTCAGCATCTTCGGAGTGTGGGTCAGCACAAACCACGGGTCATGCCGGAAGACGACGGGGATATGGTGCGACTTCATCCAGCGCTCGGCCTTCCAGCGCATAAACTCCACTTCTTCGGCGGGCAGGTGTTGGGTACGCACCACCGCGGTCGTGCCATCGTATTCTTCCAGGCGCTCATTCTGGATGAGCCCCTGATCGCGGAAATCCTTGGTCATGGGCGTTCGCGGATAGGGCGTGGGATGTTGGATGTAAGGCCAGTCGACGTAACGGCGCGCAAATTCCAGGTTGGCTTCAATGGATTCGCGCGTGTCCCCGGGATTGCCGACAATCAACCCGCCCACCACGTACATCTGATTGCGATGCAGATAGTCGATCGCCCTTAATGTGGCATTGCCCGTGTTCTGACCATTGTCGCGAGCCGTGTTCTTGGCCGAGGCGCGCAGGAATTCGAGATCGCTATCCAGAATATTTTCGATCCCCAGGAAGACATATCGAAATCCGGCACGTTTCATCAGCGGTGCAAGCATCTCGCCATGATTCGCGATTGACGAGGTCATGGCTTGCACAAAGTAGTCCAGGTTGTTGAGGCCCGCCGCAATGATCGCCTCGCACAGAGCCTCGAACCGCCGGACGTTCAGCATGATGTTGTCGTCAACCAGAAAAAGAGTGCGCGCACCCTGGTCGCGAGCATCGCGAATATCGGCCAGCACGCGGTCGAAAGAATAGGTGAAGAAATTCCGGCCGCGCATCTCGATGATCGAGCAAAAGCTGCAATCGTAAGTGCATCCCCGCGAGGTCTCGATTACGTCAACCTGGCGCCCGAGAAAGGTGTAGCCCGTAAGCACGCGAGCATCCCGCTTGGGGAGACGAACTTCGCCATCTTCCAGCCGGTGAGGGGACCGAGCCGGATTGTGGACCCAGCCAGCTTCGCCCGACTCTTGGTCGTCGCGGTAAGAAAGCCCACCGATGCTCTGGAAGCCGCTGCCGGCTTCGATCGCGCGCAACAGTTCGCGAAATGTAACTTCTCCCTCGCCGCGGATCAGGTAGTCGATATTCATCCCTTGGTAATCTTCGGGCGCCAGGCTGGGGTCGTACCCACCTACAGCGATCTTCACATTCGGTTTCAGCGAGCGTACGAGCTCGATGATGCGTCCGGCAGTGCGCCGCTGGAACGTCATGACGGAAAGGCCAACGATATCGGGATTCAGCTCCCGAACCAGGCGCGTGACAGTTTCGCGAACTCGCTGCTGCACGAGAATCAGGTCCGCCACTGCAACGTTGTGATGTGAGTCGACATTGCCGGCTAGCGAGGTAAGCGCGCCATTCGGCATACGAATGGCCACCGAGGGCATGTGCTCAAACGAATCCGGCATGGAAAGCAATAGGACGTTCATGAGTGTCAGTCCTTAGTGTCTTTCTGAAATCCGCAAGTAAAGACTAGAGCTCGGGCCAGATGCGGAGATTGTAACCCAGTTCTGCCTCAAGGGAGCGGGGATGGATGCTGCTGCGAGCCCGCGCCCGGCTGTAGAATAGAAAGGATGTGGGCAGGGCTGCGGTCCGCCCGTGTGCAAAGGCGCCGCTGAGGAATACATGTTCGAGGTAACTGTCGAAGACACATTTGCCGCCGGGCACTACCTGCGGAACTACAAGGGTAAGTGCGAGAATCCGCACGGGCACAACTACAAGATCCGGGTGACGCTGGCCGGAGCGGAACTGGACAAAGCCGGGCTGCTGCTCGACTTCAAAGATCTGCGCGAAGTGATGAAACACATTATAGATCGGCTCGATCATCAGATGATCAACGAGATTGAACCGTTTACGGTGATCAATCCTTCGGCGGAGAATCTGGCCAAGTATTTTTACGATGAGTCGAACTCGCGCCTGCGGCGCGTAACCGATGGCCGCGTGCGGGTGAAGGATGTGACGGTATTTGAGACCGACTCGACGACCGCGAAGTACAGCGAATAACAGTGGGGTGGGGCCCAGCTCCACGGGGCGGGCGCCGCACGCTGAGAGCTGACGGCTGAAAGCTGACAGCTGCTTTTCATGCAGATCACCGAAATTTACAAGTCGCTTCAGGGAGAGTCGACCTACGCGGGATTGCCCTGCATCTTCGTACGGCTGACCGGATGCAACCTGCGCTGTTCGTGGTGTGACAGCGAGTACACGTTCCATGGCGGCCGGAAGATGACCGTTGAAGAAGTCGCGACTGAGGTGAGACGTCTCAGTTTCAGCGGGCTGGTCGAGATCACCGGCGGGGAGCCGATGCTGCAGGAGCGGGAAGTCGTGCCGTTGATGCAGAGCCTGCTGGAAGATGGATACCGAGTCCTGATCGAGACCAGCGGAGAGCGGCCACTGGAACGAGTGCCCTCCGGCGTGATCAAAATTGTGGATGTAAAGTGTCCAAACTCCGGCGAGCCGGATACGTTTCGCCTGGAGAATCTGGGAACGCTGCACGCACATGACGAAGTGAAGTTCGTCCTGAGCGGCCGCACGGATTATGAATTTGCCTGCGATTTCACGCAACGCCACGGCCTGGCGGAGCGGGTCAACGCTGTTCTGTTCTCCCCGGCGTTCCGCAAAGACGCGACCGGCGCCCGCGACAGTTCGCATTGTCTGATCGATCCGCAAGAACTGGCGGAATGGATGATCGCAGATAACGTTCCAGCCCGGCTGGGGCTGCAGTTGCACAAGTTCATTTGGGATCCGGCGCTCAAGGGAGTGTAAGAAATTTCCGAGTTTCCGAGTTTCGATTGCCGATTTCCGATTTAACCGCCGTACCCACAATCGGAAATCGCAAATCGGCAATCAGAAACACCGGTGGATGAGCATTGGCCAATCAGACCAAATCACGAGCGGTGGTCCTGCTAAGCGGGGGGATGGATTCCTGCGTGTGCGCCGCTCTCGCGGCCCGTGACTATCATGCAGCTGCCGTACATGTCAGCTACGGGCAACGCACAGAGGCTCGCGAGCGTCAATCCTTTATGGGCATCTGCGAGCGCCTGGGGATTCACGACAAGCTGATAGTCCGTAACGAAGCTCTGCGGGCGATCGGTGGATCAGCGCTCACCGATGAAGGCATCTCCGTCCCAGAATCGAGTGCCCTCGGGGATGGGGTTCCGGTGACGTACGTCCCCTTCCGCAATGCGCATTTTCTGGCGGTCGCCGTGAGTTGGGCCGAAGTACTGGGAGCCGGGAAGGTATACATTGGCGCGGTCGAGCCCGACAATTCCGGCTATCCCGACTGCCGCCCGGCATATTACAAAGCTTTCAATGAAGTAGTGAAGGCAGGCACGAAGGAAGGTCGGATTGAAGTCGTGACTCCGCTCATCGCCATGCGCAAAACCGAGATCGTGCGCCTCGGCCTTGAATTGGGCGCGCCCTTCGATTTAACTTGGTCATGCTACAGCCGCGAGGATCAAGCATGCGGGGTATGCGATAGCTGCATGTTACGCCTGCGAGCCTTCGAGTCTGCGGGCGAGAAAGACCCGATTCCGTACGCGGTGCAGCATGTGTAGAAAATTGTTGATTGTTGATTTTTGATTGTTGATTAGAACCTCAGCGGCTCTTCAATCAACAATCAAAATCAACAATCAAAAAATGCTTTTTCGAGCCGGGAGGCCTAAATGAGGAAATTTTTCGCAATCTTCGTATTCGTGGTCCTGGTGGCGGGATTGTGTGTACCTCCCGTCTTCGCCCAGGCATCGGGGTCGGTCAAGGGCGTCGCCAAAGATGTTGAAGGCAAACCCATTGTCGGAGCCGTGGTGGAATTCACCAATCAGGACAACGGCCAGAAATACAATCTCAAGACCAACAACAAAGGCGAATACTTTTCCCTCGGCATCTCGCCCGGCAAGTACAAAGTCACGCTTTACAAGAGTCCCGAGGATCAGAAGGCGGCTAAGGAGATTTACCACGTCAACGGGTTCCAGGTTCAACTCGATGAGAACAATCTGGACTTTGACCTCAAGAAAGAACAGGAAAACACTGCCAAAGGGCAGGGCCTGCGATTGCGGCGCTGAACGAGGCCAACCAGATGGACTCCGGCCGCGATCTGATCTGGTTCAAGCTGGGAGATGCGTATCGTCTCTCTGCCAACAAGCAGACCGATCCTGCGGAAAAGCAGAAGCGTTTGGATTCCGCCGTCCAGTCCTACCAGAAAGCGGTTGAACTGAAGCAGGGGGTCACGAATGATAAAGATCCCAATGCTGCCAAGAGTCTCGCCGCGTACTACAACAACCTTGCCGAAGCATATGCCAAGGCCGGCAAGACCGATGATGCCGTGAAGACCTACGCGCAGGCGGCACAAATCGATCCCTCATCGGCCGGGCAGTATTACTTCAATACCGGCGCAGTGCTCACGAACTCCGGCAAGGTGGACGACGCCATTGCCGCATTCGACAAGGTCATCGCCGCCGATCCCAACCGGGCCGACGCCTACTACTGGAAGGGCGTGAACCTGATTGGCAAAGCCACGCTGCAGGGAGACAAAATGGTTGCGCCGTCGGGAACCGCCGAAGCCTTCCAGAAATACCTCGAATTGCAACCGACAGGCACTTATGCCGAACCTGCCAAGCAGATGCTGGCCAGCATTGGGGCTTCGGTCGAAACCACGTTTGGCGCCAAGAAAAAGCCCGCGCCGAAAAAATAGGTTACTTTCGGACACGGATACTGAGGGCGGCCTGCGGGCCGCCCTTTCGTATGTAGAGATTAGCGCCGTATTACCAAGGGCTATGTACTTGCTGTCCTTACATCTGCAGACACACCACGATACAGTAAATGCATCGCATTCCCTCCTCTGTGGTGGTGCGAGTCCTTAAGTGTGAGGAACGATGGCATCACCGGGCATTGCCCCTATTTCCGTTGAATTAGAAGGTTTTTCAGGTACCGGCCGCGTGGCCACGCCAGCGCTGCTGACCGCGATGCTGCGCGCCGCCGAGAAGATCAGCGACCTGATTTTTTCTCCCGGGCGGCCGCCGCAGGTCCAGGTCTACGGCCAGTTGATCCCGGTGCAGGTGCCGGGATTGAACGTCCTCGGTCCCGACGACACACGTCACATCGCAGTCGACCTTATCGGCGACAACAAGCAAGCCGTTACTACCCTGCGTGAGCAGGGGGCATGCGATATCTCCTATGGACTCCCGGGACTGGCCAGGTTTCGCGTCAATGTCTTTATCCAGCGCGGAAGCTGTGCGGTCGTGATGCGAGTGATTCCTACCGCGATTCCGGACTTTGCTTCATTGCGCCTCCCACAAAACCTGGGTGAAGTTTCGAAGTTGCGGGACGGCATTGTGCTCGTGACCGGGCCCGCCGGATCAGGCAAATCCTCGACCTTGGCTGTGCTGCTCGATTGCATCAACCGGGAACGCTACTACCACGTCATTACTATCGAAGATCCCATTGAATTTCTGCACAACCACAAGTGCTGCACCATTCACCAGCGTGAATTGCACAGTGACACACCCAGCTTCGCCCATGCCCTGCGCTCTGCTTTGAGGCAGGCGCCGAAAGTCATTCTGGTCGGAGAGATGCGTGATCGCGAGACCATCGAGATCGTTCTCGAAGCGGCCGAGACCGGACACCTCGTGTTCTCCAGCCTGAACACCATGGACGCTTCCGAGACTGTGGAACGTATCGTCAGTTCGTTCTCGCCCGCTGAACAGCACGCGGTGCGCGACCGCTTCGCCAAGTGTTTCCGTTACATCATTTGCCAGCGTCTTCTGCCCAAGGCCGACCGTAGCGGCCGCGTGCCCATCATCGAGATACTCAAAGCCAATGCCCGCACCCGGGAGTGCATCGAAAAGGGAGAGCGCGAAGACAAGACCCTGCTGGATGCAATGAAGGCCGCCCACTCTGAAGGAATGCAGCACTTCGATGGAGAGATCGCAGGACTGGTGCGCGATCGCGTGATCGATCTCGAAACCGGCTTGTCCTTCGCCAGCAGTCCCGGAGTACTAGGCCAAGCCTTAGCCCGCTAGGGAAATCACGTAGGGACAGCCGCCTCGGCTGTCTGGTCTTGATCAAAGCCGAGGGCCTCGCCATGTAACCGGCAGCGCTCCTGCCTCCGACTTCCCCTCAAGAACAAGCAAACTGCAGACCCACCCGGTATCATTCGCTTATGGCTGTAGGACCGGAAGCCCGCCCCATCCCAACTTTCGAAGCAGCTCGACACCTGGTGGAGAACCATGCGGCACAAGTGCACCCACCCGGCACGGAGTCTGTAGAGCTCTTACAGGCCTCCAATCGAGTGCTCGCCGAGTCCGTGGCGGCGGACCGCGACATCCCGCCCTTCCCACGGTCTACCCGAGACGGCTATGCGGTGCATGCAGCGGATCTGGGAAACCTTCCCGTAACGCTGGATGTTGTTGCAGAAATCAGAGCAGGCCAGAAACCAGAAGACATTCCGTCCCTGTTGGCTCGTGGACAGGCTGCATCCATCATGACCGGTGCTCCGGTGCCAGCAGGAGCAGACGCAGTCGTGATGGTTGAGTACACCACGCGTAAGGCCGATCGCGTCGAGGTTACGCGAGCCGTTAGGCCGGGCGAAAACATAGTTCCGAAGGGTGCAGAAGCCCGACTGGGAGCCTCTTTGCTGCTTCCTGGTGCACGGCTGAATGATGCCGCGATTGCGCTGGCCGCGTCGGTAGGCAAGTCGCAAGTGAAGGTTTACCTGCGACCGCGAGTTACCGTCCTCACTACGGGCGATGAAATCGTTCCGGTCGAGAGCTCGCCTGGACCAACCCAGATTCGCAACTCCAACAGTTATTCCCTCGCCGCGCAGATTCAGCACGCCGGCGGTGAACCCGTGCTTTTGCCCATTGCGCCCGACGAACCGCAAGAACTCAGGCGGCTCATCGAGCAGGGTCTGCAGTCGGACCTGCTGATCCTTACGGGTGGAGTTTCGATGGGCCGTTACGATCTGGTCGAACAGGCACTGGCCGAACTGAACGCCGAGTTCTTCTTCACGGGAGCAAATATTCAGCCTGGCCGACCGGTAGTGTTCGGGCAAATCCCGTGGGGGGGGGATACTCCCTTCGACAAGCTCAGGGCAGGCTCTGTCCGCCAAATGCCGGCTCATAAATATTTCTTCGGCCTCCCAGGCAACCCAGTCTCCACTATGGTGACCTTCAAACTCTTCGCCCGCCCGATGTTGGAAGCTCTGACAGGCCTGTCTCCGCAAAAGCTCGTGTTCTTACACGCCCGCCTGAAATCCGAGATTCACGCCAAGACCGGATTAAAGCGTTTCCTTCCAGCAGTCCTCTCCGGCGAATTCGAGAATTCGCAAGTCGAACTTGTCGCATGGCAGGGGTCGGGAGACATCGCGGCAACCGCCCGCGCAAACTGCTATGTCGTCGTTCCTTCCGATCGTGAGCGTATCGCGGCCGGCGAGTGGGTCGCCGTGATGATGCGATAAGCGCCAATCTCCCATGTAAGATAGAACTTCCGACATGGCGAAGAAGCTCTCCCACTACGACCGTTCCGGACGCGCCCGCATGGTCGACGTTTCGCACAAGCAAGCGACGAAGCGCGAGGCCGAGGCCAGCGCCTTCGTCGCCATGAAACCCAGGGTACTGGCGGCACTGCCAAAGAATCCCAAGGGCGACCCCCTGGAAGTGGCGCGAGTGGCTGGAATCATGGCGGCCAAGCGCACCGCCGACTTGATTCCCATGTGCCATCCGCTGCCACTCGCCCTCGTTGATGTCGATGTTCGCGTATGCGAAAATGGCGTCGCGATCACCTCCAAAGTTGCGACCACGGCAGAAACCGGCGTTGAGATGGAGGCATTGGTAGCAGTCACCGTTTCCGCGCTCACGATTTATGACATGACGAAGGCGCTGGATAAGGGGATCGAGATTCGTGAGATTGTGCTGGAGAGCAAGTCCGGCGGGAAGAGTGGCGACTACCGCCGCTTGAAGAAGAAGTAGGGCTCAGTCGATTCATGGCGAACAACGTCAAGCTCCTGCTGGTGGACGATAATCCGATGGTGCTGGGGATGCTGCAGCAGGCCTTGTCTCCACTGGCCGCGGTTACGACAGCGACCGACACGGCGGACGCACTGCTGAAGGCGGTGGACGATCCTCCGGACTTGCTGGTGTGCGACTACCGCATGCCGGGGATGGACGGGCGCCAGTTGGTCGAGAAACTGAAGAGCCGACCCGCAACCGCAAATTTCCCCACCGTCCTGATGGCAAGCAAGGCGGACATTGCCGAGCGCCTGTCGCAGCAGGATGCGGCCGACGACTACCTGGAAAAGCCCTTCTTCCTGAAAGACGCCACGCGCCGTGTCAAGCGCCTGATTGACCGCATCGCACTCGAGAAGATGGCGAAGACCGCGCCTTCCGATGGCGTCGTCCGCGGAAATTTATCCCAGATGAATGTCATCGACCTCATGCAGTCGCTGGAGATGGGACGCAAGAGCTGCCAGCTCTCTCTCGCCCATGAAGGAGAAAAGTGCGTGGTGTTCTTCGTCGAAGGCCAGGTCAAACACGCAACCTATGGATCGCTCGTAGGCGATGAAGCGGTGTTCAAAGTGCTGCGCTGGACCGGCGGCAACTTCGAGCTCGACTTCGAAAGCAAGACCGACAAAGAAACAACTCAGCTGAACACGCAAGGACTGCTGATGGAAGGACTCCGCCTGCTCGACGAGTCGCAGCGCGACGCCGGCAGCGAAGCCACAGAGAGCGCCAGCGTCAGCCCACCCACGTCAACCCCAAGCGCCACTCACGCCGGCGAAAAGTCCGGCCGTGCGAAGGAAGAGGAGGACGATGTTCTCCTCGACAGCTGAGGTGCGGGTATCGGCAAACTTCACGGCGGCGGTGGTTACCGTCAGCGATTCTTGCTCTCGCGGCGAGCGCGTCGATCTGTCGGGACCAGCGGTAGCTGAGGCGCTCGAACGATTCGGCTTTCAAGTCGTCAAGCGCGAAATCGTGCAGGATGATTCCCTCCAGATTCAAAACCTCCTCGTACTGCTGGCCAAAGAAGTCCCTCTCGTGGTCACGACCGGAGGAACCGGGATTGCACCGCGCGACGTCACTCCCGAGGCAACTCGGGCGGTTTGTGACCGCGTGCTGGATGGCGTGGCCGAACGCATGCGCAGCGAAGGAGTGAAGAAGACGCCGTTTGCTGCGTTGAGCCGTGGCGTTTGTGGAGTGCACGGCAGGACGCTGATCCTCAATCTGCCGGGGAGTCCGGCCGGGGCGGTGGAATCGCTCGAAGTTGCCGTCGAGCTGATTCCGCATGCCCTGAAACTTCTTCAGGGACATACGGAACATTCCTGGGAAATCAAAATCTGAGCTCTGGAGCGGCGTCGGACCTCGGACCTCAGACCTCGGCCGTTTTGAGCTGTTGAGCGAGGACTCTTGGATCGCGAGGTCCCGCTTGAGGTCAGAGGTCTGAGGGCTAAGGTCTGAGGTCTGACGTCCGAGCTCCGACGTCCGAGGTCTGACGACGCGCCTCTTTTCACGTACACTGACTCCCGTTGAAGACCATTGGACACATTCTGGCGCGCTATACCGCGTGGATTTGGGGATTACTCGCGCCGCTCGGGATTTGGGGCGTGTTTGTCGTCGCCTTCGCCGATTCTGCTCTGCTTGGGATGCCGGTGGATGCCGTGGTGGCGGCCTACGTCTACAGAGACCATGGCCATTTCCTTCTCTACGTGGTCCTGGCGTCGCTGGGCTCGGCGCTGGGCAGCGTCCCGCTGTACATCCTGGGATATCTGGGGGGCGAAAAGGTTCTGCGCAAGCGCATCTCGGAAGCGCGCTTTCTAAGGATTCATCGCTCCTTCGAGCAGCATGAGTTCTGGGCGCTGATGTTTCCGGGGATGCTGCCTCCACCCACGCCGTTCAAGGCGTTCGTACTCGCCGCCGCCGTTTTCGAGATGCGATTCAGCCATTTTCTGGCGGCAGTATTTGCCGGGAGATTCGTGCGCTTCCTAGTGCTCGCGCTGCTGACGCTGTGGTTCGGACCGCAGATAGTTGGCCTGGCGGGAAGCTTGTTCCGCCAGCATTTCTATTGGGTCCTGGGAGCGCTGGTAGGAGTCTTGTTTCTGTGGCTGTTGCTGCGGAGCCGGAGAAGAGCCAAGTCGCTGGAAAGCGCGTGAGGCTGCCAATCCAAACAACAATTAGGTAGGCTGTGTCATGCGCCGCTTGCCGCATCTCCGCGACTAGTTCTTAGCTTTTTGTTTGAGTGTGATCCTGTTCAAGACGAACTCCTGTACCAGGCTGCTGAACATACGCTCGCCGGTGGAGAGAAAGAAATTCTGAAACACCAGCCCCGCGCCGCGGTTCGATGCCGGATAGTACAGGTTGGAGAGAGCAGACGAGCCCAGATCTCCACCTATGCTCGAATAGTTGGGTTGCAACCGTCCGTTGTCTCCCCTGCAGACGAATGGGCTGGAGAGCGCGTGGAGAGCGCGAGACTTATCTGTCCCCGTCCCCTTGTAGTAGTAGCGGGGATCCTGGCGCAGCAGCGAGGGCAGGATAGCGCCACCGAGCATGATGTCGGAAAAGCCGTCGGCAGCGGCAGCGCCAAAGCGCTCGCCGTAGCCCTTCGCACCCTGGACGTAGTTGGGAGTGCTACCCGCCTGGTTCATGCCGGCAAGCGCACCTACCCCGAGGACGGTGAAAACGTCGGTGGAGGTTTTCAGGGCGAGATGGAACTTCAGTCTGGCGGTAAGTGGCGCGGGGTTCGGAGCATAGACGACGTAGAAATTGGGGATGATGCCGAAGACGCGCTGCGTCTCCTCGATTTTTACCTGCTCGGTGGCAACTTCCTCGGGCGTATAAACCACGCTTACGGTAGTCGTCACCGCCGCAATATGGAGTTTGCTGTCGGTGAGGATCCGGTACTGGCCCGGACTGAGGACAAAGTCGGGCGAACTCCAGTCGGCAAACTCTGGGGCGGAGATGGTGACGCGATAGGTTCCGGGATCGATTTGCTTGAACTCAAAAAATCCGTTGTCGTCCGACAGGACCGTGCGCGGATCTTTGAGGCCAGGGCCCTGGAGGACGACGGTGCCGCCCGAAAGGGTGTCCCCGTTCACATCGGTGACAGTGCCGGTAATATGTCCGGTCTCCGGCTTCAGCGTGTTTGTGTCCTGTGCGGCCAAAGGCGCAGGTATCGTAATGGCCGCCAGGATCAGCAGCCAAATTCGTTGAGTTCTCACAGCAAGGGCTCCAATGCACCAGCGTGGGATATAGCTTCATCTTACCGTCCCAGTTCCGGTCGTCCGCAACTTCCGGAAGTTCAATACCCTTGTGGGAATTGGATTTGTTGAGGGGTTGATCCACGGGGTGGCCAACAAACGCGGTTTCGTACTGCAATTCAAAGCCAATGGCCGAAACTGCTCTTCCGATGGGTAGGAAAGATCGACACCCCTACCGTCAAGCACGGTCTAACCGCGCGGCTTGAAGGCATGCCCTTCCCGAAGCATCTGGGGGTACATCCGCTAGGTCGGCCGCCTGCGGCTAGGCGGCGATGTGATTATTCGCAGGCTTGTGCAACCAACGCGAGAGAGCGTCGAGGAAGACCGGCGTTCCAAACATCGCGACGGAGAAGAACAGGTCGCTCTCCACGGTTCCGCGGAAAAACGGTATGCCGGCGGCGTAGGACATCATCAACCCGTGGAGGGTTTTCGGATACATGTCGTAGGCGGCCCAGACGGCGAAGTTGCTGATCAGGAAGAACGAGAGCGAGGTGCCGAGGGCCGCGCCAATCACCCGGACCATGCCCGCCTTCTCGCGCAGGTTCGTGCCCAGCCAGACAATGGCTGCGTACCAGGCCCAGGTCACGAGCAGATCCCATCCGACGGGATAGTGATAGATAAACCGGTTCAGGAGGACGTCGGTTGCCGCCAGCAGCACGACGGGAATCCACATCTGGCGCCGCGAGCCGCGCGCGCCGAAGAACAGAAGCGAAGCTCCCAAGGGCGTGAAGTGCCACGCGTGCGGAATGAAAGAACCGGCAAACGGCAGGAAGCGGACGGCAATGGCCAGCAGCACGAACAGATAAGGCAGCATGATCACCTCGGGACGAAATCCTATTCTGGGCGCTGGGGTGGGAGGACGTCAAGGTCCGGCAATGTTGGATTCAAGTCTCTCAGCAGTCTGCACGGAATCTCAGCTGTTTCCTGGTGGCTATGCATTTGCCGTAGAGAGAGCGCAAAATGGCCTCCTCCGTCAAGGCTGTCAGAGCTGACATAGGAAGGCTACGCACTATGGCGAAGAACAAAAGCGGTGGTGGAAACAGCCATCAGCGAAACGTGGAAGCGGCCAAGAAGAAAGCGGCAAGTGTTGAAGAGAAGAAACTGGTTCCTGCTATCCCTCCAGCTACACCCCCAGAGAAGTTTCTGGAAAAAGCGTGGAAATTCATTTACGACGCCCTGTTTCTTACAGCCATCGGGGTAACGGTCGCAATCGTGAGCCTTCTACTGGTATCGTCCGATCCGTTGGTAATCAGAGCCAGCAAGGTCTTGCTTGTGATCGCGTGGCTTTTCTATTCTGCTGCCATTCGCAAAGCAAACTTTTTTCAGAAGCAAACGAGCGATCGGCGGGCACTTGGGGATGCTGCAATCAGTCTTGCCGTTGGAATACTGCTTGCGACGGGGTTCTACTACATACCGTGGCATCAGGAGCCGAGGTTGTATACAAAGGGATTTAGTCGCTTTATGTCGGCAGGAGCAAAGCCCATTGCCACGCTTGACGTGCTAAACGACAGCGACTATCCGAGCAATTCCATGAATATGGAAGGCCAAATCAAACTCGTTCCGTACACGGGCAGGGATATTAGCTCAAAAGATGCATCTGACTCGGCTGCTCTTTTCGCGCTGGACGACGCGACGGCGAAAGAAATATTTGAAAAACTGGATCGCAGTTCGGTGCTCCACGATATGCCTTTCAAGGGAACTTTGAATCCGCATGTTCTAGACCATTACACCCTGTATGGTGATGACGTGCTGACGGCAGATCAGGTAAAGCAACATGAGGAGGGCAACCTCATCGTGTTCATCGGTGGGAGAATAAAGTACAAGGACTCGGATGGATGTGTATACAAATCTGACTTCTGCGGATTCTGGGGAAAATCAATTTGGTATATGGCCAATTGTCACAGTGGGCACTTTGAACAAGCCGTTCGACTGAAAGACAAATGCCAAGCAGAATAAGCAGGACCACATTTCCCTCGCGGGGCGCGCACTCTGGTCAAGATGAAGGTTTCTGCATACCGAAACCGGTGGAGTCAGTTCCGTAGCTTTCCCTATTTCGGCTCCGGTACAACGATTTGATCTTTCCCCGAGCCGAAGATGTCGGCGACCGGGTGAAGATCTTTGTCGAGTTGCACGCCGGCGCCGAGCACGCGGCGGGCTCCACCGGAGTTTAGAAGGGCGGGCAACTGTACGAAGCGCAGATCCTGGAAGTAGACGATGTACCCCTGTTTCGGAGGCTCGAGCTCTTCGGTCTCGGTGATGGCGTATTGCGCCCAGTCCAGATAGACCCGACCGAGATAGGACTTCTTCGCGGCCAGGGTGATGGGAGTTTCCTCCGGCTTGTAGCGAATGCTGAGCCTGCCCTCGGGATCAACCTCAGGTCCCAGCGAGCTGACGGGCGCGAGGACGAAGAAGTTGGCGGTCTCGACGACGCCGTACCAGTGGAAGGGATCGACATAGGTAGGGTAGGCGGAGGCACGGATAGGATCGGCTCCGGCGTAGGTGCGAGCCTCCAGCGCGTTGATCGCGCGGCGATGCTCATAGTCGCGCAAGCCCCACAGCAGCACCACACCGGCCAGGGCGAGCGTCGCGCCAACGCGGCCGCGTGGGCCGCGACTGCGCGCGCCGATTTCCCGGTCGACTAACGAGAGAAATCCCGGGACCACCAACCCCAGCGCGAGCAGGACAAACATTACCGGCTCGAAGATGAACACGATGTCCCACGAGTACCACTTTTCCGAGAACGGCCAGTAAGGGCGGACACCGTAATTGTTGGTGAAGTCGAGCAGGATGTGGCTGAAACCCGCAAGGCAGGCGTAAAGGAACAGCAGTCCCCAGCGGGGCGGCAGGTTGGGGTCGTTGGTGCGGCGTCCGCGCAGACGCCAGAACACATAGACGAAGGCGAGGACTACCGCTGATACCAGCGGGACGCCGAGAAACGAGTGGGTGAAGCCGCGATGGTGGGCGAATCCGAAGGCCGGGCCGCCGAGGAAACGACTGATCACGTCGAGATCGGGAGCTTCGGCGGCGAGCGTGAGGGTCAGCGTGGCGAGCGCTGTCTTGCGGTTCAAGCCGGCACGTCCCAGGCACGCGCCGGTCAGAAAGTGGGTGAAGGGTTCCAAGCGATCTGGGGATTCTATTTGGTTGGGGTGGAGATTACCAATTTGCAGATGGAGCTCAGCCTCGCTTTGCTCGGCTGGACAGCCGAGGCGGCTGTCCCTACGTGGTCTCGGGTGGTCCCAGGATTGTCAGGGCGTCGGGTACGATTGTGATTTCGGCGGGCAGCGTGCCCAGCAATTCGCCGTCGGCTTCGACGTAGATAGTCGATTGGGCTTCGGGCACGGCGTTGGATGCGACCTGCGGCAAGTAGTCGCAGGAAACCTTGGTGCTGTATGCCAACTCGATGCCGGGGATCCTCCAGCTCTGGTGGAACAGTCCGCAAATGACGTAAAGCAGGTAGGCAAGGCGGTTCGCGGTGCGGCAGAAGACCAGGCGCAGGTCGTCCCGATCAAGGGAGGCTCCCGGGGCTAGTTCCTGGAGCACGCCGCCGAAGTTGCGGATGCGCACGGCCAGCAATTCGGTTACGTTGGCCTGTTTCGGAAGACTCGAACCGCTGTCGGCATATTCGATCATGAAGCGGATCATGATGTGGCTGAACCAGAGGTGCCAGGCCTTCACGTAGTAGGCGCCCATCCCCAGCCGCTGCTTGGCCGCGGGACGCAACTTGTAGAACAGGTGAGCATCGACGCCTACGCCCGCGGCGACGACGAAGTATCTGGACGCGGCCTCGCCGTCGAGGTTCACATACAGCACGTGACCGAGCGCAATCCGTCGCGGCGAGGCCTGCAACGCTTTCCTGGCGGCCGCCACTATATCAAAGGGCAGCCGCAGGTCATGGGCGAGTGTATTGGCCGTGCCCATGGGCAGAATCGCGAGCGCGACCTGCGATTTGGCCAGCACCTGCACTATGTCGTGGATGGTTCCGTCCCCTCCGCAGGCGAATACCGTGTCGCAGCCGGATTGCATGGCTCGACGCGCCTGTTCTTGCGCATCGTCGCGGGACTGGCACGGAATCAATTCGGCTTGAACTCCCGCGCCTCGCAGCAGGGCGAGCACGGACTCCAACTCCGCGTGGCGCGGTGCCCGGCTGCCGCCGGAGACAGGGTTGTAGAGCAAAGCTGCCTTGCGCATGGCCGGACGAGGGATCAGAACTGGGATTGTACCTGAGGCAGCGGGTCGAAGAGGATCGGCAGAACTATGGAGGCGCCCCCCAGGTTCAGCGTGACCCCCATTCCCACATCCCGAACATGGCTTTCTGTGGCAGAGGGTGTCCCGACTGGCGCGCCAGCATCGTGATCTGGCCGCGGTGGTGTGCGTCGTGCGCGATCAAGTAGCCGACAAACCCTGCGACGTCAGGACGGAACCCTTTGATGCGCCCGTCATCTTTGAGCGCTTCACTCATGACTACGCTGAGAGCGTGGCGGCTTTGCTCCAGGGCGCGAAGCGCTTGCGAAGGTGTGACTTTCGCCGGGTCCAGTGACAGCGGAATCCTGCCGCCTGCATTCGCTTTGCCCCGGGTCGCGGCTTTCAGCCACATAACCCGCACGTTGTGCATGTGCGCAATGATTGCCGGGATAGTGCGGCCCTTGCCGCCGGGTGGTTTCGCGTTCCAGGCAGTCTGGGGAATGTTATCGATCAAATACTGGTTGATGCGGTTGTTCGTGTTGAAGGCATTCAGTAAAGCCACTGGGAGGCTCACACCAAACGTGGCCGCTTTGGTAACCGAGCCGGGGGTCTCGGGGGATTTTCGCATGGTGGCGCTGCGCTTCGACAGAACGATTGGCAGGAAGTCCAATTTGTCATAAGCTAGGGCCGCTTGCAAGGGCTACGTTATGCACAGTGTCCTACTGTGTCGACAAAGATTACAAGATTTCTAAAGGGGGAGTAGGCATGAGGATTCTGGAACAAATTCTTTGGGGTACGCTCCTGTGCGTTAACCTCGCGGCGCAGGATCACACGATGCATCCGCAGGGTCGTCCCGTCACCATCGTGACTGGCCTGGGAGACCTTCATCATCCAGTTTCGACGAAGAACCCGCAGGCGCAGCAGTTCTTCGATCAGGGCCTGCGGTTAATTTATGCATTCAATCACGATGAGGCGGCGCGGTCGTTCCAGCATGCGGTGGAGCTCGATCCCAAGCTGGCCATGGCGTACTGGGGCGTCGCCGAGGCGGTGGGACCGAACTACAACGATCCCGCCGATCCCGATCGCTACCAGAAGGCGCATGAAGCCGCGCAGAAGGCCGCGGATCTGTCTGCCGGAGCCTCGCCGAGCGAGCAGGCTTACGTCGCGGCAATGGCGAAGCGGTTTCCCGCTGATCCGAAATCCGATCTGAAGAAGGCGGCGGAGAATTACCACGACGCCATGCGGCAGGTCGTGAGCCAGTTTCCCGACGACCTCGACGCCGCGACGCTCTTTGCCGAGGCCGGCATGAATTTGCACCCGTGGGGGCTGTGGCATCCGGACGGCAAGCCGGAGGCCGGCACCGAGGAAATCGTGGCCACGCTGGAGTCGGTGTTGAAACGCGATCCGAACCATATGGGTGCGGTCCATTACTACATTCACACCGTAGAAGCTTCGCCAACTCCGGAGCGCGCCTTGGCCGGAGCTAACAAGCTGGCTTCCCTGGCGCCGGCAGCGGGACACATCGTGCACATGCCCGCTCACATCTACATCCGCACCGGCGACTACGAAGCCGCGGTCAAGACCAACCAGCAGGCCGCCGCCGTCGACCGGGCGTACATCAAGGCGACAGGAGCGCAGGGTATCTATCCGATGATGTACTACAGTCACAACCTGCACTTCATCGCCATGTGCTCAGCCATGAACGGCAACTATGCGGAGGCGCGAAAGAATGCGGACCTGCTGTCGGCAAATGTGGGACCTCATGTGAAGGAGATGCCACCGCTGGAGGGATTCATGACCATCCCCCTTGCGGTGGAGATGCGCTTCCATCACTGGGACGAAATTCTGAAAATGCCCGAGCCAGATCCGGCGATGAAAGCCGCAACTGGCTTCTGGCACTTCGGCCGTGGTATGGCGCTGGCGGGCACGGGCAAGGTCAGCGAAGCCGAGGCGGAGTACAAGATCGTCTCTGATATTGAGGCAGCCACTCCTCCTGACATGATCTTCCAGATGCCGATCAACAACAAGACCAAGGACATCATGAAAATTGCCAAGGATGTTCTGGGCGCGCAGGTGGCCGTGGCGAAGAAAGACAATGCCGGAGCGATCGTGATGCTCCGTGAAGCAGTCGCCATTCAGGACACTCTGAAGTATGGCGAGCCCCCCGACTGGTTCTTCCCGGTGCGCGAGTCGCTGGGCGCGGTACTGTTGATGACTGGCGACGCTGCCGGTGCAGAGAAAGTCTTCCGCGCGGACTTGGAACGTAACCCGCGAAACCCGCGTTCCCTGTTCGGCCTGCACCAGACTCTGATGCAGCAGAAACGCGACTACGACGCAGGCTTCATCCAGAAGCAGTTCGAGGCGTCATGGAAGGGCGGCGCGACGGCCTTGAAGCTGGAAGATCTAGTGTAGAGTTGAGCGTCTCGCTCACGTAGGGACAGCCGAGGCGCCTGTCCCTACGTGGTTCTTTCCCGCCTATAATCTTTGGCGATGCCTGCGGCTACCAAAGACACAGCAAAAAAGGTCGAAGCACTCCGCGAAAAGATCCGTCACCACGAGCATCTTTATTACGTTCTGGACCACCCCGAGATCAGCGACCTCGACTTCGACAAGCTGATGCAGGAACTGCAGCAGCTCGAGGCTGAGCATCCTACGCTGATTACACCGGATTCCCCCACGCAACGCGTCGGCGGCAAGCCCCGCGAGGGGTTCGTCAAGGTGCGGCATTCGTCGCCGATGCTGTCGCTCGACAATACTTACAGCGAGGAAGAGCTGCGAGCCTGGGAACGGCGCGTGCACGAGTTGAGCGGACGCAAGGATGTGGACTACGTCTGCGAATTGAAACTCGATGGCATGTCGCTCTCGCTGGGCTATGACGATGGCCACCTCCTCCGGGGCATCACACGCGGGGATGGCACCGTTGGCGAAGACGTCACGCTCAATGTGCGCACGGTGCGCTCGGTCCCGCTTTCCATTCCCAAAGAAAAGTTGAAGAAGGCCGGCATCCCGCCGGATTTCGAGGTGCGGGGCGAGTTGCTGATGCCAACAGCGGCCTTCAAGAAGCTGAATGAAGAACGCGAGCGCGCAGGGCTGGCAACTTTTGCCAATCCACGCAACTTCACCGCCGGTACGGTACGGCAGCTGGATTCCAGTATTACGGCACAGCGCCGGCTCGACTATTTTGCCTATGGCCTACTGCAAAATGGACGAACCTATTTCGACCGCCATTCCAAGACGCTTGACGCCCTCGAAGCCGCGGGCCTCAAGGTCAATCCCCACCGGAAACTCGTGCACAGCATGGACGAGGTATGGGATTTCATCCAGCAGTGGGAAGGCAAGCGCGATTCCCTGCCTTATGAGATCGACGGCATCGTCGTGAAAGTCGATCGCGTCGCGCTGCAGGACGAACTCGGCTTCACCGGCAAAGCACCGCGCTGGGCGATCGCCTACAAGTACGCGGCGCGGGCCGGAATCACCAAGCTGGAAGACATTCGTGTGCAGGTGGGCCGCACCGGAAAACTCACTCCCGTGGCTATGTTGGCCCCAGTCTTGATTGGGGGGACTACAGTCCGCAATGCGACCTTGCACAACATGGACGAGATCGAGCGCCTGGGCGTGAAGATCGGCGACTGGGTGCAGGTCGAGCGCGGCGGCGATGTGATACCCAAGGTGGCAAAGGTGATCGAAGACAAAGATCATCCCCGCGGCACTCGCGCCTTCGAAATGCCGGAGAAATGCCCGGTCTGTGGCACGAAGGTTGTCCGCACCGAAGGGGAAGTCGACTATCGCTGTGTCAATGCCAACTGCCCGGCGAAGCTGCGCGAGACGATTCTGCACTTCGCCTCTCGCGGGGTGATGAACATCGACGGCATGGGCGACGCGCTGGTCAACCAGCTCACCGAGCGCGGCCTTGTGAAAAACATTGCAGACATCTACAAACTGACGAAAGATGATCTCCTCAGCCTGGAGCGCATGGGCGATAAGTCAGCACAGAATATTCTCGACGAGATTGAAGGATCGAGGAAGCGGCCGCTGGAGCGGGTCATCTACGGCCTCGGTATTCGCTTCGTCGGCGAGCGCACGGCGCAGTTCCTGGCAGAGCACTACGGATCGATGGATGCGCTCGAGAGTACCGGCGTAGAAGAATTGCAGAACGTTAACGAAGTGGGTCCCCGCATCGCCGAGAGCATCGTGGAGTTTTTCAGCATTCCGGCGAACCGCAAGCTGGTCGAGCGTTTGCGCGATGCAGACCTTACTCTCAGCGGTCAGAAGAAACAACGAGGCACCAAACTCGCTGGCAAGACGTTTGTTCTGACCGGGACGCTGGCCAAGTACACACGCGACGAGGCCAAGAAGATGATTGAAGACGCCGGCGGAAAGGTCACTGGTTCGGTCAGCAAGAAGACAGACTATGTCGTTGCCGGAGCGGATGCAGGTTCGAAGCTGGACAAAGCTAACCAACTCGGCGTGAGAGTGATCGACGAGAAAGAGATGGAGAAGTTGGCAGGCTGAGATCTGCTAAGCCTTCCGGTCATCGCATTATGGGTGCCGCACCGGCCGCGACCAGTTTCCAGGCTCCGTCCTTGTAAACCCATGTATCAACAAAGCGCCAGTGCCTTGCGAAGGGCTTGCCGTTTTTCATACCTCTCTCCGTGTAGGTCCCAACTGCGATAGCGGTGGTTCCAAACGCGCGCACCATCATCGGCTCCATTACGACCTGCTGAGGAAGTGGATTTTCCGTCCGCACTCTCGCCAGGTATTCCGACTTGCTCAGGAGCCGCCCGTACTCGACGTATACCAGAGAATTATCGAAAATCTGGTTCAGTGCGCGGTTGTCATTCCGAGATTGCGCAGCAACCCACGCGTGCTCCAGAGCACGAATCGTCTTGCCCGTACCGCCTTCGGCAGCCTCTTGTGCCTGAGCAGACCACGATATCGCACAGACCAGAATTAACAGCAAGGTAGTGGTTTTCACGCGATTGTTCTCCGCTGCAGCACCTCGATTGTATTTAGAAAGACACACACAGCGTTTCAGTTCCCGATCGGCGTAGACAGGCTCGCAATCGCCAGCCACGATCCGTTCTTGTACCGCCAGGTATCCACGAACCGCCCATGTCGCACAAACGGTTTGCCGCGCTCCAGGCCCTTCAACTGGTAGGTGCCGGTAATGATCGCCGTGTCGCCATGCAGATGCACAACCATCGCCCTTGCTATGAATTGCAGCGCTGGGGATTCTTTAACATCCGCCAAGAGCTCCGCCTTGGTCATTAATCTGCCGTTAGGATCGACGTAGACAAATGCATCGTCGAAAATCGCATTCAGCGACTTCAAATCCTTGACCGCAGATGCCTGGCCCCATAGATTCTCCAGGGCCATGATCTTCGTCCCGGCATCGGAATCAGCAGTTTGCTGCGCGTAGCCCGTCGGTATCCCCGCGCAAGCCAATGACACAGCCAGCGTCAACGCTCTCATTGCGGAGACCTCCCTCGGTACTATCGGCATGCAGTGTTTTTTCTTCAGGCGATCCACTCCTCTGCACGAAACCCGTCGATCTGCGATGATGAGGATGTAGCCGTTCCAACGTCTTAATTCTTGGAGAATTCGATGGCGCGAATCAGCCTGATTAGCCCTGAATCTGCACCCGATGAAGTGAAGGAAATCTACGAGAAGACTCTCCGGGGCAAGCCCGGAAACGTGCAGAAAGCGCTCGCGCATCGGCCGGAGATGCTTAAGAATTTTCTAAGCTTCTACGCGAGTGTGGGCCGCTCGCTCGAGCGCAAACTTTACGAACTCATCTACATCCGGGTTTCTTTGGTCAACGGCTGCCGCTACTGCACGCAGCACCATGTGGCATCGTCAAAACGCCTGGGGTTCACCCCAGAAGACTGGTCGGCGCTCAAGACGGGAAATTACTCACGTTATAGCGAGAAGGAACGGGCGGCGCTCACCTACGTCGAAAAACTGACCCGTACCCCGCACGACATTACTGACGCGGACTTCGTGCCCTTGAAGAAGCAGTTCTCAGAACCCGAAATCGTCGACATTCACGTGCTTACCGGGCTAGCGAACCTGACCAACCGTTTCACAGACCCGCTTGGCCTGGAACTGGAATTCCCAGAGGAGAAAATCTAGAAGCAACCCTCGTCATTCCGCGGCAATCGTTGTCATTCCGAGGAGCGAAAGCGACGAGGAATCTGTTTTCCTATCCGCGTCCCGTTGTCTCTGCGCCCTTCTCTGATTGGTCTTTTCAAGGATTAGAGAATCTCTCGCACGTCGCCCACCCGCTTCGTAACCCTCTCCCGATCAAGATACTCCAGCAGCGGAATCGCATACTTTCGACTGACCCCGGTCAATTCCTTAAATTTCCCCACATCAATCTTCGACGATTTCGCTCTGTATTCTGCCATCTGCCTGCGTAAGTGATCGAGCGCAGTGCGATGAAACACCAGCTCGTCGGAAATCTTGACCAGCACCTTGTCGCGCAATAATAGCGTCACGATCTTCTGCGCGCGGGTCTTGTCGACCGTCAAACCGGCAATGACCTCGTGTAGCGCCGGCACGCGCAGTCCTGCTGTGGAAAACGCTTCCTCAATTTTCTTCTTCGACTCGGCTTCTTCATCCTTCATCACCACGCCGTGGCCGGGAAGACGCACCAGGTCGCCGGAGAGCTCGATCTCTTTGTCAGTCACGAGCATCGCCGCAACCCATTCAAAGACTTCCGCCGAAACTCCCGCGTGAGCTCGCAGTTCTTCTTTGTTGATTCCAGCGACCAACGGGCTGGCTTTGTGAAACTCGCCAATCGTATGCACGGTGCGCAATTTGAGTGCTTCGACCGCGGGCGCGTCTAGAAACAAGTCCAAAACCCGGACAACCTCCTTCCGCGCCAGTGCCCGCTTCAGCCCAGCTTCGACGACGCTTTTCGCCCAGCCCGTCTCGGCAATCAGCCGGGAGACAGAGATTCCTTCACCCTGCCGGCGGGCAATTCGCATCTTCAGTATGGTTTCCACATCGCCGCTTGCCATGATCTTCAGGAATTCGATCGACATGGGCATGCGCGGAACGGGGGATGTATCCAGGACAACGCCACCTCCGATGGTGACGACGGGAGAAAACTGCCGAATGATGAACCGGTCCCCAGGCAGCAGCAGTGCAGTATTTGGCAAGTTGATCCGTGCATAGGCTTCCTGGCCGGGAAGAGGGCCCGGTCGACCTACGTTTGCGTTTCCGACAGAAGCGAAGGTCGGTTCTGTCTTTTCGAGCAACGCAATTTCCACCACCGTCTCCATTGTGTACGAGTGAAAATGCACCCGCGTTCGCTCCTTCAATGCCCGTGGGGCCGATGGCAACAATTGCAACTGCACATCCAGCCGCCGGCTTGCCTCAAGTGTCGCTGGAGGCGCCAGCGTCATTCCACGCGACAGATCTTCCGTGCTCGTCCCGGCAAGGTTGAGCGCCGTGCGTTGGCCGGCAACAGCGAAGTCTGCGGATTGCCCATGCACCTGGACTCCGCGTACACGAACCCGCCTGCGAGTAGGAAAAAGTTCCAGCTCTTCCTCGCGTCGTACGGTGCCCGCGACCAGCGTCCCGGTCACAACCGTGCCGAACCCCTTCATGGTAAAGACGCGATCAATGGGGAGCCTGGCAATGGCATGAGAATCTCGCGCCTCGACATTCTGCGCGGCCGCGACCAGGGCACGTTTCAGTTCTTCGATCCCCGCACCCGTCAGCGAACTGGCCGCCACAATTGGAGACTTCGGGCTCTCCAGAAAAGTCCCGCGGAGAAATTCCTCCACCTCCAACCGCACTACGTCGAGCATTTCCGGATCGACCGCGTCGGACTTGGTCAGCACCGTAATCCCGCGCTTCACGCCCAGCAATTGCAGAATGTCAAAGTGCTCCCTGGTCTGCGGCTTGATCGACTCATCCGCTGCAATCACCAGCAGCACCAGATCGATGCCGCCCACCCCCGCCAGCATGTTGCGCACAAAACGTTCGTGTCCGGGCACATCCACGAAACCCAGCCGGAGCGGGTCGCCGTTCGCACCCGGCAGTTCCAGGTGAGCGAAACCAAGATCGATCGTGATCCCCCGTCGCTTCTCTTCCTCAAGCCGGTCGGCATCGATCCCAGTCAAAGCCCTTACCAGCGCGGTCTTCCCGTGGTCGATGTGGCCCGCGGTTCCTACGATGATCGATTTCATCTGCTTGGCATGTTACCTGAAGGACTTCGCGGTGGAGGCTGGGCAGGCACCAATAATCTGGCAGAATTCGCAGCAGGAGGAATTGCGGATGCGAATCTTCAGCAGTCTGAGAACGAGAGGGACTGAGCTCGCGCAGGCCAACTCTGATTCGTAAAACAATGATCTACTCAGATTGGGCGGGGCTCGGTATTCCTGGCCGCCGTTACGTTGGCTGGCGGATCTGAAAAAGATTTGCCGGGCTCAAAGGCGACCTTCTCGTGCTTGCTGCCCATCTTGCGAATCACATCATGCCAGCCGTCATCCCAGCTGATGCGAGCCTCACCGTCGACGAAAGTCCAGGTGCCGTGGCTGGCGCCAAGCGTCTTTCTTGCCGTGCCATCGGGTTCGAGTGTGATGAAAAAGTTTCGCCCGTTGCCCTCGCCAACCTCCCACTTACCCACGAAATGATTATGTCCGACGGGCGCAACGCCAGAAGTTTCAAATTCAATTCGGGCAATTTCTGACCCCGCAATACTCTGCTGATGCCCGTCCTTGAACACGATCATGCTCGGGATCTTGAAGTCAATTCGCTCTACATCGGCAAAATCAACACTCTGCTTATGACCATCCTTGAAAACAATCACCACCGAGTTTCGAGAACCCGCTGGCGCAGGCGCAGCAGTAATTGGAATAGAGACGACAAAAAATCCAAGAAGACAGACTGCGACGCTCAGGAAGAAACGCATGGCTTCACTCCTTAGGAAACCCAAACATACGACCCCTGCACTTTGATACGAAACGCGCGAAGCAATCGTTCCAGCAAACTCTAAGCCACGCCTTTCCCGGTCTCCTTCAAATACGCCAGCACTTCCTCCGCGTGACCCTCGGCCTTGACCTTGGGGAAGATATGCTGGATCTTGCCGTCCGGGCCAATAATGAATGTGGTACGAGCAATCCCCATCACCCTCTTCCCGTACATGTTCTTTTCCTGCAGGACGCCATATGCCACGGCAACTTTCTTGTCTTCATCGGCAAGCAGGCTGAAGGGCAGGTCGTATTTGTCCTGAAACTTCTTCTGCGCTTTGGGCGTGTCGGGCGAGACGCCCAGAATCACCGCCCCGGTTTTCTGAATCTGCTTGTACGCGTCGCGGAACCCGCGAGCTTCCACAGTTCAGCCCGGAGTATCAGCCCGCGGGAAAAAATACAGAACAACGGTCTTTCCCCGCAGATCCTTCAGCGAGACGTCTTTACCGTCCTCGTCCTGCAAACTAAAGTCCGGGGCTTTATCATGGACATTCATGGCATTCTCTCTTCGAATGAAATCATACTTCGCGAAACGGCCTTCCAATGGCTCGAGAGCCGGACGAACAGCATCGGACAAGCCAGGGTTCTTACCGATTCTATACCGTACAACCAACTTGATTGCCCTGTTGGCTTGCTCCGTCTTCCTGACTGCAGTCAGCTCAGCACAGAACCAGGAAGATACTCCGCAGATCAAGCCCAGAGACTGGAAGATCGGCAAGAAGAAAGATCAGGGCCCCAGGGCGTTAGGCCTCCTCCAGCTTTCGTCGAACGGCAAGGCGACCCTGATTCCGATCACGATTCGAGTCGATGGCAAGTTCTACGACGCCACCGCCTACAAAGCTGATCCGGTTCCCATGGCGCTCGATTCGGGGATCGTCTATGAAGGAGAACGCACAGGAACGTCAGTGGGCCTCTTCACTTTAAACGGCGCACTCCGAAGCAACGCTGCGAATAGCCCGCATCCCTGGCTCGGCACCGGAACGTGGCTCCCCACCGGCACCGAGGCCCCGAAGACCGGCATCAAGGCGGAAAACGTGCCTGTGGGAATTGAGAGTACCGACGCACCTCCCCGGCTCACCAAGGGAGGCAGCAGTCTCAAGGCCGATTCAAAACCGGGAACGCCCTCCGCACCCGCCCCGGATTCACCTTCAGGACCGCCGCCCGGCGAAAACCAGCCTAAGCAAGAGCCGCCAAAGCCAGCGCCGACTGCTGATACGAAACCTGCCGAAAAGAAGGACGTGCCGGCCTCCGAGTCGGGAGAACGACACGGCGACGAAGCAAATCGTCCGCGATTGCGCCGCGGCAAACCGCCTGAGGCGCCCGCCGACGAAGATGTCCCGGGATACAGCAATGCAAAATCCACGGGCGGGGCAAAGAGCAGCACAGGCGCGAAGCCTTCGCCGGCGGCGTCTTCGCAGGTGGTTCAACTGGTCCCAGCCATTTCCGACGCTGGAGGCCCCGAGCCGCGCTCCTACGCCCTTGAGTTGGAGAAAACCGAGGCGGAAGATCGCCGCAAGCAGATGCTGGCTCTGGCGCAAGAGCAGATCCTGGCTTACGTGGCCAGACAGGGGAAAGCGAAAATAGCAGCCTCGCCATCAACTCCCAGGACTACAGCAGCACGGAGGCAGTCTGCAAAGCCAGCACAGCCCGAACTGGAAAGCATCCAGCTGCGCACTTTCGATCCCTGGGTCAACAATCAGCCAGTTATGGTTTTGACTGCCGACGCGCACATTCCGCCGGCCCCCGGCGCAGCAGCAGCCTCCGCGGACTCCTCGCTGCAATACACGATCACGCTGGTGGCCCGCACCGACATCTACAGCAATCTGCACACGCTCTATGCCGGAGTGACCGACAAGTATCATCTCGACGTGACCCCACGCCTCGACCTGATCGACGTTGTCGATGCTGACGGCGACGGCCGCGGCGAACTCCTGTTCCAGGAGACCACGGACGGAGGCACCGGCTACGTGATCTATCGCCCGACCGCCGACAAGCTGTGGAAGATGTTCGACAACTTGAATTCTGACTAGGTCGTGTAACAACTGTATGCAGATGAAAGCTAGGTTTGCGGCTGCCTCGTTTGGCTTACTGCTGCTCGCGAGACTAACGGCTCTTGCCTCCGATAACGGAACGCTGGAACGCAAGCTGGACTCTGATTACGCCAGTAAGGTTCTGACCTTGCGCAATTTCTATAAAGGCAGCCACCTTCGTTTACGGTCTGACGGAACCCTGATAGGGTCTGCTCCCGTGGGAAGCTGGACGGCCTACGGGCAGGTCCAAGTCAAGACCATCCGCATACATGACCGCAACCTGCGAATTCGGGCTCGGCGCATTTTCGTTGCCTTCGACTCGAAGACAAAACCGGGCCGCGACGTTTTGGATCTGCTCAGGGATACCAAACCCGCTGACCTAGTTAAACTGGAGAAGTTCTACCGTGCCCAGGAAGTCGAGCTCGACATCGAACTGGCGTCAGACCATCCTGAAATGCAGGATATCTTGTCAGCCCTAAAAGCCTCGTTTCTCTCATCTGGAGAGTCGATGACAAACATCGTGCCTCCGTTCTGGAGAAGCTACTTCGCCTACCGAGAAGGTGTGCCTGACGCTCCCCCATCCGAACCGGTTTACTCCGTAAAGACGGGAGAGGTCTCGCCGCCACGCCCAACCTACTCGCCGAATCCTAGTTTTTCGGACGAGGCGCGAAACGCGAGGTATCAGGGTACCGTGGTTCTCTCGTTGGTCGTCGACTCGTCGGGCACTCCAAAGAACGTCCGGATAGTTACCCCCTTGGGCCTTGGCCTCGACGAGAACGCCGTCTCCGCCGTCAACTCGTGGCAGTTCAAGCCTGCGCTAAGAGGCTCCACGCCGGTACCCGTACAGATCATGATCGAGGTCGACTTCCACCTGTTCTAGACCGGGTCCTTTTCGCCATTTCTATCTTCCATGCATCCATCAACGATCCCGTTTAGAATGTGTCCCCGTACTCGAACTCAGGCACGAGGATGCTCATGCGCAACGCGATTCTTCTGATTACCGGATTGCTGCTTCCGTTCAGCCTTGCCGCCCAGGACCAGGACTTCAGCAAAGTTCAGATGAAAGTTTCCAAAGTCGCCGGGAACGTTTACATGCTGGAAGGCGCCG